>SDBS01000182.1_pt1 | contig 54076 bp, 45 predicted proteins | sample 2277091 | NCBI WGS metagenome assembly SDBS01 (sample SAMN10404972, study PRJNA504765) | marine sediment metagenome | isolation source: marine sediment core GS10_PC15, 163 cmbsf | place: Arctic Ocean: Southern Knipovich Ridge | collected 2010 | reverse complement strand
AAGGGGATTCATCCCCTTGATCCATCACACAAGGGGTTAAACCGAGCGAACCGAGCGAACCGAGCGGAGCGAGCTATGCCCCCGGCAAACCGAGCTATGCCTCTGGCAAAATCCCTTGTCTTTCGTGTATCGTTAGAAGCGCCGCTCGCGGGAAATGATTATCAAATTGAGAAAAGTCCTCGTCGCGGATCTGCGATCCAACGTGCTACGTTGGGGCCCCGCGCTGGCGTTACGATCGCAGGTGGGCCAGCGCCGAGGTGACGACCGCCTGCAGCTCGGCCTCCCCGCCAAGCTCTACTTTGGCCCGCTCCACGGCCAGCTCGGAGTCGCGCTGCGGGTAACCCAGCGAGACCAGGGCCGCCACGGCGTCGGAGCGGGTGGGGACGGCCGAGGGGACGCCGATCTTCACCGCCAGCTCCGCCGCCCGGTCCTTGAGCTCGACGGAGAGCTTCTCCGCCCGCTTTTTGCCGATGCCGGGCACCCGGGTGAGCTTTGCCAGGTCACCGGCGGCCAGCGCCCCCAGAAGCTCCCCCGGTTCGAGGACCGAGATTGCCGCCAGGGCCAGCTTCGGCCCCACACCCGAGCCGCCCAGAAGCAATCGGAAAACGGCTCGCTCCGTCTCGGAGGTGAAGGCGTACAGTGAGGGACCCGCCGTCTCGGTGAAGTGGAGGTGGGTGAACAGCCGCACCACGGCGTCGGGGCCTTCCCGCCGCAACCGCTCGTAGGTCGGCAGGGCCACCGAGCACCCGTAGCCCACTCCGGCGACGTCCAGGGTGACCGAGTCCGGCGTCAGGTCAATTATTCGTCCCCGCAGGCTCGAGATCATCATTCTATCCCGGTGTTTGAAGGGTGTAGAGCCACCAGCGGTTCTTGTCCCGCGGGGCTCTTCCGCGGCGCTCGAAGTAGATTTTCATCACGGAGCCGTCGTCGGTACGCACGGTGTAACGATGCTTGCGCAGGTACATCTCACCGGAGGGGCAGGGGCCGTAGCCCTTCCCGCGCTCCAGAACCTCGACCACCTTGAACTCCCGCCCCCGCCAGCGGAATTTTCCCGGCAGGGCCGGCTCGCTCCGGCTCGTCGCGGTGATATCGAAGCTGTCCGGAACAGGGATAATTTGCTCGCTGATGAGGGTCTCCGCCAATTTAACTCCTAAAACAGCTTGGAGACGTACCCGTAGGCGGCGTCGGCCAGGCGTCGCCATTCCGATCTTCGATCCGACGGGATCAGGACCCACTCGCGCATGGGGCTTACGGGGCGTCGGGGTCCCAGGCGCACGGCGTTCACCGATTTGTTGGCATTTATCCGCCTCCGCCGACCGGTGTCCGAAGGAGGTGGCACAGGGCGGCGGCCAGGGCGTCGGATTCGTCGTTCGTTTTCGGCGGCCCGTCCAGGCCCAGGATTTTTTCCACCATGTAGGCCACCTGTTCCTTGGCGGCTCCTCCCCGTCCGGTGACGGCCTTCTTGATATCCCGGGGGGCGTACTCGTAGACGGGCACCCCGGCGCGCTTGACGGCCAGGACCGCCACCCCCCGCGCGTGCCCCAAAAGAATGGCGACCTTCGGATTCTTCGCCGTGAAAATGGTCTCCACCCCGGCGGCCTCGGGCTCGAAACGAGCGATGACCGCGGTGAGCTCGAGGTAGATGCGTTCGAGGCGCTCGGGGAGCGGAACGCCGGACTTGGTCGGGATGTGACCGCAGCCGAGGCAATGAAATGTGTTGCCCGCGCCCTCGACCATTCCCCAGCCGGTTGCCCTCAGGGAGGGGTCTATTCCCAAAATCCTCACTCGTCCAGCTCGAGGTCGTCGGGGATGTCGTAGTTGGTGAAAACTCTCTGCACGTCGTCGTGATCCTCGAGGGTCTCCAGGAGGCCGACCACCCTCTCGCCCTCCTCGCGGGAGAGGTTGACGAGGTTCGTGGGTATGTAGGAGATCGAGCTCTCCACGATGGCGAATCCCCCCTTCTCGAGGGCCTCGTGCACCGCCGAGTAGTTGACGGCCTCGGTGAGCACCTCGAAGACGTCTCCCTCGTCGGTGATGTCCAGAACTCCCGCCTCGAGGGCCACCTCCATCAGGAGCTCCTCATCGGCCTCGGCGTCAATCAGGATCAGTCCCCGGCGGTCGAAGGCGTAGGCGGCGGCGCCGGATTTGGCCAGGTGCCCGCCCCGTTTTTCGAAGACGTGGCGGATATCCGGGGTGGTGCGGTTGGGGTTGTCGGTGATCACCTCTACGATGACGGCCACGCCGCCCGGAACGTAGCCCTCGTAGATGTGCTCCTCGAGGGTGATGCCGGGAAGCTCGCCGGTGCCGCGCTGGACGGCCCGCTTGATATTCTCCTTGGGCATGTTCTGGGCGGTGGCGTTGGCGACGGCGGCGCGGAGACGTGAATTGGCGTTCGGGTCTCCGCCGCCCTCCCGGGCCGCCAGGGTGATCTCCCGGATCAACCGGGTGAAGATTTTGCCGCGCCTGGCGTCCTTGGCGCCCTTCTTCCGTTTGATGGTTGACCACTTGGAGTGTCCGGACACCTCTATTCCTCCGCGGGATCGGTGACTATGGCCCCGTTAGTGTAATTTCCGCCGCCGGCGGTTATCAGCTAGTTCTCGACAGTGAGCGCAGCCGCTGCGACCGGTCTACACCCACGTGCGTGGGAACGATGGGATAGTCGAGGTTAAACGCCGCGCTTACCTCTCTAATCCCCATCACTTAATCTCCCGCTTCGAAGTCGGCGGCGGCGGCCTCGGCTTTGACCTCGGCGACGAAGGCCTCCATTTGGGCGTCGCTGGCATCCGAGAACTCTTTCGCCGCAGCGTCGTCAGCGACGGCGGCAAAGGCCTTTATGCGGGCGGTGTTGGCGTCCAAGAGTTCCCCGTAAGCAGCGGTGAGGGCGTCGCCGGCGGCTTGCAAGGCCTTATCGCCGACAGCGAGGGTGGCGTTGCTGGCGTCGGTGGCGGCGTCGAAGGCGGCGTCTGTGGCGCCCAAGGCAGAGCTCATGGCGCCTATGGCGCCCAAGCTGGCGGTCACAAACTCTTCCTGGGTGATGGTGTAATCCTTCTGGGCGGCGGCGTAGGCCTTCTCGGCGGATGCGTAGGCCTTCTCGGCGGCGTTGTAGTCGGCGGCGGTGGCCTCGTTGGCGGCGTCCTTCTGGGCGGTGTCGCAGGCGACGAGGACGACGGCGGCAAGGGCAACAGCGATAATCAGCTTCATGGTATTCCTTTCGGATAAGGGGGCGGCCTGACTACGTTCCGCAGTCATCCTGCCTTCTCCAAAGTTTATCAAAGCTATTCCCACGTCGCCTTTATCCGCTCCCCGGTTGACATGGTAATGACGTACGGCACCTATATGAGTGTAATTTCCGCCGCCCTCGGTGTCAACGGTGGGGGGCGGCGGGCAACAGAGCGTTAGCCCGTCCCGGTAGAGGGGCTCGAGAATCTCTCGCTCGCCGATCCCATCCGTTTCGGATAATCGCTCGACGAGGACCAGCTCGCCGAGGAGCATCGCGGCTCCGTTCACCGTACCCTCCCGCTCCCCGAGGGGACGGATGTGGGGCCCGGCGAGGAGCAGCCAGGCCTCGCCCGTCGGGCCCCAGGGAACGCTCGAGAGGTCATCCGGCGGGCGGGGCCCGTAGCCGCCGCTGGAGACGACGGCGAGTGTCAGATCGGGGCACCGGTCTAAGAGTTCTCCCAGAAAGTGGTCCAGGGCGGTCAGCAGGCGCTCGACCAGGGCGCCGAACTCGGCGGCCCGGATCAGGTCCCTTTCGTCCAGGTGAACCTCCGCGGGGAAACGTTCCCCGTATCCGACGGACCGGTAGCGCTGGACCAGCGGCCAGAGGGCGTCGTAGTATCTCAAGAACAGGTCCGCGCCCCAGAGGACCGCGACGGCCCCGGCATCGAAGAGAGCCCCCACGGCCCGCGAGCCCTCGATCGCCCGAAGCACAGCCGAATCGAGACCCGTCTCGCCGCTGAGGAGTCGGGGATCGGGCGGCGCGTAAACCGGTCCGGTGTAGTCCTCAACGCTGAATGTGGCGACGGGGGCGGTTTGCCCTTCGTCGGTGGGTTTACGGGGGCTGTTGACGATACCGGTCGGCCAGCCGCGCCGGGCCCGGCGTTCGATCCAGTCGCCGGCGGTCAGCCCTCCGGTGAGTAACTCCTCCCAGAATCTTCCCGGCTCCCCGGGTCGGGTGTTTTCTAAACGAATCAGGGCGCCGTACTCCCGAAGGCCGCTCAGGACCGGCAGCCTGCCGTCGCCCAGGAGGCGCTCCACCGTCTCTGGGTCCAGGTTGTCGAGGGCGATGATGAGAATGCGTGACGGTTTCACCTCGAGACGCTCGCCGGCTGTGCCCGGCGGCAAGACCGAGGTCAGACGAAGCTCTTCCAACCCGACGGCCCACCTGTCCAGAAACGGCTCGACCTCCTCCAGGACGCGCCGGGTCAGCCATGGGCGGAGTGTCCCGTAGATTTCCTCGAAGGTGTGGTCGCCGCCGAGCCGGACGAGGGTGGATTCGATGCACAGCCCGGGCAGGAGGCGATCCCAGCGGGGCAGCATTGGAGGCTTTTTTTGGGGGAGCCGTTCCGGGTCCAGGATGCGCCGGGCGGACCACTCGATACAGAGTGGCACCCCGTCGGCGGAGACGAGGAGGGCCTTGCCGTGGATCATTTCATTCAACCGGTAGTACTCGATCTCCCGGCCGGGGAGCTCGACCACCCAGCCCTGGTGAACCAGCCGCGGGCCCTCCCCGGAAATAATCAGCGCCACTTCGCCCGGCGACAGCGGCCGCGCCACGGCGATTAGAACCACCAGGCCGGTGATGACCCCAATGAGCACGACGCCGATTATCCTCACCCGTTCAATCATGGATGGTTCCCTTCCCTCCCATTGTACGAAAGTTTGTGGACTATTTCACTGGTCCGCGGCGCACCTCTTTTAGGTTGAAATCCGAGGATTTATCGAGTATATTAGGTATGTCTTAATGAATGGGGGTTATGCGATGGAAAAGACCAGTATATATCTGACCGGTCTGACCTGCGACAACTGCGTCCGGATGGTCGTAAACGCCCTGATGGGGATAGAGGGGGTGGATTCCGCCGAGGTGAGCAACGACTACGAGTGGGCGACCGTCATCTACGACCCGGAGTTGACCAAACCCGAGGAGATGGCAAAGGTCATCGAGGCCGCGGGGTACGGGGCCGAGGCGTAGACGGTCCCGGCTTAGAAAAAGAGGCGGGGCCTTTTTCACCCCTTTAAATCCATTATTTCGGCTGATATTATCAATAAATCCGGGATGAGCTGTTTGTTAGGAACTCCCAACGGTGTGTATTTGTTGTAGTAGCGTCTGTCAGGGGTCTGTTTTCCCGCCGATTGGCAAATGAACCGATGTGGCGGATGGCTGGTTAAGAGCGATCAGGTGGATGGGCTCTGGAGGCCTGTCCCTGCGGGTCAGTCGCAAGCTGTAGGGCGGTCCCACTGCGGGCCGCTCCTACGTTGAAACAAGGGGTTAAACCGAGCGAACCGAGCGGAGCGAGCTATGCCCCCGGCAAACCGAGCTATGCCCCCGGCAAACGAGCTATGCCTCTGGCAAAACCCCTTGTTTTTGAACTGTAGGGGCCGACCTTCAGGTCGGCCCGCGGGCGACCGCAGAGGGTCGCCCCTACGTCATCGCAATCTGCAATGCAAGGGTCGGAGCGGTTTCCCTCTCCCCGTGGGAGGAGCAGTCGCTCACGGGATTGAGGGTGAGGGCTTCCGTTAAAAACGGGCGGCCACAGAGGGCCGCCCCTACGTTGAAACAAGGGGTTAAAACCCCTTGTCTTTAGCTCGGAGGGAGATCTCTCCTCGCTGGGGTGGTTATCGAATTGGATAAACCTTTTTTCGCGTGGCCGGGTTCCAGCGCCCGGCGCTGGTGCATATGGGGGAGCGTTCCTTCTATACGATCCAAACGTGCTAAACTACCTCCGGGAAACACGCCTCCGTTAGTCCGAAAAAAGCAGTTGGTCCCTTAAATCCGACCCTGCCCGCCGAGGGAGAGTCATGTCAACGAACGCCGACGATCACGTTTCCACCCTGCGGCTCGAGCTGACCGGAATGCACTGCGCCAACTGCGCCGGGAGCATCTCCCGCGAGCTGGATCGGACGACAGGGGTCCTCGAGGCCCTGGTGAACTTCGGCACAGAGACGGCGAACATCCGTTATGATCCCGCGGCGATCTCACCGGAGGGGCTGATCGAAGCGGTGAAGAGGGCCGGTTACGGCACCCGGCTTCCCTCCGATACATCGAAGGGAGTAGAAGACGCGGCGGATCTGGAGGAGAAACGCCGGGAGCGGTTGCAGCTCGCCCGGGTGCTCACCGGTGTGGCGCTCTCTCTGCCCCTCCTGGTTGGGATATTCTGGAAGCCGCTGCACATCCCCTGGCTGATGCTTGTCCTCTCGGCGGTGGTGGTGGCCTTCGTCGGCTGGCCTTTCTTCCGGGGCCTGGTGCGGGAGCTGGGGCACGGCTCGCCGGGGATGGACACCCTGGTCGCCCTCGGCACGGGCACGGCCTTCCTCTTCGGTGCCATCCGCTACCTGGGCGGTTGGCCGGGGCCGTACTACCTCGACGCGCCGGCCATGATCGTCACCCTCATCGGGGTGGGCAAGTATCTGGAGGTGCACGCCAAGCGCCGGTCGGGCCGTGCGCTCCGTGAGATTCTCGGTCTGGCGGCGAAGGAAGCCCTCCTTCTCGGCCCCGACGGCTCCACCACCCTGATACCCTTGGAACGGATCCGGGTCGGCGATCGCCTGTTGGTCCGCGCCGGGGCGAAGATACCAGCCGACGGAATGATCGAGAAGGGGAGCTCCAGCGTGGACGAATCGCTGTTAACCGGTGAGCCGCTTCCGGTGTATAAAACCGCCGGGGATACGGTCGTCGGGGGCACGGTGAACGGCGGAGGCCTGCTGGAGTTGCGCGTCACCAAGGTGGGCGCGGAATCGGTTCTCTCGCAGATAGCCGAGCTGGTGAGACGGGTCCAGGCCTCGAAGGCACCCTCCCAGCGGCTGGCCGACCGGGTGGCGGGTATCTTCGTGCCGGTGGTTCTCGGTCTGGCGGCGGTGGTCTTCGGACTCTGGTTCTGGCTCGGGGGCTCGGCGGAGGCCGCGCTGGTCTACGCGGTCAGCGTCCTCGTCGTCGCCTGTCCCTGCGCCCTGGGGCTGGCCACCCCCATGGCGGTCATCGTGGGGACGGGTCTGGCCGCCAAGCGCGGCGTCCTCTTCCGCGACGCGGCGACACTCGAGGAGGCGGCGTCCATTGACACGGTGGTCTTCGACAAGACGGGCACCCTCACCGTGGGGCGTCCCCGGCTCACGACCGTGAAGACCTTCGGAGTCACGGAGGATGAAGCGCTGGCGCTGGCGGCGGGTCTGGAGCGGGGTTCCAGCCACCCCTTCGCCGCCGCGGTCCTCGCCGAGGCGGAGGAGAAAGGCGTCGCGTCGGTCGCCTTCGATACGGTCGAGGAGCTGGCCGGCGCCGGGATACATGGGAGGGCTGACGGGGAGGAGGTCGTCTTTGGCCAGCGGTCCCTGTTGGATAACTCCGGCGTGGATGTCTCCCCGGCTGACCGATTCGAGTCCGAACAGCTTGCGGCGGGGGCCGGTCTCGCCTTCCTGGCCCGGAGCGGGAGTCTGATAGCCGTCCTGGCCGTGGCGGACGAGCTGCGCCCCGAGGCCGCGGAGTCCCTCGGGAGGCTCAAGGCTCTGGGATTGAGAACCGTCCTGGCCACCGGTGATCGCGAGGCCCCGGCCCGGGCGGTGGCGGAGCGGCTCGGCATCGAGGAGGTCCACGCCGGAATGGACCCGGCGGGCAAGGCGGAACTGGTCCGCCGGCTCCAGGCCGACGGCGGGAAGGTGGCCATGGTCGGGGACGGCATCAACGACGCCGTGGCCCTGACCGCGGCCGATGTGGGGATCGCCCTCGCCTCGGGCACCGAGGTCGCCGTCGAGAGCGCCGGGGTGACCCTGGTTCACGGTGGCATCGGCGCCGTGGCTCGCTCGGTGGTCCTGGCGAGAAAGACCCGGGGCACCATCAAGGGCAACCTCTTCTGGGCCTTCGCCTACAACATCGCTATGCTGCCGGTGGCCGGCCTGGGCCTTCTCTCGCCGGTGCTGGCGGCGGGAGCGATGGCGCTGAGTTCACTCTCCGTCTCGCTGAACGCCCTTTTGTTGAAGAGAAGGGCCCGTTGATTACCCACGACCGTTACGTTTTTACCCCCTCACCCCGACGCGGGCGAGGGAGAAAACAACGATCAGTCGGTCCTTTTCAGGGGTCTCAAAGCGAAAATAAAATACACCGGCGCGAATCAATCCCTTTCACCCCCCGCCAGACGCCGGCGTAAAGTCTCAAGGATACAGAGGGTAGAAACCCCTTGTCTCACCGCGCTGTCCCCTGACGCGCCGTCGCGGGAATCATCCGCTGGCGCGTTCATAATGGCATCGGTATTGGCCCCGGGGGGTAGCGGGCCGGTGCTGGTACGGGCCGTCGGGACGTTTCAGGTTTGCAGTTGGCACTTTTTTTGCAGCAGGTAATGGTCGCCGAACCTTGACTACCATAAGACCGATAGGTATATTTCTCACTCCAACTAATTGAACTGAAATAAGATGCGCCATTTTCTGAAAAGAGCCCTGGATATTATCGCTTCGGTGATCGGCCTCATCATCCTCTCCCCGGTGATGGGGGTGGTCGCTGCGGCGGTCGCCCTGGATTCACCGGGGTCCGTTCTCTTCCGGCAGGACCGCATCGGTCGTCGCGGGCGGATATTCAAGATGTACAAGTTCCGCACCATGGAGGCGGACGCGTACAGACGGGGGCGGGGGATCACCTCGGCGGGCGATCCCCGGATCACCCGGGTGGGCGTCTTCCTGCGCTCATGGAAAGTGGACGAACTGCCAAATCTCTTCAACGTGCTCAAGGGCGAGATGAGCCTGGTCGGCCCCCGGCCCGAGCTGCCCTGCTACGTCTGCGGTTTGAACGGGCGTCAGCGGCGCATCCTCGAGTTCCGGCCCGGCATCACCGGCCTGGCACAGCTCCGCTACATCAACGAGTCCCTGATGATTACCTCGGAGCAGGTGGACCGGGATTACCAATGGTTCCTGGCCCGGAAGATCAACCTTGACCTGGCATACATCGCGCGGGCCTGCACCCTCTACGACATCAAGCTCATCTTCGCCACGATCTGGATGCTTCTCCGCGGCGAATCGGCCAGCCCCGACCTGCCACGCTTGCCCCGGCTGGCGGGCTCCCCCGAGATCGCCAATTAACGAAGGGATAATTACCGGACGCGAACAGGTCGCAACGATTAATTTGTAATGCAGTAGATTATGTGGGCGGGCTATAGAGGCCAGCCCCGATGTTGAAACAAGGGGTTAAACCGAGCGAAGCGAGCTATGCCTCTGGCAAAATCCCTTGTCTTTAGTTTGTTGTAAGAGTACCGCTCGCGGAAAGTGATTGTTAAATTGAAGTTAAGTCCCCGTCGCGGAGCCGTGTCCAGCTTCAAGCTGGCGACCAATGGAAACTATTAGTTACGCGTGTACGCGGCGGTGGCATTCAAAAATAAACAAACTATCGGCGGAGGTCCGCAATCCAACGCGCTGCGTTGGCGCTTACCTTTTCGTCAGACCTACATCCCCGGTCAGGATGGCGTCCCAGAATGAACTCGGGTCCCTTTACAACCGGGGTGAGCCTGTAGTACAATTCGCCTCCGCTATCGATTCAAAGAGGTCAGCCATGTACGCCGTTATCCGCACCGGCGGCAAGCAGCACCGGGTCAGCGAGGGGGAGATCGTCCGCGTTGACCGCCTGAAGGGCGAGGTCGGCGAGGAGGTGCTCTTCGACGACGTGCTCTTCGCCTACGACGGCGAGGGCTATCGCCACGGCGCGCCGATCCTTTCCGGCGTGAAGGTTGTAGGCGAGATCGCCATCCAGGGACGCGCCCCCAAGGTGAGGGGGATCAAGTTCAAGAAACGGAAGCGCTACAGCCGCATCTTTGGTCACAAGCAGCCCTACACCTGGGTCCGCATCAAGAGCCTCCAGCTCGCCGGCGGGGCCGGGAAATAACCCCGGCGAACCTCCCACCGGTTTGAAGTCGATTGACGCCCGCCTATTTAGGGGGCGTTTTTTTATGAACCATGTTATCTAACCGGACCGATTGGGAATGTATCCTTAAGGTATTTCTGCCCCTTGAATGTAGGGCGGGGATTTTAATCCCCTCCGTTAAAGCTTCTGCGCCCCGCCCCAATGATTAGATCGCCTGTAGAAGGACGACCCTACGTTATGTGCGCTCGCGGTGATAAACAGACGAAGGGTATAGGTCTTCCTCGCCGAACCGGGATGCAACGCCCTGTATCTGGTTTTTATCCCCGGTTGGACCTCGATCGGTTGGATGCGCCCGGTGATAACTACCCCTTGCCAAGCGGGTCACGCTCAAGTACCATCGGTTTGGAATCAACCCTGGAGGATGACGGATGAATATCGGTTCCTATCTCGGTCCGGAGAACGTGATCCTGACGATGAAGGCCACCGACAAGAAGGGGGCCATCGCCGAGCTGGTGGGCAACCTGGTCCAGACCGGTCGGCTGACGGAGCCCGATGAGCTCATCGAGGCGATCGTCGCCCGGGAGGAACTCTGCACCACCGGCCTGGAGAACGGGGTCGCCATCCCCCACCCGCGCCACGGTCAGCCCCACCTCATCGAGGGTCTGGCAATCGTGTTCGGGCGGAAGAAGAGGGGGCTCGATTTCGAGAGCATGGACGGTAAGCCGACCAAGCTCCTTTTTCTGTTGTGCGCCGAGAGCGATACCGTTCATCTGCGCTCCCTGGCCCGTCTCTCTCGTCTGCTGAAGGACTCTAATTTCCGCAAGCGCCTGATGGAGGCCGCCGATCCCGAGGGGATCGTCGCGGCGGTCGGGGAGGCGGAGGGCGCTCTTGACTAGCGGGCTGAAAGGTGCTTGATCGAAAGCGGGCAAGGGTGGGGACCCTTGCCCGAGATACTAAAGAGGGTTCCACCCCGCACCCGAGGATTGGTTGCTCATGGCGGTAACGGTTCGCGAGCTTTACGAGAACAACAGGTCTAAGCTCAACCTCGTTTTAGCCACCGACCCCGATGCGCTGGACGGGGAGATCTGCCGGCCCGACATCGAGCGTCCCGGCCTGGCGCTGGCGGGCTACTTCGACGTCTTTCCCGCCAATCGCGTCCTGGTCCTCGGACACACCGAGAACAGCTACCTGGCTACGGTGGACACCGGGGAACGCCGGCGGGTCTTCGACCGTCTGGCGAGCGAGTGCGGCGTCCCCTGCTTCGTGGTCACCCGGGGGTACGACCCGCCGGGGGAGCTGCTCGAGATCTGTGCGGCGGGGGGGCTGCCCATCCTCACGACCCCGGAGTACACCCAGCAGGTGGTGAACGTCCTGGGGTACTACCTCCAGGAGGCGCTGGCCCCGGTGGAGAAGATTCACGGTGTCCTGGTGGATATCGGCGGGGTGGGGGTGCTGATCCTGGGCAAGGCTGGAATCGGCAAGAGCGAGTGCGCCCTGGACCTGGTCGCCCGTGGGCACCGCCTGGTGGCCGACGACGTGGTCGAGGTCAAGGCCCGTTTCAACTCGGTCCTCATCGGTTCGAGTCCGGGGAGGATCAGGGAGTACATGGAGATCCGGGGGATCGGGATAATCAACGTCCGCCACCTCTTCGGGGTCAACGCGGTGCGCGACCAGAAGCGCATCGAGCTGGTGATCCAGATCCACCGGTGGGACGGGACCTACAGCTACGACCGCGTCGGCCTGGATACGGAGTACCGGACCCTTCTCGGCATCAAGATTCCCCAGATCGTCATACCGGCCATCCCCGGGAAGAATCTTGGGACGATCGTCGAGTTGGCGGCGGCCAGCCACCTCTTGCGCCGGCGCGGCTACAACCCGGCCCGGGAGCTCGACACCCTGCTTATCCGGGAGATGAACGCCCAGGCCGAAGAGGCCGAAGAGACCGAAGAGACCGAAGAGACCGGGGAGCCGTACATGGATCCGACCGACGACCTGCGGGACGTGGAGTGAGGTTGGGCCGGTTCTGCCTGTGCGCCGCGTTCCTCGCCGCCGGGATGCTCTTCTGCGGGGAGGAGGCCGAGCCCTGGCGGGATACGGTGGACGGTTTCCTCGACGCCGTCGGGGAGGGCGACGTCGCCGGGGCGGCGGAATACTGCGCCGGCGATATTAGCGATCTGACGCTCTACCTGGAGCCGGGCGTGAGACCCGAGGTGACGCGGGTGACGGTGGAGGAAGAGGGGGTATGCCTGGAGGCGAGGACGCCGGGGAGGCCGGGGATGGTGCTCTTCGTCGCCGAGGATGAGGGGGACTGGGTGATTTTCGTTGAGGACAGCCTGGAGGCGAGCCGGGCGGCGGCGCTCAACGCGGCCTTCGGCGGGGAGTGAGCCGTTGAACCGGGCGGAGAAGCTGGGGGATCGGGCCGAGGAGCTGGCGGCGGAGCTGTACGAGCGCAGGGGCTGGACCGTCGTCGCCCGCAACTGGCGGCCACACGGCCTGGACCTGCTGGGCGAGCTGGACCTGGTCGCCAGGAAGGGCGACCTTTTGGCCGTGGTCGAGGTAAAGGCCCGCCGCCGATACGGCCCCGCCGGCGGACCCCGTGAGGCGGTGACCCCCGATAAAGTCCGCCGCATTGCACGTCTGGCCGACGCCCTGCTCGTCAGCCATCCCGATCTGCGCGACCTCTACGTGCGCTTCGATGTGGTCAGCATCCTCTGGCCCAAGGGTAAAGAGGCCGAGGTGGAGCTCATCGAGGACGCCTTTCGGCTATAGGGGTTGGTTGACAAGGCTGAACGCCCATCTCCCGGTGGGAGGAGCGTTCGCTCATGGGCGGGTGAGGGCTTCCATATTCCCCCTCTCCCTTTAAGGGAGAGGGTCGGGGTGAGGGTAGAGGTATGTGCGATAGAGCGGCGGGGAAAGGATTCCCCGCCCTACGTTCGGTTTTATTTCAACGGGCGGGTCTGAAGACCCGCCCCTACGTCATCGCAATCGGAGGGCCGCTGTACACTCAGTCCGCCTCGCCCCGCCAGAGAGGCTGGTTGCCGAATTCCCAGGCCCTTCCGGTCCAATCCCCCGGCGCGGGGTCCTCGGCCAGGCGGCGGCGGAAGATGCCCAGCTTGGCGTCTATGTTGTCTATGTGGTGCAGCACGACGGCCTCGCGGGTCTTCGGGAGGGTGGCCGCGCCGAACTCCCGCTCGCCGTGGTGGCTCAGGATCAAGTGCTCCAGGAGCAACAGGCGCCTTTCGTCAAGTCCCTTTTCCCGGGCGGCGTCGCGGACCATCTGCGCCCCGATGACCACGTGGCCCACCAGGCGGCCCTCGTCGGTGTAGCCGTAGGTCGGCCCCCCGTTCAGCTCCTTGAGCTTGCCGATGTCGTGGAGGATCGCCCCGGCGAGCAAGAGATCGGCGTCCAGCTCCGGGTACTTCTCCGCGTAGTAGCGGGTGTCCCGGGCGACGAAGAGGGTGTGCTCGAGCCAGCCTCCCCGGTAGGCCTGGTGGACCCTCTGGGCGGCGGGCCAGCGCCGGGCGTCCTCGGCGTTCTCAGCCAAAATTTTTACGACGGTCTCCCGCAGCGCCCCGTGGGCTATATCCCCGGCCAGACCATTGAGCTCCCCCCACATGGCCTCGGTGTCGTGGGGCGTCGAGGGGATCAGGTTGTCCTCGTCGAAGCCCAGTTCCCTGTCGTCCTCGCGCACCGGGCGGATGTCCACGACGGTGAGCTGGAGGCCGTACCTGGGGCTGCGCTCCAGGTTTCCCCGGACGGCGACGTAGACCGTGAGAGGGTCGGAGGTCAGCTCGAAGGCCGGGTGGTCCGAGAAGAGGACCGCTTCGATGGAGGCGCTGGCGTCGGCCAGCTTCAGCGAGAGGTAGGGATCGCCCTTCTTCGTCAGTTTCCGGTAGCGCTCGGCGACGACGAGGAAGCCCCGCCAGGGAAGAGATTCCTCGCCCATCCGCCGGATGGCCTCGACCAGGGTTTCGAGCTCGATCATCTATGTCTCCTCGGTTTCTTCGCCGGTCAGGCGTTCCCTCCACTGGGCCAGGAGGTTGAGGGCGGCCAGGGGGGTGATGGTCTCCAGTTTTGTGCCACGCAGCTCCGCCGCCAGCCAGCTGTAGTCGGGTTCGTCGTCGTCGGGCTCGGGGGCGCTCAAAGCCATCTGGGCGGTGGGGGCTCCGACGCGACCCTTTTCCAGTTCCTTTAAGAGCGCCCGGGCCCGGCGGATGATTCCCCTGGGCAGGCCGGCCAGCTGCGCCACATGCACGCCGTAGCTCGATTTCGCCGCCCCCTCCTCCACCCGGTGCAGGAAGCGGATCTCCCCCGCCCGATCCAGCACCGCCATCTGCATGTTGAAGGCCCGGGGCAGGACCTCCACCAGGCGGGTGAGCTCGTGGTAGTGGGTGGCGAAGATGGTCCGCGCGGCGAGTTTTTCCGAATCGTGGAGATGCTCGGCCACGGCCCAGGCGATAGCCACCCCGTCGGTGGTGCTGGTTCCCCGGCCCACCTCGTCCAGGAGCAACAGACTCCTGGGGGTGGCGCAATTGACGATCCGGGCCGTCTCGGTCATCTCCACCATGAAGGTCGAGAGCCCCCGGGCGATGTCGTCGGCGGCGCCGACCCGGGTGAACACGGCGTCCACCAGCCCCAGCCGCATGGCCTTGGCCGGGACGAAGGAGCCCATCTGGGCAAGGATAACCGCCAGGCCGACCTGGCGAAGATAGGTTGACTTGCCGGCCATGTTGGGACCGGTGAGGATAATGATCTGCCTCATCTCGCCGCTCAGCCGGCAGTCGTTCGGCACGAAGGGGCCCTTGCCGTAGCGCTCCACCAGGGGATGACGCCCGTCGGTTATCTCGAGGTCCCGCCCCTCGTTAATCTCCGGCCTGCACCAGCCCAATCGGGCGGCCGTCTCGGCCAGGGAGGCGAGCAGGTCCAGCCGGGCCAGCGCCCCGGCCAGCTCGGCCAGCTCACCGGTCCAGCGGTTCAGCTCCTCCACCAACCGCCGGAAGAGGCGGACCTCCAGACCGGCCAGCTGCTCCCGGCCCCGGGTGATGACCGCCTCCTTCTCCTTGAGCTCCGGGGTGATATAGCGCTCGGCGGCGACCAGGGTCTGCTTGCGCCGGTAGTCCTCGGGCACCAGCTCCGCCTTGGAGCGCGGCACCTCGAGGAAGTAGCCGAAGACCTTGTTGAAGCCGACCTTGAGGGTGGTTATGCCGGTGCGTTTCCGCTCGGTCTCCTGGAGCTCGCGGATCCAGCGCTCGGCCTCCTCCAGCTCGCCGACGGCCCGGTCTAATTCGGCGTCCCAGCCCGGCGCGATCACCCGGCCCGCTCCGAGGCGCCCCGGCTCCTCCACCAGGGCGTCGGTCAGGAGCTTCGCGGTATCGGGCAGTTCCTCGAGCCCCTCACCGAGTTTTTGCCAGGCGTCGTCGGTCCTTTTACCCAGCCAGTCCACCAGAGGGGGAACCCGCCGCAGCGTCGCGCGTACGAGGGCCAGATCTCGGGGGGTGGCCCGCCGGAGCGCCGCCCGTCCCGCGGCGCGTTCCAAATCGCCGATGCCTCTCAGCCCCTCGCGCAGTTCAGCGCGGGCGGCCGCGTTTTCAAAAAGATCGCCCACGGCGGCCTGCCGCTCCTGGATCGGTTCAAGACGCGCCAGGGGCGCCACCAACCAGCGCCGCAGTAACCGCCGGCCCATGGGGGTGAGCGTCAGGTCCAACAGCTCCAGCAGGCTCCGCTTGCTGCTCGCGCGGTTGGCGGCGGAGGTGACCAGCTCCAGGGTGTCCACCGTGGCCCGGTCCAAACGGAGCAGACTTCCGCTCTCCAGGGGTCTGGGCGGACGCAGGCCTAAGGGCTGCCCCAACTGGGTCTCGGACAGGTAGCCGATTACGGCGGCGGCGGCTCGCTGGGCCAGGGTGTAACCACCCACCCCGAAGCCCTCCAGGGTGGTCACTCCGTAAAACTCCCGCAGTTTGCGTACCGCGCCCGGATTGAAGTCGGAGTCCGGCCGTCGGGTCACGCCGGCCTCGGGGGGCAGTCCGTCGCGCAGGTGCCCGGCCGATTCGGGGAGGAGAATCTCGCGCGGATTGCGGCGGGACAGCTCAGCCAGGGCCGGCTCCCGGGCGTTGGGTCCGGTGAACTCGGCCAGGAGGAATTCGCCGGTGGACAGTTCGGCCAGGGCGATCCCGTAACCCCGCTTCCCCTCCGCCAGGGCGGCGATGTAGCTGGACCGGGCGCCGGCCAGGAGCTCTTCCTCGTAGAGGGTGCCGGGGGAGTAGAGGCGGACGACCTCGCGCTCGACCAGTCCCACCGGGCCGCCGCCTCGTTTCTTCGTCTGGGTGCCCGAGGAGAGGCTGGGGGAGGAGGTGTCGTTCAGGGGATCGTCCTCGACGAGCTGCTCGGCCAGGGCCACGTGGTGGCCGGCGGCCAACAGTCGCGGCAGGTAAGACCCCAGGGCGTGGTGGGGGATGCCGGCCAGGGGGATGGCCCCGGGATGCCCCTTGTCCCGGGAGGTGAGGGCGATGTCCAGGGTCTCGGCCACGATCCGGGCGTCCTCGCCGAAGCTCTCGTAGAAGTCTCCCATGCGCATCAGGAGGACGTGGTCGGGGTGACGTTCCTTGAAGGCCATGTACTGGCGCATCATCGGGGTCTTGTGGGGATCCTGGCGGGTCAAGGCTACCCTCGTTTCAGGGTGCGGACGGCCTCGCCGGTGAGAATGCGGCGGCGGACGGAGGGATCCGGGAGCTGGATGGCCAGCCGCTCGATGGTCGCGAGGGCCAGCTTGAAATGCTCACGCTTGGCCTCTCGGTTCCCCGAGCGTCCGGTCAGGAGTCCGGCGAGGAGGTGGAGCTGCCAGGTGATGACTGGCACCTCTCTCTCCTCCAGGACCTCGTCGAGGATCCTCCGGGCCTCCTCTCGATCGCCGCTGAGCGTGGCGGCGGTGGCCGAGAGCTTGGCTGACCTGAGCCGGTGGCGGAGGTCGCCGGATTCCCGGGCCCGGTCGAGGTATTCCCGGCAGGCCTCGGCCGCCGTCTTCAGTCCCCGCCCAACCTCGGAGAGCGACCGCGCCCAGAGCCGGTTCATGGTGAGTTCGTGGTCGGGCCTCTTCGGCCACGCCGTGTTCTCGACCGTCATCCGCCCGCCCGCGACGTCTCCGGAGACCAGACGGTCCAGGGCCAAGGCGAGCCTGAGCCGGGGGCTATCGGCTTCGCTTTGGGATATCGCCTTCTCATGAAGGCCTGCGGCATCGGCGAAGAGGTAGAGCGAGCGATAAAGTTCCGCCGTCAGGTGGCATTTTTCCACCCCGTCGCCCGTCTTCTCCAGCGCCTCGAAACCCTCATCCAGCCTCCCACGACCGAGGAGGCTTCCGGCGTGGGCCAGACGGGCCCTCCGCAGGAGATCATCGTCCCCCACCTCCTTGGCGCCCACCATGGCCGTGTCGAGATGACGGGCGGCCGCGGACCAGTCGCCCAGGTAATCGGACAGCCGCCCGAGCACATAGGCCATCCGGGTCGTCCCGAAGCGGTCGCGTTTGTCCTGACGGATGCGGAGAAGCTCCTCGGCGATCCCTTTGGCTTCCGCGAGCCGGCCGAGTTCGGTCAGCAGCAGCGCCCTCTCCCGCCGAACCTTCGTTCGGCTCGGCTCGTTGCCCAGGCGCTCGAAGATCCGTTCCGCCTCGGCGAGGGAGTCCTCGGCCTCCCCACCGCGACCGTGCTCCGAGTACAGATCGGCCAGACGGTTGAGAGTCTCGGCCACCTGCCCGGCCTGTAACAGGGAGCGTTCCCGGGCCAGGGCGGCTTCCAGGGCCTCCACGGCCTGGGCCGGCTCGTTCCGTGTCTTGTAGATCTCCGCCAGTCCCTTCTGCGCCTCGGCGACCAGGGAGAGGTGGCCGCTGTGCTCCGCCCACTCCAAGACGGAGGTTAACGGTGCGAAGGCCTCGTCGGGCCGTCCGAGCTTCAAGAGGGTCCTTCCGATAAGCACCCGCGCCCGCGCCCCGTCGCGGCCCTCATCCCCGCCGGCACGTTCCAGGTGGGGCAGGGCCTTCTCCCGCTTCTTGATCCGGAGAGCCGCTTCGCCCAGGATCAGTTCGCGCTTGGAGTCAAAGCGGCCTCCGGCGTCGCAAGCCGCCGATTGCGCGGCCCACAGCTCCACCTTCTCCGGTTCACCCGTGGCGAGATGGATGGCGGCGTTGGCGAGGGCCAGCTCGGCCCGTTCGGCCTCCTCCCCCTCCTCGCTCTGGGAGTAGAGCTCCTCGAGGATGCCCTGGGCGTCGGTGAAGCGGCGCGCCGAGGCGAGGATGTCGGCCAGACTCGCCCGGAGCCTCCGGACGGACCGGCGGTCCGCGGCGGCGTTGACCGCGTCGGTCAGGTATGCGATGGCTGCGTCGAATGAACCGACCTCGGCGGCCAGTTGGCCGGCCAGCTCCAGGGCGGTGATCCGTTCGGCCGGGTCGCCGCAGTTCATGAAGTGGTTCACCGCCTGGGCCACCACCCCGCCGTGCTGACGTTGGTAGAAGCGGGCGGCGTTGAAGTGCAGCTCGCGCCGCCGGCCGGAATCCACCGACTCGTAGGCGACCTGCCAGGCGGCTTTCCCTCCGAAGGCGTACTCGCCGCCCTCGCGGGTTAGAAGGGCGCACCCGCCCAGCCGTGTGCGTAGCCGGGACACGTCGTCGGTGACCGCGGCCAGGTCGCCGGCGTTGAAACGGGGGCCGAGGACGGACACCGTTCCCAGCGCCTCGGCATCCCCCTCCAGGGCGAAGAGTTCCGTCGCCAGGCGATCCAGCGGCAGGCGGGCGTGGTGGACGGTCAGCCTGTCCGTCTCGGCCAGCATGGCCAGGTAGGTGAGGCGTCCCGGCAGCAGATCCCGCTCCGAGATGGGACCGAGCTCCCCGGCGTCCCGAGCGGAGAGGGTCTTGAAGAGCTGCTCCGCCTCGTTGGGCGGCAGTGGTTCGATGGTGACGGTCGGCTCCGCCATCTCCTCGGGGGCCCTTCCGCCGCAGAGGATGACGGCCAGGGGTAATCCGGCGCCGGTCAGGGAGCGGATGAGGGCCACCGATCCCTGATCGAGCCACTCGGCGTCATCCACGACGACGGCCAGGGGGCGTCCTCCCCGGGCCCGGATGGCGGCCAGTAAGAGCTCGCCGGCCATCTCCCCCTTCTCGCCCGGCGAGAGCCCCCAGAGCGGCTGGGAGAGTTTTCCGCCGATGAAGCGGGTGATGAATTCGGCCAGCCTCGGCGCCGCCTCCCCCAGAGCCCCCCGTTGAGCCTCGGCGGCCGCCGAGCTGGAGATCGGCCCCCAGATCGCCAGGAGCATCCGCCGCCACAGTCCGTAGGGATCGTAGCTCCACCAGGGCTGGGCGCGGAAGAGGTGGGCGTCGCCCATCTGGGCGAAGAGGTCGGTCAGCTCCGCGGCCAGGCGGCTCTTCCCGCTGCCAGGTTCCCCGGTGATGATCCCGACGACCGCCTCGCCCCGCCGGAGGCTCTCCAGCCAGGAGTGGGCCCGGTCCAAAACCTTCTCCAGGCCGAGCAGGGGCTGCCCAGCCTCCGCGCGGACCTGGGAGGGAACGAGAAGGCTGAGCTTCCGGTCGGCGACGGCGATCTCGCGCTCCTGCTCGAAGTCCGGCTCCGCCGCCCCGGTGTCCTCGGGCAGGCAGACCAGGGCTCCGGTGGGGGCGAGGGTGGCCGAGCGGACGGCGCGCAGGAGGGGCCCGCCCGCCGGAACGACGATCGAGGAGTGGGCTCCGCGGAGGAAGTAGTCGGACAGGGGACCGGCGGCCAGACCGCTGGAGCGGTCGCCGAATTCGGAGATGACCGCGTAGCCCGCCCCCGCCGCTGCCGCCGGCTCGGCGAAGACGTACAGGGTGACCAGGCCGCCCTCGTGGGGTGCGGCGCCCCAGAGCTCGCCGCCCCAATTGGCGCAGATCTCAGCCTCGATTCGCAGCCGGTTCTGGGCGTCGTCGTGGCCCTCCCGGATAAGTTCCTCGGGGCCGGGCCAACATAGCGCCAGAACCCCCTCCGCCGCCAGGCGACGGTCGCCCCGGTACCGTGAGCCCAGCGGGTTGAGCTGCCAGGGGGGGAGCCAGGGTCGGGCGCGCTCCATCCCGGCCGCCGCCCGGCTCAGACGGTCGAGCAGTCTTTCCGGCGGGGCCGGGACGGGGTCGTCCACCAAGGCGGTGTTGACCCGCTTGCCTCGCTGTTTGGAGCCGAGGGAGAAATAGCCGTCCTCGTGGTGGACCTGGAACCGCTCGCTCACGATCTCCGCCAGCTCCCCGGAGAGGTAGGCTCGGCCGGGGGGAGTTTTAGCGAGAAGCCCCAGGGCCTCCTCCACCGCAGTTCCCACCGGCAACGTCAGATACCTCCCCAAAACCTCCAGGATGAAGAGCCCCCCCTTCCCCGGGGCGATGGCCACCCGGGGCACCGGTTGGAGCTCCTCGAAGAGCTGTTCCGTGGTCTGGCATGCGCGGAAGAGGTGGGCCTTGCTGCCCGTTTCGGGGAAGAAAGCGACCAGCACCCCGCCTCCCCACCCCAGCAGACGACCGCTGTACTCCTCCAGGGCGGCCAGGAGGAGTTCGGCCAGGGCCGCATTGGTTTCGTAGGCGTTGTCGGTGAGGGCGCAGGCCAGGGCAGTCCCCGACTCCAACAGGACCGGCTCACCGGTCTCGGCGGTCAGGGTCCAGCGCAGCGGCCAGGCCCGGGCCAGGGTGTGGTACTGATGCTCCAGGGTCTTGATCTCGCCGATGAGATCATCAATCCGCTCGGCTTCGGACAGGGCGTAGCGGGCCAGCCCCGGGGTGATGAAGCGCTCGAGTTCGCGGCGGAGGTCTTCCATCTAATTATTCGTAGGGATCATTCGCTTATTTCGGACTAACCACAGAGTGTTTTTCGCAGGTATTTTAGCACGTTTGAATCGCTTACAAGGAGCGCCACACTTGAGCTATTGACAAGGGGTTTTGCCAGAGGCATAGCTCGGTTTGCCGGGGGCATAGCTCGGTTTGCCGGGGGCATAGCTCGCTCCGCTCGGTTCGCTCGGTTTAACCCCTTGTGCGATGGATCAAGGGGATGAATCCCCTTGTCTTAACGTAGGGGGCGGGGCTTAAGTCCCCGCCCGCGGGAGGCCGCAGAGGGCCTCCCCTACGAAGACTCCATTTATGCAACAGCCTCAAGTCCTAAACAAACGACTGACCTATGTTCTCACAGCAGCCGTTTATCGTCCAGGCCTGGGTCCAGAAGCGCTCCGGTGTACCCCTCGGAGGCCACCGACGGGGGGGTCTGGTCGGGGTCGTTAACGCCGGGGATACGCGGCGCTCGCGGCGTTCGCCGGGGATCGGCTGGTCTCCGGCCCTCGAGGAGAACCCGCGTGTAGAGCTTAACATAGCCCCCGGTCATCGCTTCGAGGTTGTGGTGCTCGCGGACGTGAGCACCGGCGGCGGCGGTCATCTCCGCCGTTCGGGCCGGGTCATCCAGGAGCTCCCGGATTTTCGCCAGGAGCGCCCGGTCCGTGTACTCCCGGATCAACAGGCCCCGGGCCTCGCGGGGGATGATTTCAACGCAGCCGCCCTGGGCCAGGCCGATCGCCGGAATCCCCATCGCCAGCGGTTCGGCCATGCCCCGGTTGAAGCTCTCTCCCCGGCCGACGGCCACCACCAGGTCGCAAGCGGCGTAGACCTGGCGGGGGTCGGCTATCCTGCCCAGAAAGCGCACCCGCTCGGCGATGCCAAGCTCCTCGGCGAGTCTGCGCAGGTTATTCTCGTGGTATCCTCCCCCGGCCAGAAGGATCAGGCTCTCGGGAAGCTCCGCCGCAGCCCGGAGGAGGTGGTGCAGCCCCTTGCGGTGCCCCAGCCGACCCACGTAACCCAGCACGGTCCTCGCCGGCTCGACGCCCAACTTCCGTCGGGCCTCCTCCTTCGACGGAATTCCGGGTCGGAAGCGCCCGGTATTCAGGCCGTTGGGCACCAGGGCCACCCGGCTTGGATGGACCCCGTCAACCTCGATCACGTAGTCGCGGACCCGGCGCGATACGGCGGCATAGCCGCCCATGAAGGGGGAGCTGGCCTTGGTCAGCAGGCGTTCGAGGCGCGTGTCGAAGCCGTAGCGGTGGAAGGTGACGAAGGCCGGCAGACCGGTCGAAAGGCCGGCGATCCAGGTCGGCAGGCGGTCGGGGTGTCCGTTGAGGGCGGTGGCGCCGATCCGGCGAGCCAGACGGGCCAGCTTGACCCCCTGGACGAAGGTCGAGTCTCTCGGCGCACCGACCAGATGCAGCTCCACCCCGCGTTCGTCGAAGTAGGCCCGCCCCGGTCCGTCGCCTGAGAGGCTGGCCGCGGCGCAGGGAAAACCGCGGGCGCTCAAGCGGGCGCACACCTCCGCCGTGCCCCGATGGGGGCCCGATAGCAACAGATCGTGGAGGTAGTGCAGGATCAGCATGGGGTTGCCGGTCGGTGGTCTGCGGTTTCAAGTATAAATAAAAAGGGGGCTGCGCGTCACAGCCGGGCGGCTTGCCGTGCCTGGTGGATTGCGATAATGTAGAGTGGGGATTTTAACCGAGCGTAGCGAGCTATGCCCCCGGCAAATCCCCGCCTTTTTTTTCTAGGGTAGCCCTCACCCTCAATCCCGTGAGCGAACCGAGCGAAGCGAGCTATGCCTTTGGCAAATGCTCCTCCCACAGGGAGAGGGGGAATGCAAGCTGCGCTAATGTAGGGGCGGGTCTTTTCTCTCGCCCGCGGGCCGACCTTAAGGTTGGCCCCTACGCTCGGTGTCGGGTGGTGCTACGCCGAAAAACCGCCCGCCTTGCGACGGATGAGATGTTTCACCAGCGCCCGGAGCGTGCGTTGATTGTGACGCATGTCGAAACGGCGCTCCACGGTTCGGCGACCCGCCTCGGCCAGCCGCTCCGCCAGAACGGGGTCTGTCAGCAGTCTTTCGAGGGCGTCGGCCAAGGCGACCGCGTTCCGGGGTTCCACCAAAAGCGCGTCCTCGCCGTCGGTGGCGATCTCGGGTATCCCCCCGTTATTTCCGCCCACCACCGGTTTCTCGAGGGCCATGGCCTCGATCACCGCCCGGCCGAAGGGCTCCAGATCGCTCGGCACGGCGACGATGTCCACCGCCCGGATGTAGGGTCGCACGTCGGTGACGTATCCAGTGCGCACCACGGCCCCATTGAGCCCCTCCCGCTCGATGATGGAGTTCATTTTGGCGGCGAAGCCGGGGTAGGCCCGTTCCTGGGGCGCGCCGACCAGGAGAAGCCTGACGCCGTCGTACCCCCGCTTTCGCAGGAGCACCAGGGATTCGAGCAGCACGTCGGCGCATTTGAAGGGGGCGAAGCGGCCGAAGTAGCCGATGGTCGGGTGGCCTTCGATTCCGAGCCGTTTTTTCAGCTCGGCGTCGCCGGGACCGGGTTGGAAACGGTCCAACCAGACGCCGTTGTAGATCTTGAACAGTTTCTGCGGTTGAAGGGTTGCCCAGGGCACCGCCGCCCTGAGCACCGTATCCGAGATGATCACGTAGGCGTCCGAGAGGGCGTACGCCAGACGGTCCGCGAAGCCCAGATCTCGGCACTTGCGGATGTAGCCCATCGCCGCGGTCGGCAGCCCCGTGACCGCGAGCCCGGCCAGCAGCCGTCCGTTGAAGGATTCGCCGTAGATGAGGGCGGCCTTTTCCTTTTTAACGAGACTGCGCAGTCCCCGGATGGTTCGGATGATGTCGCTCAGAATGCGCCAGGGGCGCCTCAATTTATCCGCGTGGAGTATCCCCGGTGCGTCGAGTTGCACGCATTCAACGCCCCGGCCCTCGTAAAGCTCGTTGAAGGCCGGGGTGTGTTCTGTGTAGACAACGATGGGCCGCCAGCCGGGTCCCAGCCCCTCGATGAAGCCCAGGAGGCTGTGGTGGCTGCCGCCGATGACGGTGTATGGCACGAAGAATATGGCGGTTCGCTGCGGACGGCACATACTCGAACTCTGTTTGGAGTGAGTCTTTGACCGGGGAATTATCCTAGTAGCCGGTGTCGGGCATGTCAAGGCGGCCCGCCGGAGTTGACAAGGTGCCCGGTTTCGCCGATAATGATTTTCCGTCCGGTGGGAAAAACTGGCGGAAACGGCTATTATTTACTAAATTCGCGTGAAAGGCTCGTGTCAATTTACCGGGAGATTGACGATGCACAGATTATTTGTCCTCACCCTCGTTCTTCTCCTCGTCCTCGCCGGGGCGGCCGGGGCCACGGCCCTGCGCAAGGCCCCGCTCTTCATGCTCGACGACGTGAACGGAAACGCCGTCAAACTCTCCACCTACATCGGCGAGAAGGTGATCGTCCTCGACTTCTGGGCCGTGGGCTGCGCCCCCTGCCTGGTCGTCATGCCGCACATCGAAGAAATGTGGCAGACCTACAAGGGTCAGGGGCTGAAGGTGATCGGCATCTCCGAGGACCTGCCCCGCAACGTTTCCAGCGTGAAGGCCAAGGCGCGGGAAATCGGCGTCACTTATACAATCGTCCTGGACAAGAACGCCGCGGCGCTGACCGCCTACCAGGGCGGCGACGCCGGCATCCCCTTCATCGTCGTTATAGACTATGACGGCAACATCTACCAAACTTTCCGCCGCATCCAGCCCGGCGACGAGGAGAAGGTAGAGACCGCGATCCGCGAAGCCCTGGGGCTGGAGTAGGCCGCTTTTCGCCCGTAGAATCGCGCCGGCCGCGTCCGCGACCGGTCGCGTTTTCATTACCGGTCCGTTTTTTCCACCGAATAACATGAGGCGGTGACCGTGCGTACCCTGGCCATCCTCTTGACCCTTATCCTCCTCGTTCCCGCCCTGTCCCAGGAGCCGGAGGAGGGCGACGAGCCCACCGAGGAGGAGTTCGATGAGGAGTACCCCGTGGTGGGGATCATCGGTCTGGAAGACGAGACCGCCGTCTCACTCCAGATAACCAACACCGCCGTGTACAAGATGTTCGAGTACGCTTACGTCAGTGGCGGCTTCGAAAAGATCTACGGCCTTCAGACCTTCGAGGACGATCTGACCGCCACCATCGGCATCGGCAACCTCTACCTGGGCGGTACGCTGCGCTTCTGGCAGCCGCGCTACGACAACCTGGCCGGCGAGCGGGTCTACGAGGCCGACCTCTTCAAGTGGTACGTGGGCTACCGGGGCGAGGGGACCGAGGGCTACTACGGCACCATCTACGCCACCTTCGGCCGCGGCCTGACGCTGCACCTCTACGACGACCCCATCTTCGAGGACGTGGACAATTTCTTCCAAGGTTTCTACGGCCGGCTGGACCTGGGATGGCTCTCAGCCACGGCCCTGGCCGGTCAGGGCACCTACGACTTCGATCCCCTCACCACCCTGACCGACGACGTGCGCGGCTTCGAGATCGCCGTGAACCCCTTCCTGCCCTGGATAGAGATCGGCGGCGGCATCGTCGCCATGGACCAGCACATAACCAACGACCCCATCTCCGGCGATCCGATACAGAAGCGGCTGTTCATGCCTGCGGTCCACATCTCCGTCATGACGGATTACGCCGATTTTTACGCCGAGTATGCCCGGAGCGACGGCTACGAGTTCACCGGAGTCGGATTCGAGCCCTACTCCGGCGAGGCTATCTACGCCTCGGCGGTGGGCTACCTGGGACGCAACTCCCTCCTGCTGGAATACAAGAATTACCTCCATTTCTACAACCATTGGAACGCGCCCCCCGAGGTTGACTTCTCCGGCAAGCCGCTGGACTCCTACAATTCCGGCATCGACGAGGAGGGCTACCTCGCGCGCCTGACCGTCTCACCCCTCCTCGGTCTGTCGTTCAGCGGCGGCTACTGCGATGCGTGGGATTCACGGAACGAGCGGCGTCGCCCCGAGTACGGCGGCGAGGTCCGCTGGGACGCCTGGCCCTGGCACCTGGTCGGAGGCGGGTGGATATTCGACGAGAGCTACGAGGTCGGCGAGAAGGGGGAGGACAGCTACTACCTCTACGAGCGCACCGAGATCTGGCCCAACCTGGAGGCGTCCTATACCTTCGACAACGGGCATTCCCTGGCCCTGTATTTCCGCTACGAGTTGATCAACACCCACGAGGTCCTGGGAGCTAACTTGGAGACCGAGCTCATCGAGGAGAACCCCCAGGGCTCGGTGACCTACAACTGGCCGGAGTACTTCTCGGCCACCCTCTCCGCCCAGTACGCCCTCGACGACCTGAGGTTTAACGAGACCCGGGAATACTGGCTCTCGGGTGAGATCACCGTTCATCTGGGCCTCGATCACGACCTGACCCTCTACTACGGCAACCAGCGCGGCGGTCTGGTGTGCTCCGGCGGCGTGTGCCGGGAGGAGCTGCCCTTCGACGGGCTGAAGATCACCCTGGAGAGCCGGATCTAGGTGATGTCGGCAACGGCTTCCCTCTCCCCGCGGGAGGAGCATTTGCTCGCGGGATTGAGGGTGAGGGCTGCGTAAAAAAAACGGCGGTGATTAAAATCCCCGCCCTACAGAAGACAAGGGGCTCAAGCCCCTTGTTAATTCTTCATGGACGTATTTGGTAGAATTAACCGGCGCGCGCGTCCCCTTTGTTCCATGTCTCAACCCAAAACCAGCTCCGTCCTCATCGAGCTCCACGGCGTTTCTTTGAGCCGGAGGGTAGGTCTCGGCGGGCCCTTCCTCCGCCGGAAACGGGTCGAGGTGTTCTGGGGCCTCGACCTGGAGCTGCCCCGCCGGGGGCTCGTCCTGGTCACCGGCGGACCCGGCGCCGGGAAGACGAGTCTGCTCCTGCTTCTCTGCGGCGCCGTTAAACCGGACGCGGGGAGGCTGGTCGTGGACGGGGTCGAGTCGTGGAAGCTGTCGAGGCGTAAAAGGCGGCGGGTCTTTGAGAATAACCTCTACCTGGGTCAGAACCCGGCGCTCTGGCACCTGGCCGAGCGGATTGGCGAGCTGGGAGAGGGGGCGCTGCGCGAATCGGCCGCTCTTATCGGTGTTATCGAGGAGGGCGTGGTCATCGCCGGTCTCGACCGCTGGCGGCGGCTGGCGCTGGCCCTGGGGGCGCGGGCGGCCCTGGACCCCACCGCTTTGCTCCTGGACGATCCCCTCGCCGGTCTGGGGTCCGTCGAGCGCGGAAGGCTCCTGCCCTGGCTTACCGAACAGGCTGGAGATCGATTGGTGGTGATGGCCGATCCGGGACGGGGTTTTTTGGATGAATCAGCTACAAAGGTTGTCGAGCTGTAGATTTACTCCGGCTCGTTCACGGTCTCGCCGGTCCGTCTGGTCCAGAATTCGAACACGGCGTCCGCCTGTTCGGGGCACTCCACCGAGCCGGGCCGTAGGCGGCGGATGAACTCCAGGGCTTCCTCGGCGGTGCGGCCCCGGTGGACGAGGTAGCAGGCGATGATCATTCCGGTCCGACCCAGGCCCATGTAGCAGTGGACCAGGATCGTTTCCCCGGCCAGACGAGCCTCGTCAATCAGCCCCACCGCCCAGTCCAGAACCTTCCGCTCCGGGGCGGTGAAGTCCTCGATGGGCAGGTGGTGGAGCTGAGAAAAAGGGAGTCTGCCGAGCCCCACCCCGAGTGGTTGTTCGGTGAGGGTGAGGATGCGCCGGATGCCGATCTCCTCCAGCGCCCGGAGCTCCCTGGCCAGCCCCACGCCGGTTCCGGGCTTGGACATGGCGGCCAGCTCATCGGGGATGATCCAGGTCAGATCGGGCAGATCGGGGTGGGAGGGGGAATCTTCATTCATTACAGGTGACCTTTACAAAACGCATGTCGGCCCTTTTAAAAAACTTTGAATGAGTATCCCTTCACCCCGGCCCGTGGGCGACTGCTCCTCCCCAGAGGGGTTGAGGATAAGAATTGTGATGGTGTAGGGGCGGGTTTTTTAGTCCCCGGTCGCGGGCCGACCTAAAGGTCGGCCCCTACGTTTGGCATTCGATTACCATAGGACGCCCCTACGAAAAACGTATATTCCCCGTAGTGGCGGGTCTGCCGGTCCGTCAGCGGGAGACCCTGGAGGGCCTCCCTTACGAAGACGCCATTTCTCTAATAGTCTCGGCCTGACATATCGGGATGGACGCAAGCCCGGGTTACGCTGGCGCGGAGGGTTAGTCTTTGCTATCCTCCAGTGGTCGGTTGTTCTCGCCGACCCGGATCAGCCGGAGCCGGTGGCCCTCCAACTCGGAGGCGTCGAGCAGCAGGACGTTGACGATTATCAGCTTGTCGCCGACGTTTGCCAGATGCGCCGCGGCGCCGCGGACGCCGATCATCCCCGAGCCGCGCGGCGCGTGGATAAGATACGTCTCGAAGCGGGCGCCGTTGGCCAGATTGTATACCTGGAGGAGCTCGCCGGGCCTGAATCCCGCCCGTTCGGAAAGCTCTGCGTCAATAGATATCGAGCCCTCGTAATCCAGTTCTGTTTCGGTAACCGTGGCGCGGTGTATCTTGCCACCGACCATCCTGTAAAGCGCCATCGGATTGGTCTCCCCTTAATCACGCCTCGGGCGTGGTGCCCAGGGCATTATAGGGCCCGCCTCCGAGGGGTGTCAAGGTGATTTGAGATGAGGAGTGAGATGAAGCAACCGATCACGTTGATAACGGGCTGTTCCTCCGGGATCGGCCTCGTGACGGCCGTTGAGCTCGCCTGCGCGGGACACAAGGTGTACGCCACGATGCGCGACCCGGATAAAAAAGACGCCCTCCTCGCGGCCTGCGCCGAAGCCGGGGTGGAGGTCGAACTGCTCCCGCTGGACCTGACCGACCCGGCGACCATCGCCGCCACCGCCGAGCACGTTCGTTCAACGGAAGGTCGCCTGACCAATTTAGTCAACAACGCCGGCTTCCCGTACCTGGGCGTGCTGGAGGACTTCTCCGATGTGGAGATCCTCGACCAGTTCAACACCAACGTCTTCGGTGTGCTGCGGGTCACCCGGGCCTTCCTGCCGCTGATGCGGGCCGACGACTCGCCGAAGCGGACCCTGGTGGTGGTCAGCTCCACGGCGGGCCGGGCGGGGTACCCGCTGATGGGCCTCTATTCGGCGACCAAGTTCGCCCTGATCGGGTTGGTGGAGGAGTGGCGTCTCGAGCTCAGACCCCTGGGTATCCGCGCCGTCTCCATCGAGCCTTACTCGACCAAGACCAGGTTCGCCGGCGGCTCCCTCAAGCGTTCGGCGAAGTGGAGCGACGGGCCGGATTCCCTCTATGCCGAGATCCTCGACATCGTTCCGCGGCGCTTCACCGAGATGACCCACGGGAAGGAAGCGGTGGAGCCGCGGGTCATAGCCCGCTCCATCCACCGGGCCATTCGCGCCCGCAATCCCGGCCTCCACTGGGCCAGCGGAGCCTACGCCAAGCTGGCGATGTTCTTCAAGCGCTTCGCGCCGAATGAGTTCACCACCTGGGTCGTGCGCCGGAAGGCCGGCATCGCCGGTCTGCGCCGCCGGAAGTAGTTGCGTATGCTAAAGAGGGCGGGGCGGGACCCAACTAGGATCCGCGCCTCCGCCCTTTTTCACCGCCGGGATTACTAGAAACAGAGGACCCGGTCCGCCTTTTCGGTGTACTCGGCGAGGATGTCCATCGTGCCGATCTCGACGCCCTCGATGAGGTCGTCCTCCTTCATGTCGCGCTCGCCCATGCAGGTGCCGCAGGCGAACACCTCGGCCGTGTCCAGGATCGCGGCCAGCATCTGGGGGGCGCTGAAGGTGTGGTCGAACTCGTCCGAGTAGACGCCCTCGGCGAACTTCTCCCCCTTACGGGCGCAGTAGACGGCGTCGGCCATCAGAAACATCGCTATCTCTGAATCCGGATTCTTCCGCAGGCGCCGGGCGACGCGCAGCGCCGACCGGGTGGTCTTGTTCCCGTAGGGCGGATTGGTTACGATGATGAAGATGCGCAAGCGTCTCCTTTATTCGGGATCTTTATCCATTGGTGAACCGTTATGGGTGTGCTTTTGAGGCAGTTTGGCACGTTTGGGTACTCGTAGCTATATCCCCTCTCGCGGGTGAGCGGGTGAGGGTTACGTTTGATTCCACCAGATGCAGCGGTTGGATGTAATCATTATCGTAGGGCGTGGCTTTCTAACCCTGCCGCTGTTTTGCGGTCATTTAATCCATTTTCGGCGGGGATTAAAATCCCCGCCCTACATTCACCCCTCTCCCCAAAGGGACGAGGCCGGGGTACAGCGCACGGCGCTGGCTTATTCGACCGGCTCGATCTCCTCGAAGTCCAGCATACGGACCTGGACGGCCCACACATTGGGATCGCCAAGGCCGTGGTCCCTGTGGTAGGCGGGGTCTTCATCGAATTTAGCGAAGTCGGCCTTGGTCATTACCGGAACCTGGCTCTCTTTTTCGAAGAGGACCACGGTTCCCGCGACGAAGACGAAGGCGTTATCGGCGGTGGAGCCCTCCTGTTTCGGGGAGACGCCGGCCGAGACCCAGAGCGTCTCTTCCGCTTCTGCAGCCGCGCGGAGACGGTCCAGCATGGCCGGATCGGTGACCGGCAGCCAGGCTCGTAAACCAGAGTTCTCCACCAGCACCTTGGCCAGGGGGATGCCCAGGTCGTAGACGATGTCGGCGCGGATGGCCTCGGCGCGGATGACGTCGGTGATCAGGCGGTCCAGGTTGTTCTCCTTAACTCCCACGGTCCGCCCTCCGCGCGCCACCAGCTCCACGGTCTCCGCGGAGGCCAGGTGCTCGACCTCGGCCTCGGTGGCCTCGGCGTAGTACTCATCGTAGGTCGCCGGAGTGTCGTGCGGGTCCCCGCTCACGGCCTCTTCGAGGATACCGGAGCTGCCCACGCCCGAGACCTCATCGCTCTCCCTGGGGGCGAACTCCCCTCCACCCCCGCCGAAGCCGACTATCTCCGGCTCCTCGTAGACGTGCTCCCCCTCGTACAGAAGTGCCACTTCCTCGCCGGTGTCGGTCACGTACCGTTGGCGGTAGGTGAGGTACTCGAAGCTGCCGTTGGTCTCGTAGGCCAGCTTGACGAACTGCTCCTCGCCGACGCCGCCCAGCCCCGAGCAGCCGATGGTGAAGAAGGTGAGGCCGAGGTCGCCGGCGTCCCGGGCGGCGTCCTCCAGGGTGTAGTCGGCGTCGGTGTAGAGGTGGTCCGCCGCGTCGCCGATCAAAAATGCCAGGCGCACCACCTCGCCGGATTCCCAGCTCAGTTCGTGGAGGGTGGCCCGGAGCCCCTCGGCCACGCTCTCGGGCGCGTCGCCGCCCCCGGTGGCGAAGACGGCGTTGATCCGCTCGTGGAGAAGCGCCATATCGTAGGTCAGGTCGGTCACCTTGGTTATGTAGACGTCGCCGCGGTCGCGGTACTCGACGATGCCGAAGCGCACGGCGGGCGTCGGGGTTCCCTGGGCGACCTCGGCTGCGATTTGTTTCATCTTCTCCTTGACCACCTGGATCTCGTCGCCCATGGAGCCGGTGGTGTCTATGACGAAGGCCACGTCGAATCGGACCGCGTTTTCGTCGAAGACGTACTCGCTGAGTCCCGCGCCCAGCGATAAGCCGCGCAGTTTGTCAATCAAAGCCGCCGCCGTCACGTCAACCAGCTCGAAGAGGTCGCCCTCGTCCTCGGTGGCCGCCTTCACCGCGCCGATGATCTCCGCCGTCTTCACTTCCAGAATCTGTGTGTCCAGCCGGAAGCTCTCCCCGGCCACCGTCAGGTTGCCCAGAATCAACAGCTCTACGTTGAGGACCTCGCCCACCTTGAGGGCGGTGTCCGTGTCGGTGATCCCCGTGCCTCCGAGGGCCATCTCCTCCAGCACCTCCTCCAGGCGTTCCCGTTCGACGACGATGATGTCGGGCTGGTTGGCCAGGTCGGTGGTGAGCATCTCCGGGATGCCGGTGGCGAGATAGTCGTACTCCTCGGTGGCGGCGGCGACGTCGAAGTAGAGCACCGCCACCGTCTTGGATTGGAGCGCCGTGCTTGTAGCCGCCAGCACCGTCAGTGCGATTACGAGCGTCTTTCGCATCTTCCCTCCCCGGGTCTTGAATTCAACGACCGAGATACGTAACATATACGATGATAAGGGGGTTTTTGTCACGGATTATTTCGGTGTTGCAAAAAAGACCTTCTGGCTGCATAATAATAAAGGGTGAGGTTAAAGTCGCGTCCATCGGCGGAGCCGGGAGGTATGGTAGGGAACCTAGAGTTTAGCCTGCTGTTCGCGCACGGACGCGCCAGGCGGGGCGCCTACTCCGTCAACGGCCGGACCGTCGAGACCCCGGCCTTCATGCCGGTGGCGACCCAGGCCACGGTCAAGACCCTCTCCTCCGAGGAGATCGTGGGGCTGGGGATTCAGCAGCTCGTCTGCAACACCTATCACCTCTGGCAGCGCCCCGGGCCCGACGTTGTGGAAGGCGCAGGTGGCTTGCGCTCCTTCATGGGCCTCGGCGAGGGTGGGCCGGCGATCCTCACCGACTCCGGCGGTTTCCAGGTCTTCTCCCTCTCGGGACGCCGGGGCAGGGGCGTCAGACTGCCAACGGAAACCGAGGGCGACCGCGACGAGGATTGGCCGGAGCTGGACGGCGAAAACGCGGTTCCCGAGGGCTGGAGCCGCGAACGGGCGCCCATCGTCCGCCGGCTGGATTCCGACGGGGTGCTCTTCGCCAGCCCGCTGGACGGGAAGCTCTACGAGCTGACACCGGAGCGGTCGGTTCGGGTTCAGCACTCCCTCGGCGCCGACATCGTCATGGCCTTGGACGAGTGCACCCCCTACCCGGCCACCCGGGAGGAGGTTCGGGCCAGCCTGACCCTGACCCATGCCTGGGAGCGGCGCTCGGCGGAGGAGCACCGACGGCTGAACTCCGAGAACGGGACGCGCCGGGCCTTCTTCGCCATCGTCCAGGGAGGGATGTACCCGGATTTACGGGCCGAGTCGGGAGAGATTTTACGGGAGCTGGACGCCGACGGCTACGCCCTGGGCGGACTTTCGGTGGGAGAGCCCAAGCCGCTCTACCGCGAGACGCTCGAGCAATCCGCCCAGCTGCTGCCCGAGGACCGGCCGCGATACGTGATGGGGGTGGGCACCCCGGCGGACATCGTTCACGCCGCGGCTCATGGGATGGACCTCTTCGACTGCGTCCTCCCTACCCGCAACGCCCGCAACGGCCAGCTCTTCACCTGGGAGGGTAAGCTCAATCTGCGCAACGCCCGTTTCAAGGAGGATTTCACCCCGCCGGACCCCGAATGCCGCTGCCCGGTCTGCTCCAAATACACCCGGGCCTATCTGGCTCACTTGGTGCGGGCGGGCGAGTTCCTCGGCCTCCGGCTGGCGACCTGTCATAATCTTTACTTCTACCTTCAACTGATGCGGCGGATTCGCGAGGCGATCGAAGGGCGCAGCCTGGAGAATCTCTCCGACCGGGTCCGGGCCGCCTACCCCGAATAATCATGTCTACCGATTTCGAAAAGGCTCTAGAATTTTTCCCGCCCGACCCGGGCCTGCAGATTCCCCGGGCCAACTTGGTGGCCGAGCGGGGCGTGGTGAGGCTGGGTAACGGCTGGGTGGTGCACTCCTACCTGGACGACCTGGCCTGCGGCGGGATTCCCGAGGAACCCGAGGTGCTGGCCGCCATGCCGCCGGTGGACTGGGTCGGCTTCTGTTACGCCGGGCCGGAGTGGGAGGGCGTCCTGCGCCAGGCCTTCAACGCGATCGTCGGGTGGCCCAGGGTCGGCTTCATCGGCACCGAACCCTACGCGGAGCCGGAACACTCGGTGCGCTGGCTGGCCCCACGGGACGATGAGGATGTGGCGGAGATAGATGAATCCTGGCTCTGGAAGTACCATCCCAGCATCACCCACTTCATCGAGAACGAGAACTCCTTCGGCGCCGAGGTGGGCGGCCACATCCGCTCCCTGGCGGCGGTTTTCGCCGAGGACGGCGTGTACGCCGACCTGGGGGTGGCGACTCACCCGGACTTCCGCAAGCGAGGCCTGGCCCGCTCCTGCGTCCTGGCGCTCTGCGTCGAGGTGGTCCGCTTCAAGCTCATCCCCTTTGCCGAGACCGGGGCCGATAACGTCTCCGGCCTCCACATGCCGCGCTCCATGGGCTGGGAGGAGATCAAGCTGCCCGACCTCTACTGTATCAACCGCGAACCGCCGGCGCCGTCATAACCAGCGCAGGGCGCTGGACCCCGGCCTCGCGACTCCACGGCATCGCCACTCGAAGGTTCAGCGCCGCGTACACGCTCCCATTGGTCGCTCCCACGATACCGTAGGGGCCGACCTTCAGGTCGGCCCGCCACATTTTCCCCCTCGCCCCTCTGGGGAGGAGCAGTCGCTCACGGGTTAGGGTGGGGGTCGGGTGAAGGGCAACACCAACCATCGAGCGCCCGACGTAGGGTCGCCCCTCTGCGGGCGACCACATTGTTATAAAAATACGGCGGGGACTAAAGTCCCCGCCCTACGTTATTCCCCCTCTCCCTTCCAGGGAGAGGGTTGGGGTGAGGGTCAAAGTCTGTGCGATTAAACGGTGGGGATGAGGGTTGTGACGTGAAAACGGCGGGGATAGGAATCCCCGCCCTACGTTTATTTGGCAGAAAACGGGAGGGTCAAGAGACCCTCCCCTACGTCATTCTATGGGTGCGGCGCTAGAAGGAGAAGAGCGCCTGCAACAGGTCCAAGATCATCAGCACCCCCAGGGCGATTAAGAGAAATCCGCCGACGAGCTCCACCACCTTCATGTGTTTTTTAATCTTGTTGAAGAAGCCGAAGAAGGCGTCCACCGCCAGGGTGGTCAGGATGAAGGGGATGGACAGGCCGAAGCCGTAGGCCGCCGCGAGGGTGATCGCCGCGAAGATGTCGCCCTGGTACATGGCCATGGAGATGATGCCGCCGAAGAAGCCCATGGTGCAGGCGCTGAAGGCGAAGGCGAAGGAGAGGCCCATCACCACGCTCTGCCAAACGCTGCCGCCGCCGCCTTTGGTGCCTCCGCCGCCCAAAAAATCGAGAAAGGGGATGCGCACCAGGCCGGTCATGTGGATGCCGAAGAGCACAACGATAGCGCCCAGGATCCGGAAGACCCAGAGGCGCACAGGACTTGCCGGGCTGAAGGCGACACCCAGGACGCCGAAGACCACCCCGATGAGCACGTAGACCACGATGACTCCGATGGCGAAGAAGAGGGCGTTCTTAACCATCTTCCGGCGGTTGCTTCGCCGGATCTCCCTCTTCTCCTCGACCGGCAGGTTTTCGAGCTCCTTGCCGGTGATCTGCCCCAGCGACAGGCCGCTCATGTAGGAGATGAAGGCGGGCACCACCGGCAGCACGCAGGGGGTGATGAAGGTGAAGAGGCCCATAACGATGGCGATCAGGACGCCGAGGAAGCTGAACTCGGCGGCCTGCTTCTCGACCCAGGAAGGCCCCTCGTCTTCGACCTCGGAGGTCGTCGTAGCCGTCTCCTCCAATTCGGCGGCGCCCGGCTCGTTCTCGCCGACCTCCTCCCGCTCCGCCAGGGTTGGGGCGAGCACCAGCGCGAGGATGAGGCAGATCAATGCGATTCGTTTCAAGATAATCTCCTCGGATATCGGGGCGGTTCGTTAAATATCCGCTTTTTCAACGATGAGCGTCAGCTCGCCGGTCTGCGCCACGCGCTCGTCGCGGGCCAGTCCCGGCGCCCACAGGGGTCCCTGGGAGTCCAGGACCACCGGCTGGTACGGCCTCTCCCAGATCGGCACCCGGTTCTCGACGTAGAGCTTTTTGAGTTTCTTGGACCCCATCCCGGTGAGGCGGAGGGACTCGCCTTCTTTTCGGGGCCGGAGGTGGAGCGGCAGGCTCTCCGGGTTTACGGGAAGCGAGCCGATTTCGCTCCCCCGGGGTTCGGCGGTCAGCTCCACCCGGTAGACGCCCCATTCCCAGCTCCCCGGCCCGGAGATCACCAGCTCGCCGGGGGGCGGCGGGGGGCTCTTCGGTCCGAGACAGGCCTTCCCCCAGCTTCGGCGGAGCCTCCGGCCGAGGGGCAGATCCACCGCGCCTCGTTCGCCGGCGCCGGTGACCAGCTCCGCCATCTCGACCAGGTGGGCGCTCGAGAGATGACCGCGCCAGCCGACGTCTTTGGCCCAGATCGCCCGCAGGGCCTCGAACACGAGCGCCTCGTGGCTCCGTGAGAGGATTTGTACCGAGTAGACTCCGCCCCAGGGACCGTCGGAAAGGTAAGCCTTTTCCGCCAGTTCCTCCCCCGTCACGCGGAGGTAGTCCCGCTGCCGCCGGATGATCCCGGCGGTTCGGGCGACGGCGGTGTCAATCTCGGGGTTGATCCGCGCCAGGAGGGGAAGGACCTCATGGCGAACGAGGTTCCGGGCCAGGCGCCGGTCCTCGTTGGACTCATCCTCCCGCCAGGCGATTCCGCGGTCGGAGAGGTAGGCCCGCAACATCTCGTGAACCAGACCGAGGAAGGGCCGCCAGAGGGGGCCGTCCACCACCCCCATCCCGCCAAGACCGTCGAGCCCTGCGCCCCGGGTCAGGTTGACGATCACCGTCTCAACCTGGTCCTCGATGGTGTGTCCCAGGGCGATGCGCTCGAAGCCCTCGTCGTCGGCGAGTTGTTTAAAAAATGCGTAGCGAGCCTCCCTGGCCCGGGCCTCGCCTTTCCTTTTTTCCCGCCAATGTCCGAGGTGGCATTCGAGTCCGAGCCGTTCGCACAGTTCGAGCACCCGGGCGGCGTCCTCGGCGGATGCCGGCCGCAGGCCGTGATCGAAGTGGGCCGCGGCCAGCTCGAGTCCCCGGTCTACCTCGCACAGCGCGACGAGGAGGGCGGTGGAGTCGGCCCCGCCGCTCACCGCAACCAGCACGCGGGTCCCCGGCGGCGGGGCGCTTCCCCTGATCGCCTCGAAGAGTGGTTCGCCGGGACAGCTCATCTCGATGTTTTAGAGTGCAGGACGGCGCAGGGTATGATCATCTCGGGCATGGAGATGCCGCCGTGCTGGAAAGCGCCGGCGTAGAAACGGCGCTGCTCGTTCTTGTTGTACGAGTAGACGAAGTTGTAGTTCTCCAGCGCCACGAGGTAGTTCTTGCCGATCCGCTCGGCGGGGAGCATCCACTCGGTGGGGTGGCTGATCAACAGGGCGCCCTCCCCCTCGAAGCGCAGGTTCTGGCCGAACCAGAGCCTCAAGCCCTTGGAGGTCTTCTTGTCGCAGTAGGCGATGACCGCCCGTTCGGTCTGTATGCTGCCGTGGTCCGAGGTGATGATCACGGTGACGTCCCGGCCCGAGAGCTCCTTCAGGCCCGACAGGAGGCTCGAGTGGGCGAACCAGGCCGCTGCCACGGCGCGGAAGCCCTGTGGCGTGTCGCTCATCTCCGAGAGCACCTGGAGGTTGGACCGCTCGTGGGTCAGAAGGTCCACGAAGTTGACCACCAGGGAGTAGAGGGTGTTCTCACGCCAGCCGCGGAAGAGTTCGAGGACGCTCGGCTCGGTGCTGCCGCCGCGGATCTTCTTGTAATGCGGGCGGGTATATGTGTGCACTCCCAGCCGCTCCAGGCAGGCGTTGGCGAGTTGACCTTCGTGCTGGTTCAGCCCGGCGTCCTCCGTGGAACGTTCGGCCCAGTACTCCGGCAGCACCTCGGCGATCTGTTTGGGGAAGAGACCGGAGAAGATCGCGTTCCGGGCGTAGTTGGTGCTCGTCGGGATGATCGAGAGGTAGGGGAAGTCGTCTATGATCCAGTGGGGCTCCAGGAGGCGGCGGAAGAGAAGCCAGAAATCGTACCGCATGGCGTCAATGACGATGAAGTAGACCGGCCGTTTCTCGCTCAGGAAGGGCGCCACCACCCGGGGGAGGATGTCCACCGAGAACATGGGCCGGTTCCTCTCCGTGGCCACCCAGTCGCGGTAGTTGTTGACGATGTAGCGGGCGAAGAGGGCGTTGTCCTCCCGCAAAACCTGGTCGTGCAATTCGTGGAGCCCTGGGTCCCGGGCCGTCTCGAGCTTCAAGTCCCAGTTGACCAGTGAGACGTAGCGCTCGAGCCAGTCATCCCAGTGGGTGATCCCGTCCCGAGACTGGTCCAGTTGGCGAAGCTCGGTCATGTAGCGCTGGACCAAGCTGGCGGTCTCCAGGGCCTCGCGCTCCAGGATGCGCTTGAGGACGCCGGCGAGCTGGGTCGGCTTGACCGGCTTGATGACGAAGTCGTCGGCCGCCAGTCCGTAGGCCACGTCCATCAGCGAGTCCTCCTGGCCCTTGGTGACCATGACCACGGGGAGGTTGGGCCGGACCCGTTTGAGCTCGGACAGGGTTTCGGTTCCCGAGAGGCCCATCATGTGCTCGTCCAGGAGCACGGCGTCGAAGCGTTCCTCGAGCACTTTCGCCAGGGCGTCGTCGCCGTTGGTGACCCCGATCACCTCGAAGCCCCGGCGTTCGAGGAACATCACCTGGGAGCGGAGGAGCTCGATCTCGTCGTCAACCCAGAGAATGCGGCGGTTTTCCATGTTAGTTTCTTTCCCGGCGCTCGACGGCGCCGGTTTTATTCGGTCGTGCGCGACTGGGTCTCTGCATTAAAACGCGGAGGAGCGGTTCTGGGTTCCCCGGGCCGGCAGGGTGATGATGAAGCGGGTTCCCTCGCCGGGGGTGCTCTCGAGGCGGATGCGGCCGTGGTGGTACTCGACGATGATCCGGCGCACCAGGGTGAGTCCGAGGCCCCAGCCGTGAGCCTTGGAGGAGTGCCCGGCGTCGAAGGCGTGACGCCGCGTCCGCCGGTTCATGCCGGGGCCGTTGTCCGCGACCTCCAGCTCGACTCCCTTCGGTCCCCGCCGGAGGGATACCTCAATTTTACCCTTCCCCGATGCCCGCTGGGCCTTCTTCCCGCTTACGTTCCCGGGGGCCTGCGGGTTGGCCAGGACCTCGGCGGCGTTGCGTACCAGGTTCTCGATCACCCAGCCAAACAGGACGCCGTTCAGGGGCACGAGCCCCACATCGGCCAGATCGTCGGTTAGGTTCACGTTGCGCAGGGAGATGCGCTTGCGGCAGTACCCCAGCGCCTCCGCGACTACATCCCTGAGGTCGGTCTCCTCCAGCTCCGGCGGCTGCCCCACCTCGGCGAAGCGGTGGACGATCTGCTCCAGCCGCTTGACGTCCCGGGTTATCTCGCCGTGGACCCGCTCGATGGCCTCGGGGTCCTCCCGGAGCAGTTCGAGCCACCCCAGCAGGCTCGAGATGGGGGTGCCGAGCTGATGGGCCGTCTCCTTGGCCAGTCCCACCCAGATGGCCTTCTGCTCCGCCTGACGGTAACTGTGGTTGGCGTAGAGTCCCAGGCCGCCGAAGATCAAGATAAAGGCGATCCCCACCACCGGCATCCAGGAGAGGGTGGTGATGATCTGGGGCGAGGAGTAGTGCAGGGTGGCGACCAGGCGTTCCTCGACGGTTCCGGTGGGTTGGTGCACCCGGCGCTCGACGAGGGGGATCGGGTCGTTCACCTCGTCCATCTCCGCGGCCAGGCGGTGGATCTCCAGACGCGATTGGGCGTCCACCGGCTGGAGATCGCCCGGCAGGTTGCGGCACTCGATCTGTTTCCCGTCCGCCGAGATGACGATGGCGGGGAACTTCAGCATGCGGCGGAGGGACTCGGTGATCTCCTTCAACAGGGCCAGAGGCACGTTCCCCCCGGTGACGGCGGTGATGATCGCCGAGGAGACGTCGGCGTAGGCGATGGAAATGGCGCGGTACTCAGTCTCCAGCCGGTTAATCAGGGCGTTGGAATAGGTGAAGAGCCCGACCCCGATGAGGACGAAGAGGATCAGGAAATAGAGGCTGATGCGCCGCAGAGTCATCGCGTAAGACGGGTTTACGGCGCGGCGTGTTTGCGGAGCAGCGCGTGCTCCCGTTCCGCCGTCGCCACCAGGGTGCGGAGGAGTTCCAGGTAAGCCTCGGGGGCCGTGTCCGGTGTGCGCAGATCCACCGCCAGATGCAGGCGGGTTCCGGTGGGATCCAGGGCGTATTTGACCAGGGGCAGATTAAAGTTTCTCTCCAGCGCCCAGCGCAGCATCCCGACCCCGATCCCCGCCTCCCGCTCCTCCCAGATGAGCAGCGTCAGATAGAGGTGTTCCGGCGTCCGGTAGACCGTGACCCGCCAGTCGTTTTCGATCCCCGCGAAGTCCACGTACCACCGGTCCGACTCCGCCGGGTCGAGCCGGTACACCAGATCAGCCGGGTCCATGATCGCCGTGTAATCCCCGGTCTCGGCGGCTCCGGCCACGACCGCCGTCAGCAGTAGGGGAATCAGGGCTGAATGGGTCCAGGGGATCAAGGCCAGAGGATCAGATCGGTGAGCTCATCCTCGAAGCCGAAGACGAACTCCAGGGTCGGCCTTCCGGCCGGGGTCTCCACCCTGCGGTATACCCCCGGGCGTCCGCTGATATCGCCGAAGAAATATACGGTCTGGTTGTCCGAGTCCACCGCGGGGTGGCGTTCGTCGCCGGGCTCGACGGTCAGCCGGTCCGGCTCCCCCGTCTCCAGATCCACCACATAGAGATCGTATCCCTCCCCCCGGTCGCCGGCGAATACCAGGGCGCGGGAATCGGCGGTCCAGGCCGGATCGTTGTCTGCACCAAGGCCCTCCACCAGGGGACGGAACAGGTGACTTCGGAGGTTCGCCATCCAGATGTCGCCGTCGAAAACGCAGGCCAACAGCCCGCCGGTGCGGTCGAAGACCAGCCCGTCGGGTCTCGTTTCAAAATCGGGCTGGAGGGTGGTGATGGAGCCGGGGTCGCCGGGATCGTCCAGATGTCGGAGAACCGGTCCCGTGTCGTCTACGGCGAGGAAGACCACCGAGGAGTCCCGGATGCCCGGAGCGGGGAAGAGGTCCGCGGTGAGATTGAAGGTGAGCTGCTCGACATCGCCACCCTCAGCCGGGACGCGGAATATCTCCCAGTCCCCGTCGAGGTCGGAGGCGTACATCACCCAGCGCCCGTCGGCGGAGAAGACCGGCGAGTCCTTGAGCCCCCGGTTGAAGGTCAACTGGCGCAGCTCGCCGGTTTCCAGGTCGTAGAGGTAGATCTCCTCGGCGCCGCCGGTCCGGGCGGTGAAGGCCAGGCTGGGGTCGCCCCGGGAGGCGCACCCCCCCAACAGGGCCAGGGTTGCCAGGAGGATGGCTGCGGTCGTCTTACGCTTCATCATCGCCCACTCCGGGTTAATGAGTCTCCGCCCCAGCCGGGGCTTCGGGGTTCTCGGGGCAAGGGGTACTAACCCCGGTTTTTGTACCGAGACCTTTGCAGAAGTCGGAATTTTCCGTAGGGGCGATCCTCTGCGGTCTCCCGCGGGTGGGGGCGGAGCCCCGCCCCTACGGGGCGAATTGTAGGTTTTTTTCGTAGGGCGGGGTTTGGTAACCTCGCCGCGCTTTACCCTCACCCTAACCCTCTCCCTTGAAGGGAGAGGGGACATTCGGAAATACCTTTTTTTAGTCCAGATAAGGGTTGTGATTCCAATTTTTAATAATGTCTCAAGATACCAGACGGGGTGTTCCGGGTAAAGCTACAGCCGCAATAAAAGGATGTGGTTCGTGTTCTGGTCAATGAGGTAGAGCCGGTCCACCCGGGAGCCGGCCACGGACCAGGGCCGGAGCGACTTCACCCCGGGCTCCCTCCGGCGCGTGGGCGCCAGTGGTTTGAGGCGGTCCTTCTCCCAGTGCACCGCCCCCAGCTCGATCTGCCCCAGGGGGGTGAGATCGGTGTCGAAGAACTGGAGCCGGTTGTTGTCTCCGCCCTCGGCCACCACCAGGAAGCCCTCCCGGGTCACGACGAGGTCGGTGGGAGAGCGGAACTGGCCCAGCGCCGCCCCGTAGCCGGCCAGCTCGGCCTGGAACCCGCCGTCCCGGTCGTAGACCATGATTCGGTTGGCCCCGGTGTCGAGGACGTAGATGCGTCCGTCGGGCCCCACGCAGAGTTTCTCGGGCCGGGGCAGGATGCCCCCCTCCGCCGGTCGTAGGCCGACCTCGAACTCGACCCTCCCGGAGATGCCGAAGGCCTGGAGCCGCCGGTTCCCCGTGTCGGCCACGATCAGCCGTTCGCCGTCGTGGTCCAGGTCCAGGGGAAGGGTGAGCCGCCCCCGGGCCTGGCCCATGCCGCCGAAGGTCTGGAGGAGGCCGCCGTCGTCGTCGAACTTCTTCAACTCGTGGTTCTGGCTGTCGGCGATCCAGAGGTAGCCCAGATCGTCCACGGCCACCGCCGCCGGGTTGAGAAACGTCCTTCCGCTGCCGCCCTTGCCCAGGGTTTTCAACCTCAGGCCCTGGAGGCGGCCGGCTCCGGGGAGCGAGGTGCGCCGACTGGAGAACTCGGCCAGAGCGCGCTCGATGGGGTAACGGTGGACCAGGTTGCGGTAGTACTCGACGATGAAGAGCTCCCCGGCGTACTCGTGGATGGAGAAGGGTGCCAGTGTGGTGAGCCCCAGACGGGCGTCGGCGGATAGATCGAGGAGCTTCTTGGGGGCGTCGGTGGAGAGTGTGTCCCTGAGCCGGTCGAGAGCCCGGGTTTCCGGCTTCGCGGGCCTCGGTATCCGGGATTCGGGCTTCCTCTTGCGCCGCTCGACCTTGACGCGGTGCTTGGTGAGCTTTACGACGGGAAGCTCCTTCTCCGCCTTTCTCTTCACCACGGGTGCGGCCTTGGCCCCCGTTGCGAAGGGCGTGTCGGCGCCGAAGATGCAGACCCGGTTCCGGCCGCTCTCTTTGGCGGCGTAGAGGGCTTTGTCGGTGCTCTCGATCAGCGACTCGACGCTGTCGCAATGCTCGGGGTAGGCCGACACGCCGAAGCTCGTGGTTATCTTGAAACTCAGGCTCTCCTCGGGTACGGCGATGGGCGAATCGGCCAGCTCGGCCCGGACCGCCTCGGCGCGTTTTGCCATCTCCTCGGCGGTGATGCCCGGAACCACGACCGCCAGCTCCTCGCCGCCGTAGCGCGCCGCGAAGCCGCCGTCGGCCATCCCGTTGATCAGCGATCCCGCCAGGCCGAGGGCCCGGTCGCCGATGGCGTGGCCGTAGGTGTCGTTGACCCGCTTGAAGTAGTCCAGATCGGCCAGGGCCATGGTGAGTTTTTTATTACCGCTTCTCGCCTCGCTGAAGTGGTTGCGGATCTGTTCGTCGAAGAAGGCGCGGTTGTAGAGACGGGTCACCACGTCGAGCTGGGCCAGCTCGTCGCGCAGAAGCCGGACCAGGAGCTCGGCGAATCCCTCAGCGGCCACCAGGTCGCTCTCGCCCAATAGCCCCCGCTCCAGCTCGAAGATGTCCAGGCGGCCGTAGAGCTGGCCGCGGCTGTAGAGGGGGAGGGAGAAGAGCGGTTCCTCTTTCTTCGATTTGGGGAAGTCCTCGAGGGTGACGATGAAGCTGGGTGCGTCGCCGATCAGGGCGGTGGGCAGAGGGCAGCGGTCCGGGTAGAGCACCACCCGGGGGTGACGGCAGGCGCAGATCCTCACCAACCGGGAGAGGACCTCGCGGAAGAGGGCGCCGAGATCCCGGTTGGTCCGGGCCAGGCGCAGAACCTCTCTAAACGCGCCGGCGACGCTGGACTCGCTCATCACCGCCCCGATGGGGTATTATCGGCCGTGTCGGACAGCCCGAAATCGCAACCACAACAAGCTTACCACGACCGGCGGACGGTTGCCAGCCTTAAGGGGGTGGCGTACACGGCGGGCTTCAGCTAAAATCCTCCTTTACCCCTCCACCCCGGTGGTCCTCCCATGCCCCTGGTCTGGTTGAAGAGGCTCTGGCACCGGTTCACCGCCTGGCTGGTCGGCCACAAGGACCCCAAGGAGGTAGCCCTGGGGCTGGCCATCGGCGCCGCGGTGTCCCTCACACCGCTGATCGGCCTCCACGCCGTGCTGGCGGTGCTGTTGGCCTCGATCACCCCCTCCAACCGTCTGGCCGCCGTCATCGGCACCCAGGTGGGCAATCCCTTCACCCTGCCCTTCTTCTTCTGGCTGGAGTACCGAATCGGGAGCTGGATCACCGGGGTGCAGGTGGAGACGTCGCTCAGCTTCTCGCAGATCGGCCTGGAGGAAGCGGCGGAGCGGATGGTGCAGCTCTTCGGCGAGGCGGCCTGGCCCTACTCGGTGGGGATGCTGGTTCTGGCTGTGGGTGTCGGCCTGCTGGTCTACGCGCTGACGGTGCTGGTGGCCAAGGTGCTGCACCTGCGGATGAGACGCCACCTGGTTGACCAGCCGCCCCCGGAGGAGGATTAGAGCGTTTGTGCTGGTAGCGTTGTACCAGTCTGGGTTGCTATAACCGGACGAGACCTCTGAAAATGTTATATCGGCGCAGGGTCTACCGTGTATAGCTACTAAATTCCAAATAATGCAAAAAAACAAGGGGTATTTCTAAACCCTTGCCCCTGGAACGGATAAGCGAACCTTTGGACCTATATCTCCGCTTATCCAAAGGTCTTAGATATTTGACGCCGAAGGTCAAACCACGCAGTATTCCATTTTTTGCATACGATGTGTAAGGCGGTGGCACAGGTTTTTGCACTATGAGGCTTTACCCCCCTTTTTAAGTGGAAAAGCCGCAAAAACTGTGCCACCGCCGTCGCAACCCGGTCCCGATAAAATTGTGATTTTCTGGAGAGATCTCCGGACCGGTAACCGATGAGAGCCATGATATCGAAGCCCGTCCCGGACGGAAAGAATTTCTGGCGGAGTCCCTGGCTCAAGGCCATCCTGGTCGTGGCTGCCCTGGCGCCCCGACTGGTGATCCTTTCACAGATGACCGAGAGCCCGGCCTTCTCCGACCCGGTTATGGACTCGGAGGTTTACGACGACTGGGCTTGGACCCTGGTGGACTCCTGGACCAACCCGACCTATGAGGGTCCCCACGGCGAGGCGGCGAAGTACCTCGAGGGATCTTTTTACATGGGGCCGCTCTACGCCTACTTTCTCACCGGGGTGTACCTAGTTTTCGGCCACGCCGTTCTCCTGGCGCGTCTGTTGGGGATTGTCATCGGCGTCGGAACGGTGCTCCTCATCGCGGCCATCGGCAACCGGCTCTATGGGTCCAAAGTCGGTTTCTTCGCCGGGCTGGCCGCCGCGCTCTACCCGGCCTTGTTCCTCTACGACGCCGCGATGCTGATGAGCGTCCTGTTGGTCTTTTTCGCCACCCTGGCGCTGTATCTGGTTCTTCGGGGCCAGGAGCGGGACCGGTGGTTCCACTGGTTGGGGGCCGGGGCAGCGGTCGGCCTGTACGCCCTGGGGAGGGCCAACATCCTGGCCTTCGCCCCGGTGCTCGCCGTCTGGGCCTTCCTCGCCCTCTGGCGCCGCGGGGATGGGAAGAAAACCTCCTTATGGACCCGGTTTAAACAACGGTTGAAGGGGGAATGGAAGCCGGGCCTGAGGCGGGTTCTCCTGATAACGGCGGGGGTGCTGGCCTTCGTGCTGCCGGCCACCATCCACAACGCCGCGGCGGCCGGGGAGTTCGTTCCCGTCACCGCCAACGGCGGCATCAACCTCTACATCGGCAACAACGAGCTGGCCACCGGCGAGTACGTCAATCCGCCGCTGATTGACGTCAAGAGCGATCCCGGCGGACGGCGGTACGTGAGCGGCCTCGAGGGGCGCTCGATGAGCTACGGCGAGGTATCGGACTGGTGGGCCTCCCGGGCGTGGAAGTACATCTCCGAGAACCCCGGGTCCTGGCTCGGCCTCATCCTGACCAAGGCGTTCCTCTTCGTCCATCGCCACGAGATCATGCAGGTGGCCAACATCCACATCATCCTGGGCTGGGAGACACCGTCGCTCATCTTCGGTGTCCTCATCACCCTGGGGCTTTTGGCCTTCATCTGGGACCGGGAGCGACGGAGGCGGATGGGCGCGCTGTGGCTCTTCGTCCTGGTCTACTCTCTCTCCATCGTCGTTTTCTTCGTCACCGCCCGTTACCGGCTGCCGGTGATACCGGTACTGCTTCCGCCGGCGATCTGGGCGGTAGGCGAGCTCATCCGCCGGATAAAAAAAGGCGGCAAGGTCCGTTTCCGGGCGCTGGCGGTGGCCGTCCCCGTCCTCCTGGTCACCAACCTGCCGCTGGAGTGGTACGGCGTTGAGCTGGTGGGCAACGAGGCCGTCCTGCACAACAACCTGGGCACAATCTACTACGATCAGGGGGTGTACCAGCTCGCCCTGGACGAGTTCGAGCGGGCGGCGCGGGCCAACCCGAAGATCCACCTCACCTATACGAATAGGGGTCTAGCCCATCTGAAGCTGGGCATGTCCAAGAGCGCCCAGCGGGATTTCGAACAGGCTTTAGCCATCTACCCGAACGACAACTGGGCGCTGTTGAACCTCGGGGCAATCTACCTCATGCGGGCCGGGGAGGGGAACGAGGAGCTGATCGCCACGGCGGAGCTTTACCTGCGGCGTTCCCTCGAGCTCAATCCCGGCTATCCCGAGGTGTATGCGAACCTGATGAAGGTGCATCTGTTCCGGGGGGATTACGTCGGCGCCGTGCGGATCATCGAACAGGGGCAGCGGGTGATTCCCGACCACCCCTACTTCCTCTTCTGGCTGGGCGGCCTGTACGCCGAGCATTTGAACCGTCCCGATCTGGCGCTGGATTACTTCGAGCGCTTCTACGACACCCGGCCCTACACCACCGATCACGACCTCGCCCTGGAGTGGATAACCTACCTCCAGTCGCTGGGTTATTAAAACGGCGGTCATTGTCCCCTCTCCCTGTGGGAGGAGCATTCGCTCACGGGTTTGGGGTGAGGGCTTCCGTTAAAAACGGGCCGACCTTAAGGTCGGCCCCTACGATAAGACAAGGGGATTCATCCCCTTGATCATATCCACAAGGGGTTAAACCGAGCGAACCGAGCGGAGCGAGCTATGCCCCCGGCAAACCGAGCTATGCCTCTGGCAAAACCCCTTGTCTTTAGTTTGCACACGGTTTGGGTTGTATAGGGTGATTGAGACGGGGTTAGGTATATGCGCCCGAAGGGAAAACCCCGCCCTACATTTATTGGGGAGAGGAAATTTTCTACGGCGCTACCCAGGTTTTCAGGCTCCCGTTCAGGCCCAGCTCGTCCGCGTTGGCCTTGACCTCTCCCACCACGTACAGCGAGCCGGTCACGAGGATCAGGTCCTTGGGGCCGGATTCCTCCAGCGCCCTCTTTACCGCCCTCTCGGGACCGCCGGGAACCGGGGTTGTTTTTTCCTCCGGCAGATGGGCGGCCAGGGCTTCCGTCGGTGCGGCCCGGGGGGTGGGGGCTTGGGTGAGGTAGATCCGGTCGAAGGCGGGGCTTATGAGAGCGGTCATCGCGGGGATGTCCTTGTTCGCGGAGACGCCGAAGACGGCGAGTCTCCGCCGGGCGGGGAGTTCCTTCATCTCGTCCAGGATGGCCGCCAGTGCCGCCGGATTGTGGCCGCCGTCCAGGACGACGGTCGGTTTTCTGCCGACGATCTCGAAGCGCCCCGGCCAGCGCAGACCCATCAAGCCGCGCAAAAGCGTCCCCTCGTCGCCGGGGAGGCCGAAGCGTTCGGCCAGCTTCCCGTAGGACGCCAGCCCCAGGGCCAGGTTCCGCCGCTGGAAATCACCCCGCAGCGCCAGCGGCTCACCCTTCCAGAGAACCCGGCGCTCGCCGTCCAGGCCGAGGTCCGCCGGGTCGTCCACGAACTCGACCTCCGTGCCCGCGATCCCGGCCGTTTTCACCAACGCATCGCGCGCTACCGGGTCCTGCTCGACGCTCTGTGCCGGGACGCCCTTTTTAAGTATCCCCGCCTTTTCACGTGCTACCGTTTCCAGCCCCTCCCCCAGCACGCCCTCGTGATCCAGAGCAATGTCCGTAAAAAGGCTGAGTTCCGGCGTCACGACGTTGGTGGCGTCTAAGCGTCCGCCGAGGCCCACCTCGAGCACCGCCCACTCAGCCCCTTTCTCAGCAAAATACAGAAGCGCCAGGGCGGTCAAGAGTTCGAAGGTGGTCCGGTAGCCGCCGCCGGAGCCGTGGCCCGATCCTCGTTGTAAAACGGCGAGCCTGCCGGTTATTTTTGCGAAATCCCCCTCGGAGATCATCCCGCCGTCCACGCGGACGCGCTCGGTAATCGTCGCCAAATGGGGTGAGGTGTAGAGGCCGGTCTTTTTTCCGCCCGCCGTTAAGAGCGCCGCCAGCGCCGCCGCCGCGCACCCCTTGCCGTTGGTGCCCGCCACGTGAACAATTTTGAGCGCCCCGTCGGGGGCGCCCAGCTCATCCAAAAAAATACGAAAGGCCGTCAGGTTCCAGGTGCGCGTGTCGTAGGCGAAGTAGTCCTTCCGCTCGTAGTTGATAAAGGAGTAGAGATAGTCCTGGGCCTCGGTGAAGTTCATCAGCCGACCAACAGCGCCATCTCGCGGACCGCCTCCTCCAGGCCGGTGAAGACGGCGCGGGAGATGATCGAGTGGCCGATGTTGTACTCGGAAAAAACGCCCAATTCTACGACCGGTGAGACGTTGACGTAGGTGAGTCCGTGGCCGCAGGCAATGTAGAGCCCCAGCCTGGCGGCCGTCTCCGCTCCATTTGCCAACCGCTTGAGTTGGATTTCTCGTTCCGGTCCCGACTTGGCGTTGGCGTACTCGCCGGTGTGTAGCTCCACCGAGGTGAAGCCGGCGTCGAGCGAGGCCTTTATCTGGGTCCCAACGGGGCCGATGAAGGCGCTGACGGTGATGGGGGCGAGGCGCTCCACGGTTTTTTTCATCAGGCTCAGCTGACCGGCCACGTCCAGACCGCCCTCGGTGGTCACCTCCTCGCGGCGCTCGGGCACCAGGGTGCACACATCGGGGCCCACCTCCTTGGCGATCTCGATTATCTCGTCGTTGGCGGCCAGCTCCAGGTTCAAATGGCTTCGGCACACCTCGCGGATGAGGCGCAGGTCTCGCTCGTTTATATGGCGGCGGTCCTCGCGCAGGTGGCAGACCAACCCAAAGGCCCCGGCCCGCTCGATGATCCCCACGGCGCCCACCGGGTCGGGCTCGAAGGTTCGGCGGGCCTGGCGGATGGTGGCGATGTGATCTATGTTGACGCCCAAGCGGGCCATGCTGGACCTCCTCGGTTCGACTCCCCGGTGCATTTTATATCATTTCGGTTCGGGATATAAGTGACGCGCCCGGTGCTGTGGTTCGTCGTGTTGGGATGTAACTTCTGGTCCGCTGCTTCACCCCTCACCCCGGCCCTCTCCCCAAAGGGGAGAGGGAGAATGCAGGTTGCGATGTAGGGGCGGGTCTTTAGATCCGCCCGCGGGTCGACCAGTAGGTCGGCCCCTACCGGTTTGGTGATTATCTTTGTTATCCCGCGAGGATATTCGGCAGGACCCGGGCCGCCGGCTCGAAGAGTGACGTGTTGCAACGGTCGGTCAGAACGGTGGGTTCGAGGTTGATCTCGACGACGAAGGCGCCGGACCGTCTGGCTATCAATGGCAAGCTGGCCGCCGGCTGGACCTCACCCGAGGTGCCGATGACGAACATGAGGTCGCACCCCTCGGCGGCCTTGAATGCGGCCTCGATTACCTGGGGATCGAGCTGCTCGCCGAACCAGACCACCGATGGACGCACGAGGGCCGCGCAGTCGGGACACTCGGGGAGGGGATCGTTCTCCGGTTCCGGTATCTTCTCGCGCCAGAAATGGCTCTTGTCGCTCGTGGCGGGGCATGCGGTGCAGTGCTCGCGCCAGATGTTGCCGTGGAACTCCAGGGGGTCCTCGGAGCCGGCGAAGGTGTGCAGGCCGTCCACGTTCTGCGTCACCAGGATTACCGGAATCCTTGAGGCCGCTTCGGCGATGGCCCGATGGCCGTCGTTGGGCTCGACCTCCAGGAGCTTGTTCCTCCGGTCGCGATACCAGCCCCATACGAGGGCCGGGTCGCGGTCGAAGGCCTCGAGAGTGGCCAGGTCCTGGGCGCGGAAGTTCTTCCACAGTCCGCCCTGGCCCCGATAGGTGGGGACGCCGGACTCGGCGGACATCCCGGCGCCGGTGAAGACGACGATGCTCTCCGCGTCGGCCACGCGCCTCTTGAGGTCCGTTATCACCGCTTCGGGTCCGCCCATGCTCCACCTCTCAGCTAGCCGAACTGGGTGAGGATTGTGTCCCGGGCCCAGTTCTCGTCGTCGGTCTCCGGGCAGTCGCGGTTGTAATGCAATCCCCGGCTATCCCGGCGCATCGTGGCGCTCTGCACGATCATGCGGGCCACCAGGGTGATGTTGCGCAGCTCGATCAGGTCGGCGCAGAAGATTCCGCTCCGGAGGGTGTCCTCCACGTGCCGGGCGATCAACCGCAGCCGGTCGGCGGCCAGGTGCAGCCTCCGGTCCGATCGGACGATGCCCACGTAGTCCCAGGTAAGCCGGCGCACGTCGTCCCAGTCGTGGTCCAGGGTGACCATCTCCCGGGGGGGCCGGACGACGGGCGGCTCGGCGGGACGGCCGTTCTCCGGCAGCGGACCCAGCTCCTCCAGCCACGTCGGCAGGTCCTCCGCCGCCTCGTGGGCGAAGGCGACGGCCTCCAACAGGGAGTTGCTCGCTAGGCGGTTCGCCCCGTGGACCCCGGTGCAGGCGCACTCACCGACGGCGTAGAGCCGGGGTATGTCGGTGCGGCCGCGGAGGTCGGTCATCACGCCGCCGCAGAAGTAGTGGGCCGCCGGGACGACGGGGAACGGCTTTCGCGCGATGTCGTAGCCCAGCTCCAGACAGCGGCCGTGGATGTGGGGAAAGTTTTTTTTGAGCTTCTCCTCGCCGACGGGCGTGGCGTCCAACAGGACGTGTTTCTCACCCGAGGCCTTCATCTCGGAGTCTATGGCCCGGGCGACGACGTCCCGGGGGGCCAGCTCGGCCCGCTCGTCGTAGTCGGGCATGAAGCGGCGGCCGTCGGTCGTCAACAGCTCCGCCCCCTCGCCCCGCAGCGCCTCGGAGATCAGAAAGCTCCGCTCGAGGGGATGGTAGAGGCAGGTGGGGTGGAACTGGACGAACTCCATGTTGGCCATCCGGCACCCGGCCAGGAAGGCCATGGCTATTCCGTCGCCGGTGGCCACGTCGGGGTTTGAGGTGTAGAGGTAGACCTTGCCGGCGCCGCCGGTGCAGAGGAAGGTCGCCCGCGCTCTGTAGTAAACAACCTCGTCGCCCTCGACGGCCATGACCCCGGTGCACTGGTTGAGGTCGTCGGGGCCGGGGGAGAGCGTCAGCTCATAGGCCAGCGAGTTGGTGACTATCTCGGCGCCCCGGTTCCGGGCGGCGGCGAGAAGGGCCTTCTCGATCTCGAACCCGGTCAGATCGTGGGCGTGGACGATGCGGCGTGAGGTGTGGCCGCCCTCGCGTCCCAGCTCGAAACCGCCCTCGGGGGCCAGGGTGAAATCCGTTCCCAGCTCGACCAGCTCCCGGACCCGAGTCGGACCCTGGCGCACCATGAGCTCCACGGCTTCACGGTGGCAGAGGCCGAGCCCCGCCTTGAGGGTGTCGGAGATGTGGCGCTCGAAGGAATCCCCGGGTCCGATCACCGCCGCGATGCCGCCCTGGGCGAGGTTGGTGTTGCTCTCAGCGGCCTCCTTTTTCGTGAGCACGACCACGTCGCCGCGCTCCGCGGAACGCACGGCGATCGAAAGCCCGGCGATGCCGGAGCCGATGATCAGGTAATCGCACTCGCGGATTTTGGCCAAGATTACTCCCGCATCAGACCGTGGGCGACAACCGGAATTTATGGATTTAGGCGTCAGCGCTAGTAAACGGACCGATAAGAATGCGTATATTCCTTTTTGCGATTGTTACGCCTTTTCGGCGGTGATTGATATCCCCGCCCTACGGGGCGAATTGTAGGTTTTTTTTCGTAGGGCGGGGTTTCCTAACCCCGCCGCGTTAATTACCAATGTAATTATACGGGTACTCATCCCACCTATCACAAAGACCCTTCCTTACCGGGTTCGCCAGGATATAATCCGCCGCTTGTCGTAAATCATCATCTTCCCTTATCGCATGATCGTAAAAACTACGCTGCCATATTGGCTTATTAAAGCCATATCTAGCGGCCATACGGCTGACGTACCTTTTCCATGAACCGATTAGGTCAATCAAATTGATTTCCTTGGCCATCAATAAAAAATGCACATGGTCAGGCATCAGACAGGCGGCGAAAAGACGGGATTTATTAGAGAGGTAGTTTTTTAACGATCTCGAATGTATGGTCGGCGAAGGGGGAAGGAAGAAATAACATCTTGCTCTTCGCGGTGCAGGTTGTTATGGAAAACGGTTGTGAGGGGTCGGAGTAAATTTTACGACGTAGACGAGGATGCTTGCGTTGGGGCAGTTTTGCGGTCATTTTGTGGTCCTTTTCGGCGGGGATGGGTATATGCGCCCGAAGGGAAATCCCCGCCCTACGGGGCGAATTGTAGCTCTTTTCATGGGGGTGATCCTCTGTGGTTGCCCACAGGCTGGGGTGAGGGGTTGAAATGGTTATTTCGCATCCGTTACCCCGCCCTACGGGGTGATGTTGATCGAAACCTTCGTGCCGTCCTGGGGGTGGATCCGGGCGGGGAATGATTGGCCGAGCTTCCCCCGTATCAGTTTAATGGCGTAGGTCGGCAGCGGCACGTCCTTGGTGAAGGTGTACGGCTCCCCGTCGGAGGGGTCCACCTCGACGGTTACCCGGACGATGGGGTTGAAGTCCTTGCTTCTTCCGGTTTCCTCCAGGGACAGATACTTGGCGGTGCCGTCTATCCCGTCGCGCTCCAGGAGCTGTTTGTCCATCTCGCTCCACTTGGAGCCCACGACGGGTTTTTCCGCCGGCTCGCCCGATGCGCCCCGCTGCCAGTCCACGATCACCGTCTCAGGATTCTCCGGATCGATCTTGATCGGAATCACCGCCCCGGGCTGAAACTGGGGCACCGCCGACCGGAGGATGATGGTGTCGAGGCTGACCACGTAAGGCGGCACGGCCCCGTCATGCACCTCGAGCTGCAGGTTCAGCAGCGGCTGGTTGTTGATGGTGACGATGCCGCCTTCGGAGTTTTCGCCGATGGCGAGCACCTTGGCCTCGGCCGGGCGGCCGAATCGCTTGATCCGCCTGGACTCCTTCGTCCCGAAGAAGGCGCCGAAGGCCTTCTTGAAGGGCAAGAGCGACATCACGATGATGAAGCCGATCAGGGCGATCCAGATGGCCGTGGACCAGAACTTGCTCAGGTGCACCGCCGGATCCCACCCCGTAATCTCGGGCAGCATGGCGTACAAGATCAAAGGGATGGGGGCGAGGAAGACCAACAAGAAGGATTTGGCGAATCTCGACATGCTTCACTCCTGTTTCAATTAACGGTGAACACCTACTCCTTGACCGGCAGGACGTTGACGGCCTTCACGACGAGCTTCACCTCATCGCCCTCGGTGAGGTCCAGGTGCTCCACAGATTCCACGGTCAACACCGAGGCCATCTCCACCGGGACGGTGACCTCGAACTTGACTAGCGCCATCACGTCGCCCTTGGTTACCGATTTCACCCGGGCGGCGATACTGTTCCTCGCTCCGTACTTCATGGACGCCTCCGTTTTTTAGTTGATTGTGTGCGTTGAAAGTTTAGCCCAGCCGCCTGATTTCTGTAAAGGGCAAAAACCGCCTCGCCTATCCGCCCAGTCTACAGCGAGATGGGAGGTGACACCGGTCAACGTCTGTTTGCGTCGTTAGGTTGCGATGATGTAAGGGCGGTTTTTTTCTCCCGCCCGCGGGCCGACCTGAAGGTCGGCCCCTACGAGTTTGGGTGGCGATTCGAGGCGTAGGGCGGGGATTTTAATCCCCGCCGCAATCAATGCAACCCAAACCGTGTGCAAACGGGAGGACCTAAAGGTCCTCCCCTACGTCTGAGAATCGCACATTGCCATCGTAGGGGCGGGTCTTTAGACCCGCCCGCGGGCCGACCTAAAGGTCGGCCCCTACGTTTACAGGACGAGGGGTTTTGCCAGAGGCATAGCTCGCTCCGCTCGGTTCGCTCGGTTTAACCCCTTGTTTATTCCTCCGCTAGCAATAGTCTATTGACACGCCCAAATAATTATGATAGATTTATGTTAGTTTCAAAAAATCCAAAAAGCGGAGGTAAAAAAATACCTAGCTGAGTAACTCATCGTTGGGTTCCTCAATCTTTTTAAGGAGGGAGTGAGATGAAAATCCTTGTGTTGTTCACCGCCC
>SDBS01000181.1_pt1 | contig 54237 bp, 37 predicted proteins | sample 2277091 | NCBI WGS metagenome assembly SDBS01 (sample SAMN10404972, study PRJNA504765) | marine sediment metagenome | isolation source: marine sediment core GS10_PC15, 163 cmbsf | place: Arctic Ocean: Southern Knipovich Ridge | collected 2010 | reverse complement strand
TTTTGCAGGCCAGAATATGGCCCAGGCTAGGGTGCTTGAAGTTATGGGTCAGGGAAACGAAGGATTGACCTTCAAATGGCTTCCCATCCTGTTCTCGAAAATTCCTTCGGGGGCCTTTTTTCTTGCTCTCTTCTTTCTGGCTCTTTGTTTTGCCGCTTTTTCCTCATTGATTGCTCAATTGGAGCTTATCAGCAGGATTTTTATCGATTCAGGACTCACCAGGAAAAAAGCTGTGATTACTGTTGGTGTCGGCTGTTTTTTCATGGGGCTTCCTTCCGCTATCAGTATCGGCTTTTTCAACAATCAGGATTGGGTGTGGGGGCTTGGACTGATGGTCAGTGGAGCGTTTCTCATATTCCTTGTCTTAAAAGTGGGTCCCCGGAAATTCCGCGAGGAGATCATTTCGGGCTCTGACCAAAATATAAAGCTGGGGAGATGGTTCGATTATCTTGTGATGTTCTTTCTTCCTCTCCAAATGGTGGCCATGCTTGTCTGGTGGTTATGGGACAGTTATAAGGCCAATCCGGGAAACTGGTTGAAGATATTTGCCACAACCTCGGTGGGCACCGTCCTCTTTCAGTGGGGCATAGCGATAGCCGTGTTTATAGTCTTTAATAAGGCCATCACGAAAAAAATGTTTACGGAAAGGGAAAAAAATGGAAATTAAAACTCTCATTACAATGATATTGATCTTTGGAGTCTGTCTCGGAGGATTTTTTTATTCTCTGTACCGTATATCCAGAAAAGATTAAATTTGCTTTTTTATTTGCGGCGGGCCTGAGCTTTTCTTCGTCTTTCCAAATCCTCTTCGAGGAGTTTTTGTGATAATTCGTCCGAATCTCCATACAAAGCTTGAAGCCGCTTCAGTTCGGCCTTGAGCTCCTTGACAACATCGGCATAGTCCGGATTGTCGTAAACATTGTTGAGTTCCTGCGGATCATTGTCCAAGTCATACAGTTCCCAGGCATCGATATCGTGGTAATAATGCATGAGCTTGTACTGTTTGGTTCTGACGCCATTATGTCGTTTTACCATGTGGACGGCAGGGTATTCATAGTAGTGGTAGTAGATGGACTCACGCCAATTGTTGACGATCTTGTTCTGCAAAAATCCCGCGATCGATTGGCCCTGCATGTCTTTGGGGATATCCACTCCGGCGAGTTCAAGAAAGGTGGGGGCAAAATCGAGATTTTGAACCAGTTCGCTGTTTATCGATCCAGGTGAAGTTTTTCCGGGAAACTTGGCTAGAAGAGGCATACGCAGGGATTCTTCATACATGAAGCGTTTGTCAAACCAACCGTGATCACCCAGGTAAAAGCCCTGGTCCGAAGTATAGATTACGATCGTGTTTTCGGCGAGTCCGGAAGAATCCAGAAAATCCAGCACGTGTCCGATGTTCTCGTCCACAGCGGCAATACAGCCCAGGTAGTCCTGCATGTACCGCTGATATTTCCACCGCACAAGATCATCGCCCTCCGGTTTATTTCTTTCGAAGGCCTCTCTTTTGGGGCCGTATGCGGCCTCCCAGGCTGTTCGTTGATCCTCATTCAGCCGCTTCGGAGCGGGTTCCATTTTAAGGTCATAGGCTATCTGCATATGGTCTCGGAGTGACATCTCCTGCCCGACTGCCGCTGCGGAACGTGTGGAATAGTCATCAAACAGTGTATCCGGTTCGGGGAATTTGACATTGTCGTACATAGTCAGGTGCCGGGGGGCGGGCTGCCAGTTGCGGTGAGGGGCTTTGTGGTGGAGCATCATCATGAAGGGTTTTTCTTTGTCCCGTTTGTTTTCCAGATAGTCTAGAGCGATATCCGTAATAAGGTCGGTGACATAGCCCGGGTGCTGCTTCCTCTCTCCCATCTCGATCAGATCGGGATTGTAGTACTGCCCCTGCCCGGGGAGGATATTCCAGTAGTCGAATCCCGTGGGATCGCTCTTGAGGTGCCATTTGCCGAGCATAACGGTCTGGTATCCGGCCTGCCGGAGGAGTTTAGGGAAAGTTTGCTGGCTGCCGTCAAAAGTTTGAGAATTATCCCGGAGTCCATTGAGATGGCTGTGTTTTCCGGACAGTATCACAGCCCTGCTGGGTGCGCAGATGCCGTTGGTGCAGAAGCAGTTGTCAAAACGCACTCCCCGATTGGCGATGCGGTCAATATTGGGTGTTGTGTTTATCCGGCTGCCGTAGCTGCTGATCGCATGCGCAGCATGATCATCCGTCATTATGAACAAAATATTGGGTTTTGGTGCAAGTTTTTTTGTCTTGCTCAGACATCCGGGCAGTGCCAGGGTGGCCATGCCTACTCCAACAGAGTGAATAAACTGGCGTCTTTTCATACAAAGTCTCCTTTCTCTTTGGATAATTTATTTCTTTTTCATAAAGGCTTCGATTTCTTTTAGTGATCTGGGAAGTCCTTGAGATAAGTTTTCGTACCCGTCTTCAGTAATGACCACGGTGTCTTCGATGCGGATACCCATCTCCTGGTCTGCATAGGGCATGTTGATGTCGCAGGCAAAGACAAAGCCGGGTTGGAGCACCTCATCCGGTCCGGCGAATGTTCCCATCACATCATGGGTGGCCATGCCGATGGAATGGTTGTATCCTCCGTAGCGGATAAGCCCCCTGAATCTTCGTTCATCGGGATCAAAACCGTTCTTGATGAGGTGTTCCTTCACTTTGTTGCCCACATCTCTCAACGTTGTTCCGGGCTTGTAGTTTTCGAGACAAGTGACATAAATCCCGTAGGCGAGTTCATATATTTCTTTCTGTTTTTGTGAAAATTTGCCGTTGGCGGGAAATGTGGTGGATACGTCCGCATTGTAGTAGCCGACATCGGGACCGGCATCCAGAATGACAAAATCGCCATCTTCAAGTGTTCTATCGTATATGTGATAGTGGCCGTAAGCGTGGTTGGGGCCGGACATTATGATCACGTTGTAGGCGAGATCGATAGCGTCTTTTCTCATACAGGTGTATGTGAACAAGGCCGCCAATTCCTTTTCTCTGACTCCGGGATGGGTGGCTTTTATAAACGTTTTATGCGCTTCTACACCAAGCTTTCCGGCTCTGCGGATGAGGTTGACTTCCGCCTTAGATTTGATTTTGCGCATGTCCCAGATTAATGGGGAGCAGTCTTTGACCGTAATATGAGGAAATTTTTCCTTCAGGTTTTTGACAAACTGCAGTTCCCGGGTGAGGCGCCCGTCCCAGATATTCATGGTCATCGTCCGTTGCAGAGAATTGAACTTTTCATTGGTATTGATACGGTTAATCTCTCCGGGTTTAAAAGCCGTGTAAAAAAAAGGGACCTGCATGCTCAATCGTGTGATTATTGAAGAAAAACCCTCGAGAGAGTTGGCTTTTTCTATTCCCGTGGTTTTGACAGGATCGCTTACCAGTTCCACAGGAAGGCCTTCACCACGCGCTCCATCTTCACTGAGCGTGAAAAAGAGGAGGCTTTCCTTGTGTACACCGTCGATAATAAGAACGGCATTGGGGATCTCAACCCCGGTGAAATAATAAAAATCGTTGGTCTGGAAAAAATGACTGTCCCCGGCTGGTGTGACGGCCCCAAGAATAATCGCGATTCCATCTGATATTTGTTCCATAAATGCTGCACGCCGGGCGGCAAATTCATCATTTTCGAAGTCCTGCCCGCTGAGGAGAAGAAGTGGAGCCAGAATTAATATCATTAATGTTAAGAGTTTCTTTTTCATTTAAACCTCCTAGCTAGGTTGTTTTGAACGAGTTTCATTGTGTCCCTATGCAATATCATAATGAATTCCTTTTGTGAAGGTATCTTGTGTGTGAGAAATTCACCGTTATAGAAAATGCTGAATGCCGAAAAAGCGGAAGGAGCATTCTGTGCCTGTTTTAAAGTTGTGATCCTGGATTTTTGGCTGGAGATGTTTAGGTCTTGGGCGTATGCGATAAGCTTGTCCACCCAGTGATCTGTAAATGGACAGAGGTCGGAGTAAATAAAGGTGAGACCTTTTTTATTGGGGACAGTCCCCTTTTTTGCACTGTCTCGGAATTTGGGGAGGGGAGCATCTTTGAATTTTTTTACCATCAATTCAAAGTAGGGGGGCGCCGTATCACAAACTTCGAATCCTTTTTTCAGAAAAAATCCTTTATCTGTTAGAAACGGCATCACTTTTTTGCTACTCACACAGACAATTCCGTTCTTCTCTTCTGAATCCTTTATACATTCATCCATCAGCCTGGTTCCGAGTCCATGTCCCTTGTAGCGGCCTGAGACCCAGAAACAGTGGATAAATGTGTAGCCTGGGGCTTCTACTGGGCTCCATGCCTTTTCTGCCGGGACATATTCAATAAAGACTTTTCCTCTTACATCAAACTTTTTAAACTGAAAACCATCGGACAGTCTTCTTTTTATCAGTTCTTTTTTCAAGCGGGTGCCCTTGGCGAGCTTTTTATCCGAAAATCCACAGCAGATATGTTCATTGTCTATGTTTTTCTCTGTCAGGCTGATGATTTTAAAATTGTCAGGCGACATGATACCTTCTCCCAATTCCTATTTTACTATAAGGAGTAAACATGATGAAAGATTGACTAGAAAAAAAGGACGTGTGATAATTTGTTATCCGTTGTAGAATAAACAAGAGAGAAAAAAGGAATGAAACTATCACTGGAGAGCTTAGTTAAACATAAGGATGGATTGCTATCAAGCCCTGTTGATGATGAATTGGTAATGATGAGTATTGAAAAAGGAAAATACTATGGTCTTGATGTGATAAGCAGACGAATATGGGAACTTTTCGAAGTGAATCGTTCGGTGGCCAGTATATGTGAGCAATTGATAGATGAACACGATGTCGACAAGGCAACTTGTCACAAGGAAGTCTTGGCCTATATTAAAGAGCTGGTTGATGAAGGTTTGGTTGAAATCATTAATAAATAAGCTCGGGAGAGTACAACTATTATCCTGGGAGGATCGTCTTCTTGCACTAGAAACTGTATTCATTCTTGGTTTCTCGCGTTTGGCTGTGATTCTTCTTCCTTTCCGATGGATCGCTCACTTCCTTGGTGAGGTTAATAAAGAAACACCTACACGGACAACAAGCTTTGATCAAACTGTTCTCCGCCTAGGAAAGATCATCAAGTTAGCCGCTCCCCATACACCTTGGAAAAGCAACTGTCTCGCTCAAGCCATTGCAGGAAAAATAATGCTCACACGACGCCATATTCCATCAACGCTTTATATAGGTGTAACAAAGGATAAAGACCATTCTGCCGATTTGAGTGCTCATGCCTGGTTAAGATGCGGAGATCGAATGGTTACCGGGGATCAGAATAGACAAGATTTTACGATTGTCGGAAGATTTGGAGCATCAAAATCAAATAATGGCTGAAGTAATCGATAGCGAGAAAAACTTGACTTCCACATATTCTATGCACGGACTGTTTCTTCATTCCGAAATAAAACTCGATGCTCCAGTCATTGATAGTAGCCAGTCAGCAATAGAGGTCTATAAGTGTTCACCAAAAATTATCCCTAAACATTCTCCTGATGGAGAACTGCTCCAGATATTTGAGTGGGGAAACGAGAGTGGATATGCCAGCGTTAAGACGGAGTCCGAATACATATTCCGTTTTTTTGGAAATTCGGAATTTCACATAGATTTTGGTTTCAAAGAAATCCGAGCCTATCTTAATCCCGATAAAGACTCCAAGTGGATCTCCACCCTTCTATGTGGAAATGTATGTGCCATGATCTTGATGCTGATGGGGAAATATGTTCTTCATGCCAGCGCTGTCCAGATAAAAAGCCAGGGGATTGCGTTTGTGGCAGGTCCTGGGATGGGTAAGTCTACCTTAGCGGCTTTGTTTTGTCTCCAGGGAGCCAGTCTAATCACCGACGATGTGCTGCATATTGACAGCCAAAAGGAAATATATTGCTATCCGGGGACTAGAGCAATCAGATTAAAACAAAAGACAGCCTATTTAGCGCAAGAATTTGAAGACAAATTACATAAACAAACAATTGATAAACGCATATCTGTCCAGTTGGCATCTGATCTCGATTTCCCTCTTTCTTTAAGTGTCATCCTTATTCCTTTACTTTCTCACACTGAAAGTCAGGTAGGTCTTCGAAGACTCTCTCCCAGTCAAGCCTTTTTAAATTTATCTAAATTTCCCCGGATTTTGGGGATAAAAAGTAAAGACATTCTCCGGTCCCAGTTTGAGAAAACTGTTGAAATTTTAGAAAATGTTCCTGTCTACGAGGTCATCATCCCATGGAAACAGCCCCTGGATCTCCAACTCCCAACAAAGATATTAAAGGCTTTAGGAGAACATTAAATATAGTTGAATTTACACGAATATGGAATGAATTTCCAGGATTTTTCCTCGACAAATTGCCCCACGTTTCCTGCATAAGTTGTAATTTGGATAATAATGATGTAAAAAAGATTACACGTCTCTACAAGAATATCTGTGATAGGTATATCATTCAATGCTGAGCAGTGATTATCTAGAAAAATATAATATCTCAGGGGAATTCCGTTTCCTTCTTGCCTGCCTAAAATCGAGGATTGTTTCAAACAGCGATTTTATAAAATCCGAATTAGAACGTGGAAAGATTGACTGGCAGTCTTTTGTCCCACTAACTGCTTACCACAAAGTGATATCTCTGGTTTACCAGAGCCTTAATCAATATGGTTGGGGGAGTATTCCCGAACAAGTCCATCAGGATTTACGTATACGAAACAAAAACAATGCTAAAAGAGTTCTCCTTTTAACGTCAGAATTAGTGAAAATAATAAGGCTTCTGAAGGAAAATAATATACCGACTATTTCTCTTAAAGGACCCATATTATCGATGCAGCTGTATGGGAATTTAACCAACCGGAGTGGAGGTGATCTAGATATCTTGATCTATCCAGAATCCCTTGACGATGTCGACGCCCTGCTTTTAGATAACGGTTATAAAAGAAAATTTCCTCCGATCAAACTCACGTCCAAAAAGATAAAGTATTTTATGCGCAGTACTAATCATTTCAGTTATATCCATCGACAGCAAAAGATCTCTGTGGAGCCGCACTGGCGTTTCGATCCCAATCCGAATGCGGATGCAAATTGTTCTAAGGAAATTTGGCAAACCAGAAGATGGATTCAAATAGTGGGAACCGACGTGTCTGTTTTGTCAGAAAAGATGACATTGTTGTATCTTACCATACATGGCTCCAAGCATGCCTGGGAAAAGCTCCAATGGCTGTCTGACTTTGCCGAATTAATAAGGAAGAACCGTACTAGAGATTGGGATTCTGTGCTAAGCAAGGCAAGGGAATACAAGGCCCAGCGCCCCCTTTTCCAAGCTTTTTTTCTTTCTCAAATATTACTCTGTACTCCAGTTCCCGATTGTGTCCAGAAATCGGCAAAAAAGGATCGTGCTCTACAGGCAATCGTCAAAATGTCCCTCTTTTTTATTAAAGAGTCCAGAAGTTTTTTCCATTTTCGGCCCTTCACATACGGATACCTGCTAAGGAAATTGTATGAGAGTAAATTTCAACCAAGTTTGAGATTCAAATTTGTTTATTGGTCAAGGATCATCTTCTTCCTTTCCGGTGATATTTCGAGAATTGAACTGCCTGACTGGGCATTTTCTCTTTATTTTTTGCTTAAACCGCTTTTCTGGTTTGAGATTTGGTTTCTGCCAAAATTCCTCAAAAAAAGAAATAGAACTGCATCTGATTCTGACAAATCACTTCCAAATTAAGCATAAAATGTTTGCGCAATTCATAAAAACCTTTCTTGGATACGCCAAATTCAGGGCTTTTCTCTCCGTCACTCTTTTGGTATTTCTTGGATTGACACAAGGGATTGGCCTTCTCATGATTCTTCCTTTTTTTCAAGTGCTCGGTCTGAGTGGGACAGAAAATCAGCGTCAGGGAATCACTTCTTTCTTTTCGAGGGGAATGGAATCCGTTGGCCTTCCCCATAATCTCGTATCTGTCCTTTGTTTTTATGTAGTCATCGTATCGATCTATGCTTTAATCCACTGGTACAATTCTATATTAGACGCTCGGTTAGTCTTCGGTTTCGAAAAATGTTTACGGAATAATCTCTACGAGAAGTTATCCCACATGGATTGGATGTCCTTCACTCGCATTAGAAATTCCGACATTCTTCATCTTCTGACCCAAGACCTTCAACGGGTGGCATATGGCACACGCCTTTTACTCCAATTGATTGGCTTGATTATCCTTGTGGTTGTTTACGTGATAGTAGCCCTACTAATATCTGTTCCCTTAACCTTATGTACATTGGCTACTGGCGGAGGAATTTTCCTTGCTCTAAGGCCCCTCAGCCGTAAATCCTTTCAGACCGGAGATGACTTGCGCCAAAATATAAGTCATCTTTTTTCAACAACCAAAGACCTCCTTGATGGAATGAAAATTGCTAAAAGTTACAGTCTGGAAGATGAATTTAAGAGAAACTTTTTTAATATAACCCAATAATACTTAGGGCTGTATTTGCGTTTCACTCGAATCAATGCGGCGACACGTTTGTTTTATCAAATTGGCGCAGTTGTGACACTTAGCTTGTTTTTCTTTTTTGCTGTTGAGATTATCCATCTTCCAGTGACAAATCTTTTGCTTCTTGTTTTAATCTTCGCAAGACTCTTCCCCCAATTTTCATCTTTACAGCAAAATTTACAAAGATTAGCGAATACACTTCCCTCGTTTAAAGAAACTCTACAAAAACAAAAACAATTTGAAGAAGCCAGAGAATATTATCCTAAAAAAGATATTTTGCCCATATCCTTTAAACAGGAAATATGTCTTAAAAACGTTGGTTTCCGTTATGATAAAAACCAGAAAAAATGGGCCCTCCAAAATATTAATATCCATCTTCCAGCCAAAAGCATGACGGCCATTGTTGGACCTTCTGGAGCTGGGAAAAGTACCTTTGCTGATATGCTTATGGGACTTCTTTCTCCAGAAGAGGGAGACATCACCGTTGATGAGGTGCCTTTAAAAAACGATAGAATCTACAGCTGGCGTCGATCCATCGGATATGTTCCACAAGAGACGTTTCTATTTAATGATACGGTACGGAAAAATCTGCTTATCGCCAATCCAAATGCCGGAGAAAAGGATTTGTGGACAGCGCTGAAGACCGTTGTGGCTGATGAGTTGGTATCACAGCTCCCTCAAAAAATGGACACAGTTCTGGGAGAAAGAGGGATCAGACTGTCTGGTGGTGAGCGTCAGCGTATTGCACTGGCTCGTGCACTTCTGCGAAAACCCTCTCTTCTCATCCTGGATGAGGCGACAAGTGCCTTGGATTCCGAAAACGAACGAAAGATTCAAGAAGCAATCAGTCGGCTCCATGGAGAAGTGACAATCGTTATCATTGCCCACAGGCATTCAACACTCAAAAACTCTGACCAAATAATTGTCCTCGATGCCGGTAGAGTTGTCGAAACAGGTTCATGGGAGGACCTTGTTTCAAAGCAAAACGGCCGTTTTAAAGCCATGCTTCAAGCTGGCAAATTCTAAGAAAATAAGAGGTGTTTTTTTGATATTTAAAACGTACATTGGCAGATATAAAAAGCCGGACCTTCTTAAAATCTCACTCAGTTTAAAGGATGTTCTTACTGCCTACTGGGATCCATCGAATGCTTCTGGCCCGGGATTAACGTCAAATTGAATGGAGCGTGTGTTACTAACAGACAGCTTTGGGGTCTTCCATGGTTTTTTTGGACTTTTTTGATTTTCGGGAGATGAACCGAGGTCACCGACGCATTTGATCTTAGATCGGGCATTCCTTTCCGTGGTCATTTTTTGTGCTCCTTGGTAGCCAAAATAGTTCTACACATATTCCTATATAATAGCTTAGTTACTACATATGGACGATATTGTCAATAAATCGAAAGTTGGTCGAATGTAATTATAATATAAAATCCGGAGTCCTGTCTCATATTCTTTGGCTATATATACATATTCTTCCTGCGGTTGGAAAATATAGAAAATACGAATCCGACTTTTAATCTTTTTTCATGTATTGCCACAAGTTCTTGACTTCCAATACGGCAAGCAGTAATCCCATCTGATAATGATGTGAAGTTTTCCATTGGTTTAAAGGAAAAGATAATATCTTTTTTTTAAATGCCGCGATATTCACATAGGGGATATTTATATTATTCCATTCTCCCCGTTTTATTTCATCGGCTATTCTTTTTATGACTCCTCCCAATTTTGTCTCTTTCAGGTGCTGAAGGACCGGGTCCACTTTCAATTGGTGATAGATATATTCCGATGGCAGGACATCTTTCATCGCCATTCGGTAGACATAAGCTCTCAATCCTTTCTTGACATATAAATCGGAAGGGATGCGGAACGCAAATTCCAATACTCTTCTGTCTAGCAAGGGATAGGTATGAATCAATCTGTGAGGAGCACTCCAGATCCTCCATTCATTTGCACACATGGTCAGGTCTCCCAATTCCAAACGAAACCGCTGTTGTGTGTGAAGTCCGATGTGCTCTCTAAAATGCTTTGAGGACAATTTTATTTTGGAGGAATACTTTTTCTCCCAGGCAGGATGGATGAAAGCTTCTACACTCTTCTTATTCCTATGATCGAAGGGTTTAAATAGAGAGTCCGGAAGTAAAGGGTAAAAGGTTTTCTGGAGTACCCCTTTTGGTCCGATTCCAAATTCACCTAGATATTGTTTTGCCAGTTTCAATGCTCGACCTCGGCATAACAATTCAGAGAGATAGCCGTGTCCTCTCATTGTTATGCCCTGATCTCCCCCTAGGCCGGTGAGAATCGTACGAACATTAAACTGAGAAGCATGCTTTAAGACTCGTTTTTCATACAGGTAATTTCTCGGGGAACCCACCCAAGGGAATCGATACAAGAATTCATACCAGTCATTCTGTTTTGCTAAGATTGAATGAACAGGAATCCGATTTTTTTGACAGAGTCTTTCGATCCGGTCCCGTTCGTCAATCTTTTTAGGAGGATACTCGCTGCATTTTGGAGGAGACCAGGAATATCCGATATTGAGTTGTCTACCTTGTTGACGAAGCTTTCGTGCTGCCAAAACTGCAATGCTGGAAGAATCCAATCCTCCGGTGACATGAGATGCGACAGGAAATGTTGTTCTCAAACGACAGGAAACGGCTTCTTCCATGAGCTCACGAAGTTTTTTTATGTATTCTTTCTCAGATGATAAGCGAATCTTTTCTTGATTAAACGGAAACCAGTATTTACGAATCTGAAACCCATTTCGATTTATGGTCAAGTGCTGTCCAAACGGAAGTTTCTTTATTCCCTGGTAAAGGGTCTGATGCTGAGAGAAAGGAAGAGAACCCGCAAGATATTTTACAACTTCAAACTCGTGGAGTGCTTTTGGGACTCCGGGAAGGGCCCACAAACCCCGAACATCCGTTGCAAAGGCAATGAATTGCTGCGACCGGAAGTAGTAGAACGGACGGATACCCATATGATCGCAGGCACAGAACAATTCTTGATTCCTATCGTCCCAAACGGCAAAAGTAAATTCTCCTATTAGCTTTGCAGGACAATTTTTTCCCCATTTTTTATAGGCTTCTAGAATGAGATGGCTGTCTGGAAGATGAGAACGGTTCGGAAGAGGAATCGATAATTGATTAAAAAGCTCATGGCGATTGTCAATTCGTGCATCCGCTGTAATAGTGAATCCTTCCGAGTTATAAGGCAGCATTTCTCTTTGGGATTCTGGTGTGATAAAAAGCATCAGGTGTCCCAGACCGATTGAACCGTCTGCCCAGAGACCTGACCTATCCGGGCCGTAATCTGACATAACAACGAGAGCCTGTTCTAGGACTTCTCTACTAATCGGTCTTCCATCCAAATGAAAAAGACCTATTATTGCGCTCATAACGTCTAAATCATATAAAAAATTGGATTCGTTGTCATCACAATGGAGTAAAGCTCCATTTGTTCTCTATTTTTTGTGAATGGGATTGCATCTCGACATTCATTGACTTCAAAAAACGGCTATTGTAAGATAGCTGAACCTAACTGCTTTTAGTACAGTCATTTGCAATGGAATACTCAAAGAGAAAATGAAAAGAATCGAATCGAAAGACGCAGGAAATAAATCAGAAAATTTTCCCATACATTTTGATTTCAATTCTTATGAAAAGCAGATTTATAAAAAGTGGATGGATTCTGATGCATTTGCTGCAAATCCGGACAGTAGAGAAAACTCTTACGTCATCATGATGCCCCTGCCTAATGTGACCGGTGCCCTGCATATGGGCCATGCCATGGACAATGTTATGCAGGACCTCCTCATTAGATGGCACAGGATGATGGGGGATAATTCTCTATGGATGCCGGGCACCGACCATGCCGGAATAGCGACTCAAGCTGTTGTTGAAAAGAGACTCTTTGAACTGGAAAATAAAACCCGGCATGATATTGGCCGCGAAGCCCTGGTGGAGAGAATCTGGGCATGGAAGGATGAATATCAGAAGCGGATCATCGAGCAGCTGCAGATCATCGGCAGTTCCTGTGATTGGGGCCGGGTGCGTTTCACTATGGATGCCGTCTGTACAAGGGCTGTAAGGCAGGTTTTTTTTCGACTGTTCCGTGACGGTTTGATTTTTCGTGGAGATCGTTTGGTCAACTGGGATTGTCAGCTCCAAACAGCTGTCAGTGATGATGAAATCATCTATGAAAAAATCCAGGGGCATTTCTGGCATATACGTTATCCGATTATCGATCCAAAACCGGGGGAGCCTGAGTTTGTCATAGTGGCGACGACGAGGCCGGAAACTATGCTGGGAGATACGGCCGTGGCCTGTCATCCCGATCCCGAAGGGGAATTGGATAGACTTCTTCACGAGCTGCCCGCGCGAATTAAGGCCGCGCCCAAAAAGGACAAGCCGCAGCTTGAAGAAACATTAGAGGACATAAGAGCAAAAAAGAAAGACCTCCTTCCGTATCTCCTCAAACTCAGAGAGATGGCTCAATGCGGCCGCAAAGTTTTACTCCCGCTTTTAAAGAGAGAGATTCCCCTTATTCTCGACGCATGGGCCAAGCCCCAACTCGGATCAGGTTGTGTAAAGATCACGCCGGCACACGATCCCAATGACTATGAGGTGTGGAGCCGTCACAAGGAAGAGATAGACATCATCAATATATTAAATCCGGATGGGACTCTCAATGACAATGCCGGTCCCTACAGCGGTCTGGACCGGTTTGCCGCACGCGAGCAAATTGTCACAGGCCTGGAAGCTCAAGATTTAATGGAGGAAATAGAGGATAGAGAGATAGAAATCGGCCATTCTGACCGATCTAAGAGCCAGATTGAACCCTATCTGTCCAAACAGTGGTTTATCCATATGGGAGATGTGGACGGGGGAATTCTCTGCGGCGCCGGAACCCGGAAAGAATTCCGCGCAGCAGGCCTAGCCCAGGCTGCTATCGATGCCATCGGCAGAGACTATAAAACGCCTTCAGGAAGACGGTTGACGTTCTATCCCGATCACGCCCGATACGGAAGCACTTACCACAGTTGGCTTGCGGAAAAACGTGATTGGTGCATAAGCCGCCAGCTCTGGTGGGGTCATAGGATTCCAATATGGCATAAAAGTTTCCGGGCTGTCGAACTCCAAAAAATAGTGGATTCTTTACCTCGCAGCGAGAATTTATGGAGCTGGATAGCCGACCCAGAAGGAAAACTCACCAGCACAACAGACATTGGCCAACTGGAAAAAAAGAGAAGTTATGACCTGCTTGTGTCTCTCAGAGATAAATCGGCCGAAGATAAATATGCAGCCCAGATTGAATCCCTTGGTTTAGAGCAAGATCCGGATGTGCTTGACACCTGGTTCAGCTCTTCTCTCTGGCCGTTCAGCACTTTGGGTTGGCCGGATCCTGAAACAGCTTTGGTAGACAAGGGACAAAGACCATTGGGAGCTGTTGCAGGCCATAAAAACAGCTTGGAATACTACTATCCGGGTTCCTGTCTGGTCACGGCCCGCGATATCATCACGCTTTGGGTAGCCCGTATGCAGATGATGGGTCTCTTCCTGTTGGGAGATGTCCCATTCACAGATTGTTTCATCCATGCAAACATTCAGGATGGCAAGGGCGAGCGGATGAGCAAAAGCAAGGGAAATGGAATCGATCCAGAGGACATTGTCGAGAAATACGGGGCCGATGCTATGCGGTATATTCTCTGCGACATGCAGACAGGCACACAGGATATCCGCCTGCCTGTGCAAGCTATTTCTCCATTCACCGGGGAGATGGTCGATCTGGCTACGGCCAAACACGGGCAGACTATTTTTACATACATCTGTCCCGGAAGCGGGAAAGAGTTCGATGTCCTGGGGACCATTCCGGATATGCCTATGGCCAAGGTCATCAGCGAGCGCTTTGATGTGGGGCGTGCCTTCTGCACCAAGCTCTGGAATGCAGTCCGTTTTGCTCTGATCAATCTTGGTGCACTGACATTTTCGCCATTGGATCCGGACCGGTTGGAGCCTGAAGACCGGTGGATTCTTTCTCGGCTTTCGCGAGTCATAAATAAGGTGACCCATCAGCTCAAAGTCTATAATCCTTCCGCGGCTATTGGAGAAGCCAGAGAATTCTTCTGGGCGGAATTCTGTGACTGGTATCTGGAATTCATTAAACCGCGCTTTAAAAACGAAGAGTCGGCTCCGGTGGCGAGGACAGTTTTATCTCTGGCCATCGACCAGGTTCTCCGGCTTTTTCATCCTTTTGTGCCATTCATCACAGAAGTTCTCTGGGAGAGGCTCCATGCTCAGTGTCCCACTCGGGGTCTTCTTGCGCCTCTTCCTTCTACCGAGCTGTTGATCAATGCGGCATGGCCGGAAGCACTGCCGGAGTGGGAGGACTCGACCATCGAATCAAATATTGGTTTGGTTCAGGAAGTGATCCGTTCCATCAGGGACATCCGTTCCCGATACAACATTCCTCCCCGTAAAGAACTTGAGGCCCTCATCAAAGCAGAAGATGAAGACTCAAGGGTGTTGAACCGGTTGAAAAACTTGATTCTTAACATAGCCAACCTGTCTTCACTCACTGTGTCAGATACTGTGGAGAGGCCGGCTTTGGCAACCACACAGATTATCGGAAATACGGAGATATATTTGGTTGGAGTCGTTGATCCGGATAAGGAAAGAGAGCGATTAGAAAAGCAGCGTCTTAAACTTAAAAAAGAATCGGAAAAAGCCAAGGCCAAATTGTCCAATGACAACTTTGTCAGAAAAGCGCCGTCAGAAGTGGTCGAAGCGGAAAAAAAGAAACTCTCGGAGCTTCAAACCCAAATAGAACTTGTGGATAAAAGCCTCCGTGCCCTGGATGAATCTTAACCTGCCGACACCTGTCATTGCGAGTCTAGCGTGGCAATCCCTTTAAGGAAGCACTCCTTGTTTTATTCCCGAGCCCTTATGTGTTAAAATGCAAAAACTGAATTTTTAATCTTATTAACTTTCAAAGAAAAGAATAGATTCATTAGAAAACATATTAAAGGAGGATTGAGGTGAAAAAAACCTTTTTAGGAGCGTTTATCGTTTTATTAGTCTTTTCTTCTCCGATCTGGAGTAAAGAAACAAAATCTGAGAAAAATCCGATGACAAATCCGGAAACATTTTCTGGATTGAAATTCAGAGCCATTGGTCCGGCGCTCATGTCCGGCAGAATTGCGGACATTGCCATCCATCCCCAAGATCAAAGTGTCTGGTATATTGCGGTTGGCTCTGGAGGTGTCTGGAAAACCATTAATGCAGGAACCACTTGGACACCTATTTTTGACGATCAAAAGTCATATTCCATAGGATGCGTCTCGATCGATCCCACCTATCCCGACGTGATCTGGGTGGGAACTGGCGAGAATGTCAGTGGCCGTCATGTTGGTTTTGGTGATGGGGTCTACAAGAGCTTGAACGGTGGCAAGACGTGGGAAAATATGGGGCTGAAAAAATCAGAGCATGTATCAAAGATCCTCATCGATCAACGCGATTCAAATACCGTATTTGTAGCAGCAGAAGGACCTCTCTGGTCCTCGGGAGGCGAACGGGGGCTCTTCAAGACTGTTGACGGAGGAAAAAACTGGACACTTTCCCTGAATATCAGCAAGGACACGGGGGTCATAGATGTTGCCTTTGATCCGGAAAATCCTGATATTCTCTATGCTGCCTCCTATCACAGACGTAGAAGCGTGGCGTCTTTTATGGCTGGAGGTCCGGAGTCTGGCATCCACAAATCTGAGGATGCTGGTCAGACGTGGCGAAAGCTGACTGAAGGCCTTCCCGAGGGGCATATGGGCCGTATTGGCCTTGCAGTCTCTTCCTTAGACCCCCAAGTAGTCTATGCCACAATCGAGGCCCGCTCGGAAGAGAAAGGATTTTATCGCTCTGAAAATAGAGGTGAGAGCTGGGAAAAGCGAAATAGTTACATTTCTGGCGGAACCGGTCCTCATTACTATCAAGAAATTTACGCTGATCCCCACCAATTCGATCGTGTGTATCAGATGGACGTCTGGATGCATGTCACAGCTGACGGAGGAAAGACCTTTAAGCCTGTCGGAGAATTCCACAAGCACTCAGATAACCATGCTCTTGCTTTTGATCCGAACGACCCCAATTATTTGCTGTCAGGTTGTGATGGCGGCCTCTATGATACATGGGATAGGGGGAAGACCTGGAGATTTGTGGCCAATCTGCCTGTGACTCAGTTTTATAAGATGGCTTTAGACAATGCCCTGCCTTTCTACAACATCCATGGTGGAACCCAAGACAACTCCAGCCAAATGGGGCCTTCGCGCACCATGAATGTGAACGGAATTAGAAATAGTGATTGGTTCATCACCAGCGGGGCTGATGGCCACGCCAGTGCCATAGATCCTGAAGATCCGAATATTATCTATTGCGAATGGCAGAATGGGAATCTGTTTCGATATGACCGAAGGAGCGGAGAATTGGTCGATATTAAACCTCAACCCGGGAAAGACGACCCTCCATTAAGATGGAACTGGGATTCCCCACTGACCATAAGCCCACATTCACACACCCGGGTCTACTTCGCCTCTCAATTCCTCTACAGAAGCGAGGACAGAGGGGATTCATGGACTCGTATAAGCCCAGACCTAACCCGCAATATCTTCCGCTTAGAAAAGAAGATCATGGGGAAGACCTGGAGCGTCGATGACCTGTGGGATCATGGAGCCATGTCCCTTTACAGCACAATCACCTTCGTTTCCGAATCCCCTCTCCAGGAAGGATTGATCTATGTTGGCACCGATGATGGATTGATTCAAGTTACCGAAGATGGCGGAGAAACCTGGAGAAAGATCGAGAAGATTCCCGGGATTCCAGATTATTACTACGTTAACGATATCAGAGCTTCGAAACATGATAAAGATACAGTATTTGCAGCGATCGATAATCATAAAACCGGGGATCTCAAGCCATATCTTGTGATGAGTTCCGACCGGGGAAAGACCTGGAAGTCTATTGTTGGTGATCTTCCCCAGAGACATATTGTCTGGTGTCTTACCCAGGACCATGTGAAAAAAGATCTTCTCTTCATTGGAACTGAGTTCGGCATATTCTTCACTCTGGATAGCGGGAAACATTGGGTCAAGTTCAAGGGAGGAGTGCCCACCATTTCTTTCAGAGATATCGAGATCCAGGAAAGAGAAAATGACCTCATCGGAGCATCTTTTGGACGGAGCTTTTATGTGCTCGATGATTATTCACCGCTGAGGCATGTAGACGTTGAGGCCGTAAAACAAGAAGCAATATTATTTCCTGTAAAGAAAGCGTTGATGTACATTCAGAGGAGACCGTTAGATCTAAAGGGGAAGGCATTCTTAGGAGATGCGCTTTTTTTGGCCCCCAATCCGCCTTTCGGAGCCGTGTTTACCTACTATCTGAAGAATTCATTGATGACCCTTGCTAAAAAGAGAGGGCAAGAAGAGAAGAAGGCCGAAAAAGAAGGGAAACCGATCCGTTTCCCGGGCTGGGAAAAATTACGGCAGGAGGACCGTGAGGAGAAACCTTCAATTATTTTTACCATCAAAGATGAAGACGGTCAGATCGTAAGGCGATTGAACGGTCCCGCAAAGAAGGGGATGCACCGCATTGTCTGGGATCTACGTTTTCCGTCTGTAGAGCCTACTGAAATTATTCCTCGTGAACTTAATCCCTGGGATGAGCCTCCCCTTGGACCGCTGGTTGTCCCCGGGAAATATAATGTCACCATATCAAAGCGGGTGGGAGGAGTTCTCACTTTCTTTGGAGAATCCCAGACTTTTACCATTGAGTCGCTTGGCCTGGCCAGCCTTCCAGAGAAAGATAAGAGGGCTCTTCTCGATTTCCAGAAAAAAGCAGGTGAGCTTCAGCGTGCCTTGCTGGGAGCCGATGAAGCTGCACAAGAAACTCTCGGCCACCTTGTCTACGTGAAAAAAGCCTTACTGGACACACCTGGTGTAGATCCGAAACTAGGGACTGTGGCTCGCGATCTGGAGAGTCGCTTGTTGGACATTCTGACCAAACTCGGTGGAGACCGGACAATATCACGCAGAGATGATCCTACTCTTCCCTCTCTTATCGATCGAGTGAGTGGACAGCTCGCTTCCACAAGCCCCATAACAACAACGAATAAACGCAACTATGAAATCGCAGCCGAAGCCTTTGAGAAACTCCTGGAGGACTTAAGACAGATAATCGAAGTCGAGATGAAAAAACTCGGAGTAGAACTAGAAGAAGCAGGAGTTCCCTGGACTCCTGGTCGCGGCGTTCCCAAATGGAAAAAGAAATGAAAACCTATTATTATTATCAGTATTATCTTGTAGACAAAAGCCTCCTTGTCCTGGATGGATCTTAAGAATTTAAAATCGCATCTTGTGGGTTTTTCCGGATTTCGATTCCATGGAGGATTGTCCTTTCCCTCCAGTTCTGCTAATATTTGAATTCGACAAATATGATAAAGATTCTATCCAAATCCCATTTTTGTCAGAGGAGAGAGTCCATGATGTTAAGAATAAGCAGATGTCTTATAGTGATTTTTATTTTGTTCGCTTCCATGTCCCTAATGGTCGCCCAGGAAAAAAACAACGAGACAAACTGGCCCAGTTTTCGTGGCCCCAATGCAAAAGGATTTTCTGATGGTCGTCCGACTCCGGTAACCTGGAATGTTGAAAACGGCGACAATATCGAATGGAAGACACCGATTCCCGGACTGGCTCATTCCAGCCCTGTTATATGGGAAGACCGTATTTTTATCACCACGGCTGTCAGTGAAAATGAGAATCCGGTGCTGGACACGGAACTCAAAGGGAACATCAATCCTGTCGAAGGGGAAACGAGCCACCAGTGGAAAGTGTATTGTCTTGATAAAAAAACAGGGAAGATTTTATGGGAAAAAACCGCACATGAAGGTGTTCCAAAAGTTAAACGGCATCCCATGGCCACTCACGCCAACTCCACAGCAGCTACAGATGGGAAATATGTTGTTGCCTTCTTTGGTTCTGAGGGACTCTACTGTTACACCATGGATGGGAAACTAGTCTGGAAAAAAGATTTTGGGGTTCTGGATTCGGCCTTTTTTTCAGTCCCGGATGCCCAATGGGGATTTGCCAGTTCACCTGTGATACATGATGGAGTTGTCGTGGTGCAGTGTGATGCTTTAAACATTGCCTTCCTGGCGGCCTTAGATATCAAAACCGGGAAAGAACTCTGGAGGACTCCGCGTGAGGATTATCCCACTTGGAGTACGCCGACAATTTATGTCGGAGAGCAGAGCACTCAGATTATTGTCAATGGGTTCAAACATATCGGAGGGTATGATTTTAAAACAGGTAAAGAGATATGGAAAATCAATGGTGGCGGTGATATTCCTATTCCTACTCCTGTTGTTGCCGATAACCTTGTTTACATCAATAGTGCCCATGGACGGATGTCTCCGATTTATGCCATAAAATTGGATGCTAAAGGCGACATTTCTCTCGAAGATAAAACGACAGCAAATGACAATATTGTGTGGAGCGTCAGACGCGGGGGAGCCTATATACAAACGCCGCTCATTTACGGGGATTATCTCTATAATTTGAATTGGAATGGCTCACTCATCTGTTTCCAGGCAAAAACAGGCGAGCAGATCTACAAGGAGCAGATTGGAAAGATGGAGGCCTTTGCGGCATCAGGAGTGGCGGCAGACGGAAAATTGTATTTTACCAGTCAGAAAGGAGATGTCTATGTCGTTAAAGCCGGCCCGGATTTTGAGGTCTTGGCCACAAATTCAATGAACGATGAGAACTTGGCCACCCCCGCGATCTCAGAAGGCAAACTGTATTTTCGAACACATCATTATCTTTATTCAATTACAGAAAAATAAATTGTGGTCTTTGTATGGTTAATAATATAGCCAGATAGATGAATGAAAAAACTCTCAACCAAATAACTATCTTCGGAACGGTTTTTATAGGATTGATTTTTCTGAGCTGGTGGTTTCTCTATAACCCGGTCAAAGATTTTGTCGAGAGTCTTCCCGGCCGGGACAACAGGCCTGAGGGTTTCATCAGCCTTGGTGAGGCCGTGGACATGGGAGCTCTGTTTGCCGGATTTGACGGTGTTCCATCTGAAATTCAAGGAAGCTGGCCGAGGTTTAGAGGGGCCGCGTTCGACAATATCAGCAGGGAAAATATCCGGCTGGCCGATACTTGGGGAGAAACCGGCCCAAAGATACTGTGGTCTATAGATCTTGGAGAAGGTCATGCCGGACCGGTTGTGGCCAACGGACGGGTGTATGTCCTCGATTATGATGAGGAAACACGGGCGGATATTTTACGCTGTTTTTCTTTTGATGACGGCACCGAGATCTGGAGGCGGGGATATGAGATCAAAATAAAAAGAAATCACGGGATGTCGCGGACGGTCCCTGCCGTATCGGATAAATATGTTGTGACCATTGGGCCGAAATGCCACGTCATGTGTGTGGATGCTTTTTCCGGTGATTTTAAGTGGGGCATCGACCTTCAGAGAAAATTCGAAACCGAAGAGCCTCTCTGGTACACGGGGCAGTGCCCCCTTATCGACGGGTCCCTGGCCGTGATCGGTGTCGGGGGAACCTCACTACTCATCGGGGTTGATTGTGAGACCGGTGAGATTGTGTGGGAAACGCCCAATCCTAACAATTGGTCGATGTCGCATTCTTCTGTTTTGCCGTTTACCATTCACGGTGTCAGGATGTATGTCTACAGTGCCATTGGAGGGATCGTGGGTGTTTCGGCGGAAGAGGAAACAGCCGGTCAGATCGTCTTTGAATCCAAACTCTGGAACCATAATGTTGTTGCGCCTTCCCCCATCCATCTAGGAGACGGCAGAATTTTTCTGACAGCGGGATATGGAGCCGGAAGTCTGATGCTGAAACTCAGCGTCCGTGATGGGGTTTTTGCGGCCGAAGCCCTTCAAACCTTAAAACCGGAAGAGGGAATGGCTTCCGAACAGCAGACACCCATCTATTATAAAGGGCATCTCTTTTCGATCTTGCCTAAAGATGCCGGGCCTCTCCGCAACCAGATGGTCTGCAGCCATCCCGATGACGTCAGTCAGTTTGTCTGGTCCAGCGGAAAGACCAACCGCTTCGGACTCGGTCCGTACATTGTCGCCGATGACAAGTTTTATGTTTTAAGTGATGACGGTGTTTTGACCGTCCTTGAGGCCAGTGCAAAAGAATACAAACAGCTGGCACAAGCCATAGTGCTTGATGGTGTAGATGCATGGGGGCCCTTGGCCATTGTCAACGGCAGGCTGCTGGCGCGTGATTCCCATAGGATGGTCTGTGTGGACTTGAGAGCCCGGCCTCTTTAGTGAGAAAAACAAATGGCAGCTTTTAAAACAAAGAAAGACCGGATTTGGACAGGTGCCATCATAATAATTTCAATGACGGGAATTCTGTTCTTTGGCTATAAGGCCATCCATGAGAATTCACTACGAAACCAGAAAAATCCTTTTGAATACAACATCGAGAGATTCAAGGAGACGGATGTCAGTCTTGTTCATTTTTCTGAGGTCGGCCAAATTCCGTTCGAACTGCCGCATGTTTATGGTCTTGCGGTCGGGCCGGATGACAACATCTATGTCTCCGGAGACGAGGCTATTCATATTTTCAGCACGGATGGAATCCATCAATCCACGATTTCTGTGGATGAACCTGTTCACTGCCTTGCTGTCGAAAACAATCGGGATGTCTACGCCGGGATGAATGACCATGTTGAGGTGTATGATTTGGATGGCACCAAAAAAGCCGAGTGGGAATCACCGGGAAGTGAAGCGATTTTCACTTCGATTGCCCTATCGGAAGACTATGTATTTGTGGCTGATGCCGGAAATCTGATTGTCTGGAAGTTTGATAAAACCGGAAACCTTCTCCAGAGAATAGGAGACAGAGACGAGAACAAAGATATTCCCGGTTTTATCATTCCCAGTCCGTATTTCGATGTGGCTGTCGATTCCGATGGATTTCTCTGGGCGGCCAACACCGGGCGTCATTCGCTCGAAAATTATATGTTGGATGGGAGTTTCAGGACATCCTGGGGAGAATTCTCCATGAATATAGAAGGTTTCTGCGGCTGCTGTAATCCGTCGCATTTTATCATTCTGGAAGATGGGTCCTTTATCACGAGCGAAAAGGGTATAGCCAGGGTCAAGGTCTACAACCAGTTGGGAGAGATGGTGTCTATTGTGGCCGGACCTGATAAATTTGTCGAAGGCACGGTTGGACTGGATTTGGCCGTGGATTCGGCCCAAAGGATCCTTGTCTTGGATCCCAAACAAAAACTCGTACGAATATTTAAAAAGAACCAAGAGAGGGAATAAGGAGGGCATACAAATGCAGCATCAAACAGAAGTCAAAAACAGGCGTGATTTTATAAAGGATGGAATGCGGGCTGTTTTATTGGGCGGTTTTGTGTTTTCAGGACTGTTTCTTGGCTGGAGAGGACGTGCAAATTCTGGAACAGATGTCTCATGCTTCATAGATTTGCCCTGCAGAAGTTGTTCGATAATCAAGCGCTGTCCGGAATCTTTAGCCTTCCAAGAACGGAAAAAAAGGTCTGAAAGCAGGAATTTGAAGTGACACAAAACAGACAAAAAAATCCTGTAAAAAGGAGGGATTTTATACGGAAAAGCCTGCACACAGTTGCCGGTTTGACCATTGGAGGCCTTGCCGGGATCCTGTTCAGTAAGTCGTCTTCCGAGGAGATGGTCTGGCAGCTGGATCCCAGTATTTGTATCCAGTGCGAAAAATGCGCGGTCAATTGTGTCCTCCCTAATTCTTCTGTCAAATGTGTCCATTCCTTCTCTATGTGTGGATACTGTGACCTGTGCAGCGGTTATCTCCAGCCGGGAACCAGGAACAGGGATACGGGGGCGGAAAGCCAACTCTGCCCTTCAGGAGCGATCACACGGAATTATGTTGAAACCCCTTATTTTGAATACACCATCGATGAAAAATTGTGCATCGGCTGCGGCAAATGTGTCAAGGGATGCGGATCTTTTGGAAACGGATCCCTTTACCTGCAGAACCGGCACGATCGCTGTCTGAACTGCAATCAGTGTTCGATTGCCCGGAGGTGCCCTTCTCAAGCATGGAAGCGCGTGCCGGCCAGCCAGCCCTACATTCTCAGAGGAGATGAGAGCCAAATATTTCTCGAAAGCTGAAATTTACGGACATGAAACAAGGCAGAATAAAAAAAGGAAAAATCTTTATCACTACCTTTCTGCTATTATGTCCGCTGCTCTGCTTGTCGCAGATTCAGGAGCGATTCCCCAAACCCGATTTTGATACTGACTATCTCCGGCCCGATTTTCTCACTCCGTCACCTCGAGCTGCGGCATGGGAATACATCGATATTTTTGTCCTGGCCGCGGCTCTGTTTTTGGCCACCTATTTTGCCTACAAACTGCGGTCGCGGCGGAACATCTTCCTCTTGATGGTTTTTTCTCTGGCCTATTTTGGATTCTTCAGGAAAGGATGTGTCTGCTCGATTGGGGCCATTCAAAATGTGAGCCTGGCTTTGTTCAATCCGGCGTATGCCATTCCACTGTCCGTCATTGTCTTTTTTGTTTTGCCACTCATTGTAGCGTTGTTTTACGGCCGGACATTTTGTGCGGCTGTCTGTCCTCTCGGAGCCATTCAGGATGCCGTCGTACTTAAGCCCACTAAAGTTCACGGAGGGCTGGAAAGTGTCCTGGGACTTCTTCCCTACATTTACCTGGGTCTGGCGGTTCTCTTTGCGGTCACCGGGACAGGATTTATTATATGTCAGTACGATCCATTCATCGGATTTTTCCGGTTTGGTGCGGATTTTAATATGGTCATCTTCGGTATGTCTATGCTGGTCCTTGGGACCGTGGTGGCGCGCCCCTACTGCCGGTTCTTGTGCCCCTACGGAGTGCTTTTGAACTGGATGTCCCGTCTGTCGAAAAGGCACGTGAGAATCACACCGGATGAATGCAACAACTGCCGGCTGTGTGAAGAATCCTGTCCATTCGGATCCATAAAGAAGCCCGATGAAGCCGCTCCTCCCGCAAATAAAGAGGCGGACATCAGGCGATTGGCCTTGGTTTTTATTCTGCTTCCCGTCCTGGTCCTCGGAAGCGGCTGGGCCGGGTCTCAATTGAATATATCCCTGTCCCGTCAGCATGCCACTGTCTCGCTGGCCGAAGAGATTCTACTGGAAAATTCCGGAGGACGGACGGAAATGACCGACGAGACAAAAGCCTTCCGCGCTTCGGGAAAACCGACAGAGGAATTATTTACCGAAGCGAAGGCTGTCCGGAAGCAATTCAAGAGAGGGGGATGGATTCTTGGAGGATTTATAGGATTTATCATCTGCCTGAAATTCATCGGCCTTTTTAGCCGCAGAAGACAGCTCGAATATGATGTGGACAAAGGGACGTGTCTCAGCTGCGGGCGCTGTTTTTCTTACTGTCCATATGAGCAGGTGCGTTTGGGTCTCCTCAGTCCGGAAGAGGCCGACCGGTTGGGGACTAAAGAGAAAAAAATTAAACAGTTTAGGGCTTGATACAATGAATTCTCAAAAAGAAGAAAACATTACAAAGAACTCTTCGTTGGTTTGGTATCGCATCGCCAAGAAAATTGTGATTTTTGCCGCCGTTTCCGCCGGAATTCTCAGTGTTTTGATGATTGCCAATTATCTTCAAACCAAATCCAACGATCCACTCAACAGCCAGGTTATCACTCAATTGATCGCTCAGCTTCAGGACAATCCGGAAGATACGGCACTCAAAGAGCAGATCCGGGCTCTCGATCTGCTGGCAAGAAAAGCTTATTTTACATACCAGTGGCAAATCCGAACGGGAGGCTATCTTCTTTTTGCCTTTGTGCTCGTGCTCCTTTTAGCCTTCAAATTTTTAAGTTCGCTTCAGTCCCGGCTGCCCAACCTGAATGAAGGGCTTCGTTCTGAGGAGGGGTGGGAAAATAAACTTCTCTCACGAAAGTATATCCTCTTTGGTGGGTTGGGCGTGTTTATGCTCGCACTTATACTGGGGATAGTCTCCCAGTCGGAGTTGAAAAACATCGGTGTTGTAAAAAAAGGAGGATCTCAGGCTTCCGATTTTGCCAGCAGGGAGGAGATGAAAAAGAACTGGCCGGGATTCCGAGGTCCGGAAGGGAATGGAGTGGCCGTTGATGCGGAATTCCCGACAGAATGGAATGGTTCGTCGGGGAAAAATATCCTTTGGAAAATTCCCATTCCCCATCCCGGCTATAACTCGCCCATTATCTGGGAAAAAAAGATTTTTCTTTCGGGTGCGGATAGAGAAAGCCAGGTTGTCTACTGTTTCGATGCCGATTCAGGCGATATCCTTTGGCAGACCGAATTGAAAAACATTCCCGGTTCTCCTGAAAGACGGCCCGCTGTTGGTGATGATACAGGATATGCCGCTCCCACTATGACTACGGATGGAGAAAGGGTTTTTGCTCTCTTCGCCACGGGAGATATCGCCTGTCTCGATCTTGAGGGAAAACAGATTTGGGCCAAGAATCTGGGGATGCCGGATAATCATTACGGCCATGCCTCCTCCCTCATCACATATCAAGATCTCTTGATCGTTCCGTTTGACCAGAATACCGGAGGGCGCCTTCTCGCACTGAGGGCGAGATCGGGTGATGTGGTGTATGACCAGCCGCGGGATGTCGAAATCTCTTGGGCCTCACCCATCCTTGTGGACACGGGGGACCGGATTGAGCTGATTCTTAATTCAAGTCCATTTGTGATGTCTCACGATCCCCGGACCGGACAGGAATTATGGCGGGTGCAGTGTATGCTGGGGGAGGTGGCTCCTTCTCTTGCCTATGCCGATGGAATTGTTTTTGCAGTCAATGACTATGCCCGTCTTGTTGGGATAAAACTCCAGGAGACGCCGGAAGTCGTTTGGGAATATATCGATGACCTCTCAGAAGTCGCCAGTCTGTTGGCCACAAAAGAATTTGTTTTTATGGCGGCCAGCTTCGGAACAATCTCTTGTTTTGACAGCAAGACAGGCGAGAGATACTGGTTCCATGATTTTGATGAGGGATTTTATTCGTCCCCCATTCTGGTGGGAGATAAAGTCTATTGTATGGATATGTTTGGTGTTTTGTATATCTTTAAGACCCAGAAGGAATTCGAGCTCATCAGCCAGAACGAGCTTGGAGAGCATGCAATGACCATCCCTGCATTCATGCACAACCGCATCTATATTCGCGGAGTTGAACATCTGTTCTGTATCGGGAATTGAAGCCAAAATGAAATTGGAAAGGGACAGCATCCATTCTTTCATCGACCGGATTGTTTATGAAATCGGGTCTAAAAACGAAGCCGTCATTCCCCTCCTCCATGCCGTTCAAAATGAATACAATTATCTTCCGGAATTGGCACTCCAGCGAGTCTGTGAAAGAACAGAAATCACACCCGCGGTCATCACCGGTGTCTCAACATTTTACTCTCAATTCCGCCACACTCCGGTTGGCCAGCATATCATCCGGATCTGTACGGGTACGGCCTGTCATGTCAAGGGGTCCGGTCTGGTGCTTGATGCTTTCCGTCGAGAACTGAAAATTGCCGATGACCTGGATACGGATCCGAAGAGTCTATTCACCATCCAAAAAATTGCCTGTCTCGGCTGCTGCACCATCGCTCCTGTGGTTCAGATTGATGACATGACATACGGGCATGTCCAAATAGATGGTGTGCCCAACATTCTCCATGAATTTCTCCAGAATCAGGGGAAGGACATCCGGGCCTCAAATCGCCAGAAATCCAAGTCGGACAATGGAGGCGAGATAAAGATTGGGCTGGGATCCTGCTGTGTGGCCAGCGGCAGCAGCCGGGTGCAGCAGGCACTGGAGGAAAGCCTGCTCGAAACCGGTATACAGACTCGGGTCAAAAGAGTCGGATGTGTGGGGATGTGTCACAGGACTCCTCTCCTTGAAGTGTGTGTCCAGGGTGAAGAACCGGTCCTCTATGACAGTGTTCAGCCCGAGGATGTCAAAAACATTGTCCTCAGACACTACAAGCCCAAAACTCTGCGTCAGCGTATCAAAAATGCGGCGTTTCATCTCATTGAAAACCTTCTTGAAAGTCCTGACTCAAATGGATTCACACGCCATCCTCTTCACATGCGGGACACGGATATTAAGGCTTTTCTCGGGAGACAGCAGCATATTGCCACGGAGTTTTCCGGCCAAATCGATCCTCTCGATCTCAAAGAGTATCGTCTGAAAGGAGGATTTGAGGCCTTGGACCGCTGTCTTTCCGAGTTTTCCTGCGAAGAGATAATCAACAAGATAAAAAACAGCGGATTAAGAGGCAGGGGAGGAGCGGGATTCCCCTCCGGACAAAAATGGGATATCGTCCGCCAATCGAAGGACGAAAAAAAATTCATCATCTGCAACGGTGATGAAGGTGATCCCGGGGCTTTTATGGATCGCATGATTCTGGAATCCTATCCTTTTCGCGTCATCGAAGGCATGATCATCGCCGCATACGTTGTAGGTGCTCATGAAGGATATTTTTACATCCGGGCCGAATATTCGCTCGCCGTCCAGCGTGTCAGAGCGGCACTAAAAATGTGCCGTGAGGAAGGCCTGCTGGGAATAGATATTTTAGAGAAAGGATTTTCTCTGGAATTGAAGATTTTGGAAGGAGCCGGGGCGTTTGTCTGTGGGGAGGAGACGGCACTCATCGCATCTATCGAAGGGCAGCGGGGCAATCCCAGTTTCCGCCCTCCCTATCCGGCACAAAAGGGACTCTGGGGGCATTCGACGCTTGTCAACAACTGCGAAACTCTGGCCACTGTGCCCTGGATTATCCGCAACGGACCCGAAACTTTCGCCAAGTTGGGTACGGCTCAGAGTAAGGGAACAAAAGTGTTCTCCTTGGCCGGGAAAATCGCCCGCGGCGGGCTCATCGAAGTCCCGATGGGTATTACGATCCGGGAGATTGTTGAGGACATCGGCGGCGGCATTGAAAACAATAGAGAGTTTAAGGCCGTCCAGATCGGAGGACCATCCGGGGGATGTATCCCGGCCGAATTGGCCCATACACGAGTCGATTATGAGGATCTGATTGGAGTCGGAGCGATGATGGGTTCTGGCGGGCTTCTGGTCATGGATGATTCCGACTGCATGGTGGACATCGCCCGCTATTTTATGGAGTTCATCTGCAGCCAGTCCTGTGGGAAGTGTACATTTTGTCGAATCGGCACAAAACACATGCTGCAGATACTCACGGACCTCTGCGCGGGAAAAGGACAAGAGAAAGACCTGTCAAAACTGGAAGAGATTGCTTTAAAAACAAAACAGGGCAGTCTCTGTGGACTGGGAAAAACAGCCCCGAATCCGGTTTTGACGACACTGAAATATTTTAGAGAAGAGTATGAGGCGCATTTAAAGGGCCAGTGTCCGGCAAAACGCTGCGAAGCGCTTTTTACATATTCTATAGATGAGTCATGCATAGGCTGCACGATCTGTGCCCAGAAATGTCCTGTGGGTGCCATTCAGGCTTTGCCCTATCAAAGACACATCATAGACCAGAGAGAATGCACTAAATGCGGGACATGCCAACAGGTTTGCCAGACTGATTCTGTGAAAAAATTATGAAGAGTGTCAACATCACCATCAACAATTTAGACATAGTTATCTCCCATGACAGCACAATCCTGGACGCGGCCTCCGCCCAGAATATTCACATCCCAACACTGTGCCATTTGAATGGATACGAACATTCGACGTCCTGTATGACCTGTGTTGTTCATGATATACATTCTGACCGTCTGATTCCTTCCTGTTCAGCCGTAGTGACAGAAGGTATGAAAATCGCAACAGACAGTGAAAAAGTCAGGGCTGCCAGGAAAGATACCTTAGATTTTTTATTGAGCGAACATATCGGTGACTGTGAGGCCCCTTGTTTTCGCGCCTGTCCGGCCCGGATGAATATTCCCCTCATGATCCGGCAGATAAAAAACAAGCGGTTTGAGGATGCGATTATTACGGTCAAAAAAAATATCGCACTGCCGGCGGTTTTGGGGAGGATATGTTCCGCCCCGTGTGAAAAAGGATGTCACCGGAAGTCTTATGACGACTCTGTCTCGATTTGTTCTCTCAAACGGTATGTCGCCGATGTGGATTTGTTACATAAGCGTCCTTTCCTTCCCGAGATCAGTGCAAAATCCGGGAAAAAAGTCGCCATCTTAGGAGCCGGACCGGCAGGCCTTTCTGCCGCCTACTATCTCGTTCAGTATGGTCACATGTGTCACCTCTATGATCAAAATCCTCTGCCGGGCGGCATGATGCGATATGGAGTTTCCGAAGACATCCTTCCAAGGACGGTGCTTGACGCGGAGATAGAGTGCATTGCCGAACTGGGAGTCGAGTTTTTTATGAAACGATCTCTTGGAAGGGATTTGCTGTGGGATGAATTGAAAACCGGTTATAATGCCGTTGTTGTGGCTATTGGGACGTTCAATCCCGAATTGTTTGACGACACGGAGATCTCTTTGACCCGCCAGGGAATGGCTGTTGACCGGAAGACGTTTGAAACCAGCATTCCCGGAGTTTTTGCCGGAGGGAATGCTGTTTCGGAATCCCGGATGGCTATCCGGGCGTCGGCTCATGGAAAATTTCTGGCTAAATCCGTCAACCAGTTCCTCAGCGGCGAAACTGTGACCGGTCCGGCCCGGCGTTTCAATTCCATGCTTGGAAAAGTTCACACGGATGACACTGCCGAACTCATTAAAGAAGCGGAAGGGTATAGTCGGATAACTTATGAAGGAGGATTTGAGAAGGGTTATTCCGAGGAAGAGGCTGTACTGGAGTCTTCACGCTGTTTTGGCTGTGACTGCCGAAAGCCCAACTCCTGCAAACTGAGGCAGTATGCGGAAGAGTACGATTCGAACCAACGCCGATTCCATTTTACTGAAAGAAAAAATTTTACCAAAGTTATCCAGCACGAACTCGTGATCTATGAACCGGGTAAGTGTATCAAATGCGGTTTGTGTGTGCAGATCACCAAAAGAGCCGGAGAACATCTCGGACTGACTTTTGTTGACCGGGGTTTTGATGTTCGTGTGCAGACACCGTTTGGAAAACCGCTCAGCGAAGGGCTAAAAAAAGTGGCCGGAGAATGCATAACTTCCTGCCCGACCGCAGCCCTTTCCTGGCGTGACAGAACAAAAGAATGAACAAGGAAAGAAGCATGTGGAAAGTTAAATATGTGGCTATGTTGTTGGTTATTCCTATGTTTTTGTGCACGTGCGCAAAGAAAGAGGTGGGGGAGCGGATTTTAGATATCGAAGGAGTGAATTGGCCGATTTTTCGTGGAGATTCGACTCTGTCCGGAATAGCGGTGGATAAGGTCCCGGATAAGCTGTCTCTCCTTTGGTCTTTTAACACGGAATCCTACATTATTTCGTCTCCTGTTATCGGGTCCGGGCGTGTCTATATCGGTTCGACGGATGGAAAGGTCTATTCAATAGATCTACTCGACGGCCGAAAGATCTGGGCGTTTGACACGGAGGATGATATCGAAGCCTCACCTCTTCTCTTTGATGACGCTGTCTATATCGGAAATTTGAGCGGAGAGTTCTTTTGCCTGGATGCACTCAACGGGCAGGAGCTCTGGAGATATAAGTGCGGCAGTTCTATTTATGGATCGGCCAATTGGGTGAAGAGGCCTAACAGTGAAAAAGCCTGGATTCTTGTGGGCAGCTATGACAACAGGATGTACTGTTTCGATGCAGCCGCGGGAGAGCTAATATGGGTGTATGAAACAGACAATTTCATCAATGGTGCTCCATCCACAGACGGCACTCACGTTATTTTTGGCGGTTGTGATGAAATCCTCCACATCGTGTCGGTTTCTGACGGCACAAAGACAGGGGAAGTCTGGGCTGGCTCTTACATCCCGGGCTCGGCAGCTTTTGTCGACAATTTTGCCTATCTCGGCCACTATGATAATCAATTGGTGGCCATCGATCTTATTGAGAAAAAAGTCGTGTGGAAATATGAGGACCAGGAGCATCCCGGTCCTTTTTTTGCTTCGCCGGCAGTGACTAAAGACCGGGTCGTGATCGGCTCCCGGGATGGATATCTGCACTGTGTGGACAGAAAACTGGGAAAAAAGGTATGGGATTTTCAGACGTTTGATGAGATAGACGGTTCACCCGTCATCGCGGGCAATAAGGTTATTTTTGGATCGATCGATGGAAGACTTTATATCCTGAATCTCAGGGATGGAGAAAAAATTTGGTCTTATGAAATTGGAGCGGCTCTTATCGGATGCCCTGCTGTGGCAGGAGGCCTCATTGTTATCGGATCGGAAGATGGCCGTGTTTATGCATTTGGAGAAAAATCATGAAGATTGTCTATATTACTCCGGGAGCAGGCTGGTCATTTTACTGTCAAAATTGTTTTCGGGATAATGCACTGCTTAAATCGCTCATCGCTCTTGGGCATGATGTTGTGAGGGTTCCCATGTACCTCCCGACAAATCTGGACAGCGGCGATAATATTACCGGGACTCCTGTATTTTATGGCGCCATTAATGTCTATCTAAAGGAAAAGCTGCCATTCTATAGGCATGCTCCAGTTTGGTTGGAGCGAATTTTTAACTCGCATGTTATGCTGAATTTTGCGGCAAAAAAGTCCGGTTCTACCCGGGCGGCAGGACTTGAGGATATGACACTTTCCATGCTTCATGGTGAAATGGGACGGCAGGCCTCGGAATTGGACCATCTTATCCAGTTCCTTAAAAATGAAATTGCTCCCGATGTTGTCCATATCTCCAATGCTCTCCTCCTCGGATTGGCGCATAAACTCAAGGAAGATCTTGGAGCCAAAGTTGTGTGTTCACTCCAGGATGAGAACGAATGGGTGGACCTGATGGATGAACCCTATCAGGAACAAGTGTGGAATCTCATGGCAAAAAAGGCCGAAGATGTCGACCTTTTTGTGACCGCCAGCCGCTATTATTCGGAGAAGTCTCAAAAACAGTTGAAAATTCCTGCAGAGAAAATAAAGGTGATCTATGGAGGGATATGCTTGGATGGCTATTTGAAATCTCCTCTTTCCTTCGATCCTCCCGTTTTAGGGTATCTGTGCAGGATGTCAGAATATTTTGGGCTTGGGATACTTGTGGACGCTTTTGTCAAACTCAAAAAAGACAGCCGGTTTAGAGACTTAAGGTTGCACCTGACCGGGGGGTATTCCGGCGATGACAAATCTTTTGTGAAGGCGCAGATGAAAAAAATAACTCAAAATGGATTTGCCCGGGATGTCCAAATTTTTAAAGACTTCGAAAAAGACAGCCGCGTCCAATTTCTCAAGTCGCTGACACTGCTCTCCGTTCCTGTTCCCAGCGGTGAGGCCTTCGGGGCCTATCAGGTCGAAGCCTTGGCGGCCGGAGTTCCTGTCGTGCAGCCCAATGTGGGCTGTTATCCGGAATTTGTCGAAGCGACAAACGGAGGTGTTCTCTACGAACCGAACACCAGTGAACACTTGGCAGAGGCCTTCGCTTCCCTGCTTGAGGATCCGGAAAAAGTCCGAAAGCTGGGCGAAATGGGACATAATGTTGTTTTGGAACGATTTTCCATGGATGCCATGGCCAAAAATATAGCGAGGATTTATGACAATGTTGCTTGAACTAAAAAAAATAGCAAAAGCGTTTGAAGTTCCTGCAGCTGAGAGAGCGATGATTGTCCTGAAGGATGTCTCTTTTCAGATTGATCAAGGCGAGTCCATGGCTGTGGTCGGACCTTCAGGATCGGGGAAGAGCACACTCCTCAACATCATAGGGGCTCTTGAAAGGCCTACGTCTGGGGATGTCTTTTTTACAGGGAAAAACCTGGCCAATCTTGGTGATTCAGAACTATCAGCAATCAGGAACCGGGAGATTGGATTTATCTTCCAACTCCATCATCTTCTTCCTCAATGCACTGTTCTGGAAAATGTTTTAATCCCAACAATTCCCTTGGGGATTAAAAAAAGCAAAAATGAGGTGATGAGGCGGGCCAAAACATTGCTGGAAAAAGTCTCTCTAACAGATCGCATGGACTTCTTTCCAGCCGTGTTGTCCGGAGGGGAGCTGCAGAGGGTAGCAGTTGTAAGGGCCCTTATCAATACACCTAAATTAATCCTGGCGGATGAGCCAACGGGATCTTTGGATAAAGAATCCTCGGAGAACCTTGGCCGACTCCTCGTAGATTTAAATAGAGAAGAAGGTGTGGCCCTTATCACGGTCACACATTCGATGGAGCTTGCGCGGCTTATGGACAAAATCTACAACCTTCAGAATGGACAATTAGAGCTTGTATGATCAGATGAATTTCAGAAAGCTCGTGTTCCGAAGCCTGGTCCATTACCGCAGAACGAATCGATGGATTGTGCTGGGAACGATGCTCAGTACGGCCATCCTGGTTGGAGCCCTTGTCATTGGAGATTCCGTCCGTTACAGCCTTCGACAGATTGTATTTGACAGGCTTGGATCAACCGAATTTGCCCTGTCTGCCGGTGACCGATTTTTCCGGGCTCAACTTGCAGATGATCTCTCGAAATATCTCAATACAAATGTTGCCCCACTGCTTCAAACAAGAGGAATCGCTATTGCTGATGGGGGGGCCCGCAGGATCAATCGCATTCAAGTTTTTGGGGTGGATGCCCGCTTTGGACAGATTGGCGATAGTCAAGACATATATGGCTCCATCTCTCCGGATGAAGCCATTGTCAACCGTTATCTGGCTGATCGGCTGGGAGTACAGGAAGGAGATGAGATCCTGCTCCGTGTGGAAAAGCTGGATGCCATGCCAAAGGATGCCCCTCTGGCCTTGGATACAGATTCTTCGTTGGCAAGACGTTTTAGGATAAAAACCGTTGTTTCGGATGCAGAATTTGGACGGTTCCATCTCAGAGCGGATCAGGTCGCTCCTTTAACCGTGTTTGTGTCGCTCTCTTTTTTATCTCAGGAAATGGGACTGGATTACCGGGCGAATGTTCTGCTGGTGGCGGAACGAAAAGGCAGCCCGCTGGACATTCTCACTGTCAATGAGGCCTTTAAAAAGAATTGGATACTGGATGACGCAGGCCTGGAGGTGCGGCAGCTATCCGGACGAAATATTCTGGAACTCAGATCAAATCGTATCTTTTTGGATTCTTTGACAGCGGAGACAGCCCTGCGTCTTTTTCCCAAAGCTCAGCCTGTCCTGACCTATTTTGTCAATGAAATACGTTTCGGGAATAGGGCGACACCCTACTCCTTTGTATCCGCGCCCGGTGCTCCTCAAATCCAGTCTGAATTAGACGATAAGGACATTATCATTAATGACTGGCTGTCTACGGATATCTCCGCCGGTGTAGGGGATCAGATCGAGCTGACCTATTATGTTCTTGGTTCCAGACGTGATTTGAAGGAGAAAGCATCCTTTTTCAGGGTCAAAGCCGTCGTTCCCCTCTCGGGCATATATGCAGATAAAGATCTGCTGCCCGATTTCCCGGGATTGGCCGGCGAAGACGACTGCCGTGACTGGAATCCGGGAATACCCATTGATCTGGACAAGATTCGTGATAAGGATGAGGACTACTGGGATGACTACGGGGGAACACCAAAAGCCTTTGTTTCTTTGTCTGCGGCTCGAGATATGTGGACCAACCGGTTTGGAAATGTCACCGCTGTTCGGTTTCCTGGATTGGAAAAAAATGGTGTTGAGAATAAATTAAAGGAATCGTTTGATCCGGCCGGCCTGGGATATTTTTTTCGGGAGGTGAAAGAAGAGGGCCTCCAGGCGAGTTCTTTGTCCGTGAGTTTTTCCCAGCTTTTCTTGGGATTGAGTTTTTTCATCGTTTTAGCCGCGTTGTTGTTGACGGGTTTACTGTTTGTGTTTAATACGGAAAAAAGATCGGAAGAAAACGGCCTCTATTTGGCTCTGGGATTTTCTAAAAAGATTGTGAGACGGCTGGTGCTTCTTGAAGGCACCTTGCTGATCACGGTTGGAAGTCTTCTGGGAAGTTTTGTCGGAGTGATCTATAATCAGGCCATTCTTTTGGCTCTCAAAACTGTCTGGCATTCAGCCGTAGGGACATCGACACTCCTCCGTGTTCATCTCAATGGAATGTCCATCTTTTTCGGTGTGCTGATGGGGAGTTTGGTGGCTTTTATAACGATTTGGCTGGTGACGAGAAAACAGATCGGCCAGTCCGTAACGGCTTTGCAGAGAGGTCAAACAAAGATAGAAAGTTTAGGCAGAAAAAGACCGAAAAGAAGTATTATTTTTGGATTGGCGTGCGTGGTAGTGGTATGCCTTCTCCTGCTGCTAACAAATTTTGGCACGGGAGATCAGGCTTTTGCCGTGTTTTTTATATCGGGAACTTTGCTGCTGATAGGAGGGATGGCGCTGACGAATGCTCTGCTGTTAAGGATCGGCCGTACGGCAAAACCCGCACGGCTCAGTCTTTTTAGCATTGGTATCAGGAATAATGCCAGGAAGCGCTTGCGCAGCGTCACTCTTATCGGGCTCCTGGCATGTGGATTGTTCATCGTATTTACGGTGGGGGCCAACCGGCTCAATTCTCTCAAAGATGCCGACCGAAGAGATTCCGGAACCGGTGGATTCTCTCTCTATGGGGAAAGCTCACTTCCTATTCTATATGATCTCAACAGCTCAAAAGGACAGCAGTTTTACGGATTGGAACGCTTGGGTTCCCAAGACATCAGCTATGTCCAATTTCGAGTCAAAGACGGCGATGATGCGAGCTGCCTGAACCTCAACCGGGTCACAAATCCACAACTGATCGGTGTCGATCCCCAACAACTTGCGGAAAGGGGAGCGTTCACTTTTGCCGAAAAAACAGATGATGTCGATCCGGAGAATCCCTGGTCTGTTCTGGAAGCCAATTTGCCGGAAGGCTTTGTGCCGGCCGTTGCCGATTTGTCTGTAATTGTTTGGGGATTAGGCAAATCCGTAGGAGACATGCTGACCTATATAGATGAAGAGGGACGTACATATCAGCTTAAACTGGTCGGGGGACTGGCCAATTCCATTTTTCAGGGGAATATCATCATTTCAGAAGAGGCCTTTATTCAGAAATATCCGTCAATAAGCGGCTACCGGATTTTTCTTGCCGACATTTCCCAAAAGAATAGGGAAAGCGCTGCCGATGAGTTAGCTTGGGCCATGCAGGATTTGGGCCTGGATATTGTTTCCACGTCCATTCGTTTGGCGGAGTTCAATGCGGTTCAGAACACATATCTGTCCATATTTCTCATCCTCGGCAGTTTTGGTCTGCTGCTGGGGAGTTTCGGATTGGGGATTGTTGTGTGGCGCAATATCAAGGAACGACAGGGTGAATTGGCGCTGCTTCGAGCTGTTGGTTTTTCAAGAAAATCGGTTCAGACCATCGTGCTGTCTGAGCACTTTGCACTCTTGGCTGCCGGCATTTTCATTGGGTTGTTCGCTGCACTGTTTGCCACTCTCCCATCCCTGTTGACACCGGGGGCTGAAATCCCTTATTCTACAATCCTTATAATATTTGTTATTGTTGGTCTCAACGGAGGGATGTGGACGTACTTGGCGGCGAAAATGGCCACAAAAGAAGATCTTTCCCCGGCATTAAGGAAGGAATAGGATTTCTTTCCGTCTAAATAGAAAGTATGTACAAAAGAATTGGCAGGATCATTTGTATCAACTAATCGGGAGAAGAACCGAAAATATTAACAATATATTGACTATCAGGAGGACTATCATGAAGAGACTGCCTATAATCCTGACCTTGATGGTGGCTGTTCTCAGCGTCGCTTTGGCCGAAGAAAACTGGCCTCACTGGAGAGGACCGGCGCACAACGGGATCAGTGATGCCGCAAGCCTCCCCATGAAATGGAGCCTCACAGAAAATATCGTCTGGAAGTTAGAGCTGCCTTCATGGAGTGCGGCCACTCCCATTATCTGGGGAGATCGGATATTTATCACGTCCCCCTCAAAAGCCGAACCCAAACCCGAACCGGCTGTACAGCCAGAGCAGAAAGAGCAAACCCAGGGACGCAGGAGAGGCCGGAGGCCCAGCCGGGATCCTGGGGGATCGAAACTGTTCTTGTTCTGTATTTCCAAACAGGATGGGAAAGTCCTCTGGCAGAGAGAGCTGGACGACAAAAACCAGGTCCACAACAAACAAAACGATGCTACGCCTTCACCAGTTACAGATGGGCAACATGTGTGGGTGGTGACCGGTACAGGCAAAGTCACTTGCTTCGATATGGATGGACAATCGATCTGGAAAAAAGATCTTCAAGAAGACTATGGCCCTTTTGGTCACAATTGGGGTTATGGATCTTCACCGCTGCTGCACGAGGGGAGCCTCATTGTCGAAGTTCTTCACGGCATGCGCACGGATGATCCCTCCTATGTGGTTTCCTATGAGGCAAAGACCGGGAAAGTCCAGTGGCGTCAGGAGCGTCCCACCGATGCTGAAAGAGAATCCCCCGATGCTTACACAACTCCGGTTGTTCTTCAACACAATGGCCGGACTCAGATTGTTATCTCCGGAGGGGATTATGTTACGGGCCATGATTTTAAAACGGGCAAAGAGATTTGGCGGGCCGCCGGATTAAATCCCCTGAAACGGTCAAATTACCGTATTGTTCCCACTCCCATCATTGTGGATGGAATGATCTATGCACCCACCCGGAAAAAGCCTCTTCTGGCCCTAAAGGTTGGAGGGACGGGAGATATCACGGAGAGCCATCTTGTCTGGAAATATGAAGGCGCAGCCGGCCCAGATGTTCCCTCGCCGATTAGTGACGGCAAATATTTTTACATGGTCGATGACAGAGGACTGGTGACGTGTCTGGATGCAAAAAAAGGAGAACTAATCTGGGGACCCGAAGCTACAACCGAAGCCATCGTGAGCGCCTCTCCTATTCTCACGGATGGGAAACTCTATATCATCAATGAAAAAGGCGTGACATCCATTGTCTCTGTCGGGAAGGAATTTAAACTTCTTGCGACGAATGAGCTCGACGGCACCTATACGCTGGCGTCCCCGGCGGTGTCGGGATCCCAGCTCTTCATCCGGACTTCGACACACTTGTACTGCATCGAAGAATAGATATTCAAATTTGATAGAAGGAGACCAAAAAGAATGAAAAAATCAGTCGTTATGTTAAGTGTCCTATTTGTTTTTTCAAGCCTAATTTTGGCTTTTGAGAATTCCTCTGATGTCGAAAAAAACTGGCCGCAGTGGAGGGGGCCATTGGCCAATGGTGTTTCGCCCAATGGAAAATTTCCCCTTGAGTGGAGTGAGACCAAAAACATCAAATGGAAAATCGCCATTCCTGGAAAGGGCCATGCCACCCCCATCATTTGGGGAGATCAAATTTTTATCTCCACGGCTGTTGAGACCGAAAAAGAAGGCAAACCGGAAGTACAGGCTGAAGGTGCACAGCACGGCCGTGGGATGCCCACAACACGGACCACAAAAATCCATAAGTTTGTCGTAATGGCCATTAACCGGAGTGATGGAAAAGTCATGTGGCAGACAACAGTCAAGGAAGAATGGCCCCAGGAAGGTACACACCAGTTCGGCAGCTGGGCGTCAAATTCGCCTCTGACAGACGGCGAGTTTATCTATGCCTACTTTGGTTCCCGGGGACTGTATTGCCTGGACATGAAGGGCAATGTCAAATGGGAACGGAATTTTGGCCAATTGAATAAAAGGATGAATTTTGGTGAAGGCAGCTCTCCTGCCCTTTACGGCAATAAAATTGTTGTCACCTGGGACCATGAGGGACAGTCGTTCATCATTGCTCTCGATAAAAAAACGGGCAAGGACATCTGGAAAGTCGACCGGGATGAAGGAACCTCCTGGGCCTCGCCTTTTATTGTCGAAAACAATGGAACGCCTCAGGTGATCACCAGCGCTTCAGGACTGATCCGGAGCTACGATCTTGCCACTGGAGATCTGGTCTGGGAGTGTTCCGGAATGACGATGAACGCCATCCCCATGCCTGTTGAAGCCAATGGGATTGTCTATATCATGACCGGTTTCCGGGGAAATGCATTACTGGCCATCCGTCTTTCAGACGCCAAAGGGAACATCACGGGTACAGATGCCATCATCTGGAAATTTGATAAAGATACACCCTACACGCCTTCCCCTCTTATCTTCGAAGACCATCTGTATTTTCTCAAGAGCAATAATGGGATCCTCTCATGTTTTGACGCAAAAACAGGGGAGGCCATTTACAGCAATCAGAGACTCGAAGGCATGGGGAATATTTTTACGTCTCCTGTTTTTGCCAACAACGCAATCATCATCCTTGGGCAAAAAGGGATGGCCTACGTGATCAAACACGGATCCGAGTTTGAAGTTTTGGCAAAAAACCAGTTGGATGACAATTTTAACTCTTCACCCGTTGTCGTCGGAAATCAGCTGTTCCTGCGTGGTTACAAAAACCTTTACTGCATTGAAGGAAACTAGCCTGAAAATAATGGATATGAATAACGCAGAAAAATAAAAGAAATCGTTGTATTTCTTTTCTGGTGGCTTCATAATACGTCTTTATAATTTGCTTGACTGTCCTTCCTAATAAATATTAGGAAAAAAAATATGGAGATTCCAAAACTAAAATTTGGATCAATTACCGCCGACATCCCGATTTTGCAGGGAGGCATGGGCGTGCGAGTCTCTCTCTCCTCACTCGCTGCGGCTGTAGCCAATGCGGGGGGGATAGGCACCATCGCGAGTGTTGGCCTGGGAGATATAAGTGCCCGATCAGGAGACTTTGAAAAGGTCTCCCGGAAGGCACTGGTGGAGGAGATTCGAAAGGCAAAGAATTTGACAGATGGCCATCTTGCCGTCAATGTCATGGGAGTGCTCAGCAACGCGGATGATATGGTCAAGACCACTGTAAGAGAAGGCATTAAAATCATCATTTATGGCGCTGGGCTCCCCATGAAACTACCCGTCCTAGTCCCAGACCCTTCAGTGAATTTGCTTCCTATCGTGAGCTCCGCAAGAGTCGCCAGGCTTATTCTCCAATCATGGGATAAACGATACGCACGAATTCCCGACGCCTTGATTCTTGAGGGCCCCCTGGCAGGGGGACACCTTGGTTTTTCTATGGAGCAGCTCCAGGAACCGGAAAAGTACTCCCTCGAGATTCTCCTGCCCGAGGTTTTGGAAACCATAAAACCTTTTGAAGACAAATACGGAAAAAAAATTCCTGTCATCACTGCAGGTGGAATATTTACCGGAAAAGATATTGCGAGGATGCTTTCCATTGGTGCTTCAGGTGTCCAAATGGCAACACGTTTTGTATGCACCGAGGAGTGTGATGTTTCTCAGGAATTTAAACAGGCCTACCTTGATGCCACAGAGGAAGATATTACCATTATTAAAAGCCCGGTCGGCATGCCGGGACGGGCTATCCATAACAAGTTTCTTAAGGACGTAGAGATTAAAGGGAAGCTAAAGATCACGTGCCCCTACCGATGTCTGACACTCTGTAAAGTCAGTGAAGCGAAATACTGCATCGCTCTGGCTCTTCTCAACTCGTATTTTGGCGATGTCGACCACGGTCTTATTTTCTGCGGGCAGAATGCTTATCGTCTCAAGGAGATCGTAAAAGTTAAGGACATCATTGCAGAACTTCTTAGTGAACTCAAAGCAGCATAAATAAGTCACTCGATCCCTAGAACCCTTTCCTTAATAGTAAAACCAGATTGTCCGGTAGTCCCGTATGTTTTCGCCCCGTGCCGCCAATTCTTCCAAGTAATCGTAGATGGGAACGTCGATATAATTATAAGGCGGGATTGGAGCGATGTTTTTTTCCCAGGGGTGAAATTCATAGACGCGGGAACCATTGGGCATAATCATCACTAGGCGGTGATCCTGCCACGCACGCAGGTGGTTTTTTCCCAATTTGGGTACATTAAAAACAGGTTCGTCTGTCCGGTCCAGTCCCGGCAGCAGCCGTGCTTCCTCTTTCCGCTCCTGTAAAATTCGAGCAATCGGGACCATGAACTGCTGGGTTTCTTCTTTTCCTTTCAGATTGAATGTGTAGTAGGGATCCACGCCGATGGATTTCAGATCCCAACGGAGCTTTGCGAGTTCAAAACGCCGGGAATTTTCCATGGTGAAGACAACCTGGTTATAGACGCTGATGCCGGCTTTGCGAATTTTTTGAACGGCCCGCAAACTATCCGGTGTGATTTCGTAAGAGTGTTCAAAATGGGTGACGACCGCGATCTCTCTTCGTGGAGGATCGTGATATTTGGCGGCAATCTTGATCAGATTATCGGTCCAGCGCATGGGAAGGACCACGGGAGTCCTTGTCCCTAGACGGATGCGGTAGATGTGTTTTTTCTGTGCCAGAATGTCCAAGATTCTCTCCAGTTGACTGTCATTCATCACCACAGGATCGCCGCCGGTGATCAGAATGTCTCCGATATTTTTATGATCATCAAACCAGGCCAGAGCGCTGTCAACCTGTTCTTTTGATGCGGCGGCTTTAGGATCCAATACACGTTCGATCTCCCAGTTGCGCTGGCAGTAGATACAGATTTGGGAGCACGTATTAAAGGGTTTTAAGATCGAAATAAAAGGATAGCGGCGGGTGATCAAATCCTGTGGTGAGGTGTCATGTTCGCCCATGAAATCGAAAAAAGTATCCCGTTCCTCCCTGTGTTCGGACATGGAATCCACATATATTTTTGGAGGGATCACCTGTGCCCGCACGGCGTGATCATAGCCGATGGAAAGGTTGGAATCCATCAAACTGAGATAGTAGGGAGTGATCCCAAAGGGGATTTTGTTGAGGTTGGCTTTTTCGATGGCTGCTTTTTGAGTTTTGGTCAACTCGATCAGATCCAGAAGCGGCTTGGAATCACTGATCACATTTTTGAGGTGCCATTTATAATCGTTCCAGTCTGTCTCAGTCCCCCCAAAATAGTGGAGTATTTTTGTTTTATTCTCTTTTCGCCAGGTCACGACTTCTTCTTCGAGACCTGAGGGGTATTTCTTGAAGTATTTCTTTACGGTTGAACCGAGCTCATCCAAGATATCCGATCTGGCCTGAGCCGCTGCGTGTCCTTCGAGCTTTAAAAAATCCGGAATGTGTTTTTTGACTTCTCCATTCTCAAGATAGATGTTGGATTGCCCGATGACACTGCGGAACAGATTGATAAATTCCATTAAAAAACCCACAGATACTTCTGGTTTTATATTTTCTCTTTTGTTTTGAGCCAGGTTCCATAAAATGTCCAGGGCGGACACGCCGGTGCGGTATTCATTGACCGGACCGATAATGCTTTTAAAGACACGGATTCCTTCTCGGACAGTCGCCTTTTCCAAAATATGAAGGTCATTGTCTACCGCGAATATCTTTCGCTCGGCTATTTCCAGGTAGAAAAAGAGGCCATCCCTTGCAGCCTCCAGGTCGTCCGCGTTTTTGAGAATTTTGTAGAGTTCCGGATTGGCATCCCAGAGTCTATCGACATAGGCGTCATAGTCCACTTCAAACTTGGGCTTAAAAATCGAAATTTCATCTGTAAAAACGTCATCGATGATTTTGGTGCTGAACCTTTTTAATGCTTTCATTTTTGACCTCATGAACTTCTGGATAAATTAGCATTTTGAAGATGTCCGGTCAATCGATAGACCCTGAAAAGAAAAAGATTTAGACTTTAAATTAGATCTTGAAATGGTCATAATAATCTTTAAAAAATAGAAGTAAACTTGATATTAACTTGAATGATCATTAAAAGTATCGAAAAGGAGAAGACAATGTCACAGCAGAAGTGGGACAGTCGGGATATCCCCGATCAAAGAGGACGGGTGGCTATCGTTACGGGTTCAAGCAGCGGAATTGGATACGAGACGGCCCGTGTGCTCGCGGCCAAAAATGCTACGGTGATTTTCGCCGTTCGGAATTTGGAAAAGGGTCTGTCGGCACTGGAAAAAATAAAGACCGGCCTCCCGGATGCTGATATGAAGATCATAGAACTGGACCTGGCCAATTTGGACTCGGTACGCAGGTTTGCTGAGGAATTTAAAAAGAGTTATTCTCAGTTGGATTTACTGATCAACAATGCCGGTGTCATGATGCCGCCCTACTCCAAAACCGCCGATGGATTCGAGCTTCAGTTCGGAACGAATCATCTGGGTCATTTTGCCTTGACAGCTTTACTCTTAGATCTGATTCTTAAGACAGAGAATTCAAGGATTGTCACTGTGAGCAGTGGGGCTCACGGATCCGGCAAACTCGACTTTGATGACCTCAACTGGGAAAAGCGCAAGTACAAAAAAATGAGAACCTATGCGGACAGTAAGATTGCCAACCTTTATTTTACCTATGTGCTGCAGGAGAAGTTGGAAAAGGCGGGATCGAAGACGATCGCGGTGGTCTCACATCCGGGTTGGACCGGAACAGATCTTCAGCGGCACGTGGGTCTTTTCAAATTCCTGAATCGGTTTTTTTCCCAATGTATCGATATGGGAGCACTGCCGACACTCTATGCGGCTACGGCTCCGGATGTCAAGGGGAGTGATTATTACGGCCCATCAGGCTGGAAGGAGATGAAGGGTTATCCCACAAAAGTTGATTCCAATGAATTATCCCATGATAAGGATATCGCCAAACAACTCTGGGAGGTCTCAGAAGAATTGACTAAAGTGAAATTCTTTTTTTAGTAACTCTAGGCGCAAACAAGAAGAGCTTGTTCACTAACCTGAATTATTCATAATAACTGCCAACACGTTCACTTTTTCGACAAATTCTGATTTTGAATGGGTTTGACATCCAAAACAAAACAGCTTCGTCCATGCGTACCGATGACCATCTCATTTTCGCGGGGATGGATCACTAAATCGTGTACGGGGGTGGTGGGGAGGTGATTGCTAAGGGAATGCCACATTTGACCTCTATCCAGGGACACGTAAACACTCAACTCGGTCCCTACATACAGAATGTTTTTATCCTGAGGATCTTCCCTGATGACGTTTATGGACTCGGCCGGCAGGTTTCCGGCGATCGATGTCCAGATCTTACCGAAATCTGTGGATGAATAGAGGTATTTCTCGAAGTCATCCTCGCGGTATCCGGTGAAGGAAACATAGACCGTTCCTTCTTCATGCCGGGAGGCAATCACTCGGCTGACCCACTTTGAAGGAAGGCCTGGCTTGATGAGTGTCCAGTTTTTTCCATCGTCCTTGGTGATCTGGATATTCCCGTCATCCGTTCCCGCATAGATCAAACCCTTCGTGATCCGCGATTCGGACAGAGAGGTGATCGTTCCAAAAGGAACATTGCCCTGCTTTTCAGGGCCGGGATTGGTGGTTAAATCCGGGCTGATGCACTGCCAGCTGTCGCCTCTATCGAATGATTTATACACCATATGAGCCCCATAGTACAGAGTACGGGGATCATAATAAGAAATGAAATAAGGCGTCATCCAGTTGCGCCGCAGCCGTGGCTCTCCCTCCTTGGCCACAGGTTTGATGGATTTTGTCTCTCCGGTTTTCATGTTCTTCCTGCGGAATTCTCCAAACTGGTGTTCGTAGTATATGGTGTTGGAATCTGAAGGATCCAATTCGGTAAAATAACTGTCTCCTCCGCCCCATCTGTCCAGGTAGATGTGTTTCCAGGGATCTTCCACTCCGTCTTTGGTCAATCTATCCTCAAGGTTGTGTGTGCCCGGTCCAAAGAGAGCGGCATCGTCCTGGGTGCCGCCGTAGATATTGTAGGGTTCGGCCATATCTACCGAGATGGCGTAAAACTCTCCGATGGGGAGATTATTGAGATGGAGCCAAGTCGTACCGCGGTCATAGGAGCAGTAAAGCCCGCCGTCATTGCCCAGAAGAAGCCGGTCCGGATTCTTGGGATCGATCCACATCTCATGCATGTCCAGATGCATGACCCGGATGTCATTAGACAGCAGATGAACGATGGTCTCTCCGGTCGGCTCGAAGGTTTTGCCGCCGTCCCTCGAGCGAATAAGCTTATTCCCCAGAACATAGATCTCATCTGTGTTATCCGGTGAGACTCTGATCAGACAGAAATCGTATCCGATCCCTGTGGTCACATCGCCCTCATGAGTCCTTTTCCAGGTTTCTCCCTTATCGTCCGAACGATAGACTTCTCCTCTATACCTCCTTCTTCCCTCTTGCCTGGGAGCATGATTATCCACAAGGGCATACACCACATTGGGGTGAGACGGGGAGACCGCCAGCCCATATCGGCCAACTAACTCTCCTGTCGGAAGGCCGGTGGACAACCGTTTCCAGCTCGAGCCTCCATCCACGGTTTTATATAATCCGCTGTCTTTCCCGGTTATCACATTATTCCAAGCCTTTCTGTCTTTTTCCCATGCCGCGGCATAGAGCGTCTGATTGTCAGACGGATCCATAATGACTTCGACAATCCCAACTTTTTCCGAGATGTAGAGGATCTTTTGCCAGGTTTTTCCTCCATCTGTGGTTTTAAACAGCCCCCTTTCTTCGTTATAGCCATAGTTATGTCCCAGCGCTGCCACATAGACGACTTCGGGATCTTTGGGATCGATTAGGACCCTGGGGACATGGTGAGAATCATGCAGCCCCATATTTGTCCATGTCAAACCCGCATCAGTGGATTTGAAAACTCCTGTGCCGGCAAATGAACTCCTTGCCATCAGGATCTCTCCTGTCCCCACCCAAACAATGTTGGGATCGGTAGGAGCGATGGCGATGCTTCCGATCGTAAATGTGGATTCATTCTCGAAGATCGGTTCCCAGGTGGTCCCATTGTTGACGGTTTTCCAGAGATTTCCGGATCCCGCGCCGACATAGAGGGTATAGGGCTCGTCAGGAAAACAGGCGATGGCTTCGATCCGGCCGCCCTGAAGTTCCGGTCCCACCGCCCGCCACTTCAAGTCTTTAAAAGGAGATTCCTCTTTAAGCTTCTGGTGATGTGCCCAGGCCCCAAATGTCTTACTTAGTTGCGGCCGCGCCGTAATAGAGCGAGTTAAAAAACAGCATAAACGTTCCATGGGTCTGAGCCCTGTTCTGGGGCCGGAATCCAAACAAAATGATTCTCCCGTCCCCGCAGCCCACTTCGATCAGAGCCGGTTTGTTGTGAAGGACTTCATCCCCGATCAGACGGCCGCTTCTGAACGGATTGCTGTTAGGATAGCGCGCTACAACTTTGACATCTGTCAGAAGGGCTGTCTCTGCTTTTTCTCCTTCGAGAAATTCAAAGACCGGACTCCCGAAAGAGAGAATATCGGCGGTGTTCTCCATCCCGTAGGCGATGGGGTGTGTGGTGTCCACATCGACTTTAAGGATTGAACTGGGCAAGAAAAAATCCGAGGATGGGTAGCTTCTGGAAACATCTCGCAAGGGGACTTTGTAATGAGCTATGGGCAGCTGACATGCAGAATTGAGAGTGATCAATGTTCCGCCGTTTTTTACAAACTGATGCAGGGAGTCCAATCCATCCGCCCCGATACCTCCTGCATATTGGGGAGGAACCCTTCCTTCTGCATGCCCCTTGATAATGCGCGAAGAGGAGACGTTTGTCAGCACGATGACATCGAAATTTTGTTTAAGATGACCGCTGCGGATCTCCGCATCGTGAAGGGTAATATAGGGAAATTCCCATGTGTCAAATATAAATCGCGTCCAGCCCTCATCCATATTGGCAGCCCAGGGTTTGTAGAGTCCCAACCGAAGAGGTTTAAGCGGCATTAGTTCTCTAGGAGAGCTGCCTGCTTGAATTTGGAGGTTAAATTCCTTGGCTAAAGATTGGACCTTTCCCTCTATCCCTGAACCGGAAACAATGATGGTCCCGGCCGGATATGTCTTTCTGCCGGACGTAAAGGGTTGTGTTGCCCAGGACACATTGGCTCCTTCTTTGAGAAGCCGGTTTACGGCCCGGAAGCTGTCAAGAACATTGTGATCCAGGATATAGGTCTTTGCGTTCCCGCTGACTTTTCCCACTGGAGGGGCAGCCTTTTCGATCGGCTTTAGCCGGGCCTCAAAGGGGAGGTCCACTTTTATAGCCTCCACTCCCATCTGGTAGGGCAGGGTCCAACCTGTCAGGTCAAAAGTGGTCTCCGGCGGACCCCCCTTATACTGTCTGCGGTCAGGGTAGATCTGCGGGCCCAGGATATCGATGAGATAGGGACGGTACGCTTGAGACATCAGGGCGACATAGGTCCCTTCAGGATATTCACTGTTTTGTGTCTGAAAGGATTGTGTTGTTTGATGGACCTCTATCCCGCCGGAAATGAGGATGTTGATCATTTTGGCTACGGTGTTGGGATCTTTTTGATCACGTGGAATAACATAGGCATAGGGTGCTTCATTTTCCCCTTTTTCGATAGAGTTTCTGGCCATACGGTACATGTTCAAAAGGTATTTGTCTTTGTGTTTAGCTCCAGTTTCCAGGAATCCAATGGCCGACCAGTAAGCATACTCCACAATATCACGAAGTCTCCACCATCCTCCCGGCCAGGGACTGGGGTAATTAATGGTCTGAGTGTTGCCCAAAGTGCCTAGCCCTCCTCTGTTCGGGGGAGTGAGGTCCCCGGCCTTTTGGAAGATGGGTGTAGCCATCGGAGTGGCCGCCGCTTCGAAGAGAATGGTTGTAACATTATGCCATAGGGCACAGGTGTGAATGGCCGACATTCGCCAGTGGTTCCAGAGGGCATAATGCATGACCGCAATTTTTCCCTGCTCCTCCAACACAGTCCGCATATAGGCACCGGTCAGCTCGATCTCGCGGGTGAGCAGAGGGTCCAGAGAATGATGCCGGGGATCGTACAGAGGAGAGAGAAAAAGCCGGGCCGCGGAATTCCCCATGTGGTGCATGTCCATAAAGATCTGTGGAAACCATTCATGATAGAGGATGTTGTTGACATACCGGGTTTCCACCAGATTGTGCATGAAGGCATCCCGGTTGTTATCATGGCCGACATAGTAGTGATAGAGCCAGGGCATGGGGGCGGATTCATAAGGTGTGCCCACAGTCTCCCGGTACCAGTCCGTAGTCAGGATGTTGCCGTCCGGATTCCAACTGGGAACCAGTAAAAATATCACATCCTCTAATATGTTTTGTATTTGGGCAGAACTGTCCGCAGCCAGCACATAGGCCAGCTCAGGAGACATCTGTGTTGGTCCGCATTCAGAGGCGTGCATACTGCATGTGACCAGGGCGATGGTCTTTCCCTCTACGGCCAATTCTGCAGCTTCTTCTTCGGTGATTCTGCCTTTGGCGAGTTTCTTTGCAATGTCTTTATACTTGTCAAGCTGTGATAAATTCTCCGGGGAGGAAATAACAGCCAAAAGAAAGGGATTCCCCATGGTTGTTTTACCCAGCTCCTGTACGAGAATTCTGTCTGAATTTTTTCCCAGCATATCAAAATATTCGTGGATCTTTTCCCACCTGATCAGCTTAAAATCCGCACCGGGCTTGTGCCCGAAAAAGGTCTCCGGATTGGGGATATCCTCCGAAAGGGCCGGCGAAGCTCCCAAAGAAATGTATAGAATGACAAGAATAAACAATAGATAAGTCTTTAATTTCATAAAAAACCTCCTGAAAAAATCTTCAGATATTTGCCGGGCTGAGCTTTTTATTTCTCCGGCAATCCGTTCGAAGCGTCCTTCTCTTTATGGCTCATTTTGCAGCCCTAGAGTATTTAATTTCCACATGAACGTCAAGATAATCTAGGATTTGTGGTTGACGGGTTGAACCCGATTGAGATAAAAACTAATAAAGTAGAGTCATAAATAGGTCGATGACGAATAAAAATACAAAAGTCCTGGTTACGGGTGCCGCTGGTTTCATTGGGAGTCATTTGGTGGAGGCTCTAAGAGAGAAAGACTATTCAATTGTCTGCCTTGCCCATCCTAAAGACGACATAAGTCACCTTGAGAGCCTTGGCCTCAAGGTCATTAGAGGAGACTTAGCAGATTGCCAAGTTCTGGAACAAGCTGTTGATGATGTCGAAGTTATCTATCATCTCGCCGGTATTTTATCCAGCCGGGGTTCCGATTCCCCCCTTTGACAAGATGGCAGGTTCGTTCCTATGTCCGGCAATTCGAATGGTGTTATGACACTTCTAAAGCAGAGAGAGATTTTGGATACCGATCAGAGACATCTTTGAAAGAAGGGGCAAATATCACCGTGGATTGGTTCAAGAAAGCCGGGCATCTTGATTGACACTATTCAATAATACAGCAGCCCTATCAACGATTTTTAAATCTATGTTTTTCAAAAAGAAAACGATCTCCAAGATAAATGAGAACATAAATAGAGAGGAGAGGGAGAAGGTTTGCTATGATCCAGCCCATATTTGTTTTTATCATACTGTAATTCATTGAGGCATGAAAAAATGTGCTATTCAAAATCAACATCAGTAAAAAAATCATGTAAAAAGTTAATTTTATGTATGAAAAACGACTAGAAAGATTTTTAAGTGTTTTGCCTGCCGATAAAAGAAAGAACGGGAAAACAGCAATAAGAAATCTTCCCGCAGGAACCATTCCTCCTCCCAATGGAGTGCCTGCACTGGCCATCAGATAGTAGGGAATAAAGGCTAGGAATAGTGCCATTGTCAATTTTGAGCGTTCTTTGAATCCCCAGTAAAAACCAAAAAGGGAAAGGATTATCCATGGATAGTTCCAAATACATCCTTGAGACCTGGAAAACAATAGCCCAAAAAAACCGAAGGGAATGTGGTTCCATCTTGCATGAGTGAATCCGAATGCATTTGATGTACTGAGGGGAGAAGGATTGCCTGTGATAAAGTAAAAATAATAGAAATAAGGTAGGCTCAAAATTGCAAGGGCGAAGAAAACAACAAAAAAATCTTTTTTAGAGAATCCCGTGTATCTCTTATAAAAATAGAAGGAGACAAAAAGACCCAAAGCGAGAGGAATGTATCTTTGGTGCAGCCATGGTAAACCGGCGATGCCTAAGATTAAAAGGGTTTTGCTGAAATTTTTATTTTTGAATGGAAAAAAATGGCGTTTAAAGCCAGTAACGTAAACAGCAGTGACGGAAAGTCAGGATAGATAGACATGGAATAATAGAGGAAATGTGAATTCCAGATAAGCAGTATGAAAAGGCCAGCAACAAGAGAAAATGATTCCAACAGGTGGAAGAGAAAACGGAAAAGAAGAGACATAGAGATTAAGGACAAAACAACCAACCAGGCAAGAGTGAAATAAAGTTTTTGAGGTAAAAAGTTAAGGCTTTCCGGAGCTTTTTCTGGATTGTTGGGAAATAGAGTTTTATCGAGCCAATAAGCGGGTAAAATTAAAAAGGCTGTGCCTGGCAAATGCAGAGTATAAATTCCCCCGTCTCGGCCGAGTAGGTACAAATCGCCGAATTTTCGTGTGCCAGTGGCTAGAATTTCTACTACTGCCTCCTCCATTTCTTCTCTGGAATACCAAATATTCGACAAGTCCAGATCAAAGTCTTCAGCCAGCGATTGAACTAAGCGCATGTATTTACGTTGATCACCATCGAACTCTCTGTGTGTGTAATACCTTTCGAAAACGGGCATATTTTTCACTTTTAAGAAAAAGATCACAGCGAGGAACACAAAAACGAATAGTTTTATCCATCGTATTGGTGGAATTTTTAGTATCCTTCCTGAAGGAGAATATGACTCACTGAAATTAACGTTTAATTTTTGCACTTATGAACTCTTGGAAATCAATTTCTTCCGATTTTACTCTTAATTATTTTAAGCCTGTCGTTGACTTCGGCCGATAATTCTGAATTGTTCCTAACCTTTATCAGGAGGTAGTCGCAGATGCTTTTAGCTTCCTGATAACGCTTCTTCGCTGAGAGTGTGTCAACCAAGTCTATCATGCTTCGAAAGTAGGGGAGAGGATCCTGGGGATCCCAGGTCAAATTCTCCAGAATGTTTTGGGCTTTTTCGTTTTCCTCCTTACGGAGATAAACCTGCTCAAGGTCACGCAGGGCATTGTACTGACGCCAGATGTCATCACTGTACTCTGCTATGATTATTTTTAAAATTGAAGTTGCCTTATCATATTGTCTTGATGTGCTGCAGCTGCGGGCAAGATGTACACGGACATTATATGCAAATATTTTATTGTGCAAAGAAAGATCGATATTTTCCAGAATGGATATGGCTTTGGTCATATTTCCTTCTAGCTTTTGAATGAGGGCCAGCTCAAAGTCGATCCTTGCTGTTTTTTTAGGGCTCTGACCATAACTATCGAACATGTCAGTCAAGATTTCTACAGATTTTTCCCTGTTTTTTAAAAATTTATAAAACCTGGCCTCATCAAGTTTCCTATGAAAAACCTCTTCCAAGTTGTTTTGTCGTTTTAGCTTTTTTATAAGAATTGAATCGATTTGAAGGGCTTTTTCATATTGTTGGTTGTTTCTGGCGATTTGAAGCTTATATGTGAGAGAGGATATACTTTCACGAATGGGGTCGGTGAAATAGAAAAAACTGGCTAAACCCAGAGCTGTTATAAAAGCTGCGAGTAATAACTTGCTCCAGAGATGCCCGAGAATGTATCTGACAATAGTCTCCATTTTATACCATAAGAAACTGACCTTGGCACCGTTGTCATGTAGATATTTATTCTCCTCGTAGGAGAGACCGAAGGCATAACGGAAGTCTGCCTGCTGCAGGATTTGCACCATCCAGTTTAGCTCCATGCAGAGAAGCGAACCTGAAGTTTGCTTCAGTGAGGTCTGCCTGATAAAATTCTGTGTTATGGAGAACGGCTCCTATGAATGAGGCCCTCCTCAGAATGCAACCTGGAAAATTGGCTTTTTCTGCTCTGACCTCTGTTAGAACTGCAGATTCGAGATCGGCTCCATGGAAATCTCTTCCCCTAAGGACAGCGGACGTGAAATTTGCCTTCTTCAAATTTTCTTTTTTAAATCTTGAGCCGAAAAGATTGAGGTTGGAAAGATCCTTTTCTGTGAGACCTAAGCGCGTAAAAATAGTCTTTTTAAGAGTGCATCTTCTCGGGCTTTTCTTCATTTTTGATTTTGATTCTCTTTGCCGTCAAGAAGCATATAATGCCGGAAATTATAACAGGATAAAATTACTAAATCAAACTGACCTGTTCACGTCAAATTGCAATCTGGATGCAAAAATAAAACTTGAAATTGTGAGCAAGGTTTAAGCTAAAGCTGTCTTTTTATCTGAAAAGAAAGGATTTATGATACAAGCAATAACAACCAGAACAACAGGTCCAAGGACATTAAACCATAGGTAGGGAATCGGTGTGAAAAAATGACACGCCAATACTGTTAGCTCTGTGAAGATGGCCGCAATAAAAGTGGCATGTCCACCGATTTTTTTGAAAAAGAAGCCCACTAAAAAAATACCCAGAATTGTCCCGTAAAAAAGAGAACCCAGGACATTTACGGCTTCGATTAATGATCCAAGATAATTGGCGAATAATGCAAAAGTAATCGCATACAAACCCCAAAAAACAGTCGCCAGTTTGGATATAAAAAGATAATGTCTGTCCGAACCGTTCTTTTTGAACATACGTTTGTAGATATCAATAACAGTTATTGAAGCCAATGCATTGAGTTCCGCAGAAGTGGATGACATCGATGCGGAGAGAATAGCCGCTAATATAAGTCCAATGAGCCCGGCGGGCAAATAATCAATGACAAAATTTAGAAAAATATAATCCGTATCATTGGTGTCTGCATCCGGATTTGTTTTTCGAATGAGGTTAATCGCTTCATCTTTGATGTCTTTTTCCGATTTTTGTGAATCTTTGACCCGCCGGACAGCCATATCTATTTCTGAATCAGAACCGGCCTTTATGGCTGCCAACATATCCCGGATTTGATCTTGTTTTGCCATATGAACCTGATTATGTTCTGATTCCAATTGCTGGTAGGCTTCCGCATAAAAGCTGTTTTTCACCTTGGCTGTTTCAACGGAGTTGAAAAAAAGGGGAGGAACTACAAATTGATAAAAAACGAAAATCATCGTACCCGTAAATAGGATAATGAACTGCATGGGTATTTTTAAAACTCCATTGGCCAGGAGGCCCATTCGGCTTTGAGTGATTGATCGTCCGGAAAGATAACGCTGGACCTGAGATTGATCCGTTCCAAAATACGAGAGGGCAAGAAATGTTCCACCAATTATTCCGGTCCAAATATTATATTTATCACTCAGGTCAAAATTAAAATTAATGACGTTGAGTTTCCCCATTTTGCCTGCGACATGGGCTGCATCAAGAAATGAAATGTCACTTGGCAGGAGACGAAAAATCATAACGAATACCGCACCCATTCCCACCGTTATGATGATCATTTGCAATTTATGGGTTTTATTAACGGCATCCGTACCGCCTGAAGCCGTATAGACGATTACAAGAGTCCCAATCATGAAAATTGTGATGCGGATATTCCATCCGAGAATAACAGAAATAATGAGAGCGGGGGCAAATATTGTGAATCCTGCAGCCAATCCTCGTTGAATTAAAAAGAGAAGACTTCCCAGTGTCCGGTTTTTCAGGTCAAATCGCTGTTCTAAATATTCATAGGCTGTGTAGACCTTCAATTTATGGAAAAGAGGCACGGCTGTTTTGCAGAGAATGACCATCGCGATGGGCAGGCCTAAATAGATATGTATAAATCGCATGCCATCCACATATGCCTGTCCTGGGGTGGAAAGAAAAGTGATAGCACTGGCT
>SDBS01000180.1_pt1 | contig 54261 bp, 45 predicted proteins | sample 2277091 | NCBI WGS metagenome assembly SDBS01 (sample SAMN10404972, study PRJNA504765) | marine sediment metagenome | isolation source: marine sediment core GS10_PC15, 163 cmbsf | place: Arctic Ocean: Southern Knipovich Ridge | collected 2010 | reverse complement strand
CCTATACTTAGCAGGAAACACCATATGGTATATCAATACTGTTACGTTATGACTTTTATGTAGGTATTCGCTCATAGCAGCATTTTACGCCGCAAGCGGCGGGGAATACAACCCCAAGAGATTTAAATCTCGCTCACTTAAAAAATGCCTGCGGAACGCGCATGTATAAGACCCGTTTGTTGCTGCGTTTTTATCTCTAAGGCTCTCCACTTATGATCTGCGACAACTGCTCAATATGATTATCCCAACTGTGCTCTTTGGCAGCTTCGATTCGCCTTTGCGCACGTTCATTGGTGTCGTTATTCAATTCCCTTGTTATCGCTTTGCAATACTCTTCTTTGGTACTTGCCACACTCACTATATCAGAATAGTTATCAGCAATTTCTTCGATGGGTACCGACACAATCGGCTTGCCGGATGCCATATATTCGAAAAATTTCAACGGACTACAAAACTTTATCCATTCGCTCATTTTCCATGGCAACATGCATACGTCGAAGCAGGCGCATAAATGTGGTATCTGCCGATACGGTAGCTTTCCCAGAAAATAGACATTCGGTTGTCGCACCAACTCTGAATAATCGCCACCTGTGATCTCTCCGGCAAATACGAAAGAAACATCGGGCAACTTTTCGGCACACCGCAGGAGCAATTCTATATCATTCTCATCAGTCAAAGTCCCGTAGTACCCTGCAACAGGCCTGGGCACATCAGCAAGTTCTTTGACCAGACTATCTTTTTTGTCCACAGCCTTGCGAAAAAGCTCAAAATCAACGCCATGTGGCAAGTAAAACACATTGCCCCCACGGATTACATTAAGATCATAGAGTTTTTTGGAAACACAAACTAACACATTACTCTTTTCTCTAATTGTTTGCTCTCTCTTATGTAGTATTTCCTTGTGTCTAGTGTATGGGCACGCTTCAAACAAATCCGAGACATGATAAAGCACAATAACCGGGTCAAACCATTCGAGTGTATCTGCTGCTCGCAAGTTCTCCACCCAAAGGACCGGTTTGGACATTCGTAAAAACAAGCATACGATTTTGATTTGTAATCTCAACAAGAAGTTGTTGAGCGTGTCAATAAACCGTTTGCCTTGAATCGGCAAAAATACCGGACTTAACACATAAAGGCCTTTTTGCGGTTGCCTTATGAATTTGCAAACGCTCTTTAGCTTCCTGACAATTCGCCTGATTAGCCCACTGCTGGTTGTTACTCCAAGTAAGTCGGAACTGAAAGGATTAATGTAGAGTACCCTGTTACTTCTGATGAATCTTCTCATGATGTGTGTTGTACAACTCGGATTCATCGTCCACCAGTCAGTTGGACCAAAACAAATAATATCGTAGCCGTCGATCATATGGAATCCTCAAGAAGATATTCGCGAAACGAGTGGCCTGATCTTTCCACTCTCGGTCCTCTCAACTGCCTTCACAGCTTTGAAATCAAAATCTAACTCACTGGGTAAATACTTGGCAACAAGCTTTCTAAATTCTTCCAAATCCTCTTTCCCAAACTTTCCCGTCGGCACATATTCTATTGTTAGATGGTCAACAGCATCTTGGATAATTTGACTCTCAGCAATGTGTTTGGTACCGCAAATGACATACAACAGTTGAATCATCAGGGTTACCCCCAGATGCCTTCCTGATGGTGTCCTGATAACATCACCTTCCCTCCCCTCGATAGATTCAATTAACTGAAATTTTCGTCCACAAGGACAAATATCGTCCGATTTAGTAACAATGTCACCAGTGTCATATCTTATCAATGGCATCGCCATATTCCAAAATCCAGTGGAAACAACTTTACACCGAGCTTCATCAGATTTATCAATTGGGATTAGCTCTGTCAATCCGTATTCAGGAATAAGGTGATAGTTGCAACATTCGCAAGTATGAATGTAGCATACTCGTTCAGCACTTCCGTAAAAATCGAATACCTTACAGTGAAATGCCTTTGTAATCGTATCACGCATCGATTTCGTCAATAGTTCTGATGTTGTAAGAGCAGCCTTTAACTTTAACTCAATACCTGAATCCAAACAAGTTCTCGCCAGAAAGTTAATTGCTGAGGGATATCCAACAAGAGCTTTTATTCTGTATCGCTTCATCACCTCAGCGTAGCCTTTTGCTGTTTTAGCTGAAAGATGATGGGTTGATAATATCAATTCTCTCATCGACGGATTATAAGCATAAAGGTGGCCATTCTTTTGGTTCGGCTTGGCAACCACTCTGCTCATAAGATAAGCACATTTGTCGGAAAAACTGACTCCAGCCCATTCCCATTGCCTGCGTACGAAAGCGTGTTCGTTTCCAATTGAAAACCAGTTTCTATAAATTACCAATGGAGTGCCAGTGCTTCCTCCTGTGCGTGCAGCCCGTAATGTCCACTTGGGGTATTTAAGAGAGATGATCGAATCTTCCGCTTCTAAAACATCTTTTTTTGATAATATAGGAAACAGTTTTACATCATCAAGAGTTCTCATGCTGTCCGCGTGGAGGCCAAGCTCATCCATCAGTTTTTTATAATAAGGCACGGTACTGTAGCTATGCGAAATGATCCGTTTAAGAAGTCTTAGCTGAAGTTCCTGCAACTCTTTTTTGTTCAACCACTGGGTTCTTGCCAGTTGCCTGCGTCTAACCCAAAACGGACCGGCAAAACGCTTAAGAACCAAAGTAGCAAACCCATTTGCCATAAACCTAAAATTCATTACTATTACCCTCTATCATTAATAAAATCACCATCGAAGATCTACTTAAATGTCGGTACTTGCCCTTTTGGCTCCACGTCCACTACGCTTGTACGAATATCAATGTATTTACAGTTAACATCGGACTTCCATAGACTTACTCGTGGTTGTTACTTCTCCTCGGTATGCCTAATCATGCTTAAGCCTTCTCTACAAAGTCTATAACCTTCTCAGCAATAAACTTTATGTGTTTGTGATTTAACTGATGGTGAACAGGTAATGCCAAAAGATTGTTTTTCAAAAAACAAGCATCTGGAAAATCATCCCAAGGCAAATGACGGTGATATCCGGCCCACCAGGTTATTGCATCGATTGACAGTTCATTTAATTTTTCACAGAGCCGCTTGCGATTTCTAACAATTATTGGAAATTTGAGTGGACAAACGCCTTGGGGTAAATGTCTGAAAAGAAGTTTCACTCCTGCTACGTCTGACAATAACTTCAAGTATTGCACATAAATTTCGTTTCGTCTGCTTATGACCTCTTCGACGTTAAAGGTTGCCAGCATACGCAAGCTGACTTTGGACATAGACTTATCACTAAGTTGTACATCGTAATAATAGCTTATGGGCAAGTCAGGCCATTGAGACACCATCTCAGTATGCCTATAGCGGGGGTAAAATATGCGCATCCCTTTTGATATATTCCACGATAACGAATATAATATTCCTTTATCTGCTAAAGCCCGCAAAACTTGGCTTTTCAACAACGGTAATAATTGTCTTATAATTACCGTGAGTTTCGGTGCCTGCAAGCTCCAGCAATTCATCGCCAAATCCGGATTATTTATCACCATCATTCCACCATCTGGAACTGGCAAGGTCTTCGGGAAACTGAATATGGAAATATCAGCCATTGAGCCAATCGTTGTTGCCCCATTACTACTGAACAACGATAATGCACAGTCTTCAATCAGATAGATATTATTCTGGTTGCAAAAATCCTTAATTTCAGTGAGTCGCTGGGGAAAACCGAAAAAATGTGTCACATAGATAGCCTTGGTTTTATGAGATACACGGCTGCGTATATCTATAAAGTCAATTCGCATTTCTTTGTCTATTTGATACAATACTACTGATGCACCACTATGCCGTAATGCATCAATTTCCATTCCACAATTATATGCGGGTGCCAGAATCTCTGTACCCTCTTCTAAGTGCAACAGTCTGCAGGCCTTATTAATAGCGGTCCTTGCTTTATGAACATAATATACCTGAGGGTGATCGAACCAGACTGCAACCTCATTTATATGATCCACACCCAATATTTGTCGAAGACCAGCGCTTGGAGGGCCACAAAACAAATTGTCAGAAGAATCCTTTATTGCGGCTGACCTTATTTATGATTAATCATTCTGATTCCCAAGTAACTCTAATGGAAAGCGCACATCATTATTGCTGGCACAACTTTCGCTATGAAAAAAACCCTACGAGAATTGCCATTACTATTTTCACCTTCTTTTTGCTGACTGTTCCGTACCCGACAAGCGTGTCTGCAACTGATACTGCAGGCTTTTTGAAAACTTAATGGCCCGTATGAAGAAATTGTTTGCCTGGTGCAGCGCATAGATAGCTGGATAGCACACATGAACGTGTTGCGCGATTATCTGCGTAGGTTTTGGCAGAAAGTTTTTTTTGGACACAAAGATATTATACCTCGGATCCGAGAGATCAGCGTTCTCCTCATAGCCTTCCATATCAAACCAACGGCATCCCTTCTCTTTTGACCACTTGAATACGCTCCAAAACACCGCAGGAGTAATCGTCAAGTTTTTGAAATTCTTCAAGGCTTCTCTGTTGACCACAATACTTGGACAATGTGCTGTAGAGGGTCCTCTGATAACCAAAACACCACCAAGAAACATCAAGCCGCGAAAAGCGCCCATTAGTACACCCAAGTTCTGGTCCTTAAGTATATGGTCATAGGCTGCGTTGAATTCTTTGAGCCGTATGCGGTAAATACCGCGATTGCGATTCATTTTGTCAAGCGATCGGAAAAACGCGATTGCTTCTTCCTTGGTTCTTGCAGGTCGAACGGCAACCTCAAAGCGCTCGGCTAGTCGAATTTTCCTACGGGTATTCTGTGAAAGCGAGGCAAGAATGTCATCCTGGGCGCGCGTTAGGTCCACCAGACCAGTGGAGCTGCGAGTAACAGAATCTCGTGTGTACGAGACAAATCCCAACTCTTTTAGAAGTAATTCAACAGGCTCCGCCTCAGGAAATGTCCAATATGGTGATATTCGGACACTTCCAACTTTTAACGTCTTGAAATGGCGGATGATTTGCGAAATATACTCTTTGGCGTATGTAACATCATCGAATGCTGGACCGCGCAAGCATACAGCTTCCAGGGAAAACCTTTTTCCGAGAAAAAGTGGCCGAATACTGAAAATCGCTATGCAAACAAGATTTCCACCTACTTTGCCCGTAACGTATATGGGGATTCGACCTTTTGCTCGTTCAATTTCGGCGAATAATAAATGCTGCAGAGCATGTGTATGTTTGCAGCTTGTCCAAAAGTCAATCCATCTAAGCTGTTGCTCTTCACTTAATTCAAATTGGAAATCCAGCTTTATGTTACTATCTCCCGAGTCTGTTTACGTGAATGCATGTGTTCGTATCCATATCTTCCACAATGCTTTTCGTTTGAATGGTAGTTTCGGGGCTATCCGGCAAAACCAGATTTTATAATAGCACACATCGAGTAAACGGGCTAAAGCTCGAAATATAAACACTCGCGTTAGTATGCCTAACCTTAGAGGGTAAATAAATGTACTCCTTACGGGGAAAAGCTTGCCGCCCAGACGCAGCTTGTGTTCGTATTTCCCCTGCATACTATCTATGCATCTAACACCTTCGTCCAAAGCCTTCTTGACCTGCTCACTAAAAACTACTCTTCCAACGCTGATTTTTGCGAGTTCCTTCGAGCTCGAACGAGCATTTAAGAACTCAAAATATCGGTCTCCAGATTTGTAGTTGTATTCATACCCAAGGCAGCGCGTACCACATTTGACTTCGAGTAATCGAAGCCTGTTATGCCTGAGCTGAGCTGCGGCTACTTCGTGATGAAACTTATGGGCTGCCGGCCAATCACCGAAATGTCCGAGCTTGCCCAAACTCCGCCAGTACGACTGATGCATATCAACAAAGTCCTCAAATGTTCGTTCGAAATTATCTACCAAAGCGAATGTTGAAATTACGCCTGTGGTGTTAGAGCATAGAGCTTTGTAGCTTCGCCTAATATCCCAACGTTCCCCCTTCTTAAGGCTGGCTAATTGTTTTACCCAATCATCAGCCAATCGGAAATATGTTTGCACACGCTTATTTTCGCTCAGGACACGGCAAGAATAGCCAAATGATTCCTGAAAGGCATTCTTTAGGTCATCATAGTGTTTATACAAACCGGCAATATGACCTATATGTAGAATATCCCAATCATCCTCAGAGATTAATTCAAAAAACTTTTGGATGACCCCCGTAATATATTTTTTTGGAATAGGCATACTAAATTGGGCCAACGTGAAATCCGAGCCTACGATTTTTAACACTCTCATATATATTGGTCTCAGCCATATCTTTTCGAAAAACAAGGGGATTATTCCCACTAATTTGTTATCACTTCGGAAAATAAAAACCTTTAGTTGGCGGTTCTTCCCGTAGTACTTCCACCATATTCTACACCAATCGTAAGTCAGGAATATTTCACTTCCCACCAATTCCACAAAATTATCCCACTCCTGTTGAATAGCCTCTAATTCCTCAAAGTTGTCATAGACCTTGACATTGATGTCACTTTGCGCATCCAGATGTAACTTAACTGTTTTTGTATTACGCATACTTTGTATTGCTTTGGATTCTATTTCTTGAACCGATTGTAAGCTTTCTCAGATACATACCACATGACTCTGGCAGAGAAGTTCCTGCAAGTGTCAAAGGCCCCAACGTGAAAACTTTTCTGCCCTCCCATTCGTGACTTGAATTGATAAACGTTGGGATTATTATCCGGATCAATACCACCAAGATCATAGAACTTCATACCTGCACGTAAAGCCGATAGTGCCCCTCTATACCAAACAAGATAGGATGAACCACATACAAGACCTTTTTCATTGCTTGCCGCCAGCAATACAATAGCCGAATCGCCCAGATTGCTCATCAATAGAGCAGTAACTGGCTCACCCTGGTAATACGCAACGATAATGTTCATCTTTTCCTGATTTGAAAGTAGATTCTGTGGTTTAAGAAACTCCTGGGCATTGAGTCCTTTGAATCCTTTTCGTTTAAGGGATTCTCTATAAAGGCCATCAAGGATTTCATAAAATTCTTCATCACAACCTTCCCTGATTTTTATTCCCATGTTCTCAGCTTTTTTCAAGTCACGGCGGAAGCTTTTTCGCAAGCGCTTCCTGATTCCTTCTTCGCAATCTCCCACATTTACTACGAATGTCCTATATGGCACAACTGTTCGAACGGGCACAAAACCACTGGAGCTAATGATCTTCAAAACTTCTGTTCCGGTTTCACCCTGACGTATATTCGGTACAATTCTTAAAACATCTACTATACTTCCAACGTAGTTTTTGCGTAGGGCCTCCAACGCCCCTTCGGGACATAATCTATTGTTGTGTTTTAGACGTACTAACGGTCCACATTGTACATAGCCTATGTTTAATCCTAGTATTTTAACGTGTTTAATACGGACTTGGCAAATGGTATGAATATGGCCCATTTCGTCTTTAATCAGTATCCTACTGACTCGCTGACCAGCCATATCAGTGCGTACCTGCTGATATGGCCATGTCTGGTATATGCTATAATCGTCAAATTGTTTAGCATGTCGTTCCCACTCATTTCTATCGAAGTTGTCAATGTTCACCTTATATGACATTTACTAAATCCCCATGATCGAAAATAACGAATAATTAATGTTTTGAGATCCCTTAGAAACATAGTGGCCTGATATCCCCCGCGGACCTTCAACTTGAACTTAAGCAAGTTATCATGAGGTGACACTAAAAATCGGCCAATCTTAAAATAATCAGTGCTGCCATTTACTATTTTAGGCTCAATTGTAAAACCAAGCTTATAACCGGCTTTTTTTGCTGCTTCGCAAACTCTGGAATCATAAGCTCCATGAGGATAACCGATTCCTGAAATTTCATGGCCAACTATTTTCTCTAAATCTTCTTTAGAATCAACCAACTCAGTTTTCAAGCCATCATTTCCTATTTCTGTAAGCACGGCATGCGAAACGGTATGAGAGAATATCTCGAATCCATCATTATCCAACTCTGTAATCTGTCGTTGGCTCATAACAGTCTCGTTTTTGGCGCAGAAATTCTCCGGTATCTTCCAACGCGGGGGGTGTCCGAGATTGCCTACAGGAACCAAAATCGCGGCGGGTAAACCGTAATCTCTTAAAATCGGAACCGCATTTTCTATAACACTTATAAAAGCATCGTCAAACGTTATCGCAACCAGCACTTTCAAGTTATTCGCTGGTGCCGTTATGATCTCCGAAGGTTTGATTACCTTACATCTACGAGCCAAATAGGCCATTTGTTTTTCGAATTCCATGATGCTTTGTGTTCCCACACTGTGATAGAACAGAACTATGCGGTTTGGTTTATCTCGTAAGACAAGTAGAAATAAAGCGTATATGAATGCACAGAGAAACTCGACGCTTTTTCCCATACAATTGATTAGCTTACTCTTTAGCATGCTTAACTTTACTTTGGTGGCTCCCAGTCAAGTAGAGCTAATTTGAACACCCACCAGTATTCTCGACTTTTCTGTGATTCACGTTTTGCACTTTTACCAAGCACTAATCTAAATAGCAATATCAACATCCATACGCAGCATCTCGCCCCGAATGAAAATACTAATACCATACGGACCAAAAGATAGGATAGGAGCCCATAATGTTTTTTGAAAAATATTAACATGCTTTTTTTTTGCTGAACGAACATTTTCAGAGCAACTTGTTTGGTACTGTGACTTCCTTCGTCCACATGTATGATCTTAGCTCCGGGCCAGAAAACGACTTTCCATCCTGCTTTTGCAAATCTGTAACACCAGTCTGTTTCCTCACAATACACAAAATATGCCTCATCCATTACCCCAACTTCGTCAATAGCTTCTCGCCTAACGAGCATAAACATTCCAGAAACAACATCTACTTCACGATCGCTGTCCCGCCGCCACCAGAGAATCCGCTCCCGACCGAAAAAAAGATTATATTTGAATACCCGAGCTAAACCCGTGCCGTATAGAAAGACATTCAAGACACTGGGAAAGCGAAAACACGTATTTTGGATGCGGTCTCGACTTTCCCAAACCTGACAGCCAACTACAGCGGTTTCGGGGTTTTGGTCAGCATACTTAACTGTTTTCTCGATTGCATTATCACAAACAATCGTATCACTGTTCAACAGCAATAAATATCTGCCGGTGGCTAAAGCAATTCCCTGGTTGTTAGCCGCTGCAAAACCACGATTCTTGGCGTTCGCTATAAGTTGCACCCAGGGAAATTCCACCTTAATCATTTCCACAGAACCATCCGATGAGGCATTATCAACAATTATAACCTCATACTTGACTTTGCCTGACTGTGAATATATCGAGCGCAGACAATCTCTGAGGACATCACGAGTATTCCAGCTAACCGTAACTATCGATACGTCCATTGTAATGCACCTAAGTTTGTAAAACCAAAAAAGTAATGAATGAAAAGATAGATGAATATCGTGAAAATCAACACGCTACTGGGATACAACTTTATTAATACGATTAAGTATTTTAGAAGCTACTATTGGCCATGTATACTTTTTCAGTACTAATTTCCTTCCATGCATTCCCATACTGGCCATGGTTTCGGGAGAACGCATGAGATATACCAACGCTTCTGTAATTGCTGATGCATTTGGCTTATCGACGTGAATCGCCATAGATTTTGGAAAAATCTTTTCGCGTCCCTGCCCTTTAACCATGACTATCGGCAATCCCCAAAGTGCTGCTTCCATATAGACAATACCAGTACTTTCCCAGAAAGAGGGCATACAAAATATAGTTGCATCTCTGTAAAGAGATTCTAATAAAGCTACTTCAGTCGGGTGATCTTTTCGGAGATAACCATAAACTTTAACGCCTGGCATATTTACCTTCGGTTTACAGCCAACAATATTAAGCATCGCTTTCGGATTGGCTTTGTATACCTTGGAAAACGCCTCCAACAGAAGTTTCCCACCTTTGTGCTCCCACGTGCTTCCTATAAATAGAATGTTATATTTATTCCAATCACGTTTGATTTCTCCTGGATCCCTAATACATGCAGCTGGAGGATGAATTTCAATTCGTTCCTCTTTGACTCCCTGTGCTATTAATCCTTGTGCGGTGTATTCTGAGTTGGTCCAGATAAAAGAACACCTCTCAAGAAAACGCATCTCGCCTTCTATGGCCTCAGAAGTCATATGGGCCCCATAACCAGTAAATCCATAGTTCTTAGCAAATATTTCTGATTTGATCGCGGTGGCTATCGAAATCTCCACAAACGCCGCCAGTTTCACACCGTCCACGGGTAGAGCCCCTACCCCAATCTGAAACACTATGTCATGTGGTGGCATCGCTTTCTCAATACGCTGGAATCGCTTCGATAATGTTTCCATGCCGCTTCTGCTATAACGCCAGAGCACATTTCGCTTGGGTCGCAATGCCAGTAACGATCGATGCAGATCAATTCCTCCTCTGATAATGTCTACGGGCTTCATAACATAGCCATTGGCCACGCCGGCCAAGCAGCCAAACCGATGAAATTCCTTGAAAAGGGAATGAGGAACTCCCGAATACGTCAGTGGAGAATTGGGATCACCAAGCGCAACTCCTAATATTGATGGTAACCTTGTCATATTTTTTAACATATGTACAATTCTTACTTTTCTCGAACAGCTTTCATATACCGGAGAAATGCTTTCGGCATATCATATAGAGAATATTTCAAAATCATTTTGCGAAATTCTGCAATACTCAAGCCTTTAATGCGGCTTTCTCTCGATAGCGCTGTAGGGCAAAAACTCTGTAGCCCTTTTTACTACGTTCGGCATTACTCCACAGAAACCAAGCGTTATATAAAAAAATGTTGTAGGTTGTCCAAACAGAGAAACCGTCATCAAAGTTTGCAACACTCCAAACAATGACCCCGCCAGACACCATATAAGCCATTTGTCAGATTGTAATAAACTTACCCTAAAAGCTTTGATAAGTTTTCTGATTGCGACCACAACAACAGTAAGGAACGGAACCAATCCTATGAGCCCATACAGGTAAAGAACCAGAATATAGTGGTTTACTATATCAACTACTCCACCGCCTAATTTTGCGCCCCAAGCAAGATTAGCTTCCATGCTAATACCGTGACCCATCAGCCAATGTCCGGACATCCCCCCCTCAAATATGGCTACATCAATCAGTTTGCTGCGGTACCAGGCTGTGCCAGGATTCAGTGTGAAACCGCCAAGCACATCATAAAAATGACGGTTACTGATAATCTCCACCGCTCCACACACCAGTATGGATGCTGCTAACACTATCTTCCAATACCTTCTATAGTGATACAAACTAATAAACAGAATAGACAATAAAGCTGAAAGCATAGGTCCGCTCGATACAGATGAAAAGACACCAACGCCCATGAAAGCCAAGCCTGCCCAATAGAACGTTTTATATTTTTTTTTAACACTACCCATAATTCCCACACAAACGGGGCCAAACATTGCAAAAAATAAACCGTACATAATCGAGTGTGAATACGTCACCTTAGCACGATAAAGACCAATTCTTGATAGAGGAGTATAAGAACTCCCTCCCCATGCCCCATATTCCTGGAGGAAACCTACCGGATTCTTCCCCGTTAGACACTCATAGAAGCCGATTGTTGTCAAAGGCACTGCTATGATTAAGATTCCCTTAAGCAGGGTTAAATATTGCTGCTTGTTTTGTATTATCATCCGCACTGCAAAGTACGGTAGGACCATGTCAAAAACTGCCCCTGCACGATTCTCAAGGAATACCATCAGAGACTGAGTTGTCGTGGCTCCGGCCAAGATCTGAGCTACGAAGTATATAATCACAAGCTTATCAAGCCATATGAACTTAAAGCGGCCAGGTAAATCTGTTTGGACGAACAGCTTAGCAAATATTGCAAGAATTAGTATTCTGCGCATCGTAAAATCAATTGTACCTACTGAAATTGCCAGGTATGATGGGTACCAGGCGAGCATAGTAATGTACACTATAAGCCCGTAAACCGGCATTAGGATAAATATCATGGCACTACCCACAACGGCAACAGCAATAGTTAAACCTTCCATGACGGCTCCAACATACTTTTCTCAATTCTGCTCATGTTCAAGTTCTGCATGATTAGCTTTTATGCCAACAAGTGCGATCTGTACGGCTAAAAATTCTCGGGGCAAGCCAAACAGGCACGCAGAAATCAGTTTATGTCTTCGAGAGTAAATAATGTATTGGCACGAAGTCGGAATGAGCCCAACTTGTGCAAACCACTCAAGAACCATCTTTCGCGTGGTAACCCTCAGATGTGTGCGGTCTAAAATACCAGCATCCCTGTAGCGTATATGTCCGCGTATAAACAAATCCCACAGTACAGAATAATGCCGGAAATTGGGCACAGACACGTAAACAATGCCGCCGGGCTTTAGTTTACGGATGTGCCGTCTTAGCACTGCTACAGGGCTGGGCAGATGTTCAAGGATGTCAGAGTAGATAAGGCAGTCAAAGGATTCTCCAACTTGGCTAATATCAACCTCGGATGCATCACCTTCCAAAACCATTAGCCCATGCTGTCTGGCCAGCGCGGCAGCTTCATGATTTATTTCTATCCCAATTACTTTGATGCCTCGTTTTACTAATTCCGCCTCAGTTATACCCGTTGCACATCCTACCGAAAGCACACACTTTGCAGAGGGGGGGACGATAGATACGATATCACTACGAAACCACTTATAATATTGCGAAATCCGATTAATATCGGAAGAAACATTGGACACGGTAAGGTGTTTTTTTTTGCTCTTTACACTCATAAAATCAAAAATTAAGTATCTTAGTCTTAAAATATAACAGCCAAGCTAATTCTTTCAAATTCATGTTCACCTGTTGCCAAAAAATCTGGTTAACATCGCTTTCGCAGTCCGCAGTTTACTCCGCCAACCCACGCAATATTTGACATCCCATGGACAACGTAAGATAGTATACCGGTCTATGTTTCGCCGTGCTATGCTGCCTTCCAACGTTCTTAATTTCTTATTCCGCAATGTGTAGGTTAAGTTATATAATGATTTTATAGCCTCATCATCTTTCTGCATTGAGTGCTTTGAAAGCGGATCATCCATATGTTCCTGATAAACCAGAGGATAATACCAGCCGTTGATATAGCCAGATAAGGCCATCTTTATGTAGAATGCCGTCGTCCCCACATTAACCCCCTTCTCCCATGGGCCCTGCTCCAGAAACGTCTTTCGCTTCATCAAGAATCCGGAGCCGCCCACCCACGGATTACGAAAAATCTGGTGACCGTTGAAAGTTTGTATTTTATGTTTGGCAACTTCGTAATCAAAATCCTCTTGAAAAAAATGCCAACTGGCTACTGCCCCCAACTGAGGAATATCTTTGTGTGCCTGGGCAAAGATCCGTGTCCAACCTGGCGTCTGCAGACAATCATTGTCAACCTTGCCTACCAATTCGGCCTTTGTTTTACTCCAAGCATAATTCATCGCCCCAGCCTGTCCCACATTCTCCTTGCTCAACACTACATCTACGATGCGAGGGTCTTTTACGCCATCCTTAAGATAATCTGCTGTTTCGTCACTTGAGGCATTGTCCCACAAATATAAATCAAACTCTTCTGTGGGATCTTCAAGTAAACGAGCGAGTGTTTTCTTTGTATATTCTAGTCTATTATGTGTAATCAGAACTATTGTAACATTCATAACCATAAACCTCTCGATTTAAAGGTGATAAAAAGCTAATTTTATGACAATTAATGCTTTGTAGCGACATTATGGATTTTTGGTTCGGCGACTTGAGCAACAATGACTGCTCCTGAACCAGATAAGCATCGTGGAATCATGAGATCGAGTAATAAATAAGCGGTACGCAATATACTGTACAAAAACAAACTGCCAATATCGAAGTCTCGTAGTAGCTTATATAGTAAATTGTACCATTTGGGCCAAGGGCATATGGTCTGCAACCTTACTTCACTAAAGTGTTTTTCCAGTTTTTCTAAAAAGTCCTTGGGCGAGTAGTGTCTAACATGATAGGGGTTTAGATTTGACATGACATCAGCGTTAGGGGTCGTGAAAAAGCCCCAACTGTTTGGCTTCATGACACGGGCGATTTCGAATAAAGCCTTTTCATCATTATCGATATGTTCAATAACTTCAATACACAACACAACATCGTAAGTTCTATCTGCGAAAGGTAACGCCAGAGCATCTCCTAAGACAACTTCTCTGTTAGGCAGTTTTGACATCTTTGCCACCATATCGCTAGCAAATCCTAAATAGCCACTCGATTCGGTCGGCTTATCAAGGTATGTCACATGTCCTTTAAGTCGCCTCGTATAAGGAGATTTTCGGCTACCCACATCAAGTATTAGGCCTAACTGGCCTACTGCTTTCTCGATAGTACTGCGAACCTTGATATGTTGTGGATGAGCCAATAAAATATAATAAGAGTTTCTCCAACACCCCATCTCATCAATAAAAAAACCTCGAAAGAAACTCAAAAAGGACACTATGGAATTCCTTTAATAATACCTACCTTTAAGGCACCTGCTCAATATGTGGGTAGCCTTTTACAAAAATCACAAACGAAAAATTGGCATTTTTTATTCCCGGCCAACACCTTGAATAAAACTCCCATATTATGCACGTCCCTTCGTCCTAATCAGTCTCCCCAGTCGGCTTACCTTCCTACATCCGTCAGCCTATTTTGTAGAATCACCTCTGACCTTCAGTAGGCTAATTCTCTGCCTTATGTAACTCGTTAAATTCCTTCTTTCGTCAGGTCTTATTACGTACAGGTATGTGCAAAGCAGGTATAGGATACCAACTATCATGGCTGTGGATATCAGGGCCAGCCAATTGTTTACAAATTCTGATATTCCCATTTTATAGAAACCTAACGTTAGTATTCCCAAAACAAGCCAAGGTCGCAAAAGTATATTGGTATAGTAACGCAAGAAGCCGGTGTCAAGCAGACGGCAGATGTACCAAGGACACACTATGCCACGTATTAAAACGACGGAAATGACATAGCCTATAGCTGCTCCTATCATTCCCATCTCCTTAACCAGCATAATGCTTAATCCAATTCCTATAATACCCTCGATAGTGGAAAATATCGCTTGTGTCCCCTGGCGTCCAGTCCCGCCCAGCAGGGGTGCCATAAGCGCCTGTGAATTTTCAATCAGGTATCCTGCAGCGAGAATTAGCAAAATAGGGTGTGCAGTTCGAAAATCCTCTCCAATCCACAGATGAATAAAGGAAGGTCCCATTGTGAAAAGGAAAACCACGATTCCAGAAGCCAAAATAGCAGTTAGCCTGTTTCCACGAAGAAATAAAGAGGTGACTTCCTCCGAGTGTGTTGTACCATCGAGATAGGCGAACCGAGGCCAGAAAACACGAGCCGGAGCTACCAAGAAGCGGCGAGCATTTTGAATAAGGAGAGCAGGAATAGCGTAAATAGTGACCGCTTCCAGTGATATTAGTTTCCCAATAATCAAACTATGTCCTTGCAGCGTAAGCGTATATGTCAAAGTGATAATTGTGGTCAATATGCCAAACGAGAGCAACACTTTTGTGTGTGAGAGCTTAACCATGGATGGATGTAGCTGAATATTCGAACAAAATCGTATAAAGAGAATAGCCTCTAAGACGATTGAAAGGAAGGTGACGGCCAGGACGACATATCCCAACTCTACTACGCCATACCCAAAATATACACAGCCTGCAAGTCCAAGAGCACGAGCAATGGCAGTGATTATGCTAATGAGGTTGGCCGCTACCCAATGTTCATGTGATCGTATGCATGCATCGAGTAATCGCATTGGGCACTCAAGAGCAGCTGCCACACCTAATATTCGAATGAGCAACGCTAGTTCCGGCCCTGCTTTGTAAAAACGAGCAATTGGCTCTGCCAGCAGCATTGATGTTAGAAATATAATTGAGCCTGTCGCTAAGAATATTGCAAATCCTGTACAGACGATTTCTGAAGCGGCCTTATTGTTCTTTGTCCCCTGATAAAAAGGAACATAGCGCATTATTCCGGAGCCAATGCCCAGCCTAAGTAGCCCGTAATAACCGAGGAACGACCCAACAAGAGCCCATATTCCATATTGTACCTTACCGAGATGGCCGATGATGTACGGCGTAAGCAAAAAGCCAATAATGATATGTACAACAAGTGGTCCCCAATTACTAATTGCATTCATCCTTAGGGATGGCTTTTTCACAACACCCTTCTGCACGTCTGAACCATTTCCGTTATCTACGCTCAAACTCCGTCCCCGTCGGCTGCATTGGCAAAATCAATGTAACCTATGTTCTAACGACCAGTTACAATAACAGTTGTTAGTTTTTAGTTTTTAGTTTTTAGTTTTTAGTTGTTTCGAATCGGCTGCCCAGACTTTGCCGTTCTGGTCCGGGAGATAATCCAGAACCAAATCTGTTATATCCTTTGCTATCGTTCTGATGGAATTCTCCAGCACCGAGCTTATCTGAACCTGTGCCACGTATCGGGCTGGGTCGCCGGCAATATTTGGCCTACGCCCGAAGAGCCCTGAAAAGTCGTTTTCATCAGCCGTAAGCTGGCCGTTCAATACATAGAAGTTCAAGACAACTTTCTGGTTGTTCATTGGAGCGGGTTTGTGGAAGCGATGTATCAGACAAGGTACTTGTCGACCAGACCGCGAGATATATTGCGAGGGTTCTGTACTATCATGTATCCAGCCATATCCGGGATAGCACACTCGAGGTCGATGACCCAATATGCCACCTGGTCGGGATGAGCAATACACGATATAAACATCGGCCCAGGCATTGGTTGCAGAGTTAATATATCGTCGGCTCACAAAATCGTCCGCAAAGTTCTTCTCCATATATTCCTTAGTAGTATTAGGAATGGACAAATCCTTGCCGACCCAGTTGCGAACTTCCGAAGGAAAGCCGCTTAGAGATATAGGCAGCGTGATGGCGGTATTAACGATGCATTTCAAACCGGAAGCCAGAACACGGTAAGTTATGCCGGCAGATACCAAAAGTAAAACGGCCAAAAACCAAACGAACCATAACGGCGTCTTAGCTGTTGCTGCTCGCATCGAATAGAACGTCTTGGATGCTTTTGCCAAACAGTTGTGCCTAATCGTATACATCAAAGAGTATAACCTCAAAGTAGTATTCTAAAGTTAACAAAATAACGCTCCTTCTGCCAGAATAATACACCGCTCTCCGCTGAGAAAGAAACTGCAAAATACCTCCTCCTTGAGGCCATCGATAACCAAAATTATTACTGTATTATACATTTTCGGCTTTTTTTATCAAGACCATAATTTCACATATAATAAAAAAATTTGTGTTTACAGACAACGTCTGATAATGACCGAAAAATCAGCCAAATTGCACTTTTTAGTCCGTTTATCGGTCATTGAGTTAACTTCATTAATTCCGAAAAAATCCCGTGGTGTTCCTTCGTTCAGCCCAGTTAAAGGTTGTGTTTGCCTTTGCCATAATTTATTCTTACAATTTATAGTAGAGAAAATAGACCATAAGGTTTTTTCTATTTCTTGAGGGGTGAAAATCATGGTAAATATAATAAAGACATTTAGACCAGCATACGGGGTGGACCACAAAGCATCACGGGTGGTTTGTGTATGGTTTCTGCTGATCAGCGGCTTCTTTTGCCTTACCGCTGCAATTAACACAGCAGGCGCAGCAACTTATTATCTTGATGCAGTCAATGGTAACGATGCGAACCCTGGGACAAGTGCTGTACCGTGGAAAACTTTATCGCGTGCTTTGTCTACTTATTCTGGTAGCGGTAACAAAGTAAACGCTGGTGATATAGTAAAATTGCGAGATGGCCACTACGGCGTTTTTGTACTGACTGATTATTCCAACACTGACTGGATAACATACGAGGCCGACACATCGCAACAACCTGTCTTTTCAAGTCTTAGTATAAGCAATGCAGTAGCATATGGGGTTCACGATGCTTATCTTAAATTTGATGGCATTGATGTTGTACGTGACGATCCTTTGCCTAATCCTGATGATCCTCCTTGGGGTAGTTGGGCTAATGGAGTGAGTATTAGTAGAGCAAACTATGTTGAAATTCGCAATGCCAACCTAACAGGTGTGAATAAGTATTTGACACCTTGGGGAGTTGGTATTTTTGATTCTGATAATGTAACTATTTATGGCTCTGATATTAGTGTCGCTAAAGGTGGTATAAGGTCTTTGAATAACAATGATTTAACGATCGCAAACAATCATATCCATGCTATTGCTGTAGCAGGTGCTATAAAGTTAGAGGGGGGCTCTGGTCCAGGTGCACCAACTAATACAACCATTGAAGGCAACCACCTACATGATATGAATAATAATTATACTGATGATTATTATACCCCTGATAGACTTTACGATGCCCTTGATACACTTGTTGGAACTTTTATTGATGAAGAAACTGTTACTCAAGTAATAGTTCCTATAACAGATGTTAGGACAGGCATATTAAAGTCTGTTCATTTAGAGAGTGGACATAATGCATTTTATATTATATCAACAGGCGAAGATTTTCATACTAATTATGAAGTTATTGGTGATACCAGTGGAGCTACTTTTACGCCTTCAGCCCGGACTGTAGGCATGCACACAGGCCAGGGTATTTCTATCAGAATTTCTGATTTAACTATACGTAATAATATTATTCATGATGGGTTTTCTGTAGGCGCTGCAACTTATTCAAATGGTGGGCCTTTTTCTAATATGGTTATAGAAAATAATGTTATTTATGATTGTGGGGGGATTAGTCTTAATTTTATTAATGGTTCTGCGTTAATAAGAAATAATACTATTATTGGCTATCTATATAACGATAACATATCATGGAAATGGGATGTTGTTGAAAGATATAACGTAGATGTTATGACAATTGGTTTTAGTAATTATGACGGCACAGATGTTTATATATATAATAATCTTGTTGTCGGGAGGTTTAGTTTACCTGATCCTGTTGACTCTAATGTGAATAAATATTCAGCAGATAACAATATCTTTTGGAATCATCATGATGGTGTTTCATGGGTAAATATTGGAAAAGGGGCTATTGATTTTATAGCGATATGGGGTGATGTTTCTGGCTTAAGGGGATGGCCTAACTTTTTTGAGGATATAGGCTTTAGAGGCTCAACACCTGAATATGATTATGCAACTGATGGTATTCAGCCATTTTTTGTTAATCCTGGATTTTATACTCGTGAAGTTAGAAAGCCCGCAGGTTCACCAAAAAGTTATCAAGATGCAGGACATACCTGGGACTACCATCTTGCAGATGGTTCACCAGGTATTAATTTTGGAGATCCCAGCAAACAACCTTCTGATAGCCTTGGTAGCCTCGACGCCGATGGTTTCATTCGGAATGACGGGCTACCCCGCGGCGCAAACCACCATAGCGTGGGCTGCTATGAATATGTTTCGTCGAATCCTAATAATCCGACCCCAGTACTCCAAGCAATTGGCGATAAGTTTGTGGATGAAAATGTTGCTTTGACATTTACTGTAAATGCGACCGATCCTAATGGTGAGCCGATAACATACTCGGCTCAGGGTCTACCGAGTGGGGCGACGCTCGATCCACAAACGGGGGATTTTGCCTGGACGCCGAGTTACAACCAGGCCGGAAGTTACCAGGTAACGTTTCGGGCAAGTGATGGCAACTCGTGGGATTCTGAGGAAATTAGGATCACGGTAAACGATATTAACCGACCCCCGGTAATCGGGATAATCACTGATCAGTCGGTTAACGAAAACGCCCTTCTGAGCATCCCGGTGAATGCGACCGATCCTGATGGCCAGGCATTAACATACTCCGTAAGTGGTTTACCTGCCGGAGCCGTATTTGTTAGCCAGACGTTGACCTGGACGCCGAGTTATGACCAGGCGGGGACATTTCCGGTTACATTCACTGCAGATGATGGTCAGGCCCAGGATTCTCAGGCAATGACGATAACAGTAATCAACGTGAACAGAACGCCTGTGCTCGCTGCCATTAACAATCAGTCGGTTTGGGCAGATGACCCTTTAACTTTTACGCTAAATGCAACTGACCCCGATGGCGATACGGTAACATATTCAGCAAGCAATCTACCTACTGGCGCCACATTTACCGGCCGGGACTTTGACTGGACGCCGAGCCAGGGCCAGATGGGCAGTTACAACGTTACTTTTATAGCAAGCGATGGTCCACTGCAGGATTCTCAGATGGTTACTATAACTGTTGACGTTGATAGTCTGGCGCCGGCCGTTACTAATTCCTTACCGACTGCCGGCTCGATACAGGCGCCTTTGAACAACCTGATAAAACTAAATATCACCGATGCCGGTAAAGGTCTGGACGCCGATTCGGTAACAATTAAGGTCAATAACAATACCGTGTACACAGGTGATACGAACCACTATAGCAGCGCGGATGGTGAATGCCGAAGGTTAGGTAACAAGACTGATTATAAATTCGTTTACCAATCGAACGAAGAGTTTGATTACGACCAGACATTGGGTATTACGGTAACAGCTACAGACCTTGCCGGCAATGTAATGAGCGAGCATTCCTATTCCTTTGTAACCGAGATGCGTTCATTCGGCCAGAACAAGCAGGTCAATTCAGGCCCAGTTAATCTCACTAATGACAGGCCCGTAACGGTACGGGACAGCAGTGGCAATATCTGGGCAGCCTGGCACGCAGGGCCAATCGATAACAGGGATATTTATATTGGCAAACTTGCAGCGGGAGCGGATAATTTTGGAAGTACCGTTCAATTAACTACCGATGCCGATGACCAGTGTAATCCTGCCGTTGCGTTGGATAGCAGCGACAAGCTATATGTTGTATGGCAGGACAACAGGGAAGGAGACTGGGACATATACGTATCTACCTCGGTTGACGGAATAAGCTGGACCACCCAGATAAGGGTTAATGACCCGAATAATGGTGATCAGGTCAATCCCGCTCTAATTATTGATGGTTTATCTCCGAATCAGGCACACGTTGTATGGCAGGATGACCGTGCAGGTAATCAGGATATCTGTGTAGCTACATCGAGCGACGGCTTTGCAACAAAAACAGTCTCGCAAATCACCTCTGATACTTCCGACCAGGTCGAGCCGGCCATTACGGCAGACTCTGCCAATACGATTTACGTAGTATGGGCGGATGGTCGAAATAGCTCAAACGACATTTACGGAGCGGCCTCAAATACCGGACCATGGACGAATGCAGCGATAGTAAACAATGCAAACAACCAGTCGAGTCCAACTATTGCCGCCGAGGGTGCAGGGTCAATTCTTCACTTATTATGGTCTGACGATACATCCGGCGATAATGACATACACTATGCAACATCGAATGGTTTATTAGACTGCCCTTTGATCGATAATAGTATTATCGACGACACTTCCGCCGCCGACCAGTTAGAACCGGCAATTGTAGTCGAAGGCAGCACAGGTAATGATTTGAAAGTTTTTGCCTGCTGGCAGGATTGGCGAAACGCAGATACTGACCTGTACTTCGCTGAGCTAAGTGCCGGTTCCGGAACAAATGTCTTCGTGGGTGATGGCGGTTCAAGTGCATACCAGGGCGAACCGGTAATAGGAATAGATGAATATGACCATCCGTATCTCGTATGGGCTGATAGCAGAAACACAGATATCTATTACGCCCGAAGCACTTACGTAGAGCCTGTTCCACTGATATCGCAACTTGCTCCTTTTTCCAACGGTGCAGTATACGGGCTACCGGTAGGCCAGCTAAGCAACCCAGGTGATATTAGCATGAAAATACCGGGGGGGGCATATTCGCATGAAATCAGGCTCAAGGCCTCAAGAATAAAGAATGCACAAAGATTCAGTGCCAAACAGTCCAAAGTACCGTATGAATTTGGTCCAAGTGGAATTGACTTTAACGTGCCGATTACCATTACTATAGCATATGATCCTAATCCTCTGGATTCCCCGGTTTCGGTATATTGGCATAATCCGTTGACCGGAACGCTTAGTCAGACTGGGATAACGAACGTTACGATCATAGAAAAATCTACGGATTTACACCTTGTACGTTTCAAGGTCAGGCACTTTACATCATTTTACCTGCTCGGAGGCGGAGGAGGAGGCGCTCTTGGCCTTGGCGGCGGTGGAGGCGGAGGAGGCTGTTCGGTCTCTGCGGGTGGTGAAGGTAATATTGTCGAGTTTATCCTTCCGTATATTGGATTGGCTGTGGTGATGGTAATACTAAAAGTGCGGGATGCGCGATATCGCAAAGCACGCAGCACGTAATATAACAGCAGTGAAATGTTAAAGATGGGCTATCAATCCGGCCAGCATAGTATTGCCAATTCAATGCCGACTGTCGAATCGGTTCCGCTTTTGCCCAGGGGAGTAAAGCGATTAAATATTTTCCTGCTTATAGAAACCGCATTGGTAACGATTACTGCAATCCTGGCAATCCGGCTCTCGGCTACAAGCTTCATCTCCAGAGCTGCGTGGTTTGTGAATCCTGGTATTTTAATAGCTGCTGCACTTATCCCTACAGCGATTAGAAGGGCTAAATTTCCTAAGATTGGTCTCAATATCAGGCAAATAGGCACTACACTTCTAATAGTTTGCCGGACCTGTGTTGTGGTTTTTACAGTTTTGTTTGCTGGTTTGTGGCTGCTAAAGTATTTCGGTTTGGGATTGCCCTTGCAGCCTGTGCAACCGAAGGAACAGGGCTGGGTTAGCTGGTTATTTTATCAGTTTATGTACGTGGCGGTAGCTGAAGAAGTATTTTTTAGAGGCTATGTGCAAAGCAATATCCTGAAGTTGACAAACCCAGGCAAGAATAGTCAATGCCGCTTATGGAAGTGGCTAAGTATAGTGCTGTCGGCTGCTTGTTTTGCGGTTGCTCATATCATAGTTCAGGGCAATATAATATTGGTCCTGACATTTCTACCTGGCTTAGTCCTTGGCTGGCTTTTTATCCGGACAAGGTCACTATTGGCACCGATTTTATTCCACGGCCTAGCTAATACCTGCTACTGCTTAATGGCAGCGTCGTTCATGTAAAGACACTAAGAGCCTATCCGTTGCTGTAAAAAAGGCTTTGTTGCCAATTTGGGATTTGGGGCGAGACTATGTGTGCCGGCTGTGCTGATCGGGTTTTATGACGATATATATAATCACTTGAGCCATCAGGCCAAGAGCAAGAATAACGACAGCGAACCAATAGGGTGAGTAGTTTCCGAAGTTTCTGGACAGGTATCCACCTGCTCCGGCGCCGACGATAACGCCAAGTGAAATGGTGACTTCGTGTATTGACATCTGGGTGGAGCGTTTCTTACTGCCGCAGGCGCCGTAATAGAGGTGAGAGCTGTAGGCAAAGCCAAAGCCGGAGCCCATAATCACAAATGCAGGAACAAAGGCCCAGAGCGTACGGCCGAAGATGATCAGAAAAAGAGACAGGGCAAGGAGTATTTGAACACCGAGAAGCATCGCCGGTTTGAAATGCCAGAAGGCGAAGCGGCCTGCGCCGGTCAAAACGGCAAAGTTGCAGATTCCAAATAAAGTAACCATTATCCCGAACTGCGTTTCCGAGAATCCCATACCCGTAAACAACAGTGCAAACTGCGAACGCGTTATGCCCAGGCAGGCCCAGGAGCAGAACAGGGCAATGCGGGCCATCCACTTTAATCGCAATAGCAGCTTTCGGTCAAAGCAGATTTCCGGCGCATCGATTTGTCTCACAGAAGCAGCAGTACCGGCAGACCCATCATGAGCGAGACAGAGCAGGAAATAGCAAACTGCCAGGCACACCACACCTACCACGATTGGCCCCAAGGTATTCATTTCTACGAGCACACCGCCTATCAGGGGACCCATGATCGCGGCAGCAGACCACATGCCGTTGTAGGCTCCGAGGCGGCGGTTCAGGACAGCACCCTCGAAGTCGGCCGAGACCCAGGTCATAAGAAACGGCCAGAAGAGCGACATTGCTGCTCCGGCGACTGTGCCTGCGGCGATCATCGTCCAGATGAGCATGGGCCTGCCGAGCTGGTTGCGGGCTATTGCGTAGTAAACTACAACAGCCATCACTAAGGTTGCCAGGAACATAGCTGCGGCAGCTACACGGGTCGTATGGCGGGGATTGAGATGGCCCAACATCGATGCGGCAAATAACAAGCACAACAGATAGCCAAGCATGTTGGCGGCCCAGACGTATCCGACGTGCTCTTCTGTTCCGCCAATGTTGCGTACGATAAAAGGCATAGCTGTCCACAACACGCTTAGACTTATCGCCATCGCAAAAACTGACCCGTACAACGGCCAGATGTCTGCAAGAGCCTGGCGAACGCATTTAGAAAACGCTTTCTTCATTACAGAACGCAAAAAAGAAAAACATTGTACTGCGATGAGTAGATAACGACAACCGCTAAAAGTGTGATTGGACAGTTTCTATTGTCATAACCGAATGTGAGTGAGATATTACGATATTCATGATGTATCGAAAGCCGGCGGGAGCCGTTACTTGCTTGAAACCCAGGAATTGTTTATCGGATGAATCCAGTGAATTCAGTATTATGGACGCACGACAACAAAGGGTGAAGTCATACGACTTCACCCTTATTTTACTTTTAGCGTTAATCACTTCTTTTTACAGCGTTTTTCTTCTTCGCATCCAGCCGACAAGGCCTACGCCAATACTGCCAAGCGCAATAGCCCCGGGTGCGGGGATGGGAGTAAAATCAACGTCAAGATAGGGCCTGTAAGAAGCGCCTGTTGGCGGTAAGGCATACCAAGGCTCGGTGGCAGTTGCGTTATCGCTCGAAACAAACCGTTGGAAGAAGCCTGTCCCATGATTGAGGATAGTAACTCCATAATTAGTCGCTGAGCCCTCTACCCACTGCTGAACCAAATTAGTTACGTCCCATTCATACCAGCCGTTAGTAGTAGTGGTAACGGATGATTCGACTGTTGAGTTAAACGAAGGACGAGTGGAATACGTTACGCTTTCCGCCCACGATGAAGTAATTTGATGGGCATCAAGCGTTAAAGGATCATTGGAATAAGCATCGTAACGATATAATCCGAGCTTTGCTGAGTTTATTGTTGCGGCAGACGATAATGCTGACAGGTCGGTGAACTCAATAAGGATACTTTGGTCCCAAGAACTAGTATCGTTTGCCCGCAATTCGCCCCAATCGCCGTGAGAAAAGTCCTCATTATCAAAGACCCAGGTGTCTTTAACATTACTGGGCCCCGGTTGTATAAAGGCCGTATTGGACCTTGCAATGTTGTTAGCTGTAAGAATTAGTCCTGCCGTTACACAAATTGTTATTAACTTTTTCATATTGTATGTCCCCCTTTCATACATTAACTGTAACCTTAGGGCAGGATTTTACCTTGCCCTAACTAAGGTTCTTTTTTAACTTTTTTTACAGTGTCCGACGTCTTCGCAGCCAGCCGACAAGGCCTACACCAAGGCTACCTAACAAAATAGCACCGGGTGCGGGTATTGGTGCATAAGTAACTGTAAGCGTGGATGATGCCACGGTTACCGCCCACATGTTCATGTCAAAAGGATTCGCTGAATCAATATTCATCCATATATCGATATCCCCATCCATCAAGTCGGCAAATAAAGCAGAAGTAAGGGGCAAGGAGGTTGTAGACCATTGGTCATCTGCGCCTTGAAGGTTTCCTATATTGGTGCCGCCGAGGCCACCGCCGAGGATAATATCTACTTCAGAATCAAAAGGATAGTCCACATCCCACGCCCTGATATCCAATGTTGCGGAAATTATCGAGGCGGGCGTCGGTCCGGGCGGGCTAAAGGTATGTGTCCAGCCCCAGTCATCATTCCAGTAACGATACCAGGGCGTATCATCTCGTCTGAGATCAGTCTCAGCATAGGGAAAGAAATAAGTCGTAGTAGGTGGATCAGCCTGACCAGTGGAATTTACCACATCTGTAACTGTGATACTTGCGTATGCCGGGCTATTAAAGGTCAGCATCAACGCCGCAAAAGCACAAATTACAGTTAATATTCTCACTTTGTACGTCCCCCCTTTCGTACATTAACCGTGTCCTTAGGGTGGAATTTTAGCTTGCCCTAAGGTCCTTTTTATCTTTTTTACAGTGTGTGACGTCTTCTGAGCCAGCCGACAAGGCCTACACCAATGCTGCCTAATATGACAGCACCGGGAGTGGGAATCGTCACCGACGTATGGAAGTAATCAGTACTACTCTTAGCATTGGTAATCACAAATCCAGTATGATCAACACTGCCAAGACCACTGAGGTTTATGGAAAGACTCGCCGATTGACCCTGAGCAAGACTTACTTCATTACTAAAAACGGCGGAGCTAATATCACTTGCATCCGGCAAGACAAATAATTTCACCTTCCAGTTGTCATCGTCATCGTTATGGACTGTCATGGCGTAATCACTATAGCTGCTTAAATCCCGGCCACCAACAGGGCTATCGCCAATCCAGATTTCGGAATTTCCGACAAGACTGCCCCAGTACCCGACTTGACCCAACATAGAAGTCATGCCATTGTAATTGGCAAGGACGTCAGTTGCGCCGGTGAGGACACCGTTGCCGGTAGGATTATCATAGACTTCTGTCAATCCCAATAATTCACTATGAGTAAATCTGAAAGTCGGGGCGCCCAGGGCCGGTACGGCCATCAAGGCACATAGCACAAGTGTTAATAATACTCGTTTCATTTCATTTCCTCCTTTTACGCAAAAACAAAAACATTTTTATACTGTCCTAAATTTCACAGTCGACCTACAAAGCCTGGACCAATGCTGCTAAGCAAATCATTTACGGGCACGGCAAGAGTTAATTAAACTCCCCCATCTCCTTATAGGCTACCTTACTACCAAACAAATAGACTAATAGCGCAGACCTATTATGCTAATAACTAACCTAAAGGGTAATCCTCCCCCCTGATCCCACTCCTTTGAAAACCATGTTGATTTTGTATTATATCAAAATTCAAACCGTTTGTCCAGAAAAAAATGCAGAATAACAGAAGGTTTTGCAAACAATTTGCATTGTTGAGATTACTTTGTAGAAAAGACCATATGTTTTCTACAAAGCATTTTGAGGTTATTGTCTTTCTTTTGTAGCAGGAGTGATTTTTCCGGACGTGATAATCAAAAAGGGCGAAGTCGTATAACTTCGCCCTTATTGATTCTTTAACATTAATCGCTTCTTTTACAATGTTCTGCGTCTTCTCAGCCAGCCCACAAGGCCTACACCAATCGAGCCCAGAAGGATGGCTCCAGGAGCCGGGATGATGGTAATCAGTTGGGACTGCTTGTCCTGCGCGATCCATGTACCATCACCATCTTGTGTCCAGCCGCCCCACAGATTTAGGGAATAAGTGTGGCCAGCGTCACCTATTTTGGTGGTACCACCAATGGCAGTAACCGCATCATTGTATATAATGTTGGCGATGCCGCCTGATTCTCCTTCGGCGTACCAAATGGCTTTATTCACATCTTGCCATTGTGACTGGGTGTAGTTGCCCGCCAGATACTGATCGTAGATGTATTCGGTCACGTTACTAATGGGGTCACCCGAAGCGACGGTGTTGCCGGAATACGCATTCTTATTAATGGAGACTGCATAACTCGTTCCTGGCGAAAAGTATACTTTATTCTCCACACACCAGGTTTCATACACAACGTCAGGCCCTGGCGATACACTGCTGTAAATCGAAGGAGCAAGTTGTCCAGCGTTCAGAGTGACACTGAATGGGCCACCGTTCGTCCCACCGGTGACTTGATTCAACGTGACAAAGGCGTCGATGGTGAATGTGTTGCTACCCCAAACAAAAGAGTCACCTACTGTTGGCCCCGCAAAGGCGCTGCTCGCCATCACAGAAAACACTACAAAGCTAAATCCTAACCTCTTCATCACTCGCTGTCCTTTCTTCTACACAAAAGATTCTATGAATCTTTTGTATATTTCTTTTTCATCTAAAGCCTTCCAAGGGCAGGGCATTTACCCTGTGCTCTTGGTTACTTTTAATACTTCTTACAATGTTCTCCTTCTTCTCAGCCACCCGACAAGGCCTACACCAATGCTGCCTAACACAATAGCTCCGGGAGCAGGGATGATAGTGATAAAGCTCTCACTGTAGTCGTCAAATCCCTGAGCTTTTATACCAACTATAACTTCACCACTATTCATAGCTGTAATCAGTTCATCGTAGGTATTGCCGGATATGAGGTTAAACTTCACTCCCAATAACTCACCGGCACTAACCCCATTTTTACTAGGTGGGGGATTAGCATCGGCAGTAGCTAAAAAGCTGTTAACGAGTGTTGGGTAGTTCCCCGGATCAAAACCAGGTAAGTGGCCCGGTGTTGCATTGAGATCGAACTTAACGTTAGAATATTCAATTACGCTACTGGTTTGAGAATCTATAACCGAGGCGATACCAAGGAGGACTCCATCATAGAAGTATACTCCATCGATATAGTAGGAGTCATAGGGATTATCAAAACCCGGGAGAACACCGAAAGTAAAGAGTGCTTGTGCCTCTCCAGAAGGTCCAGAAGTCCCGGGATCGCTGACATTAACATAGAAAGCACTTTCTCCAATAGCACCAGCTTGTCCGGTCGGATCATCGCTTGAGATACAGTAAAAATTATACGTCACGTTGGCCTTCAATGTTGTCGAAGTCAAAGATAAGCCAACCAGAAAAGCTGTCAATACCAACTTCTTCATAAAACCACTTTTTCTTCTAAATCTTGCCAGGGGTAGGGGAAAAAACCTTCCTTCTAAAACCTACTAAGGGGCAGGATAAAAAACCTTTCTTCTAATAAAGCTTCCCAAGGGCAGGACTAATGCCCTGCCCTTGGTTGCTTTTTATACTAACTACTTTCTTCTAAAGTGTTCTCCGTCTTCTAAGCCACCCGACAAGACCTACGCCAATGCTACCAAGTAGAATAGCACCTGGAGCGGGTACGAGAATTGAAGTATGGACCTTGTTTTCCTTAATATTAGATCCAATCATTATTCCAAGCGTAGTGCTTGCTCCACCACCACCACCCGTTATACTAGTGATATTCAGGTTTAGTGTGGTAGACTGGTAGGTCGGACCACCAAGAAGTTGGACCCAACCTCCCAACAATGTAGTAGTTGTACCATCATCAGCGAATAATTGATAGTACCAATCGTCGTCATTGTCATTGGCAAGCGTTACTGCAAAGGCATCATACCCTATCACATTGAATGTGTTACCAATACCGAGATACTCTATAGGGCCTGAACCATCTGACGGTCCATCAACCCCAACAGCGGTAGATGTTATGCCTACTTGGTATGTTTGTGTATACTGTGAATTTCCGTATTTCCCGTCAGTGAAATATACTGGGATAGTTGCATTGCCATCATTGGTGTATAAAGTAGAACCATCAGACATAAGTCCTGTCATTTTAGCAAGGCTCATAACCTCGCTTTGCGTGGTAAACGTGAAAGTAGGACCAGCCATAACCGGTGCTGCCATCAAGGCAAATACTATTAAAGTAAATATTAATCGTTTCATTTTAATTTCTCCTTTGTGCGCAAAATAGCAAAATTGCTAATTTACAATCATATCAACCTCCAATTTACTTGAAGAGCTTGCGCGCATACGCCCTTCACATTAAGGAAGGTTGAAAATATTTCTCAGGTGAAGTTAGGCGGGCCTCGGGCCAATCGAGCAAAAATGAATGCTGGTGAAAAATAAATATACTGCTCGGCTATCGCAGCCGGGCAGATAACCGCTGGATGTAGGGTGGGGCTTGCCCCACCGAGATGATGCGGGAAGTTCGGTGGGCTAAAGCCCACCCTACGAAGCTCAGGATGACAAAGAGTTCGCGCAAAAACTACGTGCTTAACCGATGCAATAAGATTGAGATTGCTTTGCTGCTGCAATATCAGAAGGGACGCTGGTAATGGTAACGACGTTGTGCCGGCTGGTATTCCAGCTAAATGGCGAAGAAGGCCAACGTATTGTGTGCCTTCGATATCACTACGCAAACGACATAAATCTTCGATCCTGTGCATCAAGGCGATATTAGAGAGAGATGTTCGTTGGATGTGTTTTTTTGAAATATTTGAAGCTAATTGAGGGATGACTTGAAATCCAGCCTGTCCTGCCCATAGCAAGCCAGCCAGGCCAGCTAACCAGAACCTGCGGTCCTTAACCAATGAAACGCAAAGGAATCCAGTTAAGCCCATGAAAAGCGCTGCAGGTACGGGTGGTAAAGATTTTGCGCCAACAGGTGAAAAATCTGTAAACTCAGGGGGCGGCTTTAGAATTTCTGCGCCGATAGCCGCCACTTGGGAATTGTAGGGTTGGTTAATTAGGCTTGTTTCGGATACATAGTGAACATGCGCATCTGAAGCCGGTGACACAGCAACGGCTACGAAGTTCTTATTGCTATCGCTCATCGTTGGATGTGCACTTACTGTTGTGACTGCAACGAGTGACAACAATACAATCAGCAATTTATTATTGCGCAATACCACTCCCGCCTCCTCTAAGGCGATGGATACAAAAAGCGTGGATATCCTCCAGATCACCCTCCATGGCAATCGAGGGAAAACCTCCACCTCTTCTATTTTAACACGGCCATTTTACCATTTCCCTATAGCCATGTTCTGATAATACTACAGCTTTTTGAGTTTAACACTATTCAAATTGCAAGTCAATAAAAAAAGTGTAAAAAATGAAAAAATTCGCAAAAAAATCACTTTTTTTAGGACTTTGGTTGGTAAAAAGGTCTAATGAGGGTTCTGGGCACTACTTATGGAGTAGTCCTAAAGTGGTATGTAAGGCCTCCGTTCTGATTATCAACCAATTTATTACAAATTACCTGTCCTACTCAAAAATTCGAGCTTGTTTAATTTCAACGACTTCTGTAAACTCCCTGAATAACGATTAAGGGGTTCTCCTCCAGTCTGAGTTGGATGTCCTTGAATCGAATTCGCAGGGGACGGTAGAACCACGGACAGGTTCTCTGCCAGCACTGTCAATCTGGAAAATTCCTAAGCAGGGCTTCCTCTTGCTTTGACCAAACAGAAGCTGCCGTCCACCGCCTTTGAAGCCACTAACTTTGAGACGGGATCAAATTTCTGATTGTAGTGCTCTGGCGAGCGGGGGGCCAACCTTTGACAAGTTCCCCATATCCGTAGACAGACACAACCGCTTTCAGGCGCGGCTCCAGACAACATCCTGCTATTAGCGCAAGATACCCACCGGCCGAATCTCCCGCAAACCAGCTAAGGTTCAAACACGTATCCTCAAGCATGGCACCATCCTTTGGGTTGGGGCCACAGACAAAGGGATTGCCCCCGAGGCCATCCCCTACATCTTCATCTGTTAATTTGGCCGAAAGAGGCAGACTGACAGTTTGACGTCCTACATCGTGGGCCTATATGGGGTGAATGTGAGCTGGCACTTAAACCTCAGATTGTATAGGAAGGCCTGTATCCAGAAAATGACTTGAGGAGTCGAGATCAGAACCGGATTTGGGAAATCCGACTGTCCGGGATCGCAGGGAGGCTTGCGGAAACGTGAGCTATGGTAAAGGCTAAACGGGCAAAGACACACGGCAAAGAAGGTTCTCATGCCGGTTATAACGTATAATCAGTAGTTGATGAAAAACACGGGCTAATTGTCAGTTGTGATGTAATCAACGAAAGTAATGACATTCATCAGTTTGCCGAACAGGTTGAACAAGCCAATAATACATTGGAAAGGAAATGTAAAACTGCTTGTGCGGATGCGGGTTATGCAGATATTGATGAACTGGAAAAGATAGATCAGCAGGAGATTAAAGTTGTTGTTCCTTCAGTCAAAAAGGTTTGCTCCCGAGAACCAGGGTCTTTTGATAAGTCACATTTTCAATATAATCCTGTTGGCGACTGTTACACTTGCCCACAAGGCCATATCCTTAAATACAGCTATACCAACACAGTTAAAAGAACAAAAGTATATAGAGCCGGTGGCTCAATTTGCAGGCGATGTTGTCGTTTTGGTAAATGTACCAAACATTCCAGAGGCAGAACGGTAACGCGATTACTTAAAGAAGAACTGGTACAAAAGAATGCACTTCGCAAACAAAAGGTGGAACTTCCGTTTGGGCATATATAACGAAACTTAAAAGTCGATGGTTTTTGCTAAGGGGTCTCGAAGGTGTTAAAGCTGAGGTATCGGTATTGTTCAGTTGTTTCAATATTGCGAGAATGATAAGTATTATTGGTGTCACTGGCTTAATTACTAAGCTTGGTGGCTAAGTAATAGCTTGGGAATTGTAGTATCATAAAGGTTAAGCAATATTTTGGTAGAAGTTCGGGCAAAAATACTAGGCTGATAGCAGTCGGCGAGAAAAACTTATAATTGACGCCAGACAGTACTTCAAAAACAACTCGGTCAGGCTGTAATTGCGACACAGCCTGGTAGTCCGGAATGACAACCTACGAAGTTTGTTACGGTGTGGCTATTTTACTTACCGATTTCTTCAACTTACCCGTGGCTGTTTTGCATGCTGGTTACCAGCCTAAATGGCCGGATGTTACAACCTGATAGTCAAACGAATCCAGAAAGGCGGAAAAAAAGCCCTAAGTTTGAGACTAAAAAGGATTGATTCAGAACTCAACCAAGGCTATAATAAATTTTAATGACACTTGGGCTGAGGTGGGTAGGCCGCTAGCCGCAAGTGAGACAGGTCGTGTGCTGGCTGGCTTGAGCCACGGGAGTTCTTGAAGCTTTTAGGAGTACTGGTGGGATTTGAGCGACTATGTTGACAGACCGGAGTCAGGAAATGCGGTGTAGGGCGATGTCCGAAGCCCGGAAACTAACTTGGCTTTCGCCCCAAGTTCTGCTGGTATTCATAGCTTGGCTCTACCTTTGCTGGCTGCATTGGGACAACGACGGGCTCTGGTTTTTCGATGCACCGGGCCACGCAGCTAATGGGCTTTTTTGGAAGGATTATTTACTAAACTTGTCCTTCGATCCCAAGGGCTACGCCCTGAGCTATCACGCGCGCTATCCGGTGATCAATCCCACAAAGTACCCACCGGCGTTCTACTTCCTGGAGGCAGTTTTCTTCGGGGCGTTCGGACCGTCACCGTATATTGCCAAAGGCCTTGTGCTTGGATTCACGCTGATGGCAGCTCTCTACACGACCGCCTGGTGTCGCAGATGGATTGCGGAAGACGCCGGTTGGGCCGGGGTGCTGCTTGTTCTCTTGCCCGGTATGGTTCGGTGGTCTCACGTCATCATGCTGAACGTTCCTGCCCTGGCGCTGAGCTTAGGGGCTCTTTACTACTTTCGCAGATGGCTGGAGTCGCCGCCCGCATCTCCTGTGTGGCGGCACTTGTACGTCGGAGCGGCTCTGGCAGTGCTGTCGATCCTGACATACGTGCTAAGTTGCGTGTTGCTTTTGATCGCCGGTATCTGGCTCATCGTAGAACGCCGCTGGCGTTTGTTGTGGAACCGCAGGACGCTAGTGGTTTTCGTGCTCTCCACACTGGCGCTGCTACCATGGATAATTGTGGTGCTGAAGTTTGAGTCGAATCGCATCGAGACGGCCACGGGCCAGGTTGCCTATCTTACATCCGTGTCGTACTGGCGCTGGGCGTTCTTGTACTATCCTAAGCGCCTTCCAGAACTTTTCGGCACACATCTCTTATTTATCGCGGCATTTGGCATTGCTGGCGGGATGCTTGTCCGGCGGTGGCGGCACGAAACGATCCTCCTGTTGATTATGACAGTGGTCTGCCTTACCTTTTTCTCGTACATTCCAGCCAGAGAGATTCGCTACATACTGCTGCTGTCCGTGCCGATAGCCATCTTCTGCTTGTTCGGCCTGCTTTCAACGGTCCACTGTGTTGCCAAGCTCACAAGAATGAGGGCGGAGTGGATACGGGCTGTAATCATAGCCGCCGTAGTGGTGCTTTTGATCGGCCAGGCGTGGCTGGCCTCGAAAGTATCTGTTGGATCGGTTTCCGGCTATAAGCAACTCGTGGGATTCATGGAGAAGGTTGCCCCAAACGAACCTGTGTTTTACGCTGGCAAATTCAGTGATATTTTTACCTTCTATGTTCAGGCCGGGGATCCTGACTATCGCCGTAGGGTAGTCGTCAGCAACAAATTGCTCTATGCCGAATCCAAGCACCTTGGCCTGCAGGAGTTCGTCTCGTCTCCCCAGGACGTAGTCGAAGTGTTACGAAAGCGCGGTGGATGCCAGTGGGTGGCTGTGGCTGATCATCCTGCAGTCTCGCAGATCGCAGCCCCTTGGCACTTGCGCAAAGCTGTCAAGGGGCCGCAGTTCGAGCTGGTGAAGTCCTTCCCGATCACGAGGATGCTGACGACTGGTGTGGAGAGGAGCAGCGTATGCGTCTACCGGTTTCTTGTTCCGATAGAGCGAGTGGATGAAGTAGATATGCCTTTCTTCGGGCGGGGGGAAAACGTGCGCTACCGAAGCAAGCCCATCCAGCGCTGACCCCAGCCGAACAGTCCGAGCGGGTGTGGATAATCAGATCTTGCCAGGCGTGACGGCCTGCTAACCATGCCAACAGGACTATTGCTGGCAGGACGATCAGAGCCGCGCCTCCAGCCAGGGCAAATGCCGCCCCAAACGGATGGCTCCAAACCGAGGAGCGACGCTGTGCGATGCCGAACCAGGATGTGAACAACGTCACGACGATGGCTGTCATAATATAGAAAGCTACGTTATGCTTGAAGCAGGCAGCTACGCCGAGTAGGAGGCCCGCCGCGAAGAGCTTGCCACGTCCACCATTCTGGAAGTAGCACAGCACCCGCTCAACGTAAGTTTCCGGCCAAGTGCATCCCCCTAAAAAAATAGCCTTGGCCTTAAATCGGGCCATCAGGCAACTTTTACAATCTTGGCGATGTCGCCGCCAAGATCTGCATCGGCTTCCGCATTCAGATTCTTCCACTCGCCTGGCAGAAGCTCGTCTATCTTGTTGGCAGGATGCGTACTTACTCTGGCAAGGACGTCTCTGAAATACCTGAATGGGTCGATCTCGTTCAGTTTGCAGCTTGCAACAAGGCTGTAAATTATTGCTGCTCTCCAGGCTCCGGCTTCGCTGCCGGCAAACATATAATTCTTTCGACCAATTACGACCATCCTCAATGTCCGCTCTGAAAGATTGTTGTCAATATCCAACATCGGATCATCAACATATCTGTTAAGAGCCTCCCATTGGTTCAGCGAATAAGTTATAGCTTTGCCTATCGGACTTTTAGGCAGCACCTGATTCTTATACTCATCCAGAGCAGTTTTAATTTCTGCAAGTATCGGCCTGGCTTGTTTTTGTCTGGCCTCCAGCAGTTGTACACTACTATAATTTTCATCCTTGGCTTTACGCTCAATATCATAAAGTCTGCCCCACAGCACCAGCATACGCGCAGCTCTGACCGGATCAGTATCTAAAGCGTAATCAAACTTCCTGCGGGCGTGAGCATTACAACCCACCTCTGTAGCATCAGATTTTCTGAAAAACTCATCATAGCCGCTATAGGCATCAGCCTGCACATAGCCGGAATATTTACCTAAAAACTTCAAAGGCCCTTCTCTTGACCTGGTCGGCGTAAAATCAAACACAACGTTATGCTTATCATCGATATAAACCCATAAATAGCCGTTATAAGTAGAGCCTCTACGCTTTTTGCTTTTTACCGGAATAGGCGTGTCATCGGTGTTTATCTTAGGCGATTGAAGAATCTTTTCGTGCATCCTTCTTACCAAAGGCTCTAACAAATCAGCACTCTTGCCAACCCAGTCGCACATAGTAGATACATTTATATCAACGCCATGCCTTTTAAGAATACCTTCTAATCTATTTAAGGGGACATGGTCACAATACTTACTTGTAATAATATGAGCTAACAGTCCTTCGCCTGCTATGCCTTTGTCAATCGCCATTGGAGGCAGTTGGCCGATTGATATATTGCTTTGGCATTCTTTACAGGCATATTTATATCTGACATATTTTTTGACATAAAATGATGCGGGAACATATTCAAGCTTTTCTGTTTCTTCCGAGCCTATACGCTGTTTTTCATTATCGCATATAAAGCAGGTCCTTTCTTCTTCTGTTGGCTCGATCTCGATTACTTCCCTGGGCAAATCTTTTGGCAAAGGCTTCCTGCCTTTATGGTTGGCGTTTTTTCTCTTTTTGACAGCCTTGATTTTTGGCTGCTTTTGTTCTTCTATCTTTGCCTTGACCTGGTCATATAAATTCTCAAACAACAATCTCTGAGCGGGATCAAGCTTCTCTGATTTCTTGCCGAACAACTGTCGTTTGAGATAATACAACTGGCCATTCAAGTCATCTATCTGACCAAGTAAAGTGAGCACCATTTGCTTGAGTGTGTTGGTGTCATCCGGCAATTGTTCTATTGAAGCGCCCGCTGTTATCTTTGCTTGTGTTGTCATTTAAGAGGAAAATATAAGAAGAATTATCATCATCCATAACGATGGTGACAGTGTAACAAAGATATAAAAATAAGCAAGAAAAAAATCTCAAAAATATCAAATATTTTTTTAGCCAAAGGCCTTATAAATACATTTTGCGCTTATAACGTTTACGCTGTTTTGCATTGGATATATCTATACCTTCAAGGATCAATGATAACTTCGTAATATCAATCTCAAGACTTGTCCTTTTAGATGGATTGCCGATTCTCTCGAACGAACCTTGTTCAAGCCTTTTATACCAGATGCAAAAGCCTGTTCTGTCCCAGAAAAGTATTTTGCACTTGTCGCCTCGCTTGTTGAAGTATACAAACAAATGACCGCTGAACGGATCATGGCCCATAATATTATTTGCGAACATCGAGAGCTTGTTAAACCCGCAACGCATATCAGCAGGCTGAGTGTATATGAATATTCGTACAGATGCTGGAAGAGTCAGCATAAACCAGCCTGGCGTAAAACTGAAATTACATTGCTCAATGTTTTGTTGTCTGCCGTGGAACTTATTCGCAAAGTGCTGCCCGAAGAAAGCAGAAGCTCTAAAGCAGCATGATTGCTCTTGGGCATCGCTACCTCTATGAATGCCGCTGGACTCCTGGCAGTTTGTTTGTCTGGCTGTGAGTGTCCGCCGTTAAGTTTCTTTCGCCAGTTGTAAAAGGTTCCTTCTGACAGTCCCTCAGCCCTGCAAAATTTACTGATCGACATACCGCTGTCCTGCCAGGTCTCAATAACCATCTGCCAGAACTGACGCCTCTCGTTATTCGATTTTGTCTGTTTTGTGCTCATGATTAATCTCCAATTAAATCATAAGCAAATTATCAACTTTTCAAAGAACTTCGCAAGATGCACTTGGCCGGAAACTTACGGTGTAAATCCCGATTGTACCTATCGTTGCATTCGTAGCACCGCTCAGGGTCACGATGATTGTCTCATCGGCTTCACCTGCTGAATCATCCAGAATTGTTATTGGAATATTCTTTGTTGTTTATCCCGGCTTAAATATCTGCTCAGATTCATCCCAATAATAATGACCTGCAGCCCACAAATCTAGTCCTTCAAGAACCTCAAGCATGGTGACGTCGCTGACAGCCCACTGGTCAATATATCCGAGGATTTCAAGCATAGATATCACATTATTGCTATCTGGATCTGCTGGATGGTGTATGTTCAAAATGTTAAATTTTGCCAGGAATCCGTTATTGCCTCCACTTATTGCTGTTTGCAAAGCATTTTTTATTGGCCAGTCAGTACTCGCAGTGTTTCCTATAACATGCCATGTACCATCTGCTGCTAAGCAACTGCTACGTGCATCATCTCTATTACTACCTCCTATAAATGTAGAGTAAAGGAGCTGACTGAAATCAGAAGATAATACAACAAAAGCACTATCCTTTACCCCACCAAAATTTTTCTGGAATGCATCTGACGTCACAGGAAAATTTACTGAACGGCTATAACCAGATAAGTAAACATTTTCAGATCCATCTACATATATGCCATCTGCATTCTCCCCTTGATTTCCACCAATAAATGTGCTTGCAATAAGACTACCCGTTGGTGAGAACTTTGCTACAGCCATATCACTATAACCCCCCCCATATGTTCTCTGAAATGCTCCGGGAGTAGTAGGAAAGTCGGGAGAATCCGTCCAAACTGAAACATAGGAATTTCCACGATTATCAATAGCCATATTATGAGTGCTAGGAAGATCCCCACCTGAGCCACCTAGGTAAGTTCCGAAAACGATATTTGAACCATCTGGCTCTAACTTAGCAACATAACAATCATCAACACCGTTTAATGTAGTATCATATGCTCCTGGAGTTGTCGGCATATCGCTTGAGGAAGTATATGTCGCAACATAAACATATTCATTGGCATCAACACGGACAGAGCCTGCCCCAGCTTCCCCGCCTGAACCTGTTAAATAGGTTGCCCAGATAACTTGCGTACCATCAGATGAAATCTTAACAACACCGAAATCCCCATTTCCCCCTTGAGGGTTTAACTGAAAAGCATTTGCAAACCAAGCAGGATCCTTCCATGTATCTCTGTATGGATTTGCCGAGTTTAGTGGGTCATGCCACACACCATAGACATTGCCATTTTGATCTATATCAATATCCCGAAACATATGACCAGTACCAAAATAAGTAGCCCACTCAAGCTTGGAGCCATCAGATGAAAGTTTGAATATATATGCATTCATATCTGATTGATAAGGACCTCCACCCCACTCCCCCTTAAAAGTTTCCTGTACAGCACCAGGAGTAATAGGAGCACCGCTGCCACCCCTGCCACCAACATAAACATAGCCTCTATTATCTACTTCAATAGCATAAGCTCTATCATAATCCCATCCACCTACTAAAGTTGACCAAACCAGTTGGCCATCCGGAGAGAACTTAGCGACAAAAATATCAGTCGATCCGCTATAAGTCTCTTGATAAGCACCTAGTGTAGTAGGAAAGTCTTGAGAGTTAGTTCCGCCAGTGACATAAATATAACCTTGGCTATCTACACATACATCTCGAAAATCTTGTCCATTACTACCACCAAAATAAGTTGAAAAATTCATACTCACATTCAAAGCAAAAACTCGGTTTGAATGCATAATAGCGAGACATCCAACCACCACTGATGCAAATAATAAATATTTTTTAATCACGATTTTCCCCATAAAATATATATATAACATCTATTGTTCTAATACCGGCTTTTCGAGCTCAGCAATCATCTAATCGAGAAAAGAGTGAATTATAGGTTTAACTGTAACTGCCAACTGTTTTGTATCAGTGTTTTCGGCATTTCGATCGATAAGTTCTTTCTTTGTGATTATTGACATCGCTCACCTACAGCATCATTTATCCGGGATAGTCCATTTACCCTCAATTTGACTCCATTCTTCCATATTCACTGTCCTATTATACCAAACTTCCCTTGAAAACGCAAGCTCTCCTGCCACTTTTGCCAAATGCTTTCACCATATTCCTATGGGGTCCGTAGCAGTCGCAAACTGGAAAGAGAAGTCAATTACAATCTCTCGTTCATCTGGCTGGTCGGAGGACTGAAGCCGGATCACAAAACAATCGCCGGATTCCGTCGCAGGAATAAAACTGCCTTGCAAAAGGTATTAACTGACATTTCCCATTTACACGGTTAAAAACCATACGTCTCTCCATATGATACCAATAATCTTGCCAAATTCACCTTGAACTATCAAGAGATTCCACTTTCAAAGCCACTTTGTTGAAAATTTGCACGAGAACATGATTTTTATGCCTCGCCTTTCTGCCAATCGCAATTTTTGTACAGACCTTGACCGCTCGCCCCTTCATAAATTCAGGTTTTCAGCAATTTGTGGCATTAGCCGGACCCAATTGGCACAGGTTTCAAATGACCGATACGCTCAAGAATCTCATGGAACAATGATTTTGATACCATCACCTCTGCCCTTATCAAGACTTGCCTTCAGTCGGTAGCTGTCACCGACAATCTCAAGGATGTGCACATGATGCGTCAGTCTGTCCAGCAAGGCTCCGGTCAACCTTTCATCATCAGCAAACACCTGGGGCCAATCCGCAAACGGCAAATTCGTCGTTACAATCAGACTCGTCCGCTCGTAGCACTGGCTGAAGAAGCCAAACAAGTGTTCAGCACCAATCCGATCCAACGGGATATAGCCAAGCTCATCCACAATGATAAGGTCGCAACGCTGAATGTTCTTTTCCAGCTTTAATATCATTCGTTCCTGCCGAGCCTCGATCTCAGGTGGAACAGATTCGGCACGCCAAAAAGATCGTCGCAATGCAACTTCTACGACGGGTTTTATTTCGGGGCTGCAGTCATTCGATCATCTTCAGGCTCCCATACTCGCTAAGCCTCCAAGTTGCACCCACCGCTGGAACTCTATGTTCGCAGGGCAGTCAGTCCGTTTACACCACGCATAGCCCGGTTGGTCACCTGCCCCGGGATGTGGCATCGCTACGTATCCGATACGGACAACTGATACGGCCGGACTCTCACCAGCTAGATTGCAGCCTTGTCGGCTGCTCCTTCACCTTAAAAACCCCAAGTTTCTGTCTTGACAATGGGTAGGGGTATATCATGCCTTTTAATTCTTATTTTTTGTAATCTTGTAAAGCCATAATCCATTTGCAGGAGAGTAGATAGACTGGCGGTATTCAGGATGCATGGGATAAGCGGCATCACATACCACGATTAATTTTATATGATATCCTAATTTTTCAAATTTCTCCTTCAAATTAGGTCTCCAAAGCGAATCTTCCATTGCCCAATGTGGTGAAATAAGGAGGAAAGGCGGTTCCGGGAACACGGCATGTTCGAAGTCAAGTTTTAAGTTTTCTATCTTAATATTGGGATACTCACGCAACATATACCTGATCGTATCATTGCATCCACCATCTCCGTAAAAACTGGGCTTCCCATTTTCTTCCCAAGCATTCACAAGATCTTGCGAAGTATATGGGCAGACTCTTTCTTTATAAAAATGAGGTAGGTTAATGCCCCATAAAACAAGATAGGTTATTACTAAAACAACAGCAACAGCTTTACCTAATCGTGACCTGATAAGAGCCCAAAAACCTAGTCCTGTAAAGGTGAAAATAAGTGGACTCATAAAAATAGTTTGACGCACCCCTCCGAAAGGATATTTCCTCAAAAGGGATAATAAGGCTGTAATGAATAAGCTAATCATTCCAAAAAATGATAAATGTTTCGCTATGCGGCCAAATCTTCCACTGGCTGAATAATACCACCCAATAATACATATAATAATGAGAGGTAGCAGAATTGGATTGAGTCTCCGTGGCCAGTAAAGTTCTCCGTTGTAAAATAGGTTCAAATTGTATGTCAGAAGGTCATAAGTCCGTAATAGAAGGAAAGGAATAGCACTTAGATTGAGTGGATGGTAATAAGGAGCTATATAACCTCGATAACCAGATTGAGTGTGAATTGCATTTCCGATCCATGCCAAAAACACAGCCAAAAAAGTTAATGTAAAAATACCAAAGACTACAATCCTTTTCTCCTTATCCAGGTTTGAGAGCCGTACACCGGTTCCGACAAGTAATAAGAATGATGATGCGATTATAATAGTATGACTCATATGCAAGTAAATTGAAAACCCGCAAATTAAAGTATATAAAATACACCCTACCACCAGCTTCTCGATTGACAATATATCCCTTCCAATAATATGAATAATTTTCAGATGTGTAATAATTATCAGTGTTGTCAGGAATGTAACTGCCCCATAGGGAATGATACGTTGGGAATACTGCATCTGGACAATAGATATAGCTACCAAAACAGAGGCGAAGAAAGCTGGAGCAAACGACCTTTCATCGTCGTTAGATTGAACAAAACGATACACTAAACAAAAAATAGCAAGAATAGCTGCGGACCCCAAAAATACCGATGGCATTCGTCCAACCATTACCACGCCTCCAAACAACTTGCATGTAATAGCTATGATAATAGACCATGCAGGGCCGAGTGTAAGCTCCTGGGCCTCTGCTGCAGCATATCTGCGCAATGATGTTGACATATGCTCGAAAATCTGCTCATCAAAATTGTCTGTTTCATCGTTCCATAAAAATATATCACCTAGAAAGGCCAAACGAAGACCTATACCAATTAATAATACAACTACTAACAGTATTAATTGTTGCCAGTTGAAATGGTTTCGAAATCGGTGGGCAATTGTATCAGTAATGAGTTTCATAACTATTTCTCCAAAAATGGGATTAAATCTTGACTATTCCGCTTGGCTACGCAAGAAGTTGTCTGTACATATTTTCATTTTACCTGAAGGGCTTGCTCCATGCCAATGCCCTTGGCGGTACACTCGGATCAAAACCTGTGAATCGGCCATAAATCTAACATTTTGGCACTTTTTCGACATACTTCGACCCCGGATTTTCCCAGCACAGCCGGTCATCCTAGGAGTCTGTCCGAGTAATAATTGTACAGCTTTTAATGAAATGGTATAATACAGGCCGATATTTATAAGAGAAATTCAATTCTTGGAGACTCACGGATGAGTAAAATATATCGACCTTGGAATCCTAATCAACAGTAAACGCGTACAATTTTACAAACGGCGCATTGCTGAACTTGAAGCTCGATTGAAGTTGCGCAATGAGCGGATCAGCGCTTTGGAAAAGCTGGTTGCTGAACTTCTTAAAGCCAACACTGAGCTTGCTGAAAAGGTAGCTATACTTTCCAAGAATTCCTCTAACTCTTCCAAGCCGCCATCCTCGGATATTGTCAAGCCGCCTAAATCCAAACAATCCGATAGTGCCCGTCGTCAGGGTGGCCAGTTGGGCCATAAAGGGGTCAATCGACAGCCATTCCGACAGGATCCAATTGACAAGACAGTCACTCTTTACACTGATAGTTGCCACTGCGGTTATGTAGGCAGTGGTGAGCCAATCGAAAAACCGAAAATTCAGCAGACCGTTGAACTTGTTGACAATCCTGTTACCATTACTGAATACCGCCTGTACGGTTTTATCTGTCCCAAATGCGGACGAATTGTCTGGGCTAAATTGCCTACTGCTGTTGTCGAGGGGCAATTGTTCGGATTGCCGTCTGCAAGCTTTGATCGGCTATATGAAAGGCTCTCTGCACGCCTCCTACAGCGCTCTGGAAGACTTCTGCCATGATGTGCTGAACATCGATGTCGCTCGAAGTCATCTCTGCAATACGATCCGCCGTGTTAATGAGGCCCTTGGGGGGCCTTGCGAGCAACTCCAACAACATATCCCAACTGAGCCGGTTTTGAATATTGACGAGTCCGGTTGGAAAGACAAGGGGATAAAATACTGGATATGGGTTTTCTGCACCTCGGCGCTCAGCTTTTTCTGCATTGCCAAATCGCGGTCTTCTCAGGTACTCAGAGATATTCTTGGAGAAACTTACAACGGTACAATAGTCAGCGATTTCTTTAGTGCTTATGTCAAATATGCCAACAAGATTCAGCAGTTCTGCCTGGCTCATTTGATTCGGGACATCAAATTTCTTACGACTTGCCCCAATAAGGCCGACAAATGTTTTGGACAGAGCCTGTTGATTCAATTCAAGAGGCTCTGTCATATCTGGCATCTTCGAGACAGAATCCCAAAGGACAGATTCAACCGGATTATGTTCAAAATCAAGGATCGAATACTGGCCTTGGCCAAGCAATAAGACTTGCCGCCCAAGTCGGCTACACTCGCTAAGCGTTTCCGCAAGCATGGTGACGCTATGTTCAGGTTTCTGTTTGACGCTACTGTTCCACCGACCAACAATGCTGCTGAGCAAACTCTTCGTCAAGCTATTATTGATCGGCGAATTACCCAGGGCAGCCGATCCTTGATGGGCAGACAGTGGAACGCTCGCATCTGGACAGTGTTGGCTACCTGCCGAAAGCAAGGCCAGTCAAGCTGGCAATTCATTCAAAACGCTCTGTTGGCCTACTATTTCCAAACTCCTACTCCATCACTTCTGCCTCAGGCCAACATAAGGACCTGAACGGCCACAAATATTCATACTGTCATATCCATTAAAACCGTTCCTTCGCAGATCCCTCGTTTATTGGCCTAGCATGTTGAGTGGAGCCGCCGCGATGATCTCGGCTACTGCGGTACAGCCAGAAACGTTGAAGTGGCAGTCGTCATAAAACACACTAGTATCACGAGGTAACTGTGCAGCCAGATCGACCAAGGGAACACCCAACCTTTCCGCGACGCTACGTGTGCACTCATTATAGCGGCTCAGCAAGAGTGCCATATCGCCCGGGGAATAGTGTCGCTTGCCCAGCGCGAACCACAACAGCGATGTCTCGTACTCATCGAGATCGGAGCGATACATTGCTGGTTGCGTCAGTAGAAGGATTGGGATCTCGTTTGTACGGCAGATACCGACCAGACTTCGCAGGTTCTGCTCAAACTCCGGGCGAGGGAAGCGGCTGGCATCGGCCAGTCGCTCGATCGGCCGCTGCGTCAGCAGGTTCCGCCTCCATTTGAGCCAATCACCATTTAGGGTCTGTCGGTAATTGCCCAGTTCGTCACGTCCCTCACGGCTGCGTTTGACGAGGACGACACGGCGAATGATCTGGGATGCCGAGCAAATCAGGTACTTGGCCTTGGGGATCCATCCGACGGAAGGTATGTATCGGCTGCGCTGATCTTCTCGATACGGACTGTAGTCCGTCGCCATCTGCAGAACGAGGTCGTTGATGCCGGCCATCACGATCACAAGGTCGGGATCGAAGGGGATTACCCTCTGCGCGAGCATCGTAATGTGTTCCCGGGTACTGTGGCCAGCGCAGCCCGTGTTAATGACGTCTACTGTCACATCTAGCTGCATTCTTGCCTGGAGCCTCTGGTTCAGTTTCTCGGTCCAGACCTCTTGGTCGTCAATGTAATTGCACGCGGTCGTCGAGCCACCTATACAGAAAATTCGACGCACGCCAACTGGCTTGTCAATCGATTGCAAGCGGGGGCTGCGGAATCCGAATGCATTGGTGGTAAACCGTGTACGGCCTGATACGCCAGGCATGACCTTCCCGTCAGATTCGTAGTTGACCACTATCTGTGGGTACAAGTCTAGGTGATGATTCAGGATCGGGTCTGCGCGGGGGTGTTCTACCGGGGCAAACAACCATAAAGCGATGTCGCAGAATAGTAAGACGAGGACCACTGATCCCAACATCAGGAGAATTCGTGGCCAAAGCAGGCCTCCCCTGGATCGTTGCGTTTCCGGGACGCGCGTATCAGGAGAAGTTCTCATCCGGGATTTCCCTATGAGTAAAACTTTTATCTATATTAGTATAATTGTGCTTCATGAGAGTAATTGCCTTGTAGCCGCTGCGCAGCGGCTACAAGGTATTCGGACCAGGATGCGGCAGAGCCCGGGATTTCTTGCCCCTCGAGGGCCTAAATGGGCAGCTCGCCGCCTCCTGACATTCGCAAACGGCTGATACCGAGTCGCCCGTCTGCAACGACAGGGCCTTCATAGGGATGCCGCTGACGAATGCTTCGTCAGTTACCTTAATTATAACTTAATACGGAAAGGATTTCATTATGATTATTGTCGGTCTCGATTGGTCTCGATCCAAACATGACTTCGTAATAATGAACCCGCAGGGAAAGGTTATCGAGCAGGGTGCCGTCGCTCACAACGCTAATGCGTTGGAAGAACTGGCCGCCAGCGTCGAACGTCACGTCAGCAGTGTTGAGCAGGTTCATGTGGGCCTGGAATTGAACAACGGGGCCTTGCTGGCCTGGTTGGTCGTCAAGGGATACTCCGTATTTGGGATTCAGCCGAAAAGTGCCCAACGATTCCGAGACATCTATCGACCCAGCGGCAGCAAAGACGACCGAATCGACGCATTCGTCCTGGCAGAGTTCGTTCGGATCAACAAAAGCCGTTTGAGGCCTTGGTGCCCACCATCAAAGATAACTCTGGAACTGCGTGAACTGCTGCGATGGCGTGAAGAGCTGGTACAGCAGCGAACTGTAGCTTATCAACGTTTGCGTGCTCTTCTGGCCGAATGGTCACCGCAGCTGGCAGAACTTTGTGATAACTTGGACTGCATCTGGCAGTTGGATCTCTTGAGCCAGTTTCCCACCGAGACGAGATTATGCCAGGCCCATGGTAATCGTATCCGTTCCTTCGTTCACAACCACCGTATGCGCCCAAAGAAACAGCTGCAAATCGAAGATATCCGCAGATCTGTTCCAATGCCCGTTCCAGCCGGTCGAGCCCAGGTTGTGGAGAGGCAAACTTCATTCCTGGTCGAACAAATTCGAATGCTAACTGTCGAGATCAAGCATATCGAAGAAGACCTGCAGAAATTGACAACTCAACACCCTGACATCAATGTCTTTGAATCATTGCCGGTTCAAGGGATCGTAACGATTGCCAGCTTGCTGGCTATCTTCGGTGATGATCGTAAACGAGATATCTCAGTCGATGAACTTGCCGCTCTGTGCTGGGTAGCCCCGGTGACCATAGCTTCGGGCAAGACCAAAAGGGTTCGACAACGACGTGCCTGTGATCATACTTTCCGCCAGGCATTGGTCCACTTTGCGTTTAATACCGCTTTCTGCGATGGCTGCTGGGCCGCACAGTTTTATCAAAGGAAACGTTCCGAGGGTGCTACGCATTACGTTGCCCTTCGGTGCCTGACTAAACGCTGGCTCAAAATCCTTCATCGAATATGGAAAGACCGTACTACTTACAACGAGCAATTGCACCAGGCCAACCAGAGACGTAATCAAAACCATGCAGCTTAAAAAATATTTAAATTTCAAAGAACTTGATTTACATACCGAGTCCATTTGACTTCAATTTGACTCCATTCTTGCATGTTCATTGTCCTATGATACCAAACTTCCCTTGAAAACACAAGTTCTCCGGCCACTTTCGCCAAATGCTTTCACCTCAGAACCTTCCTCCACGCTGTTTGGGCGTGCGTCTAAGTAATGCAGAGATGCTATGCTGAGTGTTTTTCCCCATTCAGTTGTCACGCAGATTCGAATCAGTCATAGTGGTCAAACCAAGTGCCTCATCAAGCTCCCAATAGGTAATCATACCTGCATCGCTGGTGTCACCTTTGTCTCATGAAATTCGAGCTGCAATCTGCGGTCAAAATCGAGCCGTTGAGCGTCCTTGCGTGCTTCACCCATCGGGTATTCCCGTATTGGATGGTCAAAACTGGCTTGAATGGTCTCCATAAGCTCTATATTATCAAATTCCAGTCTAATTGTCACCCACTACTTGGGAAATCCGGGATTAAAGGTGGAATCATAGGCATTCTTAGTAGGCCAACAAGAGCTGCCAGGTGACCTCGTAATATAAAAACTTTTCCTTTCCTAACTAAATCCTTCATCCTGTGCCATTTCTGCTGACGGGAAACAATATGTAGCTTAAAAAAATATAAAAATTTCAAAGAACTGGATTGACATACCGAATCCATATAACGTTCTATATCTTTGCCCAGCTACACCGCCAAGCCTCTTTTTAACATACTACCAAATCCATCCTGATATTTCAAGATTTCCGGCTTCATTCCGAGTGTCTTTCAGCCTTGATGGTCGCAAAAGCATGAATTAGCTGGCTGATTATCGATATCAAGACAGACCTCAACTACCATTAATGTCACAAAATCAAGTTTTCCAGTCTTTTTTGGTATTAGTCAGACCCAATGGTCACAGGTTTCAATTGATGAATACGCTCAAGAATGTTATGGAACAATGATCTTGACACCATCACCTCCGCCATCTGAAGAGTCACATATCAAGCATGCTTGACAACTTTAGCTCCGATCTTGATGAGCTTCTCTCTGAGAGTTCGCAGTGAACGGTTACCGATTCGAGCACGGCAACTTGCCGAACTTGACGTATACAAACGACCTTATGATTCAACTCGACCGAAGGTATGTATGGATGAGAAATCCAAACAACTTGTAGCTGATGTTCGCACTGCGATCGCGACCAAACCGGGTACTCCGCATCGGTACGATGTGGAGTACCATCGTTGTGGCGTGGCTAACATCTTTATGTTTACCGAGCCATTAGGCGGCTGGCGACGAGTCAGTGTTACTGAATATCGCAAACGATTAGACTGGGCGGAACAGATTCGGATTCTCCTGGAAGAAGATTATCCGCAAGCGGAAGTGGTTGTTTTGGTATGGACACTCAGATTGCTAGGTTTGACCAAAAGTACTTTCATATAGTACTTCATTGTAAAAAATACTCATATTACTTAAAACAAATACAATATCTTTTCAGGAGTAAAATAAACCTTGAATTGACTAAACAAATACTGACGACTGGAATTCAGAAAGCTATAGAGGCAAGCAGTGGCACTTCAATTTAATTTTTCTCTCCTATTATTGTTTTAAATGCCATTAGGCTTCTTAAGCCAAAGTCGATGTGAGATACTTTAAATCCATTCCGTCTTAGCACATCATGACATTCTCTGGTTGATTGGAGTTGGGATATCTCAGGTGGATGGAATCGAAAGTCTTTTTTCTGCTTCGTTTTGTTAATAATATTTTCTGCGAAATGCAGGAGCTTTGGGGGAATCGAGTTAGCAGCAGGCCAGAATAATATAACAGTTCCCTTTTGTTTTAACACTCTATAAAATTGGAGCATGATTTGATCTATCTGTTCATGAGTAAAATGTTCCATTACACCTACATTCCATATTCCGTCAATTGAATTCTCACAGAAAGGCAGATGGAAAATGCTTGCGCACACTCGCACATCCATAATTGGGTGACATCTCTCTAAAACAGGAAAAATGGCATCAAGAGCCACAAGAGTTCTTTGTGATCCATGTTTATTGATCCTGCTGGACGTTTCAGATGTTCCGGAACCGGCTTCGACAAAAATTCCGGTGGTATTAAAATAGCGGTTTATAAAGTGACGTACAGTTCTTGCACACACCGTCTTGCGGTAAATACTAAAAAATTTTTGTGAAAGAGCCTCTTGCTTACTTCTGTCCCAATGTTTATCCCATTGGTTGATCTCATTATCATCACAACTTATACTTTTTCGAAGGTCAACTATTCCCTTATCAACCTGATAAGACACATTGCATGAATTACAATGAAGACCTGAAGTCTGCCAATTTAATTTTATAGCACACTTTGGACAGGCTAAGTGGTCCAAAATTCTGCTCAGACTATTATTTGTGTTCTTATTTGTGATAGGTATTTTCTTATACACTTTTATTTCGATGTTGAAAAAGGTCTCGGTTTTGTATTAGCCACTCCAAAAGTTTTTTTACACCTTTGAGAGGGCTGATTAACAGCGTCCACTCAAGAACTCCCTTGGTTTTCTGGATATCACTCACATAGATCAACTGGTCGCCGGGACGCCAATCTTCAAATTGACAGTCTAACTTTATTCCAAAATGTTCTTCGAGAATCGTTATCAATTCCAGCAGTGAAAGAGTGCTGTTTGGCCCCCCGCCTATATTATAGGCATGACCCTTTGTAAAAGCTATATTATCAATCGCTGCATCATATGCCCTAATCAAGTCCTCTATGTATAGCACATCTCGAACCTGCTTGCCGTCTCCATAAATACTTTTGGAGGACTTTGCATTGCTCTTATAGAAAACCATGCCAACCATCCCTGATCCTCAATTCCAAAGTGATGAGGGCCGTAGATACGCGAATAATCGATCATGTACTGGTCAGTACATCCTTTTGAACAACTGTAAGGGAAGTGAAAATCTAAAAGTTGCATTTCTGGCACACCTGCATTGAGACTGGCATATTCGTATCGACCATCTCTTTCGACGATTTCTACATCTTCCATCTTACCATAGACTTTATTTGTAGAGCTATAGATGAGAATAGGCTTTGATGATGAAAGGCGAACAGCCTCAAGTACATTAAATGTACCCGCAGCATTTACATCGAAATCCTCTCGTGGATTGGTAACTGATGTCGTTACAGCAACCTGAGCTGCTTGATGAAATACGACGTCCGCACTTTCAACGAGATCAATCAAGATTCCATCTGCATTTCGAACATCACCTTTTACAAATTTTAAACGGCTTCCATGCTGTTTCTATAACCAATCAAGTTTTTTTTTGGTGCCGGAACGCGATAAATTATCAAGAATCGTAACTTTTTTGTTCTTAGATAGGTAGTAATCTGCTAAGTTAGTTCCAATAAATCCAGCGCCGCCCGTAATCAAATAGTTTTCTTTCATGCCGTCCCTCTTTTTACTATACTTTTACATTACAATCTTTATCTTTAGTCCATCCTGGGTACGAGAATGCTGATTTCAGAGAACAAGTAGGTGTTGTATTCATAATTCTCCCTGGTAACCGCCTTTATTTGTCCAATCTCTTTGTAGTTATCCAACAATACCTGTCGTATCCCGCTCGATTTTCGCCATAGCCCAAAGTCGTACTGTAAGAGCGGCGAATGAAGGTCTCGAACCAAAATTTTTGAATATTTCTTTTCTTCGATCCTCCTTAGAAATCCCGAAAAATCACCAGTTTCACTGTAACCACGTTCTCCGATACATGGGCTACGGTCCTTCATAATCACACCATCTTTTAAGTAAATCCAGGTTCCAGCATCAAGCAAGACATCCTCCGTCGAATGGCCTTCAAACTCTCTTTCAATATCACTTATGTACCTGTAAGCATCAGGTGGGAGGGATTTCAGTGGAATCCTTACGAAACCAAGACCACTAAATAGAAAAAAGATCATAGCTACGGTAATACCGGCTTTCATCCAGTTTTTTAATAAGAATTTTCTATTGTTAAAGCGAGATAGTATAGGCCACACTCTTACCAAGGCGGCCAAAAACCAACAGCCGGCAATCAAACTTCCAGGCCCAATATGATTTAATATCCAGGCAGCTCCGCTGGTATAAATCTCGATTGCCATGAAGAATAACCAAATTAGCCAAGGACCTAAAAGCAGATTAAAATTTTTACCTCGTAGCAATACTATGCCACCTACAAGACCAATCACAATATAAATCCACACGTCAAGCATATGCTGGAAAGATCTGAGAGGAGAAATACCGTGTTTTCCCAGTGAGATAAATACCCAGTAGAAAAAATTATTCCCCCACAGCAAATAACAAACCGCCACAAAAGCACCTATTACTCCACAGGCCGCTAAAGGAAATATCAATATTCTTTTTTTAGAGCGTGGCAGATCAAAAATGGTCAAATAAATAAAATATAATACAGCCCAGATAACAAGGCTCTGTTTTACAAGGAATCCAACTGCAGGAAGGATTGCCATCAGGATCAAAAGACGCTTATTGTGGGAAAAGGCATACAGTAACAAAACCAGGTATGCTATGATTGAAATCAACTGTGCTAAGGCATCGTTATGTAGATTGTGCATAAATGGATTCGTCAGAGCATTGGTTGCTATCAGGAAAAGGAACGACAGACTTGTCGTAATCCACAATATACTGCCACGGAACAGCTGCCTCGAAGGACTCATCTCGATAAGTTTGCAAGAACAAAAGGACGCTACAACCGCCGCCAACATTGTGAAAATAACCTGGATAATACGGTATTTAGGAATATATATTGCTTTTCCGAACGGACGAGCCAGTAAATATGTCAGAATTTGTGTTCCAGGAGTATAGTTTAACGATTCATTGTTCTCCTGGGCAGAATAAATGGGATAACCAGTTTGAAACTTCAAGATGTCATTGATAAAGTCACTTTCCGACCATATTAAAATATCAGCAGGAAAAAATATCTGCGAACTAATCCGAAATAAATAAACAGCAATGAGTAAAACACTGACAACGCCAATAATGATATATGATAATGTCCACGGATTGGACGCTTTTTTCTTTCTTAGAAGATATACACAAGGCGGAATGATAAACAGAACCATAAAAAAAACGCCTATGATTTTGATTGCCTGTTCGGGCTTATCAAGATAATGGTTATTTATTGCATGGATAAGGCATGCAATTGGTAAAGACAAAATGATAGGCAACAAACTTATTATGAAAGTGGTTCTTTGAAGTTTCATTTCTATTTTTTTAATAAAGACAGGGGCTTTATTTTCAAACAGTCTTAATACTGAATCAAGCCGTATCTTCCAATTAGAATTATAAAGCCAGATACTAACAGTGCCGTGTTTACTTGGGGCTTGGTTGACTCAGGTGCATTTCAATGTTGCTTACCACCGAGATATGCCGACCTGATTGGTCTTAAGCGTTATTCTTCAGTTTGTTGGGATGACATTGGATAACTTTGTTTCTGCGAAATACTGCTGAACTCTACGCGTTTTTCAAGCTGTGTGACATATCTGAAATAAAATACCATGTAGTGTCTCAATGTTTTGAATATCCCTATTATGCTTGATTGCCTGAGTGTTTTGTAACCATAAAAAGCAAAGAACACCCAAGTGTAAAAACGAGTTAATGGTAAAGAGATGAGGAACGAAGTAAGTGGACGTAAAAATGGAAATTGTACAATAATTCCAAACAATTTATGTAAGTTAACGATCTTGCGTTTCAGTTTCTCATCCCCGAAATTCAGAAGAGAATCCGTTTTGTTGGATACGCAGACTTTTTCAAAGTCGGAATAAAAAAGTCCTTTTTGAGTAGCTAAATGTCCGATTTCCGTTCCTGGATATGGATAAAGAAGAGAAGACCATGCAAAATCAGGTTTGAGTGTAATATTAAAATCTAACGTTTCCAAATCAACCTCCAAAGGATTATCTACCGGTAGACCTATGAGGTTTTGAGTCATTATTTTAATTTTATTTGTATGAAAAATTGAGCAGGCCTTGGCAATTTGATCATTAGAAAGATTGCGTCCGAGGACTTTGGTGGCGGTTTCATTGTTGCCACATTCCACCCCCATATTTATATGTCCGCAATTTGCTTGTTGCAACAGTTTCCCTCTCCTCTCATCTACCAAATTGGCTCGCACATTGCACGTAAATGGGATTCCAATTTCTTTTGGGTATTTCTCGGTAAATTCTTCTAACCAGCCTTTGGGTTTGACCAAAAATGTATCATCATCAATAAAGACTCGATCCAGAAAGTAGTGTTCTTTTACAGCTTTGATCTCTGAGATCAAGCTATCAACAGAACGATACCGGAGCATTTTGCCTTTGTCTTTAGTCATATCGTTGTACGCAAGATTAAAGCAATAGGTACATTTGTAAGGACAGCCCCTCATTGACATAAACAACTTACTCCCTCTCGCCCGTAAGGCAGGATCAACATTGTATATTAATTCCCTGTCTGGAAAAGGAAGTTCATCCAGGTTCTCCACCAAAAGGCCAATCTCATTTTTAATAATGCCGCCGTTCGGTATGTTAAACCAGAAATTAGGACTATCATAGAAGTCTTTGCCTTGTTCCATGCGGTAAACCAGTTGCAAGAAGCAAATATCCCCTTCTCCGCGACAGATAGCATCTACGTTAGGTTTTTCAATCATATCCGGTTTGAATGTTGGATGTGGTCCGCCAAAAACAGAGAAGCAGCTATAGTGGCTTCTTATCATTTGATTTAAGTCAATATGATAGTTATGTTCTCCTGTCATAATACTGTAAGCAAGAATACGAGGTTCAAAGTCTTTTACCTGGGCAACACATTCTTCTTCAGTCAAGTCTCCGGTTAACAATAAGGTTACAATATGACCATGTTGTTTAAGGATACTGGAAAGCGTCATGATTCCTAACCTTTCGAACATACCTGTATTCTTAAGCAAAAATTGAATTTTCATATTTTACATCCTCCAAAGTTTATCTCATCCGGGATTTCCCATATACACTTCACTGAATCACTTCTGCGAGCGATATTCCAACTGGCTGCTTGATACCGAAAGCTATGATACAGGACAATCGGCTTCTTCGGTGGACACCCCACAGGCCGAGTCAGCATGTGTTCAATCTTCTTATGCAGTATTTGGTTATCCTTCAGTCGTATCGCATAGGAGTACCCCTCTGCTTCGAGATAACGATACATCTTGGGATCAGCAAAGGCTGCATCGCCACGAAAAAATCGGAGGATGTCGTAACCTCGATAACGATTGACAATCGGCTCCAGTAAACTTCGCCAGTCATCGGCACTATGGACATTCCCATTGCGAAGAAGTGCTCGCTCCAAATCGCCATACTGATTGAAACAGAACAATGGG
>SDBS01000179.1_pt1 | contig 54262 bp, 47 predicted proteins | sample 2277091 | NCBI WGS metagenome assembly SDBS01 (sample SAMN10404972, study PRJNA504765) | marine sediment metagenome | isolation source: marine sediment core GS10_PC15, 163 cmbsf | place: Arctic Ocean: Southern Knipovich Ridge | collected 2010 | reverse complement strand
CTATTCTTCATCAACAATCTGTATCAAATATTGTCCATAATCATTTTTTAAAAATGGCTCGGCCAGCCTCCTCACCTGCTTTTTATCAATATAACCCATTCGATATGCAATCTCCTCAATACAAGCCACTTTAATACCATTGCGTTTTTGAATTATTTTAATATATGAGCTGGCTTCCAAGAGGGACTCATAGGTTCCGGCGTCCAGACAAGTAAACCCCTGACCAAACATTTCCAAACTCAATTCACCCCGCTTTAGATATGCGTTAATCACATCTGCAATCTCAAGTTCACCGCGAGCAGAGGGTTTAAGTCCGGATGCGATTTCCACGACATTGTTGTCGAAAAAGTAAAGACCGGCTACTGCATAATTCGATTTGGGTCTTTGAGGCTTCTCTTCAATACTAAGCACCTTATTGGTTTTATCGAATACAACCACTCCATGACGTTGTGGATCATTCACCTGGTAGCAGAAAATAAGGCCTCCTTTTTCCATTTTCACAGCTCTGCTGAGGATTTCTGTAAGACCATGTCCATAGAAAATATTGTCTCCCAATATCAGGCAAACTTTGTCATTCCCAATAAAATCCTCCCCTACTAAAAAAGCCTGTGCGATGCCTTCAGGGTTTGGTTGTACAGCAAAAGATATGCAGATACCAAGGTGTGAGCCATCGCCAAGAAGAAATTCGTACTTTGATAGATCTGCGGGTGCACAAATAATAAGGATATCCCGGATCCCTGCCAGCATCAGTACTGATAGGGGATAATAAATCATCGGTTTGTCATAAACCGGCAAAAGGGGTTTGCTTGTGGCCAGGGTGATAGGATATAGTCGGGAACCCGATCCAGCAGCAAGAATGATGCCTTTGAATTTCAAATGTATTTATTTAAAGAGGAAAAGTTAGGAGTATAGCATATTAGGTTCTTCTCCAATTTAGTTGGAGAAGAGGGTCCAAGGATTCCAGGGGTCAAGGATTGAAGCGTCCCGCCTTTAAGGGCGGGGCCTCCCGGTAAGGATGTTTTAAATTTCATATAGCTCCCCTCGACCCTTCCTTAAAAGTCGGTATTTTCGGGGAGCAGTCCGGTCAAATGTTTGTTTTCTAATGATTTTATTAGAGCTTTTAACATTCTTTTGATTTCTGCAATGTCTTTTTTTGCTGTACCCAATTCTACATACTTTTTAATTCTATAGTATTTCACTCGAACCCTTGAACCCTTGACTCCTTTGTTATTACACCCATTCACTTGAAGATTATTCACTTAACTTGCATTAAATAGCTAAAACTAATCGGGAGATGATCCGCATCTTATTCAGCCATTTTTTCTACTGAGCCAACAGACTTGTGTCGCACAACCTTTCAAAGTCATCAAAGATGATGATTTTGTTCTAAAGTTGAACTTACATCATATACAAATTTCGATAAAAATGGATATAATAGATTATTTTTGTCTTGAGAATCTTTTAAGATCGCTTTGCGTTCAATCCCACGTATGATAATGCATTGAAGTACACAAGTAGAATCTATACGGGTTTTGCGTGGCATATTTTATAAATAGCATACCCAAATAATATGTCAATTTTTCATCAACGCCCCCAATGCGCGATTGCTGGTAACACCAGACAGCATATAATATCTCAAGAGGTTCACCCCGTTAAATATGTTCTAAAAACATTTGCCTAAGCGAATTTGTACAATCAACACATGCAACATTCTCAAAGCTCTGACAAGCGTCTGCATCATCGGTACCAAGCAATTTAACGGGGCAAGAATCCTGGGAGTTGCGGTCGGCCTGAAGCCTCCCTCCATTCCCACCCAGATCCGGGCTGCCCTGCCAAGGCGATGCTTTTAGGATATTTAAATTTAATCAGGGGGGGACACAATTCGGTTGTCGTCAGGTGTCATTTTTCGGTTGTCATTTCGAAACCCGCCTCAAACTGGTTAAAATTTGAGCCTGACGTCGGAAATGGGCTAAAGAGGACGTTTTAAAAGGTCTCAGAGTCTATGATTTTTTTGGTGGAGAGGCCAGGAATCGAACCTGGAACAACTTTTAAAACTTATACTAAAGCTGAAAAAGCGCTTTCCCAATTAAGCTACCTCCCCATGACTTTGTCAGACCGTTTCATAGGAACATTTAAAACATATTTCATTGATTTAGTACTGTCAACTATATATTAAAACCTCCGGATTTTTCATGTAGAACAGCACTTCGGTCTCAATTACTAGTCTATTAGTATTTCATCTTGTTAAATTGCACTCTGGGAACCCATTTAATCTGGGTCGCCTCAAAATTCATTCGGGTAAACGTGCTTCGCATTTGCTGGAAATGTTAAAGTAAAAAACACGCTATGCACCTTAAACCGGTATTAGTCGGATGTAATTTCCCATTACATTCTTCCAGCAATTTAACCCCAGTACGATATTCCATATCTACCCTGGTGAAATGGCTTCCAGATTGCACTGGGCGGGCGGGGCATGCTGGGAAAACCTCTTTCGAGGCTGAAATGAGACTGTTAATAGACCATTGTTTTGTTTTTAAGAATAAATTGCTGTAATTAAAACCTCCGTTTCTCATAAAAATTCACAAAATTATAAAATCGGTAATCCAGCAATTTTTTCAAACCTCTCAGAAGTATCGAGTCAGCGAATAAATTCATTTCCCATACTCTAATGAAACGCTCGGGTGCATGGTGGGTAAAAGAAACCGGAAACGAAATGCTTCGTTTCAGATGTGCAATTTATAATGGTACATACGGTAAGGTTTTTGAAAGTTATAAGCGGACAAATTTACCCAAGCATTAATTTTTTTTATTAACAAATTGGTAATGCTCCCGCTTGAAATCAAAAAAAGATTGTTTTATTTTCATAACTGGCAAAATACCACTGACCGTTAACCACTTATCGTGTTCTCTATCGGAATTTGTAACCTTTTTTATACACCACAGCTATACTTTTATGCACACATTTAATACATAGTGGCTCATAATTCACAGAAAACAGTTGATATCTCATAATATTAAAGTTGCTTTTTGGAAATCTATTATACCATTCTTTGAGCCTTATATCGTCTTTAAATATTTATCCGATATTTCTTTCCTTTTCAAACCATCGGCTTATTCATCTTTACCCTATAAGGGTTCTGAACAGCCCCTGCTCCGATAATAAGGATACCGCCCAGTTCGACTATATATTTCATTTTAAAAGGACCAATTACTCGCCATCTGCTTAGCAAATAGTCAACATGATTAAATGATGCCGCCCGAATTAATACAAATAAAGTTATGAGTATTAAACCAAAAAGAAGAAGCCAATATTTTTTCCAGCAACCTCTGAGCCACCAAGTCATTGCAAACAATGAAAATAAACTAAATGTCGCAATTAGTATAATAAATACCCGCTGAACATCGCGGCGCATGTCATACCAGCCATTTGCCTTTGCGATTCCTCCACCTAATGATATCATCAAAGTCTGGAGGTCGAGTTGTTTATTCAGTCCTAAAACAAAAAGAAGAATTGCCAACCCGAACCATAAAATATGGCCCCAAGATCTGTTGGCATCCAAAACGTTTTTCTTCTCAGCCGATCCAGACCAAAAGCACAGAAATGTAACTATAAAATAGGCTAAAGTAATGGTCCAGCCTATCAATGTCGGGTCACCAATGATCATCATATACCACCTTTTAAATAGCAGGCCTTTATTGTCAATTCTTCATTCTTGATAATCTGAGTTTCTTCTATATCTTATCAATCTCTCTTTTCAGCTTTTTATTATAGCATTTCGTGAGACCTGTCATGAATGAAGACCCCTATACTACTATTTAGTTATTTAAAGACGTCAAGCCTCCACGTTTAATGGGTGCCCTCTGTTTGATAATAAAGCGGTTTAAGGCAAAATACCTTCAACATAGTTGGCGATGGCTAAAGACGCAGTCAGCCCCGGGGATTCGATGCCGAGGAGATTGACAACACCTGGCAAACCTTTGGCGGATTCTTCTTGAATGATAAAATCTTTGACGGTATCGCCAGGTTTTTGTAGCTTAGGGCGGATGCCTGCATAATCTGGAGTCAGATCTTGATAGTTCAAACCGGTTAAATAGCGTTTTGCACCCAGATAAAAGTCTTTTTGGTGTAATGAATCCACGGTGTAATCGTAATTTTTTTCTAATAGAAAGATTGCATTGGGACCCAGTTTGATTCTACCGCCCATATCAACCGTGGCATGAATGCCCAGCCCTTCATTATTCGGCAGCGGCACAGGGTAAACCAACCGATTAATAACGCCCGGCTCCAGTGCCAGACTAAAATACTCTCCTTTCCAAAAAAACTGCTGATAATGATGGGCATTGATGTCAATTCCCATGCTCTCAGCGATATGGTCGGATTCCAAACCGGCACAGTTGACCAAATAGCGTGTTGTAAACCTTTCCTTCTGCCCATCGGGATAGCACACATGAACTTGATATCGCGGTCCGGGTTGCGGTTCAATATGTTTGACTTCACACTGGTATACGTAATGAACCTTATTTCTTTGGGCTTGGGCTGCCAAATGTCTCATGAAACGATGTGAATGAATAATCCCGGTTGACGGCGAATATAAAGCTGATACGACTTTAACGGCGGGCTCTAATTCGGCCACCTGCCTACGGTTTAAATGTTGCAGATCGTTGACACCATTGGCCTGTGCTTTAGCCTGAATAGTCTCAAGATATGTTTCTTCATCCTGATTCGTCGCCACGATTAGCTTGCCGCATTTCCGGAAGGGTATCCGCTGGGATTTACATAATGCGTAAAGCAATTTCCTTCCTTCGACACACAGACGGGCTTTTAGTGAGTCAGGCGGATAATAGATGCCGGCATGAATCACTTCGCTGTTTCTGCTGCTGGTTTCCTGGCCGAACTTTTCATTTTTCTCGATGACAAAGACGTTATTGTGATTTTGAGAATACCGGGCAGCGATGGCCAATCCGATAACGCCGGCACCGATGATGGTCATTTCAACATCCAATTTATTATTTCATCCTATAACTCATTTGACAATAACTCGATTTCCACGTACCCTACATAAAACTATCGATCTTCTGAAAACCAACATCTTTCAAATCAAGCTCATAGGTTTTTTGATATGCAAAACATTCAAGTCGTAGGTGTTATACCCGCTTCCGGTTGGGCAAAAAGAATGGGCTCTTTACCGTGCAGCAAGGAGATATTGCCAATCGGTTTCCATACAGCCGATGACGGATCGAGTGCGCAACCCAAGGTTATCATCTCATATCTGCTTGATAAAATGAGATTCGCCGGAATTCGAAAGGTTTACATCATTTTACGAAAGGGCAAGTGGGATATTCCCGGTTATCTGGGTGACGGTTCTGCCCATGATATGCACATATGCTACCTCATGCAGGGACTTCCTTACGGTGTTCCTTACACACTGGACCAGGCCACGCCATTCATCGAAAAATCCATTGTAGCCCTGGGTTTTCCCGACACGATCTATAAGACGAAGGGGATTTATAAAAAGCTGTTAGAACGATTAAAGGAGAGCGATGCAGACGTGGTTCTGGGTTTGTTTCCTGCCGACTACCCCCAGAATGCGGACGGTGTGGAGATTGATTCAGATGGCATCATTCGCAGGGTAATCGCCAAACCCCATGACGCATCTTCGAAAACAGTTTGGGCCGCCGCAGTTTGGAGACCAGATTTTTCTCGATTTATGCATAAGTATATTGCAAACATTGAGCCACGGTCTCATGAGAAAAAAGAACTTCAAATAGGTCATATAATGCAAGCAGCAATTGAAGAGGGGCAGCGAATTGCCGGGGTTCATGTTTCAAAACAACCGATTTTCGATGTAGGAACGTCGGAAAATTACGCAGCCGTCCTGAGAAGATTACGTAATGTTGAAGAATGCTAATACGTTTTATAAAAATCTACAGGCCGAAAGAAGCCAAATACCTCCTCACCAAAAGGCGGATATGGTTTCCCATTTACCCTGTTAACGGAGTAAAGCAATATCCTATAATTTCAACTAAAAAACGCCTAAAAAATCATTAGTTGTTTTGGAAAGTCAATAGGTTGGTGCGACCCCCATTCGTGCCGAAAGATCGCTGGCAAAAGGAAAGGCCACCAGAGTGTAAAGGTATGCAATCGTTTCCTCGACCACTGTTTTGAAACCTTCGCTGGATGCCCACCAGCGGTCTGCCTCGTAATCGGAATGAGCAATGGAAATGATCCCGACCGAATATTCGGGGCCCAGAGCTTTTTGAAATAAATACTGACTGCGACGGCCATGTGCCTCCTGGGAGACGACATTAACCTTAGAAAAGCTGATCTGGTTGTCTTTCAGCCATTTTTTGAAGGCAAGGGCCGAGGCGTAGGTCCGGTCTTTTTTAACCGCCGGACAAGCCACAGCGGTGATGTCATGCCGGTTTATCAGCTTGATCAAGGTTGCTCTTGCAAGATTGGCATAGCTTTCATATTCCGACAAAAAGAAGCCGTGGTCCAGCGGTCCGCCGGTCGTAATGATTAGCTCATAGCGGGTGTCGGCAATATGTTCGGCTGCCTTTTTTAGCGCATCATCCGGCAACCAACCTTCAATTACCAATACTTGCGCCTCAATCGGCAAGTTCGGGGACAGGAAATCATGAATATGGGCAGCAAAGATATACCCACCAAAACCGAACCCACATATAATAACGAGGAACACCTTCAGGTATTTTCTGCAAATCACTGCCATCGTATGATTACACCCATTCTTATGAACCAACGGATTATGGAAAACGGACTACAAACGCCTTAATCGAGTTATTTGAATCGATTAGGGAATGTATTATCCAATTGATTAATTCTCGGACACGGATCTACACGGATGAACACAGATACATAAAAAATTAATCAAACTTTCCTTTACATTCCGCCGACTGGCGGACAAACAATATTTTATCTGTGAAAATCTGTGTTAATCCGTGTCCAATTTTAATGTGAATAGGTCGGTGAATAATCAAGCAGCGAGAAATATCCGATAGCGTTTTCGCTGATACTGCCAAAATACAATGTGTTATCGTGCTCAATGACACTGGTAATTTGTGCAAATGAGGTGCCTGTTGGATCCCTCAGGTCCATGACAATTTCTCCATTCAAGTTCATGCCCAAGACGTAGCCGATGGGTGAAAATGACGGCCTTAAGGATCTGGGTATTCGCAGAAGAACCTTTCTTAGAAACGGTTTGGGGAGTAACCAATCAATCCTCCGCCGGCTTTCCGGACCCTGGACAAGAGCGATCCAATAAGTTTGTCTGCCGTTGAATGTGATATTGTCGGGAAAACCGGGCAGATTATCAAGAAAGATGTCTGCTTTGCCTTTTTGGGGACCGCTAAGCCAGTATCGAATGATCCGGTAACGCCAGGTTTCACAGACCAGGACAAAAGATTGGTCGAGATTAATTGCAACCCCATTGGGAAAGTAAAGATCCGCCAACAAAAGCGTTGTTTTCTCAGTCTTTGGATTGTAGGCCAACAGGCTGCCATTGGGCCGGTGTTCATAAAAATCAAGCATGGCCTTGTTGTAGGAGAATTTTCGTGATGAATCGGTAAAGTAAATAGTTCCATCTGCAGCGATATCAAGGTCATTGGCAAGATTGATGGGCGTACCATTTACGCTGTTGGTCAATACGCTGACCTCTCCGGCAGGTGTCACCATAAGTAATCCCTTGAGACCATCGGCAACGATAAGATTTCCGGCAGAATCAAACTTCAGTCCGAAAGGACGTCCGTTTGTATGGCAGAATTCTTGCGGCTGTGTGCCATCGTGCTCAAAACGCAGGATACGACCATCGTTGACGCCGGTATAAATCCTGCCCCTGCCGTCGAAGGCCACAGCCTCCGGTCCGATACCGATGCCTTCGCCAATTCTTTTAATTTGCGTTAAACTGGAGTTAGGCTTGTAGACGCCGGTCAAATCCGTCAGCGCGGGTGGCGTCCAGGCAGCTGGATCAATTGGTACCGGCCAAAAAACTAAATAAAGCACGATCAAACCGATCAGGCAAACAAATAGGATTAGGATTTTGATCATCAAACTTTATAAATCTCAATCTGTTTATAGATGGTTAAAGGTTGATGCTAATCACATTTATAGACGTGAAATCACTTTTGAATATTTAATATTTAAGACGCGATTTATCCCTTCCCATTAAAAATAGAAAAGACGGGGAAATCTGTTAAGTTAACGGCATTGGGTCTAACCCCCGGTCCATTTCCCCGTTTCCTTACAATATGTTAGCGCAGCCCATTCCCCATTCCCACCCTATAATCCTCACAACAGGATGTCCCCTGTTTTAGGGTTGCAAAGTTGAAACACCCAAAAAAATCACTATTTATTTTTGAAAATCAATAAGTTAGCGTGACCCGAACCCCATTCGTTCCCAGGATTTGTCGTTATGATGCAAGCAAAATTCGAACAAAACGATGAAAACAGGGTGACATTTTCTGCTTTTATTTTAGTTCTAAACCAATTTCCAATCTCCCTTCTCATGAATGAAAGAAAACGATTGCGTATAGATACGCAATCAGTTCATCCACCACCGTTCTCGCTCCATTGCTGGATTTCCACCAGCTCTTTGGATCATAGCTTTGATCGTCCGCAGCGATGACCCCAACAGCAACATCATCCCCGAACGCCTTTTTGAAGAGGAGGCGGCTTCTCCGGGCGTGTGCACCAAGAGTGTAAACATCTATCGCCTTTACATGGGCACCGGACCCCGAGATCCACCGTTTCACCATCATTGCCGCTTCAAAGGTTCTGTCTCTTTTTATATCTTGAGTCGCAATGACAACCATTTGGTCTTTCTTAAACCCGAGCTCTTCCAACCTGGCCTGAGTAAGTTCGGCATAGCTTTTGAACTGCGACAGGTGAGATCCAGACAATATTGGACTTCCGACCGCAATCAATGAACGGTAATCATGGTTTTCAAATTCCGAAATGGCCCCTGGAATCGAGTAATCAGGTATCCACCCCTCTATAACCAAGAGCTGGCCTCTCACAGGGCATTCAATCGCAAGAAAACCATGGATATTTGAGACACAAACCAGCCCTGCGACAGGAGCAGCAAGCACCAGCACGATCCAGCCCCAGAATGTCAGTCCCCACCGCTCCCGCTTATCAATTAGAGAGAACAACCCATGTTTTAGGCGGCTATCATTCATGACGTTGGTACCATTAGGAAGCCCGAGAACATAGAATTATTTTAAGTCGGAGCAAAAACTCGATAAAAGATCGGTTCTTTCCAATCAAGCGAGACCTTTGCATAACCTCCAGAAAAACACTTAGCGGTTACGCTTTTCTTCTAAATTATCATAAAAAAATCGTCAAAATAGTCTATAATTATCTGTTTTCACTTTCTTTTCTTAAGTTATATTTGAGCTATCCGGGAAAAAATTTTCAAGTAAATTTAACGGGGCAAGAAATTTTGCGGGTGGCTAATGTTTAGGGTGGTGGCGTGCGCTCGGTAGATTAATATCGGGCGGAACACATCAAATTATGACTCTTGCAGGGCTGATAGATATGCAGCAGGTCACAAGCTTTTTAACGGTTTTCGTCTAAAATTTGCTGTAAATTCTGCTTCTCCTTTTTAAAAAATTCTTAAATAAACTACGTTCCCCATTCCAAGACAAACATCCCCGACTTTACAATTAGGAGATTCATCTTAATACTAATGTAACTGTTTTACAATTAATTCAATTCAAAGAAAAATGCCAAATCAGCTCTTCCGAGGCAACCCGGTCTCGGATATTCTCAGCCTCTATTTAATTAGCCTATACTAAATCTATCAGCAGCCATAAATAAACAAACGGCTATAAATTAAAAATAATTGAGCGGATACATTTATTAATAACCTATTCTAGTATCCTTAAGTTCTGTGGTGGATTGAGGGAATTTATGACGTTATTTTTTAAGTCCGTTGTACCAGAGGAAATAAAAATGGCATTCGAGCTGTCGGGTACAGTAATTGTGTTTTCATGGATCCTGCGAGTCCAAGAATCACCGGCATTGTTGTTTACGAGAATTCCATAATCACCTGAACCTACATTATAGATGACATTATTATAGACTGAACAACTAGTTCCTGCTCTTATCGCCGTATCAACATCGTGAATGATATTATTTTTTATGATGTGTGCAGGTTCTTGGGGCGCTTCTTGAACTCCGATAATATGTTCATTTACCTCTATAGCTCCGTAAGATGGCCCAGTTGTGATATTATAAATAGTGTTCCCATCAACCACGCAGTTGTATGTCCCGGCTTTAAGTTCAACAGCTTCGTCTATCGTATTATAAATAATGTTATTGTAAACCGTCACATCATGGGTAGTGTCAACCGGGCCGGTAGAGCCAGTGCCGATATAAACACCTTCTCCGTTGTAATTCCATTTTCTCGTATCATAGATCCGGCTATTTTGAACTGTTATATGATGTGAATTTCCTTTAATATGAATAGCCTCTTGGCCGACATTGTGGACTTCACAATTATCTATCGTGACATACGTTGAACCATTCTCGATATGAATACCTTGATTCATTGTGGTTACTTCAATTCCAATGAAATCGACGTAATCAACATTATCAAATTTTAACCTTCCGGTATGAACACCATTCCCTCTAATTTCTACAGCATCGGTAGAATAATTTTTTATAACAGTATGGTCATTAGACGATGCCGTGAGGTTGGACAGGGTAAAAGTCTCATTATAAACACCGGTTTTAATCAGGATATCATCTCCACCACTTATTTGGCTAAGAGCAAAACCAACTGTACACCACGGCTGGGCTTCGGAACCATAAGACGCCTGGTCACTACAAGCCGGACTCCCTGAATTATCAACATAATAAGTAGCCTCTGTAGTAAGTGGCGGCGGTTCTGTCGCAGGTGGCGGCGGTAAGGTCCCAGTAGTGAGGGGATGCGGATAAGTGTAAGCTGAATAATCAGGTTTAACTACGTTGTTATAAAAGTCCCTGTTTTCTATGATATGGTAATTAGTCAATCGGCTGCAAGCATTCACTACTGTAAATTTAACGAAGTTACCAATACCATCAACATTATTCCATGTGAAAAGTGGAGCAAGTATATTGCTTCCGTCTAAGGAGTCGGTAAAAACATGTCCAACCTGGTCGAGGCAAGCATAACCTTGTTGACCTGATTGGTTCCCATCATATGATGTGCTTCCATCACATTGGCCCCACATACCATAACTAGCACAAGATCTGTAGTTATGAAGTTCAGCCCCGCCATAGTTTCCAATCCACTCGTTGTTGAAAACGACTCCTGTACCTGATCTAAAAAAAATTTTCCGTGTTGAATTGCCGGTGTTGGTAAAAGTGTTATCATAGATTTCAAAGCTATGCACACCTCTATAATTCCCAGAATCTGCGCCGTGATGCCCAAGGGTTGTTCCATTAACAACATTATGCCTGAATACATATCGTGCACCACCATAAGCGTCTAAACAACCATCGCTTGGGTAAGAAAAATTAAAAGTGCTATCTTCTATAAAGATAAACTTATTTGAACCAAGTTCTATTGGCCTACTGAAGGGCTCACTGCTCTCAGAGCCTGCTCCAAATATTGACACTCCCTGAGTAGATACATTGTAGGGAGCTTCTATGGTGACATGGTCAATAAGACCCGACAATTCCTTTCCGCCGGCCCAAACTTTAATTCCACGAGAATAAAGGTTGGTGATTTTGCAATTATTTACTCTAAAAACATTTAACCCTAAGCCATTAATACTAATCTGTCCTCTGATACCTGATTTACTGACACCCTTTGCATCAAAGGTAAAGCCAGTAACCATGGTCAGTGAGTTCCCATTTGCAACATTTAAAACTAAAACATCTGAAGAATCCCCAGTACCATCAGCAATTGTTGTCAAATCTATTCCGGAACCCTGGAGAATAATACCCTTGGTGTTCGGAATAGTGACTGTTGATGTCCATGTGCAATTTCCTGCTGGAACAATTACAGTATCCCCGTCATCGGCAATATCAACTGCAGATTGAACAGCAGACTGGGAGCAGCTCGAGGCATTGATCGTTTCGCTATACGCACTATCAATGTAGCTGAAGCTGCTTAATATTAATGTAAAAATTAAATATTTTAATAGCTTATACATACTGTAACCTCCAACGATTTTGATTTACCCTCAAATTTATAGTCTATTATACAAAGTCCAAGTAGTTCTAATACAATTATCGTGCCAAATTGATCATTTTAGGTAGATGCGGAAATAGTGAGACCGAGAAGCTTTTCAATTTTCCACAATGTGACGGCAAACCTTATATTTTAAAAACCTTACACCATTTTATATTTCAGGCGAGAATAAATCAATGTATCTATCGATTGCCCAAACGATTTTCTAAAAAATTTCAAATCATGAAAAATATCATATTTGTTGACATCATTGTACACTTTTGTATACGCCACATGTCTTTTTACCAATTTTTTCCCAGGAATATTTTTCACTAGCATATTCTGCGATTTTAACTCGATTGTTCTCTAAATTTTTATACAAATCACTGTGAAAATATTGATTTATTTTTTCAGTTAAACTTCCAGGATTTTCAGGTTGGCATATAAACCCCGTTTTACCTTCAATAATATACTCATTTAGTGAACCTACATTTGTTGCGACAACCGGAAGCCCGAAGCTGTATGACATGAAAATCACGCCAGACTGGAAAATATATCTGTATGGTAGTACCAAGATGTCTGCCGCTTTAAAATATACCTCAATATCTTTATCAGGTATAAATTCAGCCCGTTCAATTGTATAATTCACCAACGTTAATTTCATTATTAATTGCTGAATATATATCCAATATTTATGACCATTTTTCGAAATTCGACCAGCAATAATTAGCCTAATATCTTGATGTTGCTTTAATAAATCAGCAAATGCCACCAACAGATATTCAAGCCCCTTGTAGGGGGCTATGTTTCCAAAAAAAAGGATAGCCTTTTCCCTGTTTCGTAAGCCAAGTTGTCCTTTAGCCTCTTTAGCTGTAAGCTGGGACTTTGGTACAATATTGTTTATTCCGAATTGAATTACAGAGATCTTCCCTTCTTTTACATTGAAATTTTCAATTAATTGAAGCTTCATCCTGCTTGTGTGGACAATGATATGGTCAACAAGCCTATATAGAATATTTAGAGAAAATCTATTTAGGAAATTGTCTTTCCCATCCCTTTCATGATCATTAACATTGTGAGCAGTGAATATAAGCTTTTTCCCAAGAATTTTGAAACACAAATTCATTAATACTCTATCGAAATGAATAAATTTATTTAGCCATAATATATGAAATAACTTTGAATCAGTCCCATGAGCATGTTTCAAAAGTTTGTAATAACTACCCAACACCCGGAGGCTCTTTGTCATAAGTCGCGCACTTGGACCAACGCCTCCATGTGCATTTCTAAAGCTAACATTCTCAGCTTTTAATAAATCGGAATCTTTCATCGCGTTGCTTCCAATGAAATAAACCTCAATCTTATTCGCCAATAATCCAGACAACAAACCCAGTGCGTAATGAGGGTCCCCTCCACCCGTAAGCAATGAGATCTTCATCCTACCTCGTGGTCGGCCCTGTGAAGCTTTATATTTCAATTTTCTCAATCTCACAACATGCGCTATATGCCGTCACTATTAAAGATAATTTATATGGGAACATTGTCAAAGGAATTCATAGTAGCATATTCTGGAAAATACTATTAATTGAAGCCACGGCCCTGTAGTCCTGAGACCTTTGCATAACCTCCGAAAAAACCCCTCAGCGGTTACGCTTTTGTTCTAAATTATCATAAAAAAATCGTCAAAATAGTCTATAATCATCTGTTTTTACTTGAATTTTCTATCTTTTTGTGCCATAAACTTAGTAAATTCAACCATCGGGAGGAATCTATGGGTTACAAAAAGATGAAACAGAATTTGGGATTCGCTGATTTCGCACTCGCCTCTTCTATGAAACATAACCGCAGCCTTAAAAATATGGAAAAACTTAACCAATCAATCGATTGGGACCGAATCAATACTATTTTACTCAGCCATTATACCGTGGGAACTTCCAGCGAAGGCGCTGACGCCTACCCGCCTCTATTACTCTATAAATGCTTGCTCCTCCAAAAGTGGTTCCGTCCCAGTACGATCTTCCGGACCTACGGGATAAATATCAATTCCGATCCCGAACTGGAAAATCAAATTTACCCAGTGAAATAAGATTTGAGCCTCTTCTTTAAAAACATCCTGCCGTAATGTGTTTTGAAGTACTTTTCCCGGTTTGTTGCATCACGATTATCTATACAAGCCTCATAATATATCAGCTTTAATGGCCTTCTTTCTTTTGACGAATCAACCAAACCTTTTTCATGCAGCTCAAATCTTTGTTTGAGATCCTTTGTAAACCCTACGTAAAAGTTGCCATCTTTTTCACTTTGTAATATATATGTGTAATACATAAATACTCAAACAATTTCACCGGGTGAATGACCGTTTGTCTTTTAAAAAATTCCTGGGTCTCTCTTTCAGTAAACCTACGCCTGATCACTCAACATTCTCCCGTTTTAGAGCAAGGCTTTCCAAAGAAGCCATGGATCAGATCAACTCCGAAATTCTGCGCCAATTTGAATCCCAAGGCCTCACTATCAATGAAGGTCATTGCCGTTGATGCCAGGCTCGTAAAATCGGCCAGTCGCCCTGTCAGCAATGACAAAATCAAGCAAGCCAGAGATAAGCATAATACGCCTGAAGGCAAACTTGATAAAAACGGCAAACCGCTTAAATTCCATCGGGATCTGGACTCTGACTGGGTTGTTCAAAAAGACATCCCTCATTATGGGCTTAAAGAACATACTTCCGTTGATACCAATCACGGATTTGTTTTGGCCACTACCATGACCCCGGCTTCGGTCAACGATACTAATTATCTCCAATATTGTACTGTCTTTAGTCGGCATACCAAACAGAAAATCAAAAAAGTATTTGCTGACAAGGGATACGCCGGCAAACCTAACCGCGATTTTTTGGCTCTTAACAAAATTGCTGACGGTATTATGAGAAAAGACTCAACCACTGTTAAATTGACTGAATATGAAATAAACCGAAATAAGCAAATCTCCAAGGTCCGATATATTGTTGAACAGTACTTTGGAATCAGTCACCTGCATGATGGAGCCAAACGAGCAAGGTTTACTGACATTACTAAAAACAAATTCGATGGCTGGTATCGACAAGCAGCATATAATAACGCAAGAGGCCTAAAAATCTTGCGGCTAGCTACCGTATAAGCAGGTGAGATGCGCCCGCGGTGGTTAAAACCGGGTAGATCACCTCAAATTGAGCCTATTACCGGCCTCATAAACTGCCTGATCATACACTTTTTACGGCTTTAAATTGCAGCTTGTTGTAAATTTCCTTTCACCTTTTTTGAAAAATTGACAATATTCATAAAATCGGTAATCTGACCAGTTTTTCAAACCTTTCGTCCTGTTAAGGTGCTCTGCCCTATGCATTGAGTAAGGTACTGATTTAACAGTGACTGATGTCTATCATCTTAGTATTTAATTTTGGAAGAATATTGAATATCTTTAACTTTTTTTAACACTTTAAAAAGGGGATATGTACGGTCGCGGCATTCTGCTAAAATCCTTCGAACGATAGCCCAAGGGTGGGCTCGCGGAGCTGATATTGCATATGGATCCAGTTGGCCTGGATGGAGTGAAGTTAGACTTACTACACTTCCTGCTTCCACAGGAATCAGTGCTTCGTTTTGATCAGAAAAAATAGTTTTATTGACGGAATTCACATTGCATAAAAGAGCCTCGTTATATTCATTTTTAATCCATGGCCTCTCCACTGATAGTTTTCTGACACCATTGGGTATAGCAATAGAAACTTTCCGAGAGAGCATCCTAACTTTCAATAACTCAGCTTTAGGGAATAAAAGATAATTTGGGCGCGATATCATCGTCATGTCGCCCCATTGCACATTACCAAGAGAATTAATAATACTCGCAAATTTCTCAAGTAGGTCGAACCCTTTTGCGAGATCGTAGTGGTGGCCAACAGGAACTATAGCCTTGTTAAGGAATGCGGAAAGTAATATTTCGTTTTCATTTGAAGAATCTAATCTGAATCTACCGATCACTGGAAATCCCCCAAACAGATCCACAATATTCAGACCTACCATTTTCACCTTATCCTCATCTGGGTTTCCCAATCTCAAAGACCCAGGTGAAATGCAGGCACTTTCAAACCCCAACTTGGCCATATCTTTTAAAATGTCCTCACTAGTGGCTCCATGTGGAGAAGTCATGACACGTGAAATTTTGACCCCAGCTTTTTTCTCAATCCTTTGAATACGCCTCAACGCTTGTGAGAGTTGGGTTATACGTTCCATCTCGGACCAATCTCTCGCGAACTCATTTCGCAAATGATTATTGCCGTGCATCAGCAAAGAAAGATAGGCTCCCTCCTCCCTGAAAAGTTGCGCTGCTCTCTTATCTATAAACCAACCATCGAGAGGAATGGTTGCAAAAGCAACATGATAACTATTTTGCTTAGCATGATCGATTAGTTTCTGGAAATGCAAGCACCCATAAGTCTGAAAGTGAAGATTTGGATCATCGAACATAAAGCATGCACGCAAAGGAGGAGTCCTCCAACCATCATGGCTGCTTACTTTTCGAACAAAGTCAATTAGCGGAACCATCTCCATGAAGCGGCGGCTATTCAAATATTTGAAGAAATATTTTTCCTTTGAAAAGGTAGGTAGTCCCGCTCCAACGCGATAGCATAGATACTCATTGCTTCTCGACTGAAGCCAAATTGGCTGGCCATGGGCTTCGGCTATTACAAATTCATTATCGAGTGCAACCAGTCCTTCAAGTTGATCTTCGATAGGGCCATGCATGGTACGCCCCCGAAACGGCACTGGAACACTCTTGTGGCGAGAAAATTTGATTTGATTGGCTTGGAAGCTTGAAGGATTGGAATCTTGTTTACAAACAAAGTATTTGTGAAAATCAGAGGGCACTATCTCCTTTTTCAAACGCTCATCCATATCTAAATATATAACAGCATCTAGTTCTTTATAGTTCCCTATTGACCGATTTTCAAATTTTACGTTATATAAATTTTCAAGAACTTTAAATATAAATTGCTCTTTAACATTAAAAGATGCATTTGAAATAACACCTATTTTATTCACAATAGTTACCTCCGAATCATATCTGACTAAATAGGGAAATTCGGTTGGTTATTCATAGAGCCGAAATGTGAGAATATTGCATAACCCATAGAAAAAAAATACTTGACAGTTACACTTTTCCTCTAATTTGTTATAAAAAATATCCATACACTAGTATAAAATTACTGAAGTGACCCAACGCCTCAAATTTTCCCTAATTATCTACTTCATAAATAATGTTGATCTATAAACAGAAACATTTTGACCTAAGGGAGAAAATATTTTTTTAATTAATTCATATTTATCGTATGAAAACAATTTTTCTAATACTGGATGCACATAAATAAAGTATGCTTTTCTCGGATTCTTTGAAATAGATTTATTAATGTTAGAAAGAACTTTTGAAAAAACTTCTTCATCGAATGGGTTGAAAAAGAAAAATACTGATGCATTATCTGGAATTATATATTCTGAAGCGTCCATATGGATGACTTCTACATTCTGTAATTTGGTTTTATTTAAATTCAAACAGGCTATATCACAAAGTTCTTTGGAGAATTCAACACCTACTATTCGCTTAAATTCAATTTTAGCCGCCATGATAAGGACTCTCCCTTTTCCGGAGCCAAAATCTATAAAAGTTCCATCAAACACATCAGGATCTAATGATTTTATTGAATCGTAAAAAGTGGCTTTTTGAGTTGCGTTATATCTTTTAGCTTTATCTAAATTTTCACTTTTAATATTAAGGTGACTTAAAACAATCGGAATTTTAGTGTCAGTGCCATGAATTATATCAAAAAAATAATAATCGTAAATTAACATTATTGTATGTGAAATTCCTCTTTTAAATATGTTGTTTAGTATTTTTTTTATTTTTTTCATATATCAGATCATTCTATGTGTCTATTCTGAGCACCTACTATCAAACACTTCAAAACCTCTTTAAAACAACGTTTAGACAGGTTAGGTGAAAGACAACCCGGTGCAAATCAATTCTTCGCTTATTGCGTGCAAGAAAGCGGGGATAATAAAAAAGCTAAGCAAAGATATCCTTCTCCTTTTTAAAATTATAAGATCAAAAAAATATTTAATTTTTTGATCTGTCAATCCGTGAAAGCATCGGAAACTTTTAAAAACAAGCGTAATGTGTCAGTGCCCTTTGTAGAGCTCTCTTGTCACTTTCAGCGAAATAAATAGAAATTAATGCACTAACCACCCTGTCGATGCAGAAATCACTAAGTATAGACTCACAACCTCTCGCCGTTTCATCTATAGCAGATGCTGCCAAAAAGTAAGGGCTAATTCAATTTGGATCCGCAGCGCTCAGAGGAGTTTAAGTGCATTAAGGAATTCATGATAACTAGTTTTACCTGTGAGCGGCAAACCGCATTTCGCTTTCGCCGTTGCAGGGTTACCGTGAGCAAAGGTCATAGCAGGAATTGAACTTGCAACAACGCTTCCCGCTGATATAACCGCACCATCTCCGATGGTAACGTTTGGAAGAATTATAACCCCAGGCCCAATAAAAGCACCATCTAATATTTTTACGCTATATATACCAGGTGTAATTTCCGTCATTCCACGGAAATGCGCAATGATTGTAACTCGCATACCAATGTTTACATCATTGCCAATATATACCAATTTTGGGTATGAAGTCTCAATGACAGTATCATAGCCAATTGAAACTTTTTTTCCTAGAGAAACCCCTCGAAGACGATGAAGATAGACTCTTAGAGAATCCGGCGCAACACGGGAAAAAATTTGTAATAAACGATTTAAAGCTCCTCTCAGAATTGTTTCGTTTGAAACATTAAATAGTACGCTAGCCAGGCTGGATCTAACCTTTTTGGTTTCGTTGTTGAAGATCCGGTCTCCAGCGGAATCTTCATAAGAATAGGTTTTCAATTTACCAGTTTCTTCAAAAGCTCCTATTTCCTTTTCCTTTACATCCGATAACTCTATAGTTTGTTTTTTATTTAAAATTAGCTTAGATAACTGGCTGATATTTCTTGCACCTAACAAATCTTTTATTGAAATGGAAATTCCGAATTCTTCTTCAATCAAGGAACTCAATTCAACAATTTGTAGCGAATTGATACCAATTTCAGTAAATGGTTGATTAGCATCAATACTTCCTATCCCAGAAACACTTCCTAATAATCTTAAAACTCCTTCTTCGCACCCATTCTCTCGCGAATCGAGATCGACGTCTCTTTTTTGGTCATTGTATTTAACCTGTCTTAGTTTTTTTTTGTCTATTTTTCCATTGGGCGTGAGTGGCATATCCTTAACATGTATTATACGATCAGGAAAAATCTGAGTCGGCATCTCTTTGGCGATAAGCTGTCGCAACTCTGCAAAGTTGGCTGTCCTATTTCCCGATGAAGCAATATACAATACAAGGCTTGTATTACCGTCGGGTGTGATATCTACATCAGCTATGCAACGGCTAACAAGCTCACTCTTTTGAAGAGTATTTTCGTAATCAAAAAGGTCGAGACGGTATCCTCGTACCTTTACCTGACTATCCTTGCGACCTTTAAAAACAACTGTCCCATCAGGTAAGTAAACTCCAAAATCACCAGTACAGTATATTAGATCATCTTTGAGTTCCGTGTAAGGGTTAATCAAGAATCTATGGTTTGGCTTTTCTCCTAAATCTCTGATCTCAAGTGCTCGGTAAGGAGTGCGTATACAAATCTCTCCTTTGACTCCAGGTTTACATAATTTCAGGGTCTCATCAAATAGGAGCAATTGCACTCCATCAATGCCCTTTCCAATAGGAATGGTCTCAACGTGAGACATGTTACGAGGTACTAAATGAAAAGACATTACTTGAGGGGTTTCTGTGGCTCCATAGCAATTTATGATCTCTGTATTGGGAGCACATTCTCTAAATCGTTCGACAAGGCTATTTGTTAGAATATCTCCACCAAAAAAAACATATTTTAACGAATTTGCTAGCAGATTGCGTTGATCTCCAGAGCGAGTGAGAAAAAAGTGTCCCATACTAGGGGTTAGGTGCATAACTGAAACATCTTCGCTCACTGCCCACTCAAATAATCTTCCTGGATAGTTGAAACATTCATCGTTAGGGATACATATTGTCCCACCAATCGACAAAGGTAAAAAAACATCTCGCAGGAGTGGATCATGTGAAAGCCCGCTGAGCATACTAACTCGTACATCTTCTTTTAAATCAAATGTATTAATCTGCCACTGAATAAAATGTGTAACTGGAATCTGTGAGCCTAATACAAGTTTAGGAAAACCTTGGGTGCCGGAAGTGAAAGAAGTATACATGAGATCATCAGGTTTGGCATCTATTTCATCTTTGGTTTCTGGCCTGTTATTACCTATACCAACTTTCGGTATATCCCCATTAAGGTATGGCAAATTTATGGTGAAACACCCTCCCCAATTTCCGATTACTCTTTCTATCTTAGGAGGCAAAACACTATTTGATGTTGCATTAATAATACCACATGGCTTAGCTAATTCGATAAGCTGAACATTCCTTGATACCGCATATTTTGCATCCAAAATGACAAAAGCCAACCTCGCTTGCAATACCCCTAACATAGCAATAATTAGGGCTGCATTCCTTTCTGCATAAATTGCTACGACACCCTGACGACCCTCAGCGTCTTTTATAATCCTGCTTGCCAATCGAGCACTAAATAATTTTAATTCGTGATAAGTCCATGCCTCTGCTTCAGTCTTTATTGCTATACGGTTAGGATCTTGAGAAGTAAAATTTTCCTGAAGGGTTTTTGTTAGTTTTTTTTCAAGTGGTAACCTTGGATCGGGAAGTTTCTCGATTGCGGATTCATTCTCGATTTTTTTAAAATTAATTGGTGTCATAATTATTATTTGTGGTTCTTCTCCCAATTAGTTATAGAAAGCCTGGTAGATTTTCAGGATAAAGTAGCGTAAATCGTGGAACCCATATGATTTTATTATAATGACCTTTATTAGGTTTAATACCCAATCAACGCAGTAATTTTTCATTTTTTAAGGAGCTTTTATTATTATGACACTCTACAACGGTTATCAAAAAAATAAACCACATCAGATGAAGGCCTTTAAATCCGGATTCGGTAACATTGAACACTAAAGCTATTATAAAGAAGGCAATACGCAATCTTCCAAAATCGAAATCGTAAGCAAATGATCTTATTAGATTTTTAAAACCAGATACGATAATGCCAATAAGTATTGTCAGGCCGATGAACCCGAGCTCAATGTATGTTTCTATATATCCGTTATGGGCTTCGGTCGGATGCCACCAATACATTTCCCAAAGCTTTGCCCTTCTTTCCCCTAACCAGAAGCTGTCGTAACCGGTTCCGAATAAAAAATTGTTGGACATATCTATGATATCCTTCCAGAGTAAGGTTCTTCCAGTCAAGGTAGGGTCACGTCCCATGGTTGAAATCGCAATGCCTGTAACACCAAATAACCACTCAGAAATTAAATAAAATAGTACCATTATTATCAGAAACGCCCCTATTCCGTTGATATTATTTTTAAATATTTGGGTACCAGTCCCCAAAAAAATACCAATCCCTATCACAAATGTTCCTGTTGCAGTAGCACTATCGACATTTATAAACAACCAGAAAATCATGGCTAAAATAAATCCATGAACTAGTATTTCTGTTCTAACGACAGGCATTTTTTTCTTTTTTAGAATTTTAGAAATGTGCCAGCAGAAAAGGAGTGCTGTTATCATACATAATAAACCCAGAGCGTTTTTTCCAACTGTAACGCCCACGATACTCATCTCTCCGGAATATCGGTGATACCTCCTACCCATATCCGGGAAGTATTTATAAAGCAGAATGGACAGTGGGATGAGAACATAGGCGCATCGTCTAATTAGAGTATTGAAAGCCAAAGCAGGATTAGGATCAGTTAGTACGATTAGTACCATTACAATATTTCCAAATTCTTTAAACCACCTTTTAAAAGACACAAATGGAAAATCAGACCATATTATACTAATCAGGCTATAGATAATGAATATTAATAACCAAATGTTATTCTTAAAGATCTGTGACCAATTTAATTTTCTACTTACTAAAATTAATATACCAATAAAAATCAATATGAGGAAAATATTCCTGTCGATGGGACTTCCCTCTATTACACTATCCGGAGATCTATTTGAAATTCCTGAACCTATCCAGAGGGAGATCATCCTTGAGCTTAGAATCGACAACCAAATTAAAGGTATCCATAACGCACTGGAAATGTAGGCTTTCTGCTTGCTATCCAATATAAGGATACAGAAAATGAAAAAAACGCAAAATATGAGTGCTAACTTGGCCGGCATTATTTTAGATTTTACTTAAATTGCTAATTTTGTCTATGAACGGCAACGATCATGCGGGTATGACCGTCCCAAGGCTTCTGCAACCTGGTGAATTAATAGCTGGTGGAATGGGTGAATGCATCGGTGTTGCATAATGCCCGAGTATTAAAGATTCCGGAGCCTCTTTGGTAGCACCGACTAAATAGTCGGCAATCCGCAAGAATCAGACCAGGAATTAATCTCGGGAACGTATCGGCTCATTTCGGGCACCCTTCAATACGGCGGGTGAAGGTTTTCTCATCGGATTAGAGAATCAGACCTGGCAGGTGCGGTTGTGCGTCATTTCCCTGAGAAAGTATGTATTAACTCTGTCCTGTGGTTGATACCTGCCGGAATGGAGCTCGAAATTTTTTGCATTGCAAGCAAGCCCGTTGGCTGGAAAAATTACCGGCTTATCCTTCGATTGACCTTTTGGAGCGTCAAATTCTGTAGCCATCTATCATTGACAGCAGTAATGCGGGGTTATTTAGTACTGCCCTGAACTGTTTGGTCGGCCTATCACATTCAGGCTGGATGCCCTTAAATATTTTTGATAAAATAGGCACAACTCTCGACAGGTCAGTTACAACGGGGTTGCACATGCTTAGACCTTTCGACTATTACCTATTTTTTTATTCCTATTATAATGATCAGCCCTTGATTTAGAATTTTTAAAAAAGTTTGGAAGCATTTCATTTAACATAACAAAAAATTGAGATATTGGTTTTGTTCCACGGTTAAAAACAATCGTCAGAATCAAGTAAAAAGATATACAGGTGACAGTGGCAAAAAAAATTCTAGCAACTGTATTTTGCTTGGCAAAGATATGTGAGATATAATTTGCCGACCCCAAAAGATACCATGAAAGAAAACCGGCAATCAAGGCGGAAATGTATTGTTTCCAAATCACGAATAAAATATGGTAAAATTTTATGCCTATAGGTTTCCCGGCATACCACAAAGCCGGGCCGATCAGAACGTAGTAGGATGCGCTGTAAGCAACGGCTACCCCTATAGGCCCAAACTGCACCCCGGTGAAAAGAAATAGTGCAAATATAGCAGCACCAAAACTGTTCCAGCGGAAAAGTCGGTCGGCATTTCCCAATGAAAGATGAATCCAGGCGATTGTACTGTATATCAACATGGCTCCTATGCCGGGACTAAATACAGACAAAATTTTCCCGGCCATACCCCATTGAGATCCTAAAAGGAGGAGCACAAGGTCATTTCCAACTAAAGTCAGAATAGCGCTTACCGGCATTCCCACAAAGGCAAGCATTGAAATGGAGTTAAAATAATACTGCCGGTAGGTATTCGGTTCTTTTTTTAATTTGCTTAAAGTTGAAACTGCGAGGCTTGTAAGCGGATATGCCAATTGGTTGGCGGGCATGACAAATAGGTGGTAAGCCCTTTCATAATATCCTAAAGAAAATGTGCCATGTCGCCATCCAATGAGCAATTTGTCGAGATTTCTACTCACATAACCCATCATATAGGCGCCAAGACTGTTGACCCCGTACTTTACCATGGGCCCAATACCGGTCTTTCTCTTAGGCCAGCCCGGCCGCCATGGACACAATATCCAAGCCCCGATGGCCATGGCGATAATAAAAACCAGCTGCCTCGCCACAATCGCCCAGTATCCCCACCCCTTCAAAGCAAGGAAAATTGCCGCAACGACACTTACCAGTGAGGCGAAAATTTGATTCCCTGTATATCTGTAGAATTGCAGATTTCGTTGCAATAGGGCCATGTGCTGTACCGCAAAGCCGTGGAAAATAAAACTGCATGCGATTACGAAAATAATTAATTTTAGTTTGGGCTCTTTATAAAACCAGACAATAAGTGGTGAAAGCCCTATAACTATCAGTGCAATTGACGCACATAAAACCACATTGAGCCATAGCAGAGTGCTTATTTGGTTATGATTGATTTCTTCCCTTTGAATGGTTGCATCCGCAAGCCGCAATATGCCAAACTCAATCAAAAAGCCACTGAATACTGTAACCATCGCAACCAATCCGAAATCTTGCGGTGTGAGCAACCGGGCCATTATCACGGCGCCGAACAATTGAATAAAATACGTTATCAGACGTGAAGCTATTACGGCCCCGGCACCCTTTACCGCAAGGTTTCTCAGGTTGCTCTTTAAATGATCGGTTGCAAAGTAATTTTGGGCTGTGGATTTGTTAAGTGCAGGATCCCTCAAATTTTTTAATTTCCACCAAATATTTAAAATTTAAAATGGGTTGCCATTTCCAGATGTCAGAATAAACCAGACCTGCCCCATGCTATGCTTTTTTCGAAAAACCGTCAGGCTGACATCTTCTTTGATCGTTTAAATCTATTTCCTGGAATACCACTGCTTTCTCAACTTAATTAACAGGTCTTTGAGTTTCACGGGTATTATCCCATCTACACCGTGATGAAGATTTGATTTTAAAATAATATGTCCCGCCAGGTTTAACGGAATATAGTATCTTGGCAGGCCAATTTTTTCGAACCCGTTATGCCGCTTAAAATCCCCAAGGGAACCTGTGATCCATTTAGAGTACACTAATTGATGAATATTCTTTTCAGCGCAGATTTCAACCGCTTTGGCAAGTAAGGCATTTGTCGGCGATTTGTCTCGATGTTCCAGTTTCGATAAGATTTCGACCATCATTGCATAGCGGTCGGTATAGAGTAATTTAATAAAGCCTATCAATTCATTTTGAAAATAGGCACCGATAAAACCTGAGGCGTCCAACCGGTCTGACATTTCTTGCTTAATAGTCTCCTTATCTTTACCGTAATGCCAGAAAGGTCTTCCCTGTCTGATCGGGCTTTCATTGAATATTTCGGTTATCCCCTGGATCAGACTCTCATCGAAATCCGATAGTCTGATTTCAACCCCCTTCTTTTGAGCTTTACGAGCCACATTTCTTGTTTTGGCATTGATCTGTTTTGACCACCAATGATCAAAGGTGGAGATCGGAAGCACCGCCAGATTGTCCGGTACCATGTGGTATCCATAATCAGGTTCGGTGTAAGGCAGCCTCTGCCAGAAAGAAAACAGCCCGGGTTTCGGACGAGCCAATTTTAATTCAGATATGAGCTTCGGGGGGTCCTCAATATCCTCAAACCACTCATTTGCAAGGCTTGCTATTTTGATGAATTTTCCGGAAATATATATGTCTTTACCGTCAATAAACATTCGTAGATTGTCCTCCCTGAAAATAAACAACCCCCGCTGTTTGCGAAGGGGTTATCAAGCACCGTTTGGCGCATATAGTCAAAAAACATAATATTGAGACAAAAAGGCAGCACAGCCTCTTCACTCTGATCCGCCTTGGGAGACGGGGTCTCTTTTATTTCCGTCACAGCCGAATATCGAATCCATTATTTTCGCGGTCAGCAGAATTTTATTGTAAGCAATAGGCAGAGGCTCGCCATTTTTAACCGAGCCGTAAAAAGATTCAATTAAATGCTTCATGCCGGAATCATTGTGGAAGTCTCTTTTTAAAAATTTTTTCATATTAAAAGTGGAATTGGCGATATATTGTTTGGCATACAGGTACGGGGGAACAAAGTGGTCGAGATAGCTTTTATATTTGTTGCCGCCAACCTTAATGAGCGTCTGGTTGTCATCATCAACAAAAATTGCATTTTGGGGGCCATAGATTCTGAAATGACGCAGGACAGGGCGCATTTGCGTTGAGAAGGTAAAATAGGCGGTAGTGCCCTTACTATCTATAATTATAGCTCGCGATTCATCAATGATATCGCTTTCATTAATACTTTTTAAAAAAGGGCTTGTAAAACCATGAGCGATTACTTCAGGATTATCATCTTCCAAAAATTCAGCAATTTTGCTAATGCCGTGGCTGATCAAATTATGCATCAACTTTCCAGGCAAGGCTCTAACCCAGTGTTTTTTGTCGCCTAATACTGCTTTTGCATAACGCTCATCTCCAAGATCATAGCCATAGTAGCTTTCCATATGAACCGGAGCCCCGCCCAGGAACCCATCGCTTATTAATTGCTTCATGCGGATGGCGGCATGATTGAATTGCAGATTATGACCGACCGTGAGTTTTAAATCCTTTTCCCTGGCGGTGTTTATCAAGGCCTCGGCATCAGATGCGTTTACCGTAAAAGGTTTCTCGATATATACGTGGCATCCTGCTTCCAGACAGAGTTTCCCCAACTCAAGATGACTTAAAGCCGGTGTGGTAATATGAACAATCTCCGGATGGGCTTTCTCTAAAAATTCATTAACATCATTAAAATGATGCGCCACATTAAATCTGTCCGCAAGCTGCTCGGCCATCAGTTCTTCACTGTCACAGACACCGACTATCTTGCATCCGTGAATCCTTTGAATATTGGCAGCATGTTGATCAGCGATTTTTCCGCACCCGATTATTCCAACTCTTATCAATTGTAACCTCCGGCTTTCTTTGAATATTCAAAATACCTCTTGAGCCCTTCGGCGGTAGAAATCTTTGCATGCCAACCCAGCAACCTCTTCAACTTTTCATTTGGATACCGGTTGCCTTTCCATTCGGTCATACAACGGCTCCGATTAAATACAGGAGGTAGCTGCCCCTCGGACCATTCCGAATATTTTTCCCATAAATAGCTTAAAAGATAAGAGACTCTGTATGGAATGGATACCGATTTAAAATGCCTGACCTTCTTCTTATAATTTTTCAAAAATTCCCTGCTTGTCGGAAGATCGTCGTCGATGATGTTAAAGATCTCTCCATCAACGCCCGGTTTAACACCGGCCAGGGCGATTGCGTATGCACAGTTGTCGACATATGTCAGCGGAATCTTATTGGAGCCGCCCAGGTGGAGATAGATACCGAACGTTCCAATACCAACCCTTCCGGTGATGGCATTTTTCCCCGGGCCATAAACGGCACCAGGCCTGACAATCACATAAGGAAGTCTGTACTTTGCGTGGTATTTCAAAATCAACTCATCCTGTTTAACCTTGCCGTAACAATATGCCTCCCCCCGCGAAGCAGGTTTGCTTTCTACCGGGCATGTCTCATCGAGCACTCCGCCGCGCCTGATTTCCCTGTTGGAATAAACAGCAACGGAGCTCACGTTTAAAAATCGTTTAAAACTCTTTACCGGCAATGTGGCATCGAGCAGATTTCGGGTCGTTACCACCGAGTTCATGAAAGCCCCTGCAAATGATTTATCTATTCCGGCTGCAAGGTGATAAATCACGGAAACGCCATCGGTGGCTTTTTTACAATCGCCCGGCGAAAGCAGATTCCCTTTAATGATCTGGACGTTTTCCCGCGCAAAAGAATCGATAACTCTCTTAAGTGATGTTAGATCGCTTGAAGGTCTTACGAAGCAGCGAAGATTTTTAAACCCGTATTCCAGAAGAGCTTCAACCACTTTTGAACCAATAAAACCATTGGAGCCAGTGACCAAAATAAGGTCGTTAAAACCAATTATCAACTCTTTTCCCGACATTCACATAAGCTCCTTTTTAAATTTTCGATGATAAAAGCGACAAGGCCTTATAGGTAGTTGCCTGTGCCCAGTGAAGCATTGGGGCTTTAGCCTTGATGCCGATTGGATATTGTCTATAGTAGAAATACCCGTTGCCGTGCTGCATATTATCAATCGTCCAATTAGCGACCTTTAAAGCCAGCTGCAGCGCTTCAGAGTCGTTTTCGGCAAAACCGGCCAAAGTGTCTATGGCCTGGGAAGCACATTGGCTATCTACCGGATAAGTTCTGTTATGATAATATCTGGGGCGCCCGCTCTCCTCGAAAAAAGTGTCCATGTAAAATCTTAATCCCCGTTTCAAAATGCCTTTATATTCTTTATCAGCTGAGTATTCAATGTAGCATTTTAATCCATCTAAGTTATAGCCGGTATGAAAATTATCTATCCACTTAAATTTAGGATCTTCTCCATACCACCAGGCACCGTTTGGCTGTTGTCTTGAGCAGCTGAATTTCATTGCTTCTCTGGCTACTGCCAAATAGTCCTTATTCCTGTTATGTTTGGCAGTGCGTGCAAGCATTGCTGCGCCAAGCATATTAGAATTGTGAATGGTGCTATCAGTGTCACCTTTTAAATAGCCAAAACAAAACCCTGATTCTGTTTGATTTCTTGGTAATTCCAGAATCCATTTACATATACTGTCAGCAATTTCTAAATAACGTACTTCCGCAAATTCCTCATATGCATCCAGAAACGCCTGCCCAACTAGAACTGTCCAAACCAATATCGGTTCAAACTTATAATAGATTCCACCCCTGCTTGCAAAATCGAAGTGCTTGCCCCAGCTGTATTCCTTGAAACCGGGAGACTTATTCTCAATCAGCCATTCCAGGCAAGAATTTATTTTGGTCTTGTATGCCGCGTCTCCGGTTAGCCTGAACATATGGCAGTAGCCCCAGGCCATGTATCCGCGGCCGATGGTCGATTCGAGCGGTTTCACTCCAAACACCGGTCTTAAGTTAATTGGGCTTTGCCTGATCAGTTGCAAAAGGCATCTATCTAAAAATAGATTTCCGAAGGTTAGCGGTCGAAAAAAGGATGATAATCCGTCAAATGGTTCATAACCTTTGTAATTGTGGTCCTCGACCCACTTTTCGACCTTTTTAAGGCTGTTCAGAATTGTTTCTTTGGTCAGGTTTGTATTCATAGAATTTTTTAACAATATTTAATGAATGGATTCTATTTTAATAAAAACATATTTGGACAGGATTTACAGGATTTGCAGGATTATTTTTCTTTATTTTCTCTGTCACTATAATATTATACAGACTCATACCTTTTTTAAGACTGCCAAGCTATTATTTGATAGCAATTTAATTTTATTTTCGCCGGAGGCGGTTGGGTTTAACCGTTTTCTTCCCTCCGGGCTATAGGCCCTATAGGCCGGTGGCCGGAAAACGGTCAAGAAGAAATCATGATAATCCTGTAGATCCTGTCAAAAACTAAATAATAAGATTAGAATCCATTCATACTTCATTTGCCTATGTTTACGGCTTTTATAAAAGAATTCTTTAATCTTTGCATTTGCTCTTTTCTGTGAAATATAATCAACTCCTTTGGTATCGGTCTTTGGACACGACTAATAAAAGCCCAGGTATAACCGGCCAGCAGGATAAGCCCGCCAATGATATACGGCTTGGATTTCATCTGGTAAAAAGCCCTAAAAAGAGCCCACAATGGATGGCCGCCCAAATAATAGTCCTCTTTTCCGAGTTTGAATCTTGCGATTAAGGTGCTGGTGCCTCCGGTCCCCATTTCCCGGTGATGAAAGCAGGTTTTTTTTGTAAATGTACGTGTTTGCCATCCGTTCATTCTAGCCGAGGTTACCGCAACCCAGTCGATACCGCCGCCTTTGATCGGGGTGTAACCTCCGATTTGCTCAAAGCATTTGCGCCTGAAAAGCTGGCAGGCACCGGAAACATGCTCAATATTTGTGAAATTGTAATCGTAGCCCTCTGATGAATCTTCAATAAAAGGGGTGCCTGCAACACCGAGTTCGGTAAATTCAGAAAATTTCTTTAGCAGGAACTCAAGGTAATCTTTTTCAAAAGAAATATCGGCATCCAGATTACCAACTATATCATATTGCAGCCCATTAAGTTTTTCATAACCGGTATTAAACGCATGCACTTTGGCGGCAAACTGCCGATCGCTGTGCTCCGGCCTTCTTACCAGTTCAATCCAGGCGTTGGCGGCCAGATATTGCTCCACGATTTCATCCGTGCGGTCAGTTGATCCATCGCTGACAATCACCCACTTTTCGGGCAACACTGTTTGCGATATGACGGATTGAATCGTTTTTTCGATATAGACTTCCTCATTATAAGCCGGTGTTATGAGGGCATATTTTAGTTGGGTGCTCATGTTGAATGGATTCTATTTTAAATTATTTTTTTGGGACACGGATTTTCGCAGATAAAGACAGATAATTTCAAGCCTCCTACGGCGGCGGGGCAGCCATACACATGCAAAGGTGCCGGTTTTGCTATGTGTTTTATCCCGCCGGAGGCGATACAAATTATTTTTTATCTGTGTCCTAAATTGTCTTTTTTTAAATTATTTGGGACACGGATTTTCGCAGATTTTATGAATTTTTTTATTTCTCAGTTTCGTTTAGAAACTGAGAAAACTCAATCCGCTTTCAGCGGAAAAACTATAATTTATGCAATGTATAAAAAATCAGCCATCATTATTTTCTATCATTATCAAACACTTTACGCTTGATCTCAGGTTCGGGTCCAAAATTCAATAAAAGTCCAACTTCAATATCCGTGGCTTTAAGATAATTTAATAGTTGTGCCTCATGATCAGCAATTAAATTTTTTGTTGCTTTTATTTCCACAATAACCTTTTGATCTACCAACATATCAGCAAAATATTCGCCTACTACCTCTTCCTCATAGATCACTTTTATCGGCTCTTGTGAAACGGCAGGGATATTGGCTTTTCTAAATTCGATCATCATCGAATTTTCATAGACTTTTTCAAGAAAACCATATCCAAGTGTGTTGTATACCTTATAGAAAATCTTAATTATTTGTTCAGTCAAGTCTTTATATTTGTAATCCTTAAAATTTGCGTTCATCTGTGTCCTATTTTATTACTTGAATTCAACTCATAAGTGCAACGTATAAGGTGGTGAAGAAATGAGCTAACTGCGGTATAGTAAGCGTTTCTTAAACCACCACGTAAAAGGAGCGCTTATGGGCCTATACACACAGTTAACTCAGGAACAAAGATATCAGATTTACGCATTTTTGAAAGCAGGTTTTTCACAATTAGCAATAGCGTCCGAAATTAATGTCCATAAATCCACGATTTGTCGTGAATTAAAACGTAATAAGGGGCAGAAAGGATACCGTCCTAAACAGGCACATGTAAAAGCAACCAATCGGCGTCAGAAAGCTGTTAAATATGTTAAACTAACACCCAAAATTATTATCCTGGTAAACAATCTGATCCGACAGGATTTCAGTCCTGAGCAAGTTTCCGGAACCCTTAAGCGAAACCATGGCTTAATGATAAGTCATGAGACAGTTTATAAGCATTTGTTAGTCGATAAAGCCAATGGCGGCACTTTGTACAAGCATTTAAGACGTTCGAATCGTAAACGTAAAAAGCGATACGGTTCTCGTAATCTTCGTGGCCAGATCACTGGCCGTGTTAGCATTGATCTCCGACCAGCTATTGTTGACAACAAAGAACGAATTGGTGATTGGGAGATCGATACGGTTATTGGTAAAAACCATAAGGGCGCTCTGCTAACCATTGTAGAGCGTAAATCTAAATATACGCTGATACAAAGATTGTCTTATAAACGGTCTCAGCTGGTAGCCGATGCAACTATCAATTTGCTGGCTCCTTACCGGGAAAAAGTCTTTACGATTACATCTGATAACGGTAAAGAGTTTTCTGAGCATCAACGAATCTCGAAACGGCTGAAAGCAAAAGTGTATTTCGCTCATCCATACCATTCATGGGAACGAGGATTGAACGAAAATACAAACGGTCTTATCAGACAATATTTTCCAAAGAACACGGACTTTAAAACGATCACTATTGAAAGCGTTCAGAAGGTAATGGATCGGTTAAACAACCGGCCAAGAAAAACCCTTGAGTATGCAACCCCAAATGAGGTGTTTTTCGGTAAAAATTTTAAACATGCAGCTTAATATTGATAGTTGCACTTATTGTTTGAATCTACGTTATTAAATAATGGATAAAATCGATTTTAGTATTTCCTGGACACGGATCTGCGCAGATTAACACAGATTAGTTCAAGCCTCCTGGCGGCGGCGGAACGTCCTGATGCACGGAGGTGTTATCTTGATATGTGTTTTTCCTCGCCGCAGGCGAAATAAATTTTCTTTTTAATCCGTGTTAATCCGTCTTTACCCGTGTCCCAATTGTCTTTTTCCTTTTGCCTTTATCCTTTCGCCTTTGTCCTTTATCCTCTCCCAACGCCGCAGGCGATAAAAATTATTTTATTATCTGTGTGCATCTGCGTTCATCTGTGTCCCATTTATATTTAGCTTTCAAATTCTTTGATTTTATTTGCCACGTATTTTATCTGAGACTCTTCCAGTTCGGGAAACATGGGCAGGGAAAGAATTTCTTTCGAGGCTTTGGAGGCTTCCGGGAAATCATTTTCAGTGTGCCCAAGATAGCGGTACGCTTTCAGGTTGGGCAGAGCAATGGGGTAGTGAATACCGCTAGATATGCCGTTTTCTTTCAGGTGCTCCTGGAGTTTGACCCGTATACCCTCTTTTACCCGAACGACGTACAGATGATATACCGCCCGGACATCGTCGATTTCAACCGGAGTGATTAACTCAGACTCCTTAAGGTATTCATTATACAGGTAAGCATTCTTGCGCCGGTTTTCGGTCCAGTCTTCAAGATGCCTTAATTTTACAGCGAGCACCGCGCCCTGGATACCATCCATGCGGCTGTTGACTCCCTCCATCTCATGGTTGTATTTTTCCACCCGGCCGTGATTGGCGATCATGCGAGCTTTTACCGCCAACGCTTCATCTTTGGTAACAATCGCGCCGGCATCCCCGTAAGCCCCCAGGTTTTTTCCCGGGTAAAAGCTGAAACAGGCCATATCGCCCATAGACCCGATACGACGTCCCTTATATTCTGCCCCATGTGCCTGGGCGGCATCTTCAACGACCTTCAAGTTATGCTTATAGGCAAGATCGATTAGCGGATCCATATCGACAGGCTGGCCGTATAAATGCACGGGGATAATCGCCTTGACAAGGCGTTTAGTTGATTGGTTGATTGGTTGATTGGTTGATTGGTCAGGATCGCATTTGTGTTCCAGAAATTCCCGTAGCTTCACAGTATCCATGTTGTATGTTTTTGGGTTGATGTCTACAAAAACAACTTTTGCACCGGTTGAGGTAATGGCCTCCGATGTTGCGATGAAACTGTTGGCCGCTGTGATAACCTCATCACCTTCACCGATACCGAGGGTTTTGAGAGCGATAAAGAGTGCATCCGTACCATTGCCCACGCCGACGCAGTGATTTACGCCGCAAAATGCTGCGAATGCATCCTCGAATGATTTTGCAAAAGACCCTCCAATGAACGCAGTATTGGCGATCACGTCCGCAATCGCTTTATCGATCTCAGTTTTAATGCTTGCATATTGAGCCTTTAAATCAACAAAAGGAATATTCATGTTGCCTCCACAAGTTTGTGTAACGTTTTTACCGCCAGCCGGTTGTCAAATCTGAATCCACTTTTCAAACTCTCTAACCCCTGAATGGCCTTTTCTAATTCAGAAGCATTATTGACGACTTTCGTGTATCCCATTGCCTGCAATTTTAAGTGCAGATCTTCATTCATATCGCTTTTGGCCGGTAATTCACCGTACTCGTAATCCCTCGGCATCACGAAAAATTTCGTATCGTATTTTAAGCATTTTGTCCCGATACCGGCACTTTCCTGGGTGATGACATACCGGGAATTCAGGATAAGTTCGTCAATTTTTTCCGGTGTGCAGAAATCAAATATTTCAAGGTATTGCGAATCATAGCGCGTATGGCCGGCCTGGACAATCACTTTATGGTTGATGATCCCTTTTTTTACAAGGTCCTCCACGGCTTTAATCAAGCGGGTAAATGCTTCGGTCCGGGTCCCGAGCGTAACAAACACGTGATCTAAACTTGGTTGTTTTGGTACTTCCGCGCTTTTTTCAAATACGGGACCGATATAGGTAACTTTAGGATTGTTCTGATCTTCCCATTGGCTGAGAATGGGGTGGCCGATCTTCAATAAGAATGAACCCATCTTGGAATAGCCCTTTACCCGGGAAAAGGTGTCGATGAAGAAAAAATCAATCCTCAGGATTTTGGCCAGCAAAAAGGGAACAAAGGCGGTTCTGCCCGACCCCGTGGAAAGAATGTGGGTCGGCTTTTCTCTGATAAAAATTTTTATAAGGGATGGAATCTGATTCAGGTAGGCCCAGGGCTTTTTAAAATGGCCCTGATTGATAAAATACTTTTTTTCATTCTCCAGTTGGCTTAAAGTTTGTTTGTTTTCGTTGGTAATCCAGAAATGGTCATATCGACTGTAAAAGGACGACAAATTCGTCAGCTGCTCGAAATGACCGCCGATGGTGCACACAAGGGCCAGATTTATTTTCGATGGTTTCATGATAGAAGGAAATGATTCGGTTTTAGTTTTTTTTGGACACGGATTTTCGCAGATTAACACAGATTAGTTCAAGCCGCCTGCGGCGGAGGCACACCTAAGTGCTTCTGCTAAGCCTGTTGCTGTGTCGTAGTATAATCTCAAATATCCTCAGGTTGGCAATGTATATTGGCTTTTTTCCTCGCCGCAGGTGAAGTAATTTGTCTTTTTAATCCGTGTTAATCCGTCTTTATCTGTGTCCTAATTGCCCTTTTATTTAGTGGAAAGGATTTCGACCACTTTTTGGGCATGATCGATTCCGGTGATGCATTGGGTGCCGTTTTCGATGCAGTCGATAAAATGGTCGATTTCAACCTTGAGCGGCTCCAGAAAATTGATTTTCGGCAAAAGTACATCGCCGGATCGGAGGTCAAAGGTCTGGAAATGCGGGTTATCATAATCCATGTTCTCCCCAAGCACCGCGTTCCGTTCTATCCCTTTATCATAAATGGCAATTTTATTTTCAGCAGTGTCGTCGTAAATGACCATCTTTTTGGAGCCGACGATGGTCATGGAACGGACCCGCTGTGGGTCCAGCCAGCTGACGTGGATATTGGCCATGACCTTGTCCGGGTACATAATGTTGAGGAAAACCACGTCTTCAACATCGTCCTGGATGTAGGCGATACCGCGCCGAACCACGGACACAGGCGGCGGATCTCCCAACCAGTATTGGATAATGCTGATGTCGTGGGGTGCAAAATTCCAGAGTGCATCCACGTCCGACCGGATACGCCCCAGGTTCAATCTCTGGCTGTAGACATAGCGGATATCACCGAGTTGGCCGGAATCGATCAAATCTTTCACATACCGGACGGCGGCGTTGAAAAGAAAGGTGTGCCCCACCATTGCCACAAGGTTTTTTGCGGCGGCAGCTTTTCCAATCTCCTCGACCTCTGCCACGCTTCTTGCCAGTGGTTTTTCCACCAGGATGTGCTTTCCGGCTGCCAGGGCACGCAGGGCAAGGTCATGGTGAGTCGCCACCGGGGTGGCAATGACAACAGCGTCAATGTCCGGATCGTTGATTATCCGTTCCACGTCGTCGGTGGTTTCCACGGCTGGGTAAAGTCCGCCGACGTAATCTCGGCGTTCTTTTGAGAGGTCCGCCACTCGGTGCACGTGGCACTTTTTGTTTGCCACGAGATTCCGCAGCAGATTCGGTCCCCAATAACCAACACCAATTTGAGCAATGTTCAACATAAAATTTTCTCCTTATATTTAAGATGGATAGAATCGATTTTGGTTTCTTTTGGACACGGATCTACGCAGATTAACACAGATTAATTCAAACCGCCTGACGGCGGTAAAGCATCCAGGCATACGAAGGTGCCTGTTTGCTATAAGTTTTTCCTCGCCGCAGGCGAAGTGATTTTTCTTTTTAATCCGTGTTAATCCGTCTTTACCCGTGTCCCTACTGCCTTTTTCCTTTTGCCTTTATCCCTTCGCCTTTGTCCTTTATCCTCTCCCAACGCCGCAGGCGAAACAAAGAATTTTTTGATCCGTGTGCATCTGTGTTGATCTGTGTCCGACATTGTTTTTGGTTAAAATAGAATCCATTCCTTTATAGATTTCTATAAAGATTAATAAGATCCATTTTATGGGTCTCCCAGCCGTATCGGTCGAGAAACGCATTTGCTTTTCGAACCTGTTCGGCTCGTTTTTTTTGATCACTGTATAGGTCTTTAATCGCCTCGGCCATAGAGTCGACATTTTCGGGAATAAAATACCGGACCATCTCAGGCGTAAAATAATGCTTTATCCCTTTTAACTCCGGAACTGCTACCGGGATATCAAGGGCAATATATTCCAGCATTTTAACAGGAAGCATAAGCTCGGTGGCGATATTTTTACGGTTTGAAACAAGGCCCAGGTGCATTCCTCTCAGTTCTTTGACAAGTTGCTCGACAGGGACCATTTTTTTATTAAAATGGATGGACCGGCTGACACCCAGGGACCGACTCAATTCTATAAATTCATCCATATCATCCCCATTGCCGAGTATATGAAATTCAAGTTCGGGAATGCTTGGAATCAGCCGCGCCACTGCCATGATGGCCAGGTCTACCCCAAGTCGCCGGGTGATGGTTCCATGGTAAACCAGGTTGAAACTTTTCCGCCGGTTCACGACGGGTGAGGTTTGACGGCATATACTGAATTTATGGGGATCCGGAACGTTAAGCAATACGTTAATTTTTTTATCATCAGTGCCGCGACTTGCTATGGCCTCTTTTTGAACATGATTGACACAGATAACTTTATCGGCCAGTTTGGCACAGAGGATTTCCTCCCAGCTAAGAATTTTAAATAAAAAACCGCCTGTTTGCCCCTTAAACTTGGCCGTAAAGGTTTCCGGCATGGAATCATGGATATCGAGAATGATTTTCCGGCGAAACAGTTTCGGTAGCAGTGCCGAAAAAATGATAAAGTCCGGCATGTTGTGCACATGAACAACATCGGCTTTTCCTGAAAAAAAAAGACGGCTGCAATAAATGAAGGCGCTTGCCAGGAAACTGAAATAGGACAGCAAATACCTGAAGGCAGACTTCCCCCGGTATTTTTGAGTGTTGACTTCAATTATCTTAACTGCGTCAAGTTCATAAGTTCTGGGTTTATTCTGTTCTTTCAGAACCAGAAAGGAAACTTCATATTCGGGCAGGCTGGCCATGGTCTCCGCTTCCCGCCTGACCCGAGCATCCGATGCATAGTTCGTATATGCAATCATGCAAATTTGAATAGTTCGTTTTCCTCTCACTGTCCCGGATCACGCCTTAATATAAAATTTCCTGCTCCAGATGACCGGAAAATGGTATTGCCAGCGGTTCGTATTCAGAGCTACATTTGGGGGTCATCGTACTATCGGGGGTATAAACTTGAAGCACTAAATCCGGACCGGGACCCGGCGGGTGGCTGACCGAAACATTTACCCGACCGTTTGGGGCCTGCACTTTTTCGAAAACCGCTTCACGCCTTTTTTTAAACCATCCGACAATTTCACCTGCGGTGCCGAAATAAACCCCGCAGCCTTTTAAGTCAGCTACAAGTTGGACATAAAAATCATCCCACAGTCTTTCAGGTGCCACACTTCGGTGATGCCAGTTAAGGGTCAACACGCCGCCATACTGTATTGCCCTGTCAATTAATTTTCGGATTAACACCGCTGCCGTCGACTCCGATAGATTCATCCGGTCCGGGTAGAATAGTGCGGTATCCTGAATGTGCAATGGGAGTTCAAGTAATTCTCTCGTTCCCGGCAGGCGGAAAGGCTGCAAGGTCCCCGCTCGAAATCCTACTGTCTCATTGTACCCGAATGATGAATCATAAAAATAGCCGGCCTGCTCGAGTAAGCCGGGTGAATCTTGATTGAAATATAACCAGTGCATCCGGATGCCCAGGTTGGTTTGGTTGGTTATAATTTTAATTTTCTCATACTCTTTGTTCCCCAGCCTGGAATCCGCCCAACTGTCAATGCCATGAACCCCTATTTCGAACCCTTTTTCAAGCAAATCATTGGTTTCATTTCCGAGATCATCGATATCGTACTTCACAGCTCGCATTTTGGGCGCATTCCCGGACAGTCCTTGCCCAGGTCTGCCTTTAAAAGGAACCAGGAAAAAGGTAGATCCCAAATTCTTTTCGATTGCTATATACCGCGGAAATTGAATCCAGAAGTCTTTTGATATTCCAAAATAAACAAACGGTAATGAAAGGACGGAAACCCAATTTTTGACCAACTTATTAAGCGACAACCTTTTTTTAAAAAGCCGGATTATTGATCCTATTGTCGCTCTGTAAATAAAACCGAAAAAGGTGGAATCCAGCTTGTGATTTCGTATGCCGGCAAAATCAACATCATGGGTTAGGCAAACAAAAAAATTATGCCCATGCGGAACCGGTGGTATCTCTACCAGGGGTAACCCGGATTCTATAATCCAATTACGGAGGTTTGAAATGTGGATGTCCAAAGTGGGAAAGTGGGCAAATGAAAGCGGTTGCCCTTGTGTCAGCAAATAATTGACTTCATTGAATAAGTCATAACCGATTCTTAAAATTTTGTTTCCGTTTCGCGTAATTTCTACTCCGATGGCGTCATCGCTGCCATCGAGGTTAATAAATGAACTCAGTCCATATGAAAAGGTCAATAGGTCCTTGAAGACAGGAAATTTTTCACTGCCTGACTGCAAAATAAAGCCACTTGTCCGGGTAATTTTTTTCTTTCTAATTCCAGTATCAAATGATGAATGATGGGTACCGAAAATAACTATCAGCTCCGAGTTTAGCTGCGATATTTCAGTACCATTACAAATTACGACGCGATATCGCTCACCGGGACGATAAAATTCCCAGGGGGTTTTAAAAAGCTCAAAAAATTCTTTAATGATATCTTCCTGTTCACTATTTGAAACAATACCAATCATATTGTATGCATATTGAACCTTTATGCAGTTTCAACCTTTTTTGCCAAAAGTTCCAAACGTCGTTTTCTTTCAAATAGTGCCGGCATAGGTGCAACCCCCACTTTTTCAAGTATAGTCTCCCACCGGTACACCCAATCATGATGCAGTAGTGACTGCATCACATTGTTTTTCCGAATTTTTTCCTGCCGTTCTGGCTGCATATCGAGTTCGTTTATAATCGATGCAATCTCATCAGAATCAAAAGGCAAATCCATCACCGCATCCGGCCAAGTGAAAATCTTATCAAATCTTTTATTCTTTGGCCTTTCTCCGATCATAATAGTACCCGGGGCAGCACCTTCGAAATACCTGTAACCAAATTCACTTTGGCCACCAGTTTCTTCGATGGTATCTACTTTCGATGGATTCACGACAAAATACCGGCTCCTCTTGGCCATATTGGCCATCAGGAATCTGTGCTGCTCTACATTATAAGCATCTAAACTATCAATAGTGTCATATACATAAAAGATTTTATTTTCTCGGGCCATTTTCAGTAGCGCCTGATGCGTTCGTTCCGACCTGCGGCCAATGCTCATTACATCTATAAATCTGTTTGGCGGATTTGGATATGGACAAAAAAGAAGCGCATTAATACCAGCAGCCATGTAAAAACCTTCTCCATGAATTACTTCTTTAAAAGGCTCATATGTATCAAACATAAATATTACGTAATCGAATTTCGATAAGACTTCTAAACAACTCTTATGCATATCCATCCAATTTATATAAAATTCAGATAGCCAGCAGACAGAGGTACTGCAATGCTCTTTCCAACCCTCGACCGCATTGACATTCAAAAGTTCAGATGGCTTTTCACAAACCGCAAAAAATATATCATAGTGTCTATCCAATTTTATTTTGGGAATACCGGGATTTATCGGAAAGGTAGAACTTTTCCCAATTCGCAGCGCAACTCTCTTGCCGTGTTTATACCAATTCTTGGGTTTCGGTGCTAATATTTCAACCGAGTCAATTTGCTGCAGTATATTTTCGAATTCAGAAAAGGCGCCCCTCCAGACCGCAGGCTCATAAATATTTCTTTGTGAGAATAAAAGCACCCGCGGCGGGCCGGATGATCTAATCTTTGATTTTTCGGACATTTCTAATACCCCTTGCAATGGCATTGATTTTCAAAAGGCATTTAGCCGGTTAAATATATAGGTCCTTTTCCCTAACCGCTTTTTTTATCCGTAACGGGAAGATCTTGGAAGATGATAATTCTCCATCAGAGCGCTTGGCCTAACTGGAAAACAGCAGCATAACGGATTTCCCAATCAGTAGGATTCTTATTTATTGGCTCCAACCCCCACCACTTAAATGGCCAATCTTTTCTAAGAATAGGATCACCTTCGTGAATATCTTCAATAGAGTCTCTGACAGGTCTCCATTTTAGTTCTTTTGCTACTTTAGTTCGAACATCCAGATCTATACCAGAAACAAAAATATATCCATCTGGTTTGACTAATTTGGAAATGTTTTGAAGACATCTTTCTGCATTAAATGGAGACATATGGCAGAGAAAATTATTTGCAACTACTATATCTTGCGGATTTATAATATTATGTAAATTAGGGTCACTGGCATCTCTGAGATTCCACTTAATTTCGTTCTTAATCCAAGGTTGAATTCGCAGCTTATCTCTTTCTCTAATAAACATCTCCTGAATCTCTGTTTCGGTCAAACGCTCAAAAATCGGTGTCTCCACCAATTCTGGACTCTCCAAGGAGTAGACTCCTTTTTTAGCAAGTTCTAAAACCTCCTCCGAAATATCCATTGCCTGCATTCTTACTTTAAGGTCCGGGTAATCTTTTCGTAATGTCCACAGAATAGAATAAACTTCTGCCCCATTGCTGCATCCCAGCACCGCGATATTAAGCGTAGATGTCAGGTCTATTTCATTTGCTAAACGCACCATCAATTCGAGTTTTGGTCGATTACGCATGAAAAATGTACCATAAAACTGCCTTCGATCGGAGTATATAGAAACTAAATTATGAATAAAAAATCCATAGGAAAGAAAAACCCGTTGATTTTTTAGAGATGAAGGCAACTTCTTCCAAAGCCACTCGTTAAAACGCAAATAAACTCCAACCGGAGATTTCCCAAACAATCTCATTTTAATAATTTTTTCAATAATCGAGAGGCTCATTAATAACCTATTGGTCGGAAAATAAATCTTTGATCGAAGTTGAATTTTCTTGCAAATTAAATTGGTTAGAAAATAATTAAAAAACCAATTTTCGACAGTAAAAACCTTCCGCAAACTTTTCAGGTGATCTGGACTCGACCCCACGAATTCTCAGCATCGAAAAAAAAGTATCGGGTGTGAACCAGTCTCTGCTTTTCTGGGTTTTGAAAAATTCCATTAAATAATCGATTTTCCGGTCACAGGTCTGTTTGTCCAGGTGGACAAAGGAATTTGGAACACCTAAATCACCGTCATACTTTATTGTCTCATATTCCAAAATAAAATGATCCCGATAAGTATTCCAGGTCAATTCTGAAACCAGACGGTGATCCTGATGCAGATCATAGCGATAGTGCGTAAAAATAATGTCCGGCGAAACGCTCTTTTTTAGGTTTTCAAAAAAGGTCTTTATTTCTCCGCCAACGTAAGGGAAAAAGCTGTCTTTAAAATCTTCAACGCTAATATTTTTCCTTTTTGTACCCTCTAAAAACTTGTTGGCACTTGCCAGTGCCTCACCATCGCGCTGACCGCTGGAGCCGAGTACTACCCAGTGAACTTCTGTATCATCGTTTTCTGATAGAAGCCTTAAAATCGTTCCTCCACAACCGATTTCAATGTCATCACTGTGTGCACCTATACACAAAACCTTTAGGGTTCTGTCTTCTGCTTTATCAAATTTAAATTTCAACATATCATTCAAAAATGGTTTTATTTAGAAAGTTGTTTTGTTGGATCCTGGCTGCAAAATGCTTTTTTGCCATGAATCCTTACTCTATCATGTTTCAGGCCAGGAACTTTTAAATATAATATCGTATTGTTTATCCAATTCCCTGCGGTATTCTTCCATCTTTTTTTTGATGGATGCCTTTATTTTAATTTCATTCTTTTCGAGTTGCGTTAATTGTGCAATCAATTTTTCCACATCCAAATTATCTATGGGCTGACAGAAGTCAATCAGTCCGACTCCATCCATCAATGAATCAAATTTTTCATTGTAGGACACTGAAATCACTGGTTTTCGAAGCATCAGGGCCAGTATGATGTTGTGAAACCGGGGCGACACAACCATGTCGGTTTCGGAAAGTTGAGGCAGCAGTTCCTTTACTGTAAAAACCGGGTCGTCAAGTATTTGATTGGATTCGAAACTTAGTCCCTTTTTTTCAAGCAAAACCAGCAGATCTTGTTTCACGCTGCTGTCATATCTGACATCTCCAATCAACAGCCTTACAGTGTATTTTTTTTCCAGAAGCCAGGTAATAAAATCCGCAGTCTTGTTGATATAATTTTGGTAAACAACTTCAGGACCGCCATGCTCCTGAATTGCATTTTTATTGTGTTGACCGTGGTAATCCAGTAGTCCGACTCCGACAACTGTGTTTTTCTTTTGCCGATTGTCGCATTCAGGCATTATGCTTTCCGGCAGACTAAACGCAAGGTCAGGATAAACCGGATCTTTTTCGGCTTCGAAGCCAATTCGTTGTAAGTATTGTTTGGAGAAACCGTCACGGTAGCTGCGGAAAGCTGCCAAAGAAAGCCCAAATTTAATGAACCACCGGCTCAGCGGGTGGTATATCGGCCCGGCGCCAACGCTCACAAAAAGCAACCTGCATCGGCAAAGCTTTGCCGCAAGCGACCATTTGAAAACGTCATAGGGAAACCCAAGAGGACCTGTAGTGTGGTCTACCAAAATTCCGGTGCCGGGCACAATCAGCATGCAGCAGCTTTTCAATATCCCGATCGCGCGGAACCAATGCGTTAGCTCCGCCGGTATCCGAAGGAATATGCGGCGTATGACCTTCAGCAGAAACCTGTTTGTTCCAGCCCACATGCTTGGTGGTTTTGCCTGCAGCGGATATGTCGAGATGTTGTACTGCTGTGCAATCTCTTCAGGCCCCGTACAAATGCAAATCGTTTCGGCTGTCGGCATGTAATTGCGCGCGTGATGGAGAATGGCCTGCAAGGTGCAATCATTTCCCAAATTCTGCTGCCCGAATAATCCCCAGAAAGCTATCTTTTTTGGCTTCATTATAAGGTGGTTTGAATTCTGTTATTGAAACATCCCGACCTTCATCCTGTTTTTTGTACAACCTGGGTCATCAGGATAAATAGCCGTTCGGTCTGTATATTTTCTGCCCATTGTTACTTTGCCAGATCTGCCAGGGCGGGTTGCCTTTATCGTACAGCTCGTCAAACGTCTGCTTGTCCTTGAAGGTATCCATGGCTCCCCAAAACCCGTCGTACTCGTAAGCAATCAGTTGTTCTTGTTTAATCAGCCGATAAAAAGGCTCCAGAACAAGCTCTTCGCCTTCGTGTATATAGTCAAAAATTACATTTTTGAAGATGAAAAACCCGCCGTTTATCCTGATGTTGCTGGATTTAAACGGTTTCATGCCGGTTACGATGGCATTATTGTTCAACGCCTCCACGGCATGATAGGTCAGGTTGGGAATGACGCTCAAAAATCCGGCATTTTTTTTGTGCGACCTGAAATGCGCGAGCTGCTCATTGAGATTCATGTTGGTCAACCCGTCACTGTAGTTTGCAAGGAAAACTTCTTCGTCGGCCAGGTATTTTTTAACCCGAACGAGTCGTTGTCCGATGTTGGAATTGATTCCGGTATCAACGAAGGTAATCCGCCAGTCGTGGATGTCGCTGTTTTTTAGCTCCAATTTAGAACCGTCCCCTGACATGGTAAAGTCATTTGACATGCATTCATTGTACTCGAGAAAATATTTCTTGAAGGTATCACCACGATACCCAAGGCAAAGAATAAAATCTTTGTGGCCGTAATGCGCATAATATTTCATCAAGTGCCATAAGATCGGCCTATAGCCAATTGCCACCATGGGCTTGGGAATCTTTTCCGAAAACTCTCTTAACCGCATTCCTAAGCCACCGCAGAATAATACAACTTTCATTGTCTCCCTCGCATGTAAATATTTGATAGTTTAATAAGGGTCTTGCTTATATATAACGGTTGTCAAATAAACGTTCCGTTATTCGAACGTTCTTTTCTACAACCACTTACACCACCCTTCCGTATTTCGGAACTTATTTTTGAAAAGCGGTTTAACGGTTCTAAACCGTCAACTTGCTTCATTAGCACGTTGCGCCAGGTAATGAATTCGGCCTCAATTATCTTTTCTTCTAATAACGCATTAGATGCAAATATCATGCCAACAATAATATTTTTTATATATATTATAATTACAGATAGTTATAGTTCTGTTGATGTAATATACCCGATAATGTATTAGGAAAAAAAGGTAATAATGGGAAATTTAATGGATATATCTTAAAAAACTCAACTTTTCGGGTGCGTGTCCCCCGACAATCAGATCCGGCAGTCCGTCTCCGTTGATGTCTCCGACTGACTTTCCCCAGGGACCTCTCGGCCCAATCGGATCGACAACGACGTACTTAAAACGCTTGTGATCCTGAGTTTGCCGCGAGCTATTCAGTAGATAGACTGCAGCAACAAGGCCCATGATAAGGGCGGCGCCAATCAGTAACCGTTTATTTAATAAAGAAATCATGCTGCTCTTCGCGCAATTTATCACATAAGCGACCGTCCGGCAGCTCTACATCTTCATAAGTAACAAGCTGATCCTTGGGTACATTTCTTTTGAGTTTGCAGCCTTCCGAGACTCCCATGGGAAGCCCATTTTCCTTACGGCTGGTGTCAAAGTTTTCTATCAGCGCGTAACAGGTAAACCCGCCCAAACCATCGAGAATTTCCCCCGCCTTCAGGTCTTTTTTCGCCATGGCGATCGCATCGCAGACCGGTCCGCCTAGTGGTGCGACAGTCGCATCTTTAAACAACACGGCTCGAGCGACGGTCAGAGGAATTTCCAGCTGAGGCAGATGAAACGGCGTGTAATAGACGTAAAGCGGCCCCTCACCCATCTTTAGATACTTGAGATAGTTCGCCTTGACCGGATCCTCCGAATAGCCCAGAACATAAGCCCCATTGGACGGAGCCGCTCCAACCAGATAGTCCACCATCCCGCCCTCCAGCAGCTTGTCACGATAAAACTTACTGCTGTCATTGACATGATCCAGCGCAGGACCGTACATCCCACGTTTGCCCACCCTGAAACCGGTGGCATTCGCCAGCACGGTCAACTCCATCGACAGCTTTGTGCCGTCTGCAAACGACGTCATCGTTTCCGGCTTTTGGTTGTGGTTCTCTGCAAAGCCTTTCTGCGTGTCCGGCGTTCGATAAGGGTCGTAGAGGCCTTTCAAGTTTCCTGCTACCATTGGCTTCAGTCCTATCGATTTGATGAAACGGAGTATATTCATTGCGACCCCGGGCTCATCGCCGTCGCTGTTCGAATAGATAACATCTGCCCGGTCCGCACGCGCCTTCAAAATGGGTCCCAGAGTCGCATCCAATTCACAATTCATTAAAATGATATGCTTGCCGTTTTCGATAGTTTGCAGCACGACCCCGGCCGCGAATTCGATCGTTCCGGTCGCCTCAATGATGGCGTCGATGCCATCGGCCTCGCAGATAACGGCGGCATCATCCGTAACGGCGAATCGATTATCACGAATTGCTTGTTCAAGTGCTTGTTGGCTGCCTACTTCGTGAACGTCAGTTACACCGGCCGAGGAATAGGCCTCACGCGCCTTGGCCAGGGTTCGATTGGAGATCGCCACAAGCCGGAAGCTCGGAAAGGAGTTTATAATTTGGTGGGCGATATTTTTGCCGCTATATCCCGCGCCTACAAGTGCAACCCGAACGGGGTCATCTGCTTGCTGTCTCTTTGCTAATGCCTTGTCAACCAGTATCATTGTTCTGTCCTCCTAACTATAAACTAAAGTAAGCTGCGGATTGAAAATCAGGCCAATTTCGGTCCTGCTCGGAAATATCCGAAATCTCGATCGGCCACTCAATTCCAAAAGTGGGATCATCGTAGCGCACGCCGAAAGCCGATGCCGGATGATAAAATTCAGTCGTGTGGTAGTACATCTCGGTATTGTCGGCCAAGACGAGGTAGCCTTGGGCGAATCCTTCCGGCGCATATATCATTTTACAATTTTCCTCGCTCAGTTCCACACCGAACCAATTTTTATAACTGGGCGATTCCACACGCAGATCCACAATAACGTCGAATATAGCACCCCTGCTACAACGTACAATTTTCACCTCAGCGTGCGGCGACTTTTGGAAATGAAGCCCTCTCAGTGTGCCTTTACGATAGTTGAAACCAACATTTGACTGCGCTAATTCGCTCTTCAGCCCAAGTTGTTTAAGTTCGTTTTGGCACCAAATGCGCCCAAAAAATCCTCGGTGATCTTCTATCCTTTCCGGTACAATAACAAAGGCACCGGCAAGTTTCGTTTCCTGGAATATCATCGCTTTCCTTTCTGGCTGCTTTCCATAGCTGCCACATATAACGCCTTTTAATCCATACAACGACTATGTGCGCCATCGCAAATTCTCATCTAACTGACCGGAACTTAATAAAGACTTGAGCTGCGCGATGCGTTTGTACTTCGGCCCTTCATACTCGTCTTTTTGCAAACCGAATTTGCGGTAAGATTCGTAAATTTGCCGGGTCCCGCGCAGAGCATCCCAACGCAGCTGATGATCCGGAAAGGTGCGGGCGTACTTGCTGAATTCCACCCGGTAATTTCGTTTGTCAGGCTCGGCGCCGTCTGCAAATTTTACCTCACAATTCGGCACCGTCTCTTTTACAATCTCCGCCAATTGACGAATGCGATAATTCTCGGAATTGAGGCCGACATTAAATGACTGATTATGAACGAGTTCTCTGGGAGCTTCCAGGGCGCCGATGGCAGCCAGACTGATGTCCTCGATGTGAACCAGGGGCCTCCAGGGGGTTCCATCACTTTTCAGTAGGATGTGGCCCGTTGTGTACGCCCAGGCGGTGAGGTTGTTTAGCACGATGTCAAACCGAATTCGCGGAGAAACACCGTAGGCGGTCGCATTCCGCATGAAGACAGGGCTGAAATCATCATCTGCCAGATCTCTCACATCCCGTTCGACCCTCACTTTTGAGATCGCATAGGGTGTTACCGGATGGAGGGTTGCGTTTTCATCCTGCATCCCATCGCCGGCGGCGCCGTAATTACTGCAGGATGATGCAAAAACAAATCTGGAAATACCCAGCTCTTTCGCCATAGCGGCCAACCGCACCGAGGCAACATGATTGATTTCGTAGGTTATTTCAGGATTTAAATCGCCCAGCATATCATTGGACAGTCCCGCCAGATGAATAATGGCATCCACCCCTTCGAGGTCCTGCTTTTCAACATCCCGTACGTCCTTGATGATCTCCGGAACCTCCAGAGGCAAATCACCATATGTACTGTTGCGGTAAAGATCGCAGTCCAGTCCGAGAACTTCATGCCCCGCTTTTTGAAGCATGGGGACCATAATGGTACCAATGTATCCTTTGTGGCCAGTGACCAAAACTCTCATATCCATCCTCTTTTGAGCGCCACATTGGCAGCTCGAATTATTGGTTAAATTGCTTTACCGGTATATTTTTCATTAAGGAATCGCACCAACTCGTTAGGCAGCCCAGTCCAGTATTGATTACTATATTTTCTCTTCACATACTCCAGAAAATCAATGTATAATTCAACCTTATACTCCTCCATGCCATCGTTATTATCAGAAAAATTCACATAATCTGTATGGGTATTCAGCAGAGCCATGCCCCCGTTTTCGGCAATCCAGTCAACTTTCTGCTTCCAGATCTGATTGCTATTCTCCCGGAGGATCACATATAGCAGATGGTCTTGTGGTAACGTGTAGGGAAGTTCGAAATAGCCTTTCGAGCGTGAACCGTTCTGAACCCGATAGGGGAAAACCGTTCCAAGGCTATCCGGCTGAGGTTCGAACGGGTCGGTATCAAAGGTTGATATGCTGTGTGTAATCTTCAGGTCATGTAACCAATCCTTGTTGTGGTGCATGGACGGTGATGTAAATCCGGTTGACCGCCATTTTTTTAAGTATTTATTTATTTGTACCGCCCTTTCTTTAAAGATAAGATGTGAAGAGAACAACTTTCCATCGTGTTTAAGCCCGTGAACACCGATTTCGAATCCTCTTTGTCTGAGTTCCTTATGAAGTGAATCCGAATTTGTGTACCTTTCCGGTACGAAATTACATGACGATCTGAAGCCCAGCCCTTCTTCCAGTTCCGCCAGTTTGAGTATATTATTATGGCCTTTCTGGGTATCAACATCATGAGATAGAACAAAAGCAAATTTCTTTCCGTCCGGCCATCCTTTCCAACCTTCGGGTGGGTTGCCGGCATCGGGATCTATCGGCCAGATGTGGGCGTATTTTTTGCGCTTGTATAGGGCGATTTGTCGGCGCAGGAAGATTTGTAGTCTTCTCGGGATTGCTGGTTTGAGATTGTAAAAAAGTCGGGTTAGGAACATTTCATATGGCCGAGTTTTGTTAAGGTAGTTTGATTCGTTCAAATTTTTATTTTGAGTGCTGAGCTTTAAGCTCTCGATACCAAGCATTTTCGGATATTTTATATTACAATTTTCTTTCATACTGAGCTAAGTAATTTCCTATACCAGTTAGCGAATACAAAAATCAAGTTTAAGAATTATTCACATACATGGGTTCTAATGGATTTAACAACCCTACTTGCCGTTTGACCATCCCAATTTTCAGGGACGCTTCCTACAGAAGCATTTCCAGAAAGTATTTCATAGATCAGCTTTTCAAGATTTTCCGGTGTGCAGAGCTTGTTGGTGCCTTGAAAAATCGTAATCGGACGCTCTGTATTGGGCCGTAGAGTCAAGCAAGGGATACGAAGGTAGGTCGTTTCTTCCTGGATGCCTCCGGAATCCGTGATAGATAGTCGGCAATTAAATAACAGATTCATAAAGCTGATGTAATTCAAAGGTTCAAGTAAGCGCAGATCGGGAGCAGTGTCAAGGATTCCCATTAGTCCGTTGTTCTCGAGATTCTTTCGAGTGCGTGGATGAACCGGAAAAATTAGGGGTATCCTCTGGGCGATTCGAATGAGCGTGCTGCAGATCTGCTTCAACACATTTTGGTGATCCACATTAGATGGACGGTGCAGAGTGATCAGGCCATAATCACCTGCTTCCAAACCCAATTCTTTGTATGTATCTTGCTCCTCAATTTTGGCGCGCAGCATCTCCAGTGAGTCTATCATGATATTTCCCACCCTGTGGATTTTCTCAGGTGACACACCCTCGCGAATTAAATTTTTATCGGCCTCAGGAGAAGGTGTCCAGAGAATATCTACCAAGGCGTCAGTAACCAACCTATTTATCTCCTCTGGCATGCTGCGATCGAAAGAACGGAGACCGGCCTCTAAATGTGCTACTTTTACGCCCACCTTGACAGCTGCCAGAGTTGCAGCCATCGTTGAATTTACATCTCCCACAACGACTACCAAGTCAGGGCGTCTTTCAATAATGGCTTTTTCGTAAGCTATCATGACATGACCGGTTTGCTCAGCATGGGTTCCACTGCCGACACCAAGATGGAGATCAGGTTTTGGAAGATGAAGATCCTTAAAAAAAGCATCGGACATGTTTATGTCGTAATGCTGCCCAGTATGAACTACAAAAGGTATAGCCCAATTCTGTTTTTTCAATGCATGGTAAATTGGTGCTATTTTCATAAAATTCGGCCTCGCAGCGGCCACGAGATGTATGAGAAGCTTTTTTGGATTCGTTGGACTCATTGCATTACCTGGGTTTTTGGGTTTGTTGGGTAAATAGGATTTTTTGCCCAGTTAAATTGCTTTTGACCCTGAAAAGCAAGCTAAGGCTAAGAGAAATAGTCGCCCATTGAACAATGTAAAGATTCTGATAATCCAGCTAAGAGTACAAACTGTTTCTTGCAATGTTGGGATTGACTATTGCAAAGTATCAGCATAAAAAATTATAAATTTTTATTGGCATTGTTCATGAGAAACGCGGGCTAAAGAGTGTCCGTTTAGCCAATGTGTTTATAAAGTAGAGATCCAGTTAGATTTAACAGTGGTATCGGTAGCTTTTTAAAGAAATTGTAAGATGTTTTGAGTTTGTGATGATCTCTTACAAAGGCATCTTTTGCAAAATCATATTTGTAGTAATTTATGATCTCTTCCTTTACACCCCATCCTCTTTTAAATTGTAAAAGCCCTTTGTGCTCCGGTTCTGTTCGTCCAAAACTGAAGCTTTTGCATCCCTTCTGGGCATACAATTTGATGGCTTCCCACATGACCAGATTGTTCGGTCTAAGATAATGAAAAGATTTGTCCGATGCTCCGTATTTGAAGATGACCTTATCTTTAAAATAAGAATACACGGCACCGGCAACTAATTTGTTTCGATAAGAGGCAAGGATAACAAGGCCTTTATTTGTTGCAATGATGTGCTTGTATATATTAAAGAAAAAATAAAACGGCTGGGGCGGCAGGCCGTGGTCCTTGCGGGTCAGACAGTTTAGCCGGGAAAATTCCTTTACAGACTCCAGGGAATTTCGAATTTTTATTTGAACATCTTCTTTAATAGCTTTTTTTATATTGCGTTTTGTGCTGCTTCGAAATGTGGAGAAGATTTCCTGTTCTGTGTGAGTCAAATCCAAATTATGAGTTAATAAAGTTTCAGAAGGAATTTTATCCTCAAAGTATTCTTTGCCACCTCTAAACTCTAAGGTTTTCCATTTAGCTTCTTTCCCATATTCAATTATTTTTTCGAAAAGCTCCTGGAAATGTTTTTCATCAGAAGCTATTATTGGACAGGAGTCGGTAAACGGAAGGGCTACTCCTCTCCTTCCTGTTAACGTGCTGTTTATTGCCATTATCGGTATTAATGCGGTTAATTTGTTGTTTTCAATCACGGTAAAATAAAGCGGTTTGTAGTTGTATGATTCAGAAATAACCTTTGCCCATTCGGAAGTGTGGAAGAAGGAATAGTTGTCGTTGGTCAAGAGTAGTTCGTCCCAGTTAGGATATTCAATAGGGTTAATTATTTGCATAACTCATAGCACCAAATTGCAAATAAATCTCAAGCTTCAAGCACCAAATTGCAAATAAATCTCAAACTTCAAACTCCAAAATACAAATTAGTTCCAAAATTCCAATACTCAACATTCTAAAGTTATTTTGATTTTACCAGTATTGAAGAAAGTATTTTTTTTATTTCATTTGCCTCTTGTATTAAATTCAGTGCATTATCAGAATTCTTCAGATCATTCGTCTCATGAATTAATCTGAGCCAGTAGGAGCTTTCTTTTGCCTCCTTCCGGCTTATTTTGATTCTCATCAAAAAATCTTTTTTGCTCAATGATTCGTTGGCTTCCCTGTAATTTGCCCCCACTGAGCCGGAGGATTTTATCAACTGTTTACCATCCTCGATATTTGAACTTGTTTTTGGCAATGTTTTTACAAAAAGCCTGACTGCCTTAGCAAATTGGAATGTTCTTTCCTCAAGATCGAAGATTGGTTTTTCTTTTTGAATTTCGGTCATTGGTTATTGTTATTTGCCTGCCCTGTTAAATAAATCGTAGATTTAATGCGAAGCATTATTTAACTGGGTAAAAGATTTGTATTTTGTAATTTGGAATTTTCATCCTTGCATCCTAACTTTCCAGCCTCACCGCCTCCAGGTTTCCCGGCTTCCTAGCTTTCCCGCCTCCAAGTCTCCGCACGTACTGGCGTTTTTCAAAATATTGATCCGTAGCGATGCAGGTAATGAGGATAACAAAAAAGACTATCCAGCTAGTGATAACATGGGGCCAATATTCAGCCATATGTGGGCCAAAAATATAGGTTAGAATAAAGATGGCGGTAAGCCGGCAGACACTGGCAAAAAGTGATATGGGAATTGTTAACGCAACGATTATCAATCTGCCCTTTGTCGTATCTTTGTAAAGCCAGGCATAGGCCAACCCGAAAACAAAATAGGATATCAAGTACCGAATCCCACTACAGCCGATGTCTATCTTAAGCAGTGCATTTGGAAGCTGAACTAACCATCCTTCTTTAAGATAGGAAATCCCAAGTATGGAAATGATTTTTAAAGATCCACCGGTTGCAATATGGCGGCAATAGTTTGCCAGAGATTCGTAGAAATTCTCGGGTATTGTGATCATTGTAATTAGAAAAAACAGTGGGAAACTGATTTCTTTGAAAAAAGTTCTGCCAAAAAGCGTAAAAAATAATCCGGCAAATAAAATGATAAAGCACAGAAAATGAAGCTGAAAATTGCCTAAATGAAACAGTGGAACTATTATGCCAAGAACAATCAGAGCAATACCAGGATAATCAAATTGCGGCTCAATCTTTCGGATAATATCACGCTTTATCCAGAGGAAATATAAAGTTAGAAAAGGGACAAAGACGCCGTGTGAACTGCCTTGTCGGTGTATGACAGCGGAAATTACTTTGATTATGGCGGACTGATAGATAAGCAGCCCGGAAAGGGTAGTCAGGATGAAAATGATTGATAGGCGATAATATTTAGATTTTTTTGTACTCATTTAAATTTTTAGACAGGATCTACTGGATTTTCAGGATAATTTTTTATTTCCTCACATTCCGGATGAAAGTGAGGAATCTCAATCCGCTTGGCGGAGATAGCAGCATCTTTTCGGGTCTCTATACGTGTGAGAGTCACAGCAAATGAATTTGTTATTTCGCAGAAGGCGAGGATAATTTTCACGGTTTCTTCATGAAATCGTGGAAATATTTTGTCAATCCTGTCAAACTCTACGAATGACTCTGGCGGGGTTGCCTGCAACAATGGTTTTATCCGGCACATCCCGTGTCACCACACTCCCGGCGCCGATAACCGAGCCGGACCCCACGGTAATACCGCATAACAGGGTTGCATTGGAGCCGATGGAAGCACCATTTTTGACAATTGTCGGGATGACTTCCCAGTCCTCCTCTGTTTGCAGTTCTCCGGATTCACTTGTAGCCTTAGGATATTTATCGTTAATAAACATAACGCCATGGCCTACAAACACATCATCCTCAATGGTCACACCTTCACAGATAAATGTGTGGCTTTGGATTTTACATCGTTTGCCGATGAAGGCGTTTTTCTGCACCTCGACAAACGGACCGATTTTGGTGTCGTCATCGATTTTGCAGCCGTAGAGGTTGATAAAATCATTTAAAAAGACGTTTTCGCCCAGAACAACGTTTGATGCAATTTTTTTTGTTTTTGTTTCCATTTTATTTCCTCTGACAGGATTAACAGGATCTACAAGATCTCTGTTTTTTTGAATCACTTTCTTGATGAAAGTGATTAAGTATCCTGAAAATCTTGTCAATCCTGTCTGATATTAGGTGCCTGACTATTATTTAACGTCCAGCTCCACCGGTGCACCTTTTTTTTGCATAGACTCCTTGGATGCCACTAGCACTTTTACAACTTCTAAACCGGCCATGCCGTCTGTTTCAGGTTTTTTGTCGTTTAGGATACAATCCGCGAAATGCTCTGTTTCCAAAGCAAGTGCCTCAACATCATCCAGCCTTGGTGCATACATATCACCCACTCTGTATTGAACTTTCAAATGATACAATTCCTCTTTTGTCTTAAAAAGCTCAATCCCTTTGTCATAGACTTTGACTTTCTCACTGGGGCTGTTGTCATCATAAAGAATCATTTTAGAAGTTCCGCCGATTAGCGTCTGGCGGATTTTAACCGGCGATACCCAACTCACGTTAATGTGTCCCAAAATATTATTTTCCATATAAATTGTCAGGAGTGCTTTAGACACGATTTTATTTCCATAATAGTTGGATCCTGTAGCGGATACGGTAAATTTCCTTAACGGTATC
>SDBS01000178.1_pt1 | contig 54388 bp, 50 predicted proteins | sample 2277091 | NCBI WGS metagenome assembly SDBS01 (sample SAMN10404972, study PRJNA504765) | marine sediment metagenome | isolation source: marine sediment core GS10_PC15, 163 cmbsf | place: Arctic Ocean: Southern Knipovich Ridge | collected 2010 | reverse complement strand
ACTTCGGCTATGGCGATCAACCGGCGTTGCTCATTACGTTCACCCAACATTTTCTTTAAAGGATGGGGGATAAGGTGAAGAGGCTCTTGCCGCTGATCGTGCTCGTCTCCGCTTTCGCCGCTGAAGAGGAGATGCCGCTCTACCCTCTTGGCCTCGGTATGGCCAACGAAACGATACTGGAGGAGATCGGTTCGCTTCTGCGCGACGAAGGCTGGGAGACGGAGGCCGCCGAGGATAACCTCGGCCTCCGCGCGGAGCGGGGATGCGAGACCCTGGAACTCGTGTGGCTCGACGAGACATACCTCAAAGAAGTAATCTACACAGAGCTATGGGACGACGCCTGGGAGGGGATGGACCGTTACCGCGAGTGGCTGACCTGGCTGGATACCGCCTATGACGAGCCCATGGTGGACGACGAGACCTTCCACTACTGGATGCGGCCCGGTGAGGAGATCTGGATCGAGGTCGTGGAATCGTCCATCGGGACGGCAACCCTGACCTTCAGCCTGACCTTCCTTTAGGGACTTTTTTCTTGAGAACGGTCCCAATCCGCGTCCCTCTCCCTTTCACGTAGTCGCCTTCACCAAGGGGCGCACCGGGGCGGGGTACATTGAACCCGCGGTGGTGACCACGTTCCACAAAGTTTTTAAAAACCATCGTCGAGAGGTGGAGAAGATGCTTAAAGGGTGCATCCTGACGACGTTGATTCTTGTGGTACTGGCGGTCGCGGCATCCGTCGAGGATTTCAACGACCCCTTCTTGCCGACCCTGCCGCTCGGCGCCGAGCCCGATACGGTACGTGATACGATGGAGGAGTACGGTTGGGAGATTGATACTTACGGGGTTGATCCCGACGGATGGACCTCGATATACGCCGGGAATTCATCGGGGTGGCTTTTGTACTACGAGTACACCCCCGAAGGCGATCCCTTCAGCATCGTTCTCGCCGAGGTATGGCCCGAGGACGGCCAACGCGCCGACAGCCACGCCGACTGGAATGAGAGCCTGAGAGCCCAGTTCGGAGACCCCAGGGCCGTTGAGAGCGCTTACGGCGACCTGTTGCACTGGCCGGGCGATCTCTTTACCGTCGAATTGGATTTAAACGTTCCCGAGTTCTACATTGAGGGCTACTTCACCTTGGTCGTGCTGGTGCTTTTCGAAACCGAAACCTAAAACCAACACTTCCTTCCGAGCCTTCCCCGTAAATAAAAAAGAGAAGGAAGAACACCATGACGATCAGATCGGTTCTCGCGCTACTGATAATGACGACGTTGTGCGTAACGGTATCGGCCGAATCCGTCGAGGTCCTCAACGATCCCTTCCTGCCGGACCTGGAGCTGGGCAACGGGCGCGAGACCGTCAAGGAGACCCTCCAAGATGAGGGCTACAAGCTCTCCTGGGACGAGTGGTGCCTCTGGGGCACTCGTGACGACCTCTACGACATCGCCTACTGCTTCGGCGAGTACGGGGAGCTGAAATCCATCGAGTACCACCAGCGGTGCCCCGGCGACACCTGGACCGAGGTGTATTTTGAGTGGAGAGACAGGTTCTTCGAGCTCTACGGCCCGTCGGCCAGTGAAACCGACGGCGAGGCCGACTACTGGTCCGCCGGGCGCTACGAGATCGAGATGGGGCTGAAGTACCTCGACGAGGATGACGGCCTGGACCCCCTCATCTACATCTACATCACCGACTGACGGTGAGCTTTAGGATTCCGGTATGTCTCGGATAACCGCCCTTTTACCACTGATTCTCATCGCGGCCGGTTCGGCCGCCGAATCCGCGCTCCCCTTCGCCGGTGAGCCGCCCTGGGACGCCACCTACGACGAGGTGGGCGTGACGTTCACCACTCTAGGCTGGGAAGTGTGGGGCGACGACGGCGACACCCTCTTCGCTGCTTCCGGCCCTCTGGAGCTCACCTTCCGCTGGGACGAGGCCGGTTTCATGACCGGCGTCACCTTCATTGAGCGCTGGGGAGATGAGGCCGATTCACTGGAGGCCTTCACCACCTGGCGGGACGAGCTGTCCGAGGGCTACGGCGATCCCGTGGAGTTGCGGGAGGGCTACGCCCTGTGGACGTCCGAGGGCTGCGACGTGGCGCTGGAGCTGGACGAGATTTACTCCGTCGGGGGCAGGTCGCCGGTGGTGTTCATTCGTTACAAGAGGAATGAATCATGACGATAAAGTTCACGCTTATCCTCCTCGCCGCCCTTGCGGCTCCCGAGGACCCCTTCCTGCCGGGGCTCAATCTCGGGGAAGATTCCGGCGTCGTCCTGGAGGCTCTAGAGGACGCGGGCTGGGAGGTTGACATCTTCTCCGACCACACCCCCCTCGACGATCTCTTTGTCTTCAAAGGTGTACGAGAGGGGCAAGAAATCTGGTATTCATACGATTTCTCGGAGCGGCTGGTGGAGGTCGTTTACGCTGAGGCCCACCCGCCCGACGAAACCCGCACCGAGGCATATGGCGTGTGGCTCGACGTATTGAGGGAAATCTTCGGCGAGCCCGAGGACGCCGACGGCTTCCACCGCTGGGATACCGGCGACTACACAGTGAACATCGCGGCGGAGCCCTTTTTCCTCCGCGGCGATTTTCCGGAGTCCGCCGTCGTGATAACCATCGTCAGGAACTTTTAACCGGGGTGCGATGACCAGGCTGGCGCTGTACTGGGAAGAGGCGCAGATAATCGGGGCCCTCGCCACGGCGATCACCTTCATCCTGATCCTCATCACCTTCGTTCTGCCCGACCGCAGCGGGGAGAAGCCCGAGGAGGAGAGCTACGTCGGCGAGCGCATAGACAGCCAGGCCGACGGGGCGGCCGAGGGGAAGGGGTAAATGTAGGGGCGGGTCTTTTCTCCCGCCCGCGGGCCGAGGTAAAGGTCGGCCCCTACGGCCAAGGGTTGCTATTCGTGACGTAGGGGCGGCCCTCTGCGGCCGCCCGTGTGTTTTCCCCATCGGCCTTGTTTGGCGAGCTTCCTATTTTGCACCGCACAACCGTGATATAATCCAGCGGGGAGCGGGTCTTCGGCTTCGCCGCCGCAGTTATCCAGGTTGGAAAGCTCCACCCGCACGGGCTGGTCATCAGCTATGTAACGGCGGATATTCATGTCTTTTTCTCAAAGGCTTGAGCACGCCCCATTATGCACCTAGATTGGGCCATAACAAGACTGTCCGGGGAACACCATAAACTTAACGATGCCCTGATGTAGGGGCGGGTCTCTAGACCCGCCCGCGGGCCGACCTAAAGGTCGGCCCCTACGGAAATAATTGAAGTGTCCATTTTGAATCAACGTAAAACCACAAAGTAAAGAAATGATAAAATGGGCCTGAGTATAAACATTATTCATGAATGGTGGGAAATAGTACTTACAATTCTAACTGTAGTAGGTACAGTTGGAGCATTCATAGCTATAGCATTTACGGTTTGCTTGCATATAAAATCAATACAACAACAGCAAAAACTTATTGAAAAACAAAGCCAAAATCTTAGAATTCAAGAAAAAAATTTAAAAGCACAAGAAGAGATGGTTATTCAGCAATCAAAAGCGGTGCAGTTACAATATCAAATGGAAAGCCTTAAACGAGATGACAAACTAATAAAGGATAGCGAATTGCTAGCAAACGAAGTAAATACAATATTATTGAACACTCCAGAAATGGAATATATTACAAAAGAAAAAATGGACCAATTAAAAAGCATAATCAAATCATCTGTCTATTTATCAACAAAATATCCCATTGCTTTTAGTTGGGTACAAGAAATGTTTATCTTAGCAAACAACTTTATGTTTAGACAAAATAAACAAGAAGTATCAAGCAACATACTCCAAGAAATGAATCAGTATTTACGTTCTATGTTATCAATAAATTATCAATGGTTAGCTATTAAATCTATGAGAGAAATAGGCAAAGTAAGAAGCGTTGATTTAAATATCTTACAACTTAAAGAAATAAAAGAGATATTAGATGTATGTGATGATGTGAAAACCCTATTTAGATATGAAAGTAATATTGAAAAAGATAATAACCAAGGAAGTAAACAATGAAAGTCTTAATCACCGGCGGGGCCGGGTTCATCGGCTCTAACTTCGTCCACCTCCTCCGGCGGGAGCGGCCCGACTGGGACCTCACTATCCTCGACAAGCTCACCTACGCCGGCAACCCGGCCAACCTGGAGCCGGTCAAGGACGAGATAACTTTCATCGAGGGCGACGTGGCCGAGGCCGCCGACGTGCGCCCGGCGATGGAAGGCCGCGACGTGGTGGTGAACTTCGCCGCCGAGACCCACGTGGACCGCTCCATCGTGGACGCCGACGCCTTCATCCGAACCGACGTCTTCGGCGCCTACGTGCTCCTGGAAGCGGCCAAAGAACTCGGCGTGGAGCGCTTCGTCCAAATCTCCACCGACGAGATCTACGGCGAGGTCATGGAAGGATTCAGCAAAGAGACCGACCCACTCATGCCGCGCAACCCCTACGCGGCGAGCAAGGCGGCCGCCGACCGCCTGGCCTACTCCTACTGGGCCACCCACGGCGTGCCGGTGGTCATCAGCCGGTCCAGCAACAACTACGGCCCGCGCCAGTATCCAGAAAAGCTGGTTCCGCTCTTCATCACCAACGCCATCGAGGGCGAGCCCTGCCCGGTCTACGGCTCCGGCGAGGCGGTCCGCGACTGGATTCACGTCGAGGACCACTGCCGGGCGATCCTGCTCCTGATCGAGAAGGGCGAAAACGGCGAGGCGTACAACGTCGGCGGGGGGAACCTACTGAATACCCTGGAGATGGGCGGGGCGATCCTGGACGCCGTCGGGGCTGATAAAAGGCTCCTCAAACACGTCCCCGACCGGCCGGGGCATGACTACCGCTACGCTCTGGACTCGGACAAGCTCAAGGCCCTGGGCTGGCGGCCGGAACACGACTTTGCCGAAGGGCTCCGGGAGACGGTGGAGTGGTATAAGAACAACGAGGAGTGGTGGAAGAGAATCAAGTCCGGCGAGTTCAAGCGCTGGTGGAAGCGGTACTATCAGGACGAGGGCCGGGCCTGAAAACAAGCGTTTCTGGAAAACCTGTCGAGTACCTGTTAGACTTGAAAAAACTCGAACAAACCCAAACCGGAAGGAAAAAAATGAAGAAACTGTTGTTCCCTCTTTTCGCGGTCGCGCTGCTGTTCGCGGCCTGCGCCACCACGACCGGTCCCGACGGGAACGGCGACGACAGCACCATGCTGACCGGCCACGTCTACGCCGCCGACGGCGAGACCCCCATCCCCGGCGTCACGGTGAGCCTGGACTACTACGACCTGCCCATCGTTCAGGACTTCCAGACCACGACGGACTCCGAGGGCAAGTTCCGCTTCACCGACGACCTCCCCGACGGCACCGCGCTCCTCAGGGCGCAAAAGGGAGGCTTCTACGAAGAGACCGAGGTAATCATCCCCGATGACTTCAGCTCGGACGTGGACATGGACCTGGAGATAGACGAGTCGAAGATCGGCGTCGTGCCTGGCTCTTTTGACGACATCGGCGCCATCCTCAACGATCTGGGCTACGGTTATACAACCCTGACCGACGCCCAGCTCGCCAACTGGGACAACCTCGACCCGCTGGACATGCTATTTTTGAACTGCGGCTCAAGCACCTGGTGGGCGGAGAGCGAGTTGGTCCAGACCAACCTCGATCGCTTCGTGGATGAGGGCGGCTACCTCTACGCCTCGGACTGGGAGTGGGTGTATGTTGAGGCGGTCTGGCCCGACGCCGTGCTTTTCCTGGACGAGGACGACTGGGGTCCCGAACAGGGCGAGGAAGGCACATACACCGGAGAAATTTTACGGCAGGAACTAGAGGATTACCTGGGAAGTTCTACGGTAGACATCCTCTACGATTTGGCGATTTGGGCGGTCATCGAGGATGTGGGCTCCGACACAGAGGTGCTCATCCAAGGTGATATTGATTATAGCGGCGGCTCGATGAACGACTCGCCCCTGATGGTGGATTTCGAGTACGGTTCGGGCAAGGTGGGCTACACCACCTTCCACAACGAGGCCCAGCTCAACGATCAGGTGCGCACCGTGCTGGTGTACTTCATTTTCAACCAGCCCGAGGGCTCGCGGAAGTAGTCCCTAATTTGGGCAAGAAAAAGGCGGACATCTCGTCCGCCTTTTTCATATCGGTAATTATCACTCCAAATCTTCCGGTTCCTCTTCGGGGATGAGCGGCTCGTCGGTGGGCGCCATGAAAGTCTCGCCCTCGAGTTCGATGCAGGCCCAACCGATCTCGTCGTCCGCGGTCCGGACCCGGGCCCAATTCTCGGATACCTCGAGCACTTCAACCACTTGTCCCTCGGATAACAGGCCGATCTTGGTCCCGGTTGCGGTCGAGGGGGCGTCGCGCAACCGCAGGGCGTCAACGACGATTACCATCCGCTCCGGCGCGGCCTCCTCCATCCCGCTGAAATCGTCGGGGTGGGTGACGGTGCCGGGAGTTACCGAAGTCGGATCAACGCCGAGGGCGTGGAAGGCGTCCTCGATGGTCCGGCGCAACAGATTCACGTTGCGTTCGTTGAAGCTCAGGTCCTTTCCAGATGCGTAATAGGTATCGAAGGTTTCTTTGAAAGCGGCCAGAAGGACGGGCGCGGAAGCGGGATCGCCCATCAGACCGAGCCCCTCGGCGGCGGCCACGTTGACCAACAGGTTGGGGTCGCCCAAAGCCTCCTCGACCAGCTCCCGGTCGCCGGGCTCCGCGCGTTTCGCCAGGTACCAGACGATCAGGCGCCGCGCCTCGGGCTCCGGGTGAATCAGAAGCTCCTCCACCGTATCTTCGCCGAGCCGGTTGAAGAGATCACGCAGCGCTCCAAGCGCCTCGTCGCCCAGACCGATGTCGTGGCCGGCAAGGAAGGTGAAAAGGGTCGGTAAACCGTCCTCGTCGGTCAGGCGGCAGTAGGCCAAAAAGGACTCACCGCGGACCGTCTTGCTCGGGTCGGAGGTCATGGCCCGGCCCACGGTGGGAAGCGCATCTTTGCTCCCCAGGGCGCCGATGGCCCGGGCGGCTGCGGCTCGCGTCCCCCAATCATCCCCCCGTTCCAGGAGCTCCATCAGCGGATACACCAGGCTGGGATCGCCGGCGTCCACGGCGGCCTCGGCGGCGGCGGCCAGCCTGGCCGGCACGGCACCGGTGTCTTCCAGGACCTCGGCGAAGACCGGGGCGGCGTTGCGGTCGCCGATCCGACCCAGGGCGCGCAGAGCCGCCACCGAGGTTTCGATGGTGCCCGGCCGGGTCTCCCTGGCGTAGATGGAGAGGAGGGGAACCGCGCCTTCGTAACCCAATCTCCCGAGCACATCAATGACGGCCAGGGTCTTGGCCGGGGGCGGTTCCTCACCCAGGTAGTCCAGTAGCTCCCCCGCCGTTCCCGCGTCGCCCACCGCGGCGTAGAGATCCCCCAGCGCCGCCAGGGCATCGGCGTACTCGATTGCCTTGAACCGACGAACGGGGGGTTCCAGTTGGGCGGCGTTTTCCACAATTTTTACGAGTGCCTCGGTCGCCGCGTCGTAAACATCACCGAAAAAGTCGCCCTCGTAAATATCCTGCAAGACCTGGACCGCGTTCTCGTACCTCCGCCATTCCTCCGCAGCATTAGCTGCGGCGGCCATCTTCCCCAAAAGCCCACAGGCGGCCACCAACTGGTCAACGGGCGGTGGAGGATCCCGCTGGATCAGGTCCTCCATCAAGCTTATCCCCCCGGGGGCGGGGTGAAGGGCGAGGGCCTCCAGGACCTCTGTCTCGTCGCCGGTCGGCTCGTTCTCCAGAAGCCATTCCGCCAACTCGATTATCCCGTCGTCGTGCAGCCGCCCGAGTGACCGGACGACGAAGAGTCGGTCCTCGTTGGTCGCCTCACCGCTCCAGAAGGCCTCACCCAGCAGTTCCCGGCTCTCCTCGGAGTCAATGTAGCCCAGTCCCTCAACGGCGGCGTGGAAAAGACTCGATTGCTCCAAGGCCTCGGTTATGATGGGAAGCGCGTCGGGAAGCCCGATAGATCCCAATGCGATAAGGAGGGCGCCCTTTACATCGGTATCACTTTCATTCAGATACGCCTCGAAGGTGCTGTTGAAGAAGGAATTCGAGCCTCGGATGTCTTCAATATTCTGTAACACCTCTGCGGCGGCCAATCTGACCGTTGGGTAGGGATCATCATGTAGGATGTTCGTTGCTGTAAGAGCCAGGTTATCCAGATCGCCACCGGTTGACAGCCAAGAGGATAAAGCCAGTTCGCGCAATCTATAATCGTCGCTTCTCCAAGACGAAAAGGTCAGGTAATTAATCGCGAGGGCGGCCTTCTCCCCGCTGTAGCGGCCCAGCGCCCCGATGATCCTCCGTCGGACCTCGTAGTCCAGTTCGTCCCGGGCGCTGTTTGTGAAGAAGGCGACACAACGTTCATCACCGGTGAGGCCGAGGATCGTGGTGGCCAGCCGCCTGAGAGCGACATCGGGATTGGTCGCCTCAACTACCACGGCGCCGTACAGCCCGCTGGGAACGGCGACCTCGGTTTCCATCCCTTGGAGAAGATCATGGATCTGTGCCAGGGTTTCCAGCCGTTCAGGCACGCTCTCTGCCCAGCCCAGCTCCTGGGTCAGATAGGCCAGCTCCTCGCCTTGAGCCAGAGCAGGGGCGAAGAGGATGAGAAGGAAACCGATCCAGAATCGCATGATCTACCCCTTTGGCTCGGGCCGTTCGGCCTCGAATTCTTGGGTAAAGGAGGCGGTCCATCCGGGGCGAATCGGCGGCACGTCGGCCCTGATTTGAACGAGCCAATCGCTGCGGGTCATCGGAGACTGACGCTGCATTTCGTAATATCCGTAGGCGGCTCCGACCACCAGTACCCGGCCGCCCTCCGGATGGGGCACGATCCGCAGTAGCTCCTCAGCCTCGCCCAGACCCAGCGTCAGATAACCGTCGGTTGTCCCGTAGTTGCCGACCCGGGCACAGCTTGTTCCCGGGGCGTACCCCGTCGAGCCCTGACGGAAGAGATCGCGGGTGAGCTCACGCATCAGGTGACCGAAACGGAGTAGGTAGTAGTGGTCATCGGCGGTGAGCGGCACACCGGAAACCTGCTGCCGGGCGATGGTTCCCAGGCGGGTGAGTAGACCGTAGAACTCGAGATAAACATCCTCCACCCGTATTCCGCTAAGCACATAAAGCCCCTCGGGAACGGGTGTCTCTTCGATCAGCTCTTCCGCCGTCAGCTCGTCCCGGGCGCGGGCCAGCTCCGCTGCCTGGGCCGCCGCCAGAGCCTCGCTCCCGGCCAGAGGGGCGAACTCGGGGAAGAGCCCCACGCCACGCAGAAGATCGTGCTGCTCTTTGACGAGTCCGGCCAGGCGCTCAAAGAGTTCCGGTGAGGGCTCCACGTAGACGTAGGGTAGGGGCAGCGCGGGCGCCTCACCCGAAACCTCTGCTGTAAAGGGCGCGGCCGGTTCGCTCTCGAATTTTCCCGGCTCCGAATCCAACGCCAGAAGTGCGCCGCAGAAGGTGTAGGCGGCGCGCAGAGCCCAAGTGTTCGGCTCCGGATCGATCCCCTCGTTCTCTACGACCTCTTCGAAGGCCGGCGTGGCGAGAAAGGGCCGCAGGGCGCGCATCCAACCGTAGAACAACCCCTCGTCGTGGCGCCGCAGATCGGCCTTGACCCCGCTCAGCGCCTCTTCGAAACCAGAGTATCCGCCTTCGCCCTGGACCTCAAAGAGTTGGTTCCAGGCCGCCTCGCTCCCGTTGGCCGCGGCGATGTCGAGGAAGCCCGAGCAGCCCCGCCTGGTTCCGCCCGTTCCCACGTTGGGGCTGCGCAGGGACTCCAGATAGGCCTCCAGCGGCCACCCCCGTTCGGCAAAAAGGGCGAAGGTCAACTCGTCCCCGGTCTCTTCGGGATTCTTATCGGTAATTTCGAGTTGGAGCTTGTTCGCGGCGATAATAAAGCGGTCAAGGCTTTCCGGATCGGCCAACTCCGCCAGGGTGACGTCGGCGCCGTAGGACTCACGCATCAGGTTGTCCAGGGTGTCTGAGTCAAAATCATCAGCGATGCCGAACTGGAAATCAAATGTTGAGTCGAGGCGATCCCAGCTCTCTCGCAGATCACCGGAGCTTAGGAGGTGGGTAAGGATCAGCGCTTCAAGCGCCTGGTTGCGGTCGTTCAGGCGGAACTTGACCCGACTGGCCCAGAGATACCCGCGATAGAAACCGGAAGCCGCCTCGCTTTGCCGCTGGACCCAGGCCGGCGGCTGAAAAAGTTCTGTGGGGTAATCGTTCCCCTCCCGGCTGACGACCGGGGCGAGCCCCACACCGTTGCGGATGGTGGTGGCGGCCTGAAAGGACTCGGGGTTGGTGATCTCGGCGCGCAGCACGTTGGCCGGGATCAACAGCTCCCCGCCCACCTCGACGTAGGAGGCGAGGAAGCGGAGATGATCTATCAGGGTGTCGTAGGCCTTCACGCCGCCGAGCTGGGCCACCAGAACCGATTCGGGATTGGCCAGGGCGTAGGAACGGGCCTCCTCGAGCTGATGGATCTCCTCGCGCAGCCGGGTATCCAGGGCGAAATAGAAGTTAACGAGCTCAAACCGCGCCGTATCCTCCACCAAGGTCAACTGGAGGAAATCGAGATAGTAACCGGTCAGCTCTAAAACTGCGTCGGCGGTTATGTAGGTCGGGCGGGTGTAAGAAGCGGCATAGAAGGCGTCGCCGGGGTATTCATCTATGTAAGGCTGATCAAACAGGGGCCAGTGCTGATAACCGTAGATCAGAAGACTCCGCTCCAGGGCGTCGAGCTGTCCGGGACGCAGGTCATACTGCCACAGGTTGGTCACATCGGAGAGCGCCAGCGGCAGCGGTTGGTAGAGGACCTTGCTGTAGCCGTCAACCAGATCGGTGTAGTAGAAACCGGAGCCGTCGGGCGACCATTCCAGTTGACCCGGCTCGTCGAGGGGGGTGAGCTTGAGGAGCCGCTCCCGGGACGGCTCGTAGTAGTAGATCCGGTGCTTGCCGCTCAGACTGCCGATGAAGAGTAATCCCGTCATGTTGGGCGCCAGCACCGGCCGGTGACCGTAAACGCCCTCGGTGGGGAAGACCCCCTCCAACCCAGTGGCCACTACGGCGGTCCCCTCGTCGGTCTGCGCCTGAGCCAGCACGCCGAGGCCGTGGGGCGTCCAGCGGAGGTGGGACACCTCCTCGGCGGGAAGGTTTACCGATTGCCTATCCGAGCCGTCCTCCCGCACGGTAAAAACACCCTCCTCGGAGGAGTAGAGGACACGATAGTACAGAGTGTCGTTCTGGAACTGGATTGGGCTCCAGCGGGGCTCCGTCTCGTCACCCTCGTGCTGGGTCAGACGCAGCTCACCCCCGCCCCGCGCGTCCATCACCCATACGTCGAAATCGCCCTCGGCCTCGGAGGTGTAGGCCAGGGAGGAGCCGTCGGGAGAGTAGTGGGGATCCTTCTCATCGGCGGTTGAGTGGGTGAGTTGCTGAAGTTCCCCCCCGGCTACCGGAACGGCGTAAAGGTCGAGGTTGCCGCTCCGGTCGGAGGTGAAGACAACGAGGGATCCATCCGGCGAGACCGTTGGCGAGTAGTCGTTCCCCTCCCCGCTGGTGATATGCACGGGAGAGGGGAGCTTGACCTCGACTACCTCTATCCCCTCGGGCACCAGACGGCCCGCCTCGGCGGGAGCGGAGAGGAGAAGGACCAACACGACGGTTATCCCCCCCAGCACGAGCACGGCAACCGAAGGATAGATCCATTTCCTGGCCGGTGATAGGCCGCTGAACCACTCCTTAAGACGAATGAACGGGTTGGGCATAACTGGACTTCCAATAGGGATGGGTACGAATGGGTGTACAGCTCGTTTTACAGGTATGCATGGGGCCACAATTGCGGGCTAATCCTACCGGCGGGACCCCTAGTTGTCAACCGAAAGAGACACCAGTAGCCAACTGACTTGTATTTGCAACTAAGTTGCGCTTCTTACTCTACGATGTCCTAACAAAGAGGAGGTTCGGTGGATGCGGATACCATCAGGACTACCTTAACCGATTGCGGGCTACGCTGCACCGATCCGCGCGTGAGGACCCTCGGCGCAATTCTCGAGAGCAACCGCCCCTTGAGCCACTCCGAGATCGAGGTTAGATTGGAGCCGAGGCTCGACCGGATCACTCTACCGGGTACTGAACGACCTCACCGAAACCGGTTTTCTTCGTAGAATAACCACAGGCGGCGCAACGCGTTACGGTGCTTCGGAGCTCTCGCTTGCTACTTCACCTGCGACTCGTGCGGGATCACTATCTGCCTTGAAACGGTGACGGTGCCGACCCCCTGTCTATCGGAACGCTATGTCGTAAATGATATCGAATTGAATCTGAGCGGTCTCTCCCCGGGCTGTTCAACCAAGAGCCGTCCGGATGTTCGAGAGCGGGGATTGTGAAGTGTCCGACCCTCCTCCTCACCCTCAGCCTCTTGTCCTCTCCTGCAGCGGGGAGGAATCCGCGGGACTCAATGTAGTGGCTAGCTTCCTGTTGGTACAACTTATCATTGAGAACGTAGTGGATAGTTCGGGGTATTGTAGTGGAGATGGCTCGGTTCCAGCGACATTCACAACTACCAGTTCGCACCGGGCGACATACTGAAGCTCAACGGCGCCGATCTGGTGATCATCAACGAACTGGGGCTCGAGGCGTTCCTGGAGGACGTCCCGTTTGATCTGATGGGGAAACGGAGATCGTTGCAGCCGGTGAGGGGATCGAACCCCTGCCCGACAAGTTTCGCGGTGTCCGCGGAGAGGGGGGACATGGTGAGTTGGCCCCCCACGTATGGGTGTCCCCACACACCTCCGTCCGGATGGTAGAGAACATCAGCGACGCCCTCGTGGAGATTGATCCGGTCAATGCCGAGGTCTACCGCGCAAACGCCCGGGCCTTCATCGGTGAGCTGGAGGAAATCTACCGGAGGATGGTGGTGAGGGTGAAGCTAAATAATTTAACGGACTAGTTACGGGCAGGCCAAAACGCTATGCAATTCCTCGTCTACGACCACGAGCAGCTCGGTATCAGACGCGTAAAACGACCACCTCACCAGGGACCGATCCGCCAGTCACCCCCTCCCCCCCGAATACACGATCCGCCTCGACCACGACACGCTGTCTGTTCAACAGCTCCGCTTTGATTTTCCCAAAGACCCATCTCGAACCCCGGCTCTGTTTCACTATTAAATCCTACCTGGTGGTCTCCGCTGTTACACTGGAAGACGCCCCATCCTTCTCCCGGCGCGCCAAAACAGACGGGATCGTTGTGACCCCGCTGCTTCAAGCTCGCCCGGTATTGATTCCGCCTTACTCCTCCTTTACCCGGCGCACCTTCACCGCCCGGTTGCCCTTGGGGTCGTCCTGGATCTCGAACTCTACCCTATCCCCCTCGGCAAGCTCCTGGGGCTCTTCCAGAATATCGGAGAAATGCACGAAGAGGTCGGGGGCATTGGACCGTTGGATGAAACCGTACCCCTTGACTCTGTTGAACCACTTGACGGTGCCGTTGATGGCTTCCTCGGACATCGTTTATATCCTCCTCGGATTTCACGGGCTCTCGACCGGCCAGCTGATTAAATGTGGGCGCAATTCGCCCGGTTCGTCCTGACAACTGAGGAAAACCTTACCAATTCCCCCGGCAGCCGTCAAGTCCAAAACGTTGCCGCTACCCTTCCGTACCGGAAGTCCTTTTAGTATACTGCCCCCCATGCGTTACCTGGGTATTGATTACGGGGAAAAGCGGATCGGTCTTGCGCTGAGCGATCCGGAGGGGATAATCGCCCAGCCCCACGGCGTGTATGAGCGACGGAACCTCCTGGCGGACGTACGCCACCTCTGCCTGTTCGCCATCGAGAAGAACGTTGAGGAGGTCGTTCTCGGCCTGCCCTTAAGAGAAGACGGTTCGAAGGGAGACTCCGTCGCGGCTGTCGAGAGATTCCTCGCGGCCCTGGAGTCTCACCTGACTTTACCGGTTCACCTCATTGACGAGCGCTACACGACCAAGATGGCGGAGGGCTCCCTTCGGGATGCTGGTTACGATGCGCGATCCCAACGGGGGATCGTGGATGCCGTCGCCGCCGCTCTTCTTCTCCAGACCTACCTCGAGATGTTGTCGAGCTGAAGGCCGAGCGGCGCACATCTAACAAATTTAGCCACTACAACCGATTACAATTGAATCTCTACACCCTGGCTGGTCTACAATGGGTCCCATAACAGGTCTCTTCGGGAAGGAACCTGCGCGCAACCTCCGCCGTGAGCTGGAGGCTTTCGGGCATGTCTCCGGGCAATTATCCCAGCAGTTGGAGCCCTACATCGAAATCCTTCAGCGGCATTATGACGCTCGGCTTATCCACTACACTGGAGAGCTTAAAGGAAAATCACGGGAGGCGATCCGGGGAATCATCGAAACCTGCGGCTCCTTGGGCTACACGGCAAGGGTTTCCGGGTCGGCCGACTGCACCCGGGTGAGGATCGGGACAAAAAGGATCGGACGCGGATTTAACAAACGTCTCCAGCTTCTCTTCGCCGTGGCGGCAGTCCTGACGGTGCTCTGGGCCGGGGGTATGCACGCCGGAGTGGACATTCTCGTACAACCTGAGCTGTGGTACAAGGGGCTCCCCTTTGCCGGTTCGCTTTTATTTATCCTTCTGTCCCACGAATTTGGACACTACATAATTGCGCGCCGTAACGGCGTCGCCGCCACCCTCCCCCTCCTGCTACCCATGCCGAATCCGCTCCTGGGAACTGCGGGGGCGGTGATCCGCATGAGATCACCGGTTCCCCATCGAAAGGCCCTTTTCGACATCGGCATCTCGGGTCCCCTGGCCGGCGTAGTCGCCTCAATCATAGTCATCACGATCGGTTTATCCCTTTCCGAGGTGGTGCCGCTCAAGCCGGGCGATTTCGTTCATCTCTACTGGCCCGAGTTCGAGTTAACCTACGGCTCTCCCGGGCTCATCCTTCTCCGGTTTTTCGACGAGCCGAACGTACCTCTCCTGGTCAACCTTCCGCCGCTATTTAAATTTCTCCAACTTATCGTCGTCGGGCCACTGACATCTGATCAGGTGATCCTGTTGCACCCGGTGGCCTTCGCCGGTTGGCTGGGCCTCTTCGTAACCGCGCTCAATCTCATCCCCGTGGGACAGCTCGACGGCGGGCACGTGGTGTTTGCCGGTCTGCGCAGGGCCTACAAGCCGCTCGGAGGGCTGATCGTAATCGCCCTGCTCTTCTTCGCCTTCTTCTGGCCCGGTTGGCTGGTGTGGATCGGCGTCCTCTTCTTCATTTCCCGTAAGAGGCCTGCGCCGCTGGATGACATCACGCCTCTGAACAAGGCCCGCAAGCTCGGCGCCTACGGGGCTCTAATTCTCCTCTGGCTCTGCCTGACCCCCGTGCCCTTTCCCGGTTATTAAACCCGAGGGACTTTAAATTGGTGAGCTATCCGTGTAGCTTGCCGCAGCGCCGGCGGTGGCACAGTTTTTGCGCAAATTAACCTCGAAGAAGTTCGCCGGGTCCCCTTCTGCAAAAACCTGTGCCACCGCCTCAGCGGTAGTGGTAACCGCAGTTGTATCGAGAGAATGTGACGCACCGGTCAAGCTTCCTGCCAACCGCCACATCGCCACCTCATCTGGCGGGCCGACCGGTCGGTCGGCCTCTACGTATGTTTGCGCCGCAGGTGCGAGTCTCGTAGGGGAGGGTCTCCAGACCCTCCCGCGGTCGGCCACAGAGGATTTCCCTTCGGGCGCATATACATCCCACGAGTCGCCTCTGCAAAGAACAATGACTTTCTCTGAGGTTTCAAATTACAGAAAGAGCCCCGCTGGGGCTTTTTTTTAATAAAAACATGTAAGTAGCGCATTCTATGCAGACTCAGCCACCCCCTCGTTGCGTTTACCTACGAGGCGCTTTAAGTGTCCCTCGGCGAGGAAGCTGATCGGGTGCTCCAGGTAGTGGATGGGCTCCATGTAGCAGCTCATGTAGCAGAGGCGGCCGCAGTGGTGCCGGGGCGCCTCGCGGTAGGCGCGCTTCAGGACGGCCCAGAGGCTCGGCTCCTCTAAGAGGTTCCCGGCGACCCAGTGCATCTTGGTGCAGGGGTAGAAGACCTGGCCCAGCGGTCCGACCTTGGGCGTGACGGTGGCGTAACAGCGGTAGGGGAGGAAGTCGCGCACCCGCTCCAGGTAGAGGGTGGTGTTTAAGACCGGGTAGCCTTCCTCTTTACGGCGGATGAGTTCTTCGATGAGCGCCTGGTACTCCGGATTGCCCACCAGCTCCGGGTTCGGCTCGAAGCCGTCCACCCTCGGCACGGCGTTGAAGCTGACCCCTATCTCGGCGGCGAAGTCCAAGACCGGCAGTACCTGGTCCAGGTGATCGGGGAGGATGACGGCGTTGATGTTGATCTGGAATTGTTTTTCATCCTGGGCTTGGGCGTAGCGGCGCAGGTTGCCCATCACCCGCTCGCAGGCCCCCTTAACGCCGACGATGGGGTCCCAGACCGCGGGATCCACCGAGTCCAGGGAGACGATCATTTGGTCCACATAGTCTAATAATATTTCGTGCCGCCGCATCTGCATCAGGTCGGTGTTCAAAACGAGGGGGGCGAAGCCGAGGTCGTAGGCGTGACCGATGACCTCGTCAATGTCCTTCAGGATCAGCGGCTCTCCGCCGGATATGTCCAGGGCCGGGATACCGGGACGGATCTTCTCCAGAACGCGGAGCTTGTCCGCCGTCGGGAGCTCCCGACGGTCCATCTGCGGGTAGCCGCAGTAGATGCAGCGCAGGTCGCAGCGGTTGGTGATGTTGTAGCTGGCTAAAACGGGGTAGACCTCACGCCCGCGGGCCGAATCCTTCTGGAACCGGACCTTGAGGACGTTTTTGGCCAGGTTAAAAAGCCACTCGGGTCTGACGCGCTTGAGACTAAAGGCCATCGGGATTCAGCACCTACTAAACGGTCTCTGCCGTTTCGATCAGATTCAGCGCCCCCACCGGGCAGAGCTTCACACAGTTGCCGCACCTATTCGCCACTCGCTACGCCGGTGGATATAATCGCTTATCAATACCTAAGTTGATTGCCGTTCGAACCTTTGAAATGTCGCGTGTGTCCAGTCTCCCAATACAACGGATTACCCTACGTTGCAAAAACGTGGTGAATACAGGTTTTATCCAGGTCGGTTTGATTAACCCCGCAGTGTTCCAGTGATCCAACTTAAGAAACTGATCTGCCTGCGGCTTACTGGTCAAGCCAAGAATAACGACGTCCTCTCTTGTTTCATTGTACTTGGTTGGGCTTACGATCAGTGCGGGTCTTTTTTTAGTAGTGGACAAATCGGTAAAAGGAAAACTTACAAGGACCACATCAAGCGCTTTATAAGTGGTCATAGGCTGCGTCTTCGTCGTTATCCCAGATATCTATAAAAACCTCTTCGGCAAGGACCATTGATTCATTGACATCGGGAAAGACTACGAATACCGGCCCCTTTCGGTGATGGAAGCTCTCTGGAAGTACAATTGTATCGCCATCATAGTAGGCTTTTACAGTTTCCATGATTTTACTCCGAGACGTCAACTCCGACAGCATTTTTGCTAAGGTTTAAAGCGCCCACGGGACAGACGGCGACGCAGTTGCCGCAGCCGTTGCAAAGCTCCTGGTCCACCACCAGGGTCAGCTCATCGAGCAGCAGAGCCAGCGTGGGACACACCCCCACACACCCTCCGCAGTACGCGCAGAGCTGGCGGTTGATGTAAAGCATAACTCACCGCCTAGCGTCGAAGCGGTTATCTAAGGTTAGCACGGAGAAAGAGATACTTCAACCGAAACGGTAAATTGGCCCTCGAATGAGGTTCCTTCGTTAATGAAGTATGCGTGCACAACGGCTGTTGCGTAGGCATTGGCGCGATTGTTGCCGGAGACGCTGGTGTTTTTGTGTCTGGTAGCGGGTCAGCAGGAATCGCGCCAAGGCCGATGGATAATCAATGAAGCCGCTTGACCGATCTATTTCAACGGCCCGTTAATAAACCAGAATGAAGGTGAACATTATCCGCATAACTCTTGAAAGTAGAGGTTTTGGAGGCTATTTAAATCCAGGTAGAAGGGTAACAGATGGATATTATCGCAGCCTCAACCGATTTTTGATCGGTCCACCCGCCTGCGATAAGAAAGGGAAACCAGCCGAATGAACCCTGAACTCCCCACTCATCTAAAAAGGATATTAATCCGTGCCGCTATCCCTGACCTGAATACCGAGCTCGGCCAGTTGGTTATCGTCAACGGTCGCGGGCGCGCCGGTGAGGGGATCGAAGGCCCGCAGGGTCTTCGGGAAGGGGATTACCTCGCGGATGTTCTCCCGGCCGAGCATCAGGGCGATGAGCCGGTCCAGCCCCGGCGCGATGCCGGCGTGGGGCGGCGTGCCGTAGGAGAGTCCTTCGAGGAAAAAACCGAAACGCTCCTCTACGGCTTCGTCGGAGAGACCCAGAGTCCGGAAAATCCGGCGCTGGATCTCTTGAACATGAATCCGGGGGCTGCCCGAGGCGATCTCGACGCCGTTGATTACGATGTCGTAGCTCGCCGAGCGGACCGAGAGGGGGTCGGTTTCGATCCTGCCGAGGTCCTCGGAATGGGGCATGGTGAAGGGATGGTGGCTCGAGGTGAGATTCCCCTCCTCGTCGGTCTCGAAGAGGGGGAACTCGACCACCCAGAGGAAGTCCCAGCTTCCCTCGGGGATGAGCTTCAACTCCGCGGCCAGGTGGAGCCGCAGGCGGGAGAGAGCGGTGTTGACGCGGCCGGCGGGTCCGGCTGCCAGAAGGAGAAGGTCTCCTTCTCCGGCGCCGCTGAGCTTACAAAGTTTGGAAAGGGCCTCATCACTCAGGTACTTCTTGATGCTGGCGTTCCAGGTGCCGTCGGGGAGCCACTTGATCCAGATGAGCCCCCCCGCCCCGGCGGACTTGGCAATATTCTCCCAGGCGGCCAGGATTTTGCGGCTCGTCCCGGACTGACCCGGTACCCTGAGACCGCGCACTACACCGCCCTCGTCGAGCGGCCCTTTGATGAAGGACAGCTCGGTTTCCCGGAAGACAGCCGAAAGGGTGACCAGTTCGAGGTCGAAACGGGTATCCGGTTTGTCGGTGCCAAAGCGATCCAACGCTTCGCCGTAGGTCATCCGGGGCCAGGGCGCGGGGATCTCTATCCCGAGAAGTTCCCGCCACAGATGGCCGAAAAGTCCCTCGGTGATACTGAGCACGTCCTCCATGCCGGCGAAGCTCATTTCGAGGTCGAGCTGGGTGAACTCAGCCTGACGGTCGGCCCGGGCGTCCTCGTCCCGAAAGCAGCGCGCGATCTGGAAATAGCGGTCCACGCCGGCCACCATGAGGAGCTGTTTGTACATCTGGGGGCTCTGGGGCAGAGCGTAGAACGAACCGGGGTAACCCCGGCTCGGCACGAGGAAGTCCCGGGCGCCCTCGGGGGTGGACCTGGTCAGTACCGGCGTCTCGATCTCGAGGAAGCCGGCCTCCGCCAGCCAGTTGCGCATCACCAGCATGAAGCGGTGGCGGAAGTGAAGCATCTCAGTCATAGGGCCGCGCCGCAGGTCCAGATAGCGGTGCTTGAGTCGGAGTTCCTCGTTGGTGGGCGCTTCGTCGGTGATGGGGAAGGGGAGCGGCTTGGCGGGGGAGAGTACCTCCATCTCGTCAGTCAGCACCTCGACATCGCCGGTGGGCTGGTCCGGTCGGATTTGATCCTCGGGCCGGTGGCGGACCACACCGCGCAGCGCCACCACATACTCCAGATGGCAGCCGCTGGCGATCCGGTGGGCCTCGGGGGCGTGCTCTGGATCCACCACGACCTGGCTCTCGCCGTAACGGTCCCACAGGCGCAGAAAGATTATCCCCCCCAGATCGCGCACGTGGCGAATCCAACCGCAGAGGGTAACTTCCCTTTCCACATCGGCCGCCGAGATACCGCCACAGGTATGGCTGCGCCTGGTGTAGTCCAACGCCAAATCCGCTCCTTCATCAACAGACAACTGCGCCGGATGTTACCAGATACTAAAGGTGTAGTCCAGCACCTACCCTTTGGAAACGTGCGGCTTAAGGGTGTTCGCAGACAGGATTATTACTTGACAAGGCTCCCCCGGTGTATTACCTTTGACTAAGCTTGTATAGACTGTCAAAATGCCTTTTTAAACGGGGCGAGACAGTATTTCCCGGCACCGTCCGTGAAAGCCTGCCTGTTCCCGTTTGCAGCCACTCGAGGAGGTATCATCTCAACTACATTAATGATCATTGTGAGCGTTGAAACCTGTAACTTGATGAGGGAGGGTTGTTGATGAATATTCAAAAAACGGCCCTGGTCCTTTGCATCTGCTTGGCGATAACCGTGCCCGTCCTGGCTGGTATCACCGCGCAGATATCCGGCATCGTCAGCGATGAAAGCGGGATGCCCATCCCCTTCGCGACGATACGGATAAAGGGCACAGACATCCATGCAACCTCCGACGAGGACGGGTACTTCTCGCGGAGTGACGTCCCACCCGGCCAGTACGATGTAACCTGTTCGGCACCCGGGTTTGTGGACTTCACCTATCTCGAGATTCCGTTCCTCACCGACATGCGGCGCAACGTCAACTTCACGATGAAGCGCCCCGAGGCGGAGGAAGTACTGACCATCACGGTCCACGCCGAACACCGGCTGATCGAGCCAAGCCTGACCACATCCATTGACTACATCACCGCCGAGGATATCGAGCAGCTACCGGCGGACAACTTCTACGATCTGATGGAGAACGAAGCCGGCGTCACCAACGACGACGGATTCATGCACGTCCGCGGCGGACGCGCCACCGAGATCACCTACATGGTGGACGATATCCCGATCATAGACGCCGTTACGGGCTATGCCGCCACCTCGATCAGCAATGTGTCCATTGCAGAGATGGCAATCATCTCCGGCACATTCTCCGCCGAGTACGGAAACGCCCAGTCGGCGGTGATCAACATTACCACCAAAGCTGGGAGTACGAGGGACTACGAGGGCCTGGTGCGCTTCCGCCAAGAGCTCTACCAGTCCACCAAGGAATTCAGCTCCCAGAAGTTGCTGGAGTCCACCGGTCTACCCGATTGGGACTCGGTGCCGGTGACCTGGACCACCCGAACCCGCCAGGGTCGTTTCTGGAAGGCCGAGGCGGCCTTGGGCGGCCCGATAGGCGACTTCATGACCTTCTTCCTCTCCGGCGATTACATGGAGACCGGAACCCAGTTTATTCAGCCGCGTCCGCGCTGGGAATACAACGCGCAGAGCAAACTCCGCTTTCGCTTCTCCGACGACATGTCGTTCACACTCTCCGGCATCCTGAGTCAGCGTTACCGCCCCCTGTTCGACGTACAGTATCAGTACACCCTGGACAACATGTACCACCAGGGACGTGACGCGTTCCAGATCAATGGTCTGTGGAAGCACATGATCTCGGACAAGACCTACTACACCCTGCGCGCAAACTACTTCAATGTCTGGACCCACTACGGCACCCGCTGGGGAGACGACGACTGGCATTGGGAGAATGATCCCGTCAACCCCGGCGAGCAGATCCGAGTCTGGAACAACGGCGACGCCTGGGGTGATCACGAGATCGGCGAGTGGAAATGGTGGGAGGACTACGACACCGATTGGAGGCAGGGCGGCCCCGATGGCTGGTTCTACACCAAGGGCGACATGCGCATCTGGGAGACCCGCAAGGAGCAGACCTGGACCGCCAAGGGCGACTTCACCACCGAGATCGACGAGCATAACCTGATCAAAGCCGGCCTGGAGTACAAGATCTACGACGTGGACCTCTTCCAGCGCCAGCCGTTGGCCTCCAACACCTACGGAGATTACTACCACGTTTTCCCGTGGCAGGGAACGGTCTACATCCAGGACAAGATGGACTACTCCGAGATGATCATCAACCTGGGTCTGCGTTTCGACTACTTCGAACCCAACTCCGATTATCCAGAGAATCCGATGGATTCCCAGGATTCCGATCCAGATTCGGAGTACGAGGCCTTTGCTGATATCCCCCGCGTGGCGGCCGAGGCCAAGTACCAGCTCTCACCTCGTTTGGGTATCGCCCATCCGATCACGGAGTTCGACAAGCTCCACTTCTCCTACGGGCACTTCTTTCAGATGCCGGCCTTCCGGTACATGTACATGGGCAACTTCGAAAAACCGATCGGTGCCTATCCGATCTTCGGCAACCCGGACCTGAAACCGGAGAAGACCATCTCCTACGAGATCGGTATCCAGCACCTCTTCACCAAATCGGTGCTCCTGGATTTCACCGCCTTCTACAAGGATGTCTCCGGCCAGCTCGACACCATCCGTTACGATCATCCCTTGGGGCTGTGGAACTACACCCGGACGACCAACTCCGACTGGGGTAACGTCCGCGGTGTAGAGCTCGTTCTGGACGGCACCTGGACCGACTGGTTCAGCTCCAAGATTGCCTATACCTACTCCATCGCCCGCGGTCTTGCCTCGGATTGGCGGCAGGGTTACGACTATTCCTACCGCGGCTGGAACCTCCCGCTGGAGGCCAACATCCTCGATTGGGACGTGACCCACACCGTCAACCTGATGCTCGACTTCCGCTACTCAGACACGTGGGGCGCCAACCTGAACCTCAACTACGGTTCCGGTACGCCCTATTCCCCGCCCGTCGAGCAAGGCGCCCAGAAGGAGATCAACTCGGCGCGCATGCCCTGGCTCCTAAACCTGGACGCCAAGGTCAACTACAACATAAACATGTGGGGCATGCAGTTCCAGATCTTCGTCGAGGCGCTCAACATCTTCGACCGCTGGAACGTCACGAATTTCGGTGCCAGCGAGGGCACCGGCGGCAACCGCGACTGGACCGCCTTCTATCATCTCTACGGCGACGAGAACGGTCCGTGGGATGACTTGGAAGTCTACGGCGAGCCCTTCCAGCTCCGTGTAGGCGGCAGCATTTCCTTCTGATACATCTCAACGGTCGGGGTCGATTTGACGGCCCCGACCTACTTTGGATTTGGTAGAAACTTTCACCGTTCTCAGCAAGGAGGAAATCTCCGTGAAGCTGAAACTTAAAATCGGCCTTCTAGCCTTCGCCCTGACGGTTCTCGTCGCGGGACTGGTGGCGGTCGGTTCAAGCGGTGTTACGGCCCGTTCACTCATCGAACTGGAACCGGACGGAAACTACCGGGTTATGACCTTCACCCATGACATCGGTAACTTCGGCAACGTGGTCTTCAACACCAACAACGTGGGAGCCGGTGACGTCCCCCCCAACGCCGAGTGGCCGCTCGGGTCCGGCAACGAGTACGGCTATACCGGCTCGATGTGGTTCGGCAACCAGGAGACGGTCATCCACGTCTACTACGCGGCGACCGAGCTCGAGTGGCAGCCGAAATCGCCGATCTATAACACCGATCCCGGCACCGCCTACCCCTTCCCCTCGTCCTTCGGCAGCCATGAAGGCACCGATTACAGCTGGATGAGCCAGTACTGGCGCACCAACGTTCCCTCCCGGGTCTCCGACCAGGACGGCCACTGGTACATGACCGACGAGGGCTCCGACATCACCATCGGCCTCGAGGTTCTTGCCCAGTCCCTGGGCTGGAGCGCACCGGGTCACGACGAGTGGCTCACCATCATCTACTTCCTGCGCTACGTCGGCGCCGCCCCGCTCGACTCCGACACCTACATCGCCTTCGCCTACGACATAGACTGCGGCGGTTCCCTCTCCTTCGATAACGATCTGGCCCAGTTCGACGGCAACAGCCCGTCCCTTGATCCGCCGGTGGAACCTTTCGGTGCCGGTGACGGTTACAACAACGTCACCTGGGCCCCCGGGGGCGACGGTATTCCCGACGAGTACGACTCCGTCAACTTCCCCATGGAGATAGACGGCGGCGCGGACACCCAGCCGTACTGGGGGCACTTCGACTGCTCGGATTACGAATTTGAAGCCGCGCCGCGCAAGATGAGCTACATGTTCGACTCCGAGTGGGACTCCGGCGGCCCCTACCCCGGCTTCGTCGGCGTGCGCTTCCTGCGCGCCTGCATTGACCCGGGCGGTGATAACGAGCGCGAGTACATCGTCACCGGACAGCACTCCTGGGACATCCAAAACGACCCGGAGAACGACAGCTACAAGTTCGCTTACATGGTGGACACCGGGACCTACGAGGAGATCACCACCGCCTACGACTGGCGCGTCTGCCCCTCGGTCGGTCCCTTCGAATCCATGTCGGGGATCGGCATAGAACCCAATGAGGTTCTTGAGATCCGCAAGAGTTTCGTCATCGGTAACCACCGCAACGGTATGCGAAAGAACGCCGACCAGGCCCTGACCGACGCACTGGGCTTCAACGGCAGGTTCGACGACCCGCGTCAGGGGGACGACGTGGACGATTTCGTCGTCCTCTCGCCGCCCAAGAGCCCGCTCCTCTCGGCCATCGTCGGCGAGACCATAATTGACGACCGCAGGGTCAGCATGGTTACCCTCCACTGGAGCCCGGTGATCAACCTCTCCGACAACATCGAGATTCTGCCCGACGTGAGTTCCAACGACCAGATAGACTTCGAGGGTTACCGTATCTACCGCGCCTCGACCCTGGATCAACTCGGCGACAGCACTGACATGGCGCCCTGGTACTCCGACTCCGGTTTCGATGAACCGGTCTATCTGCGTGATCTCCTCTACCGGTGGGACAAGGACGTAAACATCGTCAATCATTGGAGGTACGACGGCCAGATCGTCGGCCAGTACTGGAAAGCCCCGGGTTACAACGGCCCCGACGCACCCACCGATCCCGACTTGAGAGATACCCGGTACGAGTACAACCAGCTCAACAACTGGGACGATATCAAGAGAGACCCGACCAACGAAAAAATCTACGAGTACATTGACGACGGAACCAACTACGACCACTGGGACAAGTGGGTGGACTACTCACCAGAAGGCGACGACACCTGGGCCGACGACTACGACGCCCCGGGCCCCGTGGCGCCTCGCAACCACTTCACCTACTTCTACGCCGTCGTTTCCTTCGACTTCGGCGCCCATCCCTTCTACAACGAGCAGATCGGCAGCGATCCTTATCCCGCGCTGGAGGGAGGCGTCCGCGCCAACTACGTCGAGGTTACTCTGAGCACGGCCAACAGGGACTCCCTGGATGACGTGCTGGTGGTTCCCAACCCGTACGTCGGCGGTGTAGACTGGCAGACCCGTTCGGTGACCGGTATCGTCGAGCGCAAGCTCGCCTTCACCAACCTTCCCGAGCGCTGCACCATTCGCATCTACACGATCTCCGGCGACCTGGTCGACATCATCGAGCATAACAATCAGACCTCCGGAACGGCGTGGTGGAACCTCCAATCCCGGAACAACATGGAGGTGGCGTCCGGCGTTTATATCTACCACATAGACGCCACCGAGCTCGGCCTCGGCACCAAGATCGGAAAGTTAGCCGTTATCATGGGCGAGCGCCTGTAAACAGACGGGGGGAGCCCCGTCTCCCCCCGACGCACTTTGTTAGGAATCCTTCGATTTAACACGGCTTATCTGAGAGGGGGCTAGTTCTGATGAAGGCTAAAACCCTGGCGCTTCTCCTGGTGCTGATGCTGGTTCTACCCACCGTGGCTCAGGAAAAAACCGGTACGTCGGGAGCCCAGTTTCTGAAGATCGGCATCGGCCCGCGGATGATGGGGATGGGGGGAGCCTGTGTGGCCACCGGCCCGGCGGACGCCTCCATCGCGTTCTGGAATCCGGCGGCCCTCACACGCATTCCAGGCGGCGATGTCTTCTTCGAAGACAATGAGTGGGTTGCCGAAACCCGTCTGATGAGCTTCGCCGGAGCGTTCAACTTTGGTAACCTCGGCACCTTTGGCCTCACCGCCACTTACCTCGACTACGGCGACATGATCCTCACGACCCAGGACGACCAGGAGGGTACCCTGGGAACCTTCTCGGCGTCCGATCTCGCAGTTGGGGTGGCCTACGCCCGAAGGTTCACCGATCGCTTCAGCGTGGGGCTGCGCGTCCAGTTCATCAACCAGACCATTGACACCTACGACGCTATGGGCTGGGGAGTGGACGTCGGCACCCTGTACGACACCGGCTTCAAAAGCCTTCGGATTGGGATGGCGATCCAGCACTTCGGTGGAGACATGCGCTTCGATGGGACTTACGGAGAACTGATGCGTGATGGAAGCGGATACATCGAGACGGACTTCAACGAGTACTCACTCCCGATGACCTTCCGGCTTGGTGTGGCCTACGACCTCCTCGAGGGGGAGGACCACTTCGTAACCCTCGGCCTCGACGCCATCCATCCCAACGACGCTGAGGAGCGCGTGAATGTGGGTGTTGAGTACCTGATGTTCAACGTGGTGGCCCTTCGGGTCGGTTACCAGCTCAACTACGATTTCTTCGCTGGCGAGGAGGACGACAGTTTTGTTCCCGGGCTCACCGCCGGAGTCGGCTTCAAGATGGGTCTAAGTCGGACCTCAGATATCCACGCGGATGTGGCGTACGCCGACATGGGACGTCTCGGCTACTCGCTGCGCTTCGCTCTCGGTTTCTCCTTCTAGACTGAGGAGAGACACCAACAAGTTGGGGGGCCGAACGCGCCCCCCGTTCAATAGGCGGCTCTCCCCCCGAGAACCGGGAGTAGAAGCATTAGCCGTTTCGACGCCACCTCGGCAGCCTTGCTCCGTGGGCTGGCGCCGGAGGTTAACAATGAATAAAATAGTAAACGCCTCACTAGCCCTGTTCATCCTTCTCGTTGCGCCCGCCGCGGCCGACTTCGGACCGGCGACCTCCGAGGGTGATCTCAACTTCACCGCCGACAGTCGGCAGTTCTTCAGCAGCCGGGGAATCCTCCTGGAGATCTTCTATCAGGTACCCAACACCTCCCTGGAATTTTTCCCCACCACGGAAGGGACCTGGTGGGCCACCTATGTCACCATGCTGGAGATCATCAACCCCGATGGGGAGGTCATCTACCGGAAAACCTTGACTAACGACGTAGAGGTGACCCTCGAGGAACAAACGCTGAAGGACTCATCCTATTCCATCGATACGCACAGTGTGGAAATCGAACCCAATCTTTATGAGGTCAGGCTGACCGTCGGCGACGCCAATACAAAGCTCGAGGGGACGGCGGTGCTGCCCCTCGAGATAGATCTCCTACCGCTCCCGGGTATCAGCGATATCCAGCTCGCCTCGCGGGCCCGGGCCCTGTCCGAGGAGGACCTCGACCCCGAGGGCAACTTCAAGGGTAGGGCCGATCTGGTGAAGGATGGCTACTTCGTTGCCCCCCTGGCCAGCCGGCGTCAGGTGTCACCCGCCGACAACCTCCTCTACTTCTTTGTGGAATTTCTCACCGAGCCGGGCGAACACACATTCTCCTACGATATCTACGACGAACCGGGCAGACTGGTGCACTCCGAAGAAACAGGCTTCCTCGGGGGAGGGCTCGCCGGGACCGTTTTCTCGGTGAGCGCCGGGGACTGGGGCCACGGCAGGTATATCCTCCAGGCTCGGCTCACCAACGCAGTCTCCGAGGAGCTCGTTGCAGAGCGGGACACCTTCTTCTGGATCGGCCCCGAGATCCCCGAGGCCGTAACCGAGGTTGCCCGTGTTTCCGACGTATCGATGACTGAGCGCGAGTACGAGCAGATCCGTCATGAGATCAGCTTCATCGCCGACGAAACCGAGCTCGCCGTCCTGGACGCTGCACCGCCCGAGGGGCGATGGACCGTGGTTGATCATTTCTGGTCCATGCGAGATCCCGACTCGGGTACCCCGGAGAACGAGTTCAAGATAGAGCACTACCGGCGCCTGGCCTACGTGAGGGAGCACTTCGCCACCGGCTACTCCGACGGGCTGGACACCGATCAGGGCCGGATCTACCTCAGGTACGGCCCCCCCGACGAAATCATAGAGAATCCCCTCGGCGCCGGTATATCCGGTACGGATCACCTGGGCGGTGAAGCCGCTGAGCTCGAGGGCAGCTTCGGCGCCGGTGGCCGTCAGGGAGTGATAGTGTCCGCCAGCGGTAACGAGGGACCGACCGACAGCCGGGCGGGCGAGTTCATGGGCGTTCTGGTTAACCTGGGGAAACCCCACATCCTGTGGATCTTCTACTCCTCCGGCTCAGATTCTATCACCCGGAAGTTCCTCTTTGAGGACCGCACCGGTTTTGCGAACTACGAGATCGTATGGTCAACGGAGAGGGGCGAGTACTAGCCCCTCAACCAATCCCATATCTGCATCCAGGAGGACCACTCAATGGCAAAAGCGAAACGCCTCAGCCTGTTCGCCCTGCTGATGATCACCCTCTTCGTGCTGGCCCCGGCCACGATCGTATTCGCCCAGGAGGCTGCTGAGGAGGCCGGGGAAGCCCCGGCTGAGGGCGAGGAGACCCCTGAAGAAACCCCCGACGAAGGCGATGAGGAGCTTACCGCCACCCCCCCCGAGGAGGAGGAGGAGGCCGGAAGCGTCCAGGACTACTTCGCCAAGGGCGGTGTGGTCATGTATCCGTTGCTGCTCACCTCCGTGTTGGCTGGTGCCTACATCATCGAGCGTCTCTTCACATACCAGTTCGCCAAGATAGACGCCCGCAGATTCACCGACAGGATCGTTGACCTGGTCAAGGCTGGCAAGCGCGGTGAGGCGATCGAGGAATGCAAGAAAACCCGTGGCCCCATCGCCGCCGTGTTCAAGGCGGTCCTGAAGCGCGCCGATCGCGGCGTGGCTGCGGCGGAGAAGGCAGCGGCCAACTCAGGCGCCGTGGAGTTGGCCTTCCTGGAGCGCGGTTTGATCGTCCTGGCCTCCGTATCCACCATCGCACCGATCCTGGGATTCCTGGGAACGGTCACCGGGATGATCCGAGCATTCGAGGGCATCGCCCGGGCCGGCGAGGTCAAACCAACCGTCGTCGCCTCCGGTATCTCAGAGGCGCTTATCACTACGGCAACCGGTTTGGCCATCTCCTTCCCGGTGCTCATCATGTACAACTACTTCACCAACCGCATCGACCGCTTCGTCCTCGAGATGGAGGAGGGGACTACGGAACTCATTGACGCCATCGAAGATACCCAGGCTTAGACGGGGGTAACCCATGGCCTTCAAACGAAAGAGCAAGGTGTCCGCGGAGATCCCGTCGGCATCAATGGCTGATATCGCCTTCCTTCTCCTGGTCTTCTTCATGACCACGACCATCTTCAACGTGGAGAAGGGGATCAAACTGGTCCTGCCGGCCGAGGGTCCCTCGCTGAAGGTTAAGCAGACCCACATCATCACCGTGGAGGTCGCCGAGGACGGCTCCATCTATCTTAGGGCGGTTGACGGCGTCAAGTCCATACCTAGCAAGAACATCCTCAGAGACGAACTCGAGAGGCGGCTGGCCAAGGACAGTGAGCTGGCCCTGATCTTCGATGTTAGTGAAAAGGCCGACTACGAGATGATGATTGATGTATTCGACGAGATCAAAAAGGCCAACTTCCAGCGCATCGCGCTGAAGATTCGTTAAGGGGCGCCGGCCATGCAACTGAAGAAAAAGGTAAAATCGAAGCCGTCGATTCCGTCGGCATCGATGGCCGATATCGCCTTCCTCCTTCTGGTTTTCTTCATGACGACCACGGTTTTCAACGTTGATCGGGGACCGCAGATCAAGCTCCCCGCGGCGCAGAGGGTGGATAAGACCAAGCGTAAGGACACGATGTCGCTGTACGTGGACCGTAACGGCAACATAAACATCGACGGGCGTTACGTCGCTCTGGAGCTTCTGCCCGAAATCATGTCCGAGGAGGTCGCCGCCAACCCGAACCTGACCGTCATCCTCAAAGCGGATCGCGGCGCCGAATACGGCCGACTGATGGAGGTCTTCCAGCAGCTCCAGAAATCACGCGCCTACAAGATATCCCTCTCAACCGAGCTCGAAACGGGGGGACTCTAGAACCGCGGAAACTAACCCCGCAATCTGCGCGTATATTAGCCGGATAGAAGAAGGGGTTCTCCATGGCAAACGACACAAAAAGCGGCGACAAGCTGTTTGACCCGAAGGCAAAACGCCGTCTATTCCTCCAGGCGCTTTTGCTTTCCATTCTCTGTTGCCAGGTCGTCGTTCTGGGGATGGGCAACTTCGTGGGGCCGGTGCAGCCCTTCGTGCTCCAGCGGGCGGTGCAGCAACTGGAGAACATCGAGGTGATCAAGCCTCCCTCGAAGACGATCCAGATCCCCGAGGTCAAGCCACCGCCCAAGATCGTCCAGGCCGCCCCCGAGATCTCCGAGGACGAGGAGGCCGCCGAAACCATTGACATCCCAACCTTCGAGCACGTCGTGATGGAGGAGACCACGGAGAGCGTCTTCTCGGACATCGGCCCCATCGGAGGCGGGGATGGAGGCGAGGGCGATAAGGGGCTGATACCCCCCGAGACGATCTACGCCCCCGAGCCCGATTACCCTCCCATGCTCAGAGAAGCGGGCTGGTCCGGTTCCTGCACTATCGGCCTCTACATTGACGAGAGCGGTAACATCGGCAAGGTCTGGGTCATACGCAGCTCGGGCAAGTCCGAGGCCGATCAGGAGGCGTTGGCGGCCGCGCAATCCTCCCAGTGGAGGCCGGCCACTCAGAACGGCGTCCCCATCGCGAAGAAGATATCCATCACCTATGAGTTCGAGGTGGACATCTACTAGGGACGGCAGCAGCCACCACAAACGGAAGGGACCCGAAAGGGTCCCTTTTTTAACACAGAGGAAAGGAACAAAAGGACGGAGGGGAGCGTGTATAAGTCGGCACCATCGGTTCCTAAAGGGGGTAACCATGCACAAAGCGACGCGAAGGCTCTTCCTCCAGTCCCTGTTGATCTCGCTACTCGTGAACATGATCGTGGTCCTCGTCATGGTCAACTACGCCGGGGCGGTTCACCCCCTCACTACGCAGCGCGGTGTGCAGGAGTTGGAGAATATCGAAGTCTTAAAACCGCCACCCAGGACCATCCAGGTTCCCGAGGTCAAACCGCCGCCCAGGGTCGTCCAGGCCGCACCGGAGATAACCGACGATCCGGACGCGCCCGACGTGCTCGAGATACCCATCCCCGAATTTATTCCCCTCGAGCCCGGCGGCGACGATCCCTGGATCGGCCTTCGGTCAAACCCGGACGACCCGAATACCGGCGATGACGTCATCGTTCCGCCACAGGCGATCCTCGCACCGAAACCCGATTATCCGCCGCTGTTGAAAGATGCCGGCTGGTCCGGCTCCTGCACCATCGGGTTCCACATCAACGAGGCGGGCGGCGTGACCAAGGTCTGGGTCATCCGCGGGTCTGGCAAGGACGAAGCGGACATGGCGGCCCTGGAAGCGGCCCGGGCGTCGGAGTGGAGGCCGGCCCTGCACAACGGGATCCCCGTCCCCAGGAAGGTCTCCATCACCTACGAGTTCGAGGTGGACATCTTCTAGGGGCTCGCGAGGTCACACCTGAGGGGGACCGACTCACTAAGCGTTTAATACCGGACGGCTACCGTCCGGTTTTTTTAATTTCCCAAGGTTTATTTTTGGCTCTTGACGACCTTACAAATATGTGATATATTAAGCTAGTGATGAAAGGAACCTAAAAAAGGAGCAAAAAATGCGTAAACCACGGTCCTTCTCTTCTCTTTCTCTTCTCTTCGTTTTCGTGGCGTTCTTCCTGATTTCCTGTGAGGACGCCCTTTCACCGTCGGAATACCCGCCGTTACCGAACGAGAGTCCGCTGGGAGAGAGGGATGAAGATCCGCTCGGCTACTGGCGCATCTGGGGAACCATAGACGCCCCGCTCGACTGGACCCCCGGTTACCCCTACCTGGTAGAGATCTGGATGAGCGACAAGTACGAAAACGAGTACCAACTCATCGGTCCGATGACGTTCACGCTGGTCTTCACCGGGCAAGACTCCAAGCGCTGGTCCTTCAAGACCGGCGGTGACGAATACTACGGGGAAGGACAGATAGACTACTACCCCTACTTCATTCCCGAATCGTACTGGTGGTCCTACCCGTATGAAGACCCGCCGGAGTACTGCAACACTTACGTCCGGGGTTACAAGTGGGTGGAGTTCGGAGGGGGAGGGTCTTTTGTTTTAACGGACGAAGACACCTCCTACAACCCGTATAACTACCTATATCCCGTAGAGGGTTGGAAATACGGCAAGACCCACGGCTTAGACCCATACTGGGCCTGGACTTCCGTCTATCTCGACCTGACGGATTAAGGAGGTGGAGCCATGACCAGGATGACGACCCTTTTGCTCTGCGCCCTCGCGCTTTCGGCCGCAATCAGCTTGGCCGACGACGACCTCCAAGTCTTGTGGGACCAATACTACGACTTCGGGTTTATGAACGGCGGTTTTGGGATTTACGGCGAGTACTACACCCAGGACGACTTCACCCTGGAGACCGACGCGGAGCTCGAGGCCGTGGAGTGTTGGGCCTATTACTACCCCGAAGAGCCCGCCCACCCCCGGCCCTTCAACGTGAACGTGCGCTACGACCAATACGGCATGCCCGGCGCTTATTACTTTAGGACCAGAACCTTCGACTTGGAGGAGACCTACACCGGATTCGATTACCACGGATATCCCCTGTACCACTACCGGCTGAACATCGAGCCCGTTCACATCGACGGCGGGACGCGGTTTTGGCTCGAAATCCGCACGGAAGCCGAGAACTGCAAATGGGCCAACAGAAGCGTCGGCAACATGTACTACCAGTGGTACCAGTGGGACAAGGCGGCCTACTTCCGCCTCCTGGGCACGCCCGAGGACACCGGCGTCGAGGCCGTGAGCTGGGGTGAGATTAAGGCGGGGTACTCGGATTAAAGTCCGTTTGGTGTCTGTGTTAGAACCGGCCCTGCACAACGGGATCCCCGCCCTACGTTTGCGTTGAGCGAAGGTTGTATGCCTCGATGCCCTCCACCAGCACGTCCATGGCGTGCTCCAGCTCGTCGCAGTTCAAAACATAGGCGATGCGGATCTCCTGGTTGCCCAGGCCGGGGGTGGCGTAGAAACCCGGCCCCGGCGCGATCATCACCGTGTATCCGTCCACCGAGAAATCGGTGAGCATCCACTTGGCGAAGCTCTCCGCGTCGTCCACCGGTATCTTCACCAGGGCGTAGAATGCGCCCTGGGGTTTTTGGCATACCACGCCCTCGATCTCCCTCACGCGGTTGTAGACCACGTCCCGACGGCGCTGGTACTCCCGTCGCGACTGTTCGATGTAGTCCGTCTCATCCGAGTAGGCGGCGGCGGCCACCACCTGCCCCAGGGCGGGGGGACACAGGCGGGCCTGGGCGTAACGCAGCACCGCTTCCATCAGCCGGTTGTTGCGGCTGATGACGCAGCCGATGCGGGCGCCGCAGGCCGAGTAGCGCTTGGAGATGGAGTCTATGACGATTGCTCGTTCGTCCATCCCCTCCACGTCGAGGATGCCGGTGGAGGTGATGCCGTCGAAGGTGAACTCGCGGTACACCTCGTCGGAGATAACGTAGAGGTTGTGCTTCTGGGCCAGCCCGGCGACGCGCTCCATCTCCTCCCGGGTGTAGACGGCGCCGGTGGGGTTGCCCGGCGAGTTGACGATGATCGCCCGCGTCCGCGGGGTTATCCTCTTCTCGAACTGATCCACGGTCGGGCAGCGGTAGCCGTCCTCGGGGTGGGTTGTGATGGGTACGAGGCGGACCCCCGAGGTGATGGCGAAGCCGTTGTAGTTGGTGTAGAAGGGTTCGGGGATGATGAACTCGTCGTCCTCGTCGCCGATGGCCATCATGGCGAAGCTGATCGCCTCGCTCCCGCCGGTGGTGGTGACGATGTTGTGCGGCTCGAGGTGGTGGCCGAAGCGGTCGTAGTAGTTGATGAGGGCTGCGGTGAGCGCAGCATCGCCCTGGGAGAGGCCGTAGCCGATGACCCGGGGCCGGTAGTCGCGCAGTGCCTTCAGGCCCGCGGGGACCGTGGGCAGGTCGGGCTGGCCGATGTTCAAATGGAAAACGTGAATCCCCCGCTGCTTGGCCTGCAGGGCGTAGGGAACGAGCTTTCGGATCGGGCTGGCCGGTATTCCCTCGGCCCGCTTGGAAAGGGGCGGCCTGGACATCGCAACTCCCGGAGTGGTTCCTCCGGGGTAGGATACAACGGTGCGGCGGGACCTTCAAGTACGATATTCACCTTGCCACCGTATAAAAAGGGCGCCCTTCTCGGGGCGCCCTTCGGTCGTTCACTTTTTCCCGTAGAAAAGGGCGCCCGGATGGACGCCCTTTTTTTTTAGTTCGGCTCGATTATTAGAAATCGGCCTTGATGGCGCCCCAGGTGGTCGAGTCAACGGCGCCCGGTGTGTCAAAGGTCCAGACGAAGTCGTCTACCATGTAATTCCCACGACGGTCCGCTAGCCCATCAACCCCACCGGCCACGGTGCAGGTGATGGTTTCGCCCTCGTAGAAATCATCGTCACCGGTCCAGGTGCAGACAACGTCCAGCGGATCGGTGTCGTCAAGGTCCAGGTCGCCGGGCAGGGTCCGCGTCGGGGAGGCGTGGGTGCTCAGCGCGGCGCTGGCGCTCACCACACGGTCACCACGGAGGGTGGTGTCCTGAACGGTGAAGTCAATGGTGTCGAGTTCTACGCTGGAGAGCGCGTCCACGCAGTGGAAGACGATGTCGGAGTCCACCGGCACATCGGTCTCGCCATCGTCGGGATCCATGCCGTCAACGTAGGGCGGGACATCGTCATCGACCATGCCCTCCATGAGGCCCTGGATGATGTTGTTGTACATCACCCAGCCGTCGCCGGCCCAGCGCTTGACGTCGCCGGGGAACATGTTGACGCCGGCGCAGTTGTAGTCATCGTTCACGGCGACGAAGGTGGTGCCGTTCGTGTTGTCGGCAACCCAGGTAGCCGGCCCTTCCAGGTTGACGTAGGTCCAGAAGTAGATGCTGGTGATCGAGGAGACGCCGTCCATGAAGTCATGGGTGTCGTCGAAGTCGCCCAGGTTGGTGTTCGAGTAGGCGCCGGAGCCGTTGTGGGTCATCGGCATGTAGTCCGCGTCGGTCATGATCCGGCCGGTGACGCCCCACCCGGAGGTCCAACAGAAGTCGTTGAAGACCACGGTGCCGCCGTTGTCCACGTAGTCGGCGAGATTGTTGCCCAGGGTGGCGCGGTCGGGGGGGGCATAGTTGGTCCAGACGTACACGCAGCCGAAATCATCGAGGTGGGCCACCGACGGGGTTGAATAACGCCAGTCCTCATAGGTGACGCTGTCGTAGAACGGGTCTCCACCGATGTTGGTGGCGACACCAGAGTAGCTGGTGTCGTGGTAGCCAACCAGGAGGTCGTACTGCCCCGCAAACGAGGCAACGGCCAATACTACCAGTACCAAGACAAGCTTTCTCATCTTCTTTCTCCTTTATTTTTTTGGGACGGGGTTGACAACGCTGCAATGATAGCATCTCTTCCGGTGGTTTGCAAGGGGTTGGCAAATATTTTTTTAGACAAGGGGTTAAATCCTTGTTCCGTCACCAAAATATAAGGGGAACCCGCTTGGGTTCCCCGATACGCTTGCCGTTCCTGTTTGCTAGAAGCTGGTAGCCTTGATGGTGCCCCAGGTGGTCTCTTCAACGCCACTCCAGGTGTCGAAGGTCCAGACGAAGTCGTCTTCCATCTCGTTGCCCCTGCTGTCGGCGAGGCCGGCGGCCACGGTGCAGGTGATGGTGTCGCCCTCGTAGAAGTCATCGTCGGGGGTGAAGGTGCAGATGATGTCCTGCTCGTCGGTGTCGTCAATATCCAGGTCGCCGGAGATGCTGCGTGTCGAGTCGTACGCGACGCTGAGGGCGGCGCCGGCGCTGACGAAACGGCTGCCGCCGAGGGAGGTGTCCTGGGCGCTGAAGTCGATGGTGTCGGTCTCGACTTTGGAGATATCGTCCTTGCAGTGGAAGACGATGGTGGAATCGACGGGAACTTGCACTTCACCGTCGTCGGGATCCAGGCCGTCCACGTAGGGCGGATCGAAGTCCTCGACACCACCCTCCATGAGGTAATGGATGGTGTTGTTCGCCAGCACCCAGCCGTCGCCCGACCAGTATTTGTAAGAACCGGGGCAGACTTGGAGCGCCGCGACGTTCTCGTCGGCGTTGATGGCCGCCAACGGCCTGCCGAGGGAGTCGTCGGCGATAAGGAGGGCCCCGCTCTCCATGGAGGCGCTGACCCCGTAGTATAAGTTGGTGATGGTGGACACGCCGTCCATCATGGGATGGCTGGGCTCGTGAACCGTCCCCAGGTCTGCGTACCGGTGCTGGTTGCTACTACCGGATATCGGGCACAGGGACGCGTCGTTGACGATTTTTCCGTAGCACTGGGTGATGGCCCAGATGTTGAGGACGACGGCGCCGTCGTAGTCCGTCACGTAGTCGCCGAGCGCGTCGCCCTGGCCACTCTGGTACTGGTAGTTGTTCCAGGTGTAGACACAGCCGTAGTCCGCGAGGGTGGAAGCGGGAACCAACGTGTACGTTATCTCCATGTAGGTGACGGAATCGTAGAAGGTGTCGTTGTCGAAGGCGGGGATGGTGTAGCCGCTGCTACCTTCGCAGTAGGCGACCAGCAGGTCGTATTGGCCGGCGAATGAGGCTGCAATCAACAAGGCCAGTAGCAAGACAAGCTTTTTCATCTTTTTTCTCCTTTAGCCTTTAGTTTTATGTGGAGGGGCAAGACTACTAATGGATACTAACACCAATCGGATGGGTGCGCAAGATAAAAATGGCGCGTCATTCTATCTTCGCCGGTTGCCGTTTTACGGCGGCGGTGCTGTGCGGCTTCATTTTAACCTCAGTGTGTAAAGGGTGTCAGCGCGGTTTCCACTCAATGCCGTGAGGTTCTGGACAAATCGGCGGGTATTGGCTAAGATTACCCCGCTAGACTACCCTCTGTAATCTTCAGATGCGAAAGTTCCTAATCACCGGCTTGGTCCTGCTCCCCCTCGCCGCCGCGGCGCACATCGGCCTGAATCCGACCTACGAGGACTCAGGGCTGGTCTTCTGGACGACCAGCGCGGTAATAACATTATTTTTCGTCTACGGCAGGATCGCCGGTCTGTTTAAGCGCAAGAAGGGAACCATCCTCTCTTTCCAGAGCTCCCTCGAGGAGAAATGCCAGAGCTCGAACCTGCCCGTTCGAGTGAGGCTCGACTCTGGTGAAGAGGTACTGGCCGAGGTCGCCGGCTGCACCCTCTGTTACCATCGCTTCAAGGTGGGCAGCCGCGTGGCCCTGGACGTGGGACCCAACCGACGGCTGGTCATTCAGCTTCCGGTGAAGATGACGCTCAAGGAGCGCTTCAACCTCTCCATGGAGAGCTGCGCGGTGGGTTGCCTGCGCGACCGGGAGGAGAAGGAGAAGAAAGTGTAGCCTTACCTTCGGACGCGGGATGAGAAGCCCTCCCTGGGGAGGGTTTGTAAATTGGGCGGTGGAGGGTCTCAGGTTCTGGTAAAATTACGTGGGTCGGTTACTTGGCTTTATGAAAAAAAGTTCGCTCATCATCATCCTTTCCCTCGCCGGTGTGGTCGTCGCCGCCGCGGTGCTGGTCACGTCCTATCTCGATTTGGCCTACACCAGGCTGGATCCGGAGCGTCGGGTGATCGTCGAGGTCCCGCCCGGCGCGGGAGCCGACCGGGTGGCGGAGCTGCTGGTCGGGGTCGGGGTGACCGTGCATCCACGCCTGTTCCGCCTCTACCTGTACCTTACGGGCAGGGACGCCGAGCTCAAGGCGGGGACCTACCAGCTCGACGCTCCCGCCTGCTTTTCCGACGCGGCCGATGTCCTCGTCGCGGGGAGGGTCTTGACGCTCCGCTTCACCCTTCCCGAAGGACTCACCGCCGAGGAGATGGCCCTGCGGATCGCCGGAAATGGGATATGCGGGGCCGGTGAGTTCCTCTCCGCCGCCGCCCGACTGGTCTTCGAGTATCATCAGGTGAATTCCCCCGAGGGCTACCTTTTCCCGGACACCTACGAAGTCCCGGTGGACACGACCGCCGAGGAGGTCGCCGGGTTCCTTCTGGACCGGGCCGACCAGGTGTGGGAGGAGGAGCTACAGAAGACCGGACGGAGCGGGGCCGACCGGTTCGAGACGGTGACCCTGGCCAGCATCGTCCAGGCCGAGGGGGCCGCCCTGGAGGAGTTCCCCCGCATCGCCGGCGTCTTTTCCAACCGCCTCGGGCGCGGCATGAACCTGGAGAGCTGCGCCACGGTTCTCTACGCCCTGGGGGAACACAAACAGACGTTGGAGTACCGGGACCTCAAGGTTGATAGCCCCTACAACACCTACGTCAACGTGGGCCTGCCGCCGGGACCCATCAACAACCCGGGCCGCGCGGCCATCGCCGCCGCCCTCTCTCCCGAGGAACACGACTACCTCTTCTTCGTCTCCAACGGCGACGGCACCCACACCTTCAGCCGCACCCTCCTTGAGCACAATCAGGCTCGGTCTGAAACGAGTGAGGCCCGGGCTGCCGCCATCGCCCCCGACGCTCCATGACCGTTCACGCCATCCTGATCCTCGTCGGCGCCGGCGTATTGGCGCTCACCTACCTGCTCTACCCCTTCATCCTGGTCGTGTTGAATCTGTTCCTCGTCAGGGGGGGGGAACCGCGCGAACCGGTCCCCATCCCGAATCTCGCTCCGTCGGAAACGTCGGACAGCGGGGTCGCGGTCGTCGTTTCACCGGGTAGAGGGGGAAGATTGACCCCCGGCGGCATCCGGCGGCTCGTCGCCCCGTTGGCCGATGAGGGGGTCGGCCTGGTGGTGGGACGTCTGCTTATCCCGGAGGTTGATGAGTCGGGACGGGAGAGTGGGCATGAGGCGGCGTTGGCCCAGGCGGAGCGCATCCACCGCGGCTGGACGTGGTGGCTGGCCAGCCGGGAGGCGGGGCTGGGCGTCCCGAGTGACACCGACGGTCATCCCTACGCCGTCCGACGGAAGTTCGCTGATGAGAGGGGGGAGGCGGACCTCAGGTCCCTGGCGCGATCGGGACGACGGACGGTCTTTTTACATAGACGCAGAGGCTTGGTGGGACGCCTCGATCTGCCCCACGACATCGGGGAACTCACCGGTGGGATCGTTGAAGAGAAACGGCGCGGGATCCGCTCCATCACGAAAAGATTGTACAACCCGGCGGTGCTGATTCGGCACCTGCTTGGCAACCTCACCACCCTCTGGCTGATCGGGATCACGACGGGGGCGGTTCTGGGCTTCCTCGGAGAGGGCGGCTGGCTTTTCCGTGTACCGCTCGTTTTGATCGGCGTTTTCTTCCTCGGAGCGGTAATCGGTCGAACCGTGTACGGACTTGGTTACCACTCCAAGGTGTATTTCCCCCTCTGGTGGCTCCTCAAAAGCACCATCTCCGAGATGAAGTCCTGGCTGTCCTTGAGCTCGAAGAGTACTTAAATAAAGGGCTCAGTTCCTCTTTTTATTTGTCGGCAGAAAAGACCTTCGACGGATGCTATGATAGCTCATCTGTTGCTGCAATCAACCATTTCTTTACTGAAAGGGGCGAAGTGAAACGTCTAATGATCTGCACCGTACTCCTCGCCGCCACGATCTCCTGCAGCGAGGAGGCCGGCGCCCTAGTCCCCCTGCCGACCGAGACGACCCCGGTCGCTCTCGTAGACACCGATGTCGGCAACTTCTACATCCTCCTCCACGACTCGGTCAACCCGGACACGGTGGAGAACTTCGTCGGGCTCATCGAGACCGGGGCCTACGACGGCATCGGCTTCCATCGAGTGGAGAAGGGACACGTGATCCAGGCGGGTTGTCCGTACTGGAACGAGATGTCCCGGGCCGGAACCGGCAATCTGGCAGACGCTTACATCTCCTTTGAGAACGCCACTCTGCAGCACATCGAGGGTGCGGTGGGCATGGCCCGAAGCCGGGAGCTCGACTCGGCGGGCAGCCAGTTCTACGTCTGCCTCGCCCCGCGGCCCCACCTTGACGGAAGCTACGTTGTCTTCGGTCAGGTGATCGCCGGCATGGAGGTCGTTCACGGCGTAGGGGTGGGTACGATCATCGAACACGCAGAGATGTTGACCTACGGTGAGTTTCTGGAGAAGGCTCAGCTGGGAGAGTTGGGTATCAGGCCCGTGGTAACCGTGGAGTTGCCGGTGTTGGAGCTGGGGCCGGGCGAATAATCCGCCGGTTGACTTCCACTGCTTAAAAAAGGGCTCCCCGCGGGGAGCCCTTTATCCAGGACTAAAACTTCTCACATCTTCAACAACTTGGCGTACCTTGTGACCGGTTTCTTGATCGAAGCAGCGTGCGAACTTCACCGTGAGCTTGAGGTTGTCTCCGTCACCGGCCCGGGAGTTACTACCTCGTCGCCACGGGAGAGTTCGCAGGGCTTGGTGAATCCCTTGAGCTTGTATTCACCGACCGGGCGGAACAGGGAGCGCTGAATCCGATTGAGTTGCTGCAAAGCCGGCCGGGTGGCCAGTATCCGACCCGAGTCAGGCAGATACGCATCTTTCTTGTCGGGCTTTACGCAATCCTCCTTACTTACCCCTTCTACCCTGAAGATACGGTGTACTTCAACCCCCAAAGGGTCCCCTCCCACGCCCGAATCAATCACACCCCAGTGCAGAGCTATGCGCACGGCGCCGTGTTCTACAAAGTCCCATCCGACGGAGAAAGCGTGCGTCATGGTGCGGTAAACAGCCAGGAAGCCGTCCCCGGTGTTCTTCAGAAACTGAAGATCCACCGACGATTCGTGTTCCATGAATGTCCGGTGAAAGCGATCTATCTGTTCGATGAAGATATCATCTCCGTAGTCAACGACCAGGTTGGTTGATTCGATCATGTCCAGAATTAATAGGGCTGTTTCAGATTGAGTAAAGATAGGTGCGATGAGTTTTCGCCGGTCGAGCTCCACGCAAAGAAGCTTGATTATTTCCGAGGTGAAGTTGAGTTTCTCCTCGGACCAGTTTGTCTGGTCCTTTCGATCCCGGCAGTTGTCAAGCGATAAAAACCCGCAGAGCTCTCCGTTAATGTAAATCGGGCCGGCGATAATGGAGACGATATTCTGGAGGATTTCGAGTACGGAAAGAAAGGGGCCGGCGATATACTTGAACTCCCGGGGCAGAAGTTGAATGACCTTCTCGCGGGTGAAATCGTGAATATCGCTGGTGACCAGCTTTTGGATGATCTTTCCGGGGAGTTTCTGACCAATTGAAGGCTTGACCCCCTCGTCGAGCCATTCGATTACCGTTGTATAAACGTTTCCCTGTTTCTCGTTATAGCAGACCCTGCTTGAGCCGAGACCGGGTCCGAGGATGTTGGCGAAACCTTGGATCAACTGATGTTTGGTGAGTCCAGGAACTTTAAACAGCTCTTCGACTTTGGACTTGATCTCGGAGTATGGTAGGTTATCGGCAGGCAAGGTCTATCCCAAAGGACGGGGGAATTATGCTTGGATATTAAAGTTTTGTTTATCGAGTTGTGATAATTTGCTCTCTATTTTACATCTTCTGCAGGTTGGCGTACTTGGCGACGAGCTTCTTGATTCCGTGACGCGCGAACTTCACCGTGAGCTTGAGGTTGTCTCCGTCACCGGCCCGGGAGAGGATGATTCCCCGACCCCACTTATCGTGCCAGACTCGGTCCCCGAGCAAGTACGCCGGCCCCGCCTTTTTGGTCTTCTCCCGTTCCTGTTCGTGCTCCACGGCCAGGAGATCCAGGGAGGTGGCGAACATGGTCAGGTTGTTCAGGGAGTGCTCCTTCAGAAGCACCGCGGGCAACTCTTTGAGGAATCTACTGGGCTTCGTCCAAACCTTACGTCCCTCGAGATTCCGACGCAGGGCCCGGCTAAGGTGAGCCTTGTACTCGGCCCTGGTCAGCCCAACGTAGAAGAGGCGCCGTTCCTCCTCTATATCTTCGGCGGTTTGGTCGCCCCTGTGCTTCAGAGGGATGAGGCCTTCCTCGACGCCGGAGATGAAGACGATGGGGAACTCCAGACCCTTGGCGGCGTGGAGGGTCAGCAGGGAAACCGATCCGGCGGTCTCGTCGAAATCGTCAATGGGGGCGGCCAGAGAAACCTCCTCGAGGAACTCCTCCAGGACTCCCTCAGGGTTTGAGGTGACAAAATCGTGGGCCGTTTCGACGAACTCTTCCACGTTCTCCAACCGGGAGACTGCATCCCCCGCCTTCTGCAGCCAGCTCGTGTAATCTACGCGCTCGATGATGGTCTCGAGCAGCCCGTCCACCGGCTCGCGGATCGTGGTCAGCTCGTCGAGGAGGTCCATCAGCCTGACGATGGCGCGCCGAGCCCTGGGCGGGATCAGCTCTTCGTCAACGCAGCGGCGAACGGCATCGAATAGGGCGGTGGGATTTTTTTCGATCTCTCCCATCACCCGGTCCACGGAGATCTTCCCCACCCCACGACTGGGGACGTTGATGATCCGACGGAAGCTGAGGATGTCGTTGGGGTTGATCAGGAGTCTCAGGTAGGCGAGGAGATCCCGAATCTCCCGGCGGTCGTAGAAGCGGGAGCCGGCGATGGTGGTGTATGGGATCGACCGCTTGCGCAGGGCATCCTCCAGAACCCGGCTCTGGGCGTTGGTGCGGTAGAGGATGGCGAAGTCGGCGTAGTTCGCCTTCTTCTCCGTGTTTACCGTACGGAATATCTCCGTGGCGATCCAGCCCGACTCGTCGTACTCGTCGGATCCGGCGTACACACTGATCCTCTCGCCCTCCTCGCCCCGGGTCCAGAGCTCCTTGTCGAGACCGAGGGGGCGCGGGTTATGGGAGATGAGGGAATTGGCCGCCTTGAGGATGGTCTGCGTCGAGCGGTAATTCTCCAGGAGGGTGATGATGCGGACGTCCTCGAAGTCCTCGGTGACGCGCAGGATGTTCTCCGGATCGGCCCCGCGCCAACGGTATATGCTCTGGTCAGGATCACCGACGATACAGAGCCCATCGCTCCCGGCGGCCAGAAGGCGGACCAACTCGTGCTGGGCCGTGTTGGTGTCCTGGTACTCGTCGACCAGGATATGTTTAAACCGGTTCCGCCAGTGCTTGAGGACCTCGGGGTAGTTTCGGAAGAGCTGGACAGTAACCAGGATTAGATCGGAGTAATCCAGGGCGTCCGAATCCAGGAGCTCCGTTTGGTAGTGGATATAGTAATCCTTGATCCGGAGTTCGCGGTTGGTGTGGGCCGGGAACTCTTCGGGCCCCACCAAGTTGTGTTTAGCCCGCTCAATAACGGCGAGGACGTCGGCGGGTTTGATCGCTCCCGGTCCCTCCCCCGGTCCCACCAAACGCTTGAGGATGGCCAGCTGGTCGGCCTGGGTGGCGATAACGAATTCGTTTCCACGTTCCGGGATCTTGCCGATCTCGCGTCGAAGCAGCCGGGCGCAGAAGGCGTGAAAGGTGTGGATCCAAACCCGGACGGCGGCCGTGGTACCGGTACGCTCTCCGATGAGGGAATCCACCCGGGCACGCATCTCGGCCGCGGCCTTGTTGGTAAACGTCACCGCGAGGATCCCGTCGGGTTTGGCGTCACCTGAATCGATGAGATGGGCCACCCGGGTGGTTACCACCCTGGTTTTTCCGCTGCCAGCCCCGGCTAGAACCAACAGCGGCGACCCACGGTGAGTCACCGCCTGAAGCTGGATCGGGTTCAAAAAGACGAGCAGGTTATCCATTGCACCTGACCGAGTTTACCATCGAGCTGCCGGTTGAGATTGTCACCTTGCTTCTACCCTTCACCTCGTGGGAGACGAACAAACGGTCATGCATTCAGCGGAGCCCAATCAGCTCCCGGCTACATTGGCGGCTGCTCCCACTCCGTGGACGTTGTGGGCGGCCCCTCGTTCTCGAGGGGGGGCGACCCTCCGGTGAGTTGCTGCAGGAGCCCGATGCCCAAGAGCTGCTCTATGATCTGGAGGGTGGATACCTCGTCTATCTCGCTGTCGGAGCAGATGTCAGCTATGCTTCTGTGTCCATCGACTAAGGAGAGAACCTTCCACTCGTCGGGGCTCAGGTGGATGTCGTCTACCCTGCCGGCGATGTTGGCGAAGTGGAGGACGGTATCGGGAGGTGGGAGCTCGGTCTGCAGATCTGCCAGCTCGTCGGACCGGCGCGCTGCCTCCAGGATCAGATTCGTTGTCGAGATTTTTATGGTGCGGCGGGTGGGGTAGATGGTCGTGTCGAAGCGGAAACGACCGGTCTTCCAGTTGAGGAGATTGTAGGCCGCGTCCTCCCCGGTCATGTTCTTGTAGGTGGCGTGTACAAGCTCTCCCTTGCGGAAGTAGAGGGTTCCGATCTCCTCGCGGTGACGGATGGAGAGCGCGCCGGTCCGCTTCCCCATCTGCAACATCTGCAGTATGTCAGGCAGCGAGAAATTCTGTAGCTCTCCTTCAAAGGCCATTGATCGTATTATACGCTTTACTATGCCCCTCCGGACTGGAGGGGCACAGAGTTACTGAACAAACCGGTTAGCGTGCCACATCACCAAACGGATAAGGACGGAGGATGGGAACAACGGTAGTTCTATAAATCCCGCGGGACTCCTCTCAGGCTGTCTGCTGCTGGCTGAGGGCGGCAAGGACCAGCTTACTGATGGCGCGCAGAACATCGAATACGCCGACCCCCTCCGTTGCAATCGACTCGAAGGCGGTGTCGTCACGGTGGTTGAGTTGGCGCTCGAGCTCGTCTACGGAGACGATGTTCGGCAGGTCCCGCTTGTTGTACTGGAGTACCATGGGGAGGCTGTCGAACTCATAACCCTGGGAGCGGAGGTTTATCTTGAGATTTTCCAAACTGTCCAGGTTATCCTCCATGCGTTCGATCTGGGAGTCAACTACGAAGACAAGCCCGTCAACCCCTTTGAGGATAAGTTTTCTACTCGCGTCGTAATGGACCTGTCCCGGTACGGTGTAGAGGTGAAAGCGGGTGCTGAACCCCTGGATGGTGCCTAGATCGAGGGGGAGGAAGTCGAAAAAGAGGGTGCGGTCAGTCTCGGTGGCCAGACTTACCAGCTTGCCCTTGGAGCCGGGGTCTATCTTCTTGTGGACGTAGAGAAGATTTGTGGTCTTACCGCAGAGACCACAACCGTAGTAGACGATTTTGCAGTTGATCTCTTTGCTGGCGTAGTTGATCAGAGACATCTAGGCTGTCCTTTGATGTAGCGTCGCCCTTCTACGGGCGACCAGGCGGGGCGAGGATGCCCCGCGCTACGTCTACAGGGGGTAAGGGCTCAGGCAAAGGGAACGTACAAGAGGATTGACGCTCTACCTCCCGGTCGTGTGGCGGCCAACGCGCGTGAAGACATCTTTCACCGGATAATCGGGGGCTAATCCCGGAAGAGGTTGTCTATCTCGCTCTCGGCGACGGAGGCGAAGGAGGAGTCCAGTGTCCTTTGCCCCCTGGCGGCACCGAGTTTACTGAAGATGTTCTCGAAGACGGTGGAGAGTTCCTCCAAGGCCTTCTTGACCCGCAAACGCACCAGCCCCAGGGAGGTACGGTTATCGAAGACGATGACCAGGATCACCCTACTCTGCACGACGGAGATGTGGATGGATTCCTTCTCGCCCTGGTGGAAGAGCACGGAGAACTCGTCCTGCCCGAGGATCTTCGCCAGGGCGCTGGTGGCGGCGAAGTTGCCCGCCGAAAGGCTGGCGAAGGCCGTCGAGTCCATGTTAGATGTGTCGCCGTGGGAGCTGATGAGCTGACCCGAGCGGTCGACGAGGAGGACGATCCGGGCGTTGGACTCCGTCAACAGGCGCGACAGGGTTTTGTTGATTATCTGGTAGTCTTCCTCAAAAAGTTCAACGGTCTGAGCCATGAGAGGAAAATCCTCCTTGAGGGTTGGCCCACTCTCGGTAACGTTTATCTAACCGGATTCGACCGATCCCCATTGGATAGCACGGTCGGTCCGGTCCTCTTTCATCCGCACCGGTCAGGACACCGCCAATGTGATTAAGTGATTATAGCAAAAAGTGTTCCGGTATGTATTAAGCCATCTCGCGCCTACCCTCGAGGGCCAGCCGCAGTGAAACCTCATCGGCGTAATCCACATCCGCACCCGGCGCCAGCCCGACGGCGATACGGGTGAGGGTGACCCCGTAGGTCTTCAGGAGCTCGTGGATGTAACTGGCGGTGGCCTCCCCGGCGGTGGTGGGGCTGGTGGCCAGGATCACTTCCCTGAAGGAACCTTCGGCGACCCGTCTGGCCAAGGAGTCCAGTCCCAGCTCTACGGCGCCGATCCCGGCCAGTGGATCGAAAAGCCCGCCGAGCACGTGGTACAGTCCACCGTAAACCCCCGTCTTGCTGAAGGCCTCGACGTTGTAGGGCTCCTCGACGATCATCAGGCGAGCCTGGTCGCGCTGCGGATCGGCACAGATCGGGCAGATCAGCGCTTTCTCTCCCTCCACCCTCTCCGCCACGTTGCCGCAGATGTGACACTCACCGACGCGATCCTTCAGGGCGACGATGGAACGCGCCAGCTCGACGGCTTCTTCCCGGGGCGAACGGAGGATATGGTAACCGATCCGTTGGGCCGATTTGGGCCCCACGCCGGGTAGACGACGTAATGCTGCGAGAAGCCTCTGTAAGCTGGGAACCAAGGCCTTCGGCTCAAATACCGGTGTTTAAAAAAAGAGGATAAACTGATATTTCTAGGTAGGAAATTACCAAACAACCCCGTGTTATGTCAAGGGAGTCGGGGCTTGGCTGAACGCTGACGGTGCAGAGAGGGGGCGACTTACGACGGGTGCGATTTACATAGGGGTTAAATCCCTTGCCTACGGGGGGCGATCAATCAGGCATGCCCCTGTTGTACCCCCAGGCGCCGAGATGCCCGACGCAACGGGCCCCGGCCGTCGCTGCCTCCCGGGTGGCAACCTTCGGGGAATGACCACGGGCAAGGTGGTACAGGAGAGTCCCGAGCGCCGCGTCGCCTGCCCCGGTTGAATCAACGGTCTCGATGGGCGTGCCGGTGATGACCACCGATTTGTCCTCCGCCAACAAGAGCAGTCCTTTCTCACCACGGGTGACCAGGACGTAACGGTGTTGGGAGGCCCCGCGCAGGGCCACTTCGAGGGGATCCCCGTCGCCCCAGAGCATCCGGGCTTCGTCCACATCGGCCTTGACGAGGGAAAAATGTGAGGAGAGTTCCTCGTAGGTCGTCACCGCCCGTGACGGTTCGGCCAGGGTGGAGCGGTAGTTCACGTCATAGGCGACGAGAGCTCCAGGTCCGGTCCGGTCCAGCAGGCGATCCATCGCGGCGCGGGTGGTCCCGTTCAGACAGGCGAGGATACCGGAAACGAGTACCACGTCGGCCAACCCGATCAACTCAGCGTCCAGGTCGTCAGGCCCCAGTCTTCCACCTGCGCTGCCCTCCCGTTCATAACCGAAACGGTTGTAGGGGCAGCCTCCCCCGATGGTGTACACTGCGTTGAAGGGACCGCCAATGGCGACGGCCGAGCTCCACAGGTCGGTGCGTTCCAGCTCACCCTTGAGGAGCGGCAGGTGTTCGTCATCGGCCAAGCGACAGGCCAGAATCGCCCGACCGCCGGCGCGGATAAAGGCTAGCGCCGCGTTCGCCGCGGCGCCGCCCACTCCCAGGTGGTCGGGAAAATCGGCATGACGCTCCACCATCAATTCACCGGCGGTGAACAGAAGGGGTTCCCGATGACTAGCCAAAACCGCCTCCCTCGTCGGCCTGTAGGGCCCGTCTTCGGTATAAGACCTCCAGACCGGCGCGACTCGGAGGTTCGGGGGGACGCCAGGCGGAGCGTCGTCCTTCGAGTTCGGCTTCGTCAACCAGGAGCTCCAACCGCCGGCTATCCAGGTCAAGGAGCACCGTATCGCCCTCCCGCACCAGAGCGATGGGGCCGCCCACCGCAGCCTCGGGGCAGACGTGGCCCACGCAGGGGCCCCGGGTGGCGCCGGAGAAACGGCCGTCGGTGACCAGGGCCACCTTGCCGGCCAGATCGGAACGTTCACCAACTGCGGCGGAGAGATAGAATAGCTCGGGCATTCCAGCCCCCCGCGGCCCCTGGTGTGCGAGGACGATCACCTCACCCGGTCCGATGGAGCCGTTCGAAACCGCATCCAGGGCATCCCCCTCGGATGTAAAGACGCGGGCCGGACCTTGGATGCGCATCCACTCCACCCCGGCGATCTTGACCACGGCGCCGCGCGGAGCCAGGTTGCCGAAAAGAACCCTCAATGTGCCACCGGGGGCGAAATCCCCTTCAACACTGGTACTTATGTAGTCGGCGGGGGACTCGCCGTTCCCGGCCAGGAGAGCGATCCGCCGAGCAGGATCATCCAGGCGGCGCCGCTCATCCAGCGCCTCCGCCCAGCTTCCCACAACCGTCCGGACCTCGGCGTCAAAGAGCCCGCTTTCAATCAGAAGCCCGATGACCGCCGAAACACCGCCGGCCAGGTGGAAACGATCGGTGGGTTTGTCGCCCGCGGGCAGCAGGTTGACGAACCGCGGTACACACGCCGCCAGGCGATCCACCTCACGCAGATCAAAGGGTATGCCGAGCTCCCGGGCCAGGGCGGCCAGGTGCAACAGTGCGTTGGTCGAGCCGCCCAAAGCCGACAGGAGGACCACGGCGTTCTTCAAGGAACGTTCGTCGAGGATGGTCCTGGGGCGCACATCTTCGGTAACGAGATTCATCAATACACCGGCGGCCCGGCGGGAAATCGAAAGCTGGTCGGGACCCAGGGCCGGGAGCAGTTCCGAACCCGGAAGGGCGAGCCCCAGCCCAACAGCCAGGCATTGCATGGTCCCAGCCGTGCCCAGAAAGGCGCAGGCTCCGGGACCGGGACAGAGTCCACGCCGCCTTCGCTCGAATTTCTCCGGGGTGAGGACGCCGCGTCGCAGGGCCGCCGCCAGCCCCCCCACGTCGGCCAACGTTCCGCCGTCAGCGGAGCGGGGCATTACCCCGCCGGGTAAGAAGATTCCGGGGAGGTTTAGCCGGACCGCGGCGAGGAGATGAGCCGGGATGGATTTATCGCAGGAAGAAATAAAGAGGACGCCGTCGGCGAGACCGCCGCGAGCGTGTAGCTCGGTGGCGAGGGCGTAGATTTCGCGGCCGGCGAGGGAGAGCCTCATAGCGGGCGTCCCCTGGGCCACGCCGTCGCAGAGATCGGTGCAGAAACAGCGGTAGGGAGCGCCCCCTGCTCGCCGGACCTCCCCGGCGCAGAGCTCCGAGAGCCGGAGAAGATGAGAGGAACCGGGGTGGGTCTCCCCGGCGGAGGATTCTACGAGAATCCAGGGGCGGTCGGCCTCTTCGGGCCGCATACCGGCGGCCAGGCGCAGCGGCACCGCCTCGGAGGCCAGATCACGGGAGCCCATTCACCAGCCGCCTCATCGTTTCAGTCAGTGCGCCCCAGCCGTCCGCCGCCAAGCCGGAGCCAAGCGCCACGGCGAAGGCCCCGGCCTCGAGGTATTCACCGACCTCTTCCAAAGAGATTCCGCCGGCTGGGATCAGTTTCACGTCGGGGAGAGGGGCGAGCAGGGCGCGGAGGTAGGCGGGCCCACCCAACTCCTTCGCCGGGAAGAGCTTGACCAGGATCGCGCCGCTTTTCAAAGCCGTGACCATCTCGGTGGGGGTGGCCGTGCCGGGGATATGAATAACCCCCAACTCACGGGCGCGGTCCAACAACGCAGGATCCAGGTGGGGAGAGACGGTGAAGGCGGCCCCGAGTCGAACCGCCCTTTCAACCATTTCGACCGATGAGACGCTGGCCGCCCCGGTCATAACTTTTTGCGCCAGTCCGGCGATCGTGTCGAAGGCATCGGGGCAGGTAAGCGCCACTTCCAGTACCCGGGCGCCACCTGCGATCAGCGCTTCGCCGGCCATCGAGGCCAGACCGGATTCCGTGGTTCGGATGACCGGAACCACCCTGGCCGCGCCGATGGTCTCGGCGACCCGCTCCATCACGGGGTCTGCACCTTCCTCAGCGGCGCGAGTTGGTGCTCCCAGAAAAAACGAACCCGGCGTTCGAGCGCCTCCCGGTCATCGTCGTTGATGATCACGAAGTCGGCCCGTTTGACCTTGACGTCCTCGCGGAGCTGGCTGTTGAGGCGCTGTCGGGCCTCGGTTTCCGAAAGCCCCGTGCGCTTCAGCCGCCTCAGAGCCAACCCCCGTGCGGCCCGAACCGCCACCACTGCGTCGAAGATGTCTTCGATCTCCCACTCGAAGATGAGGGCTGCATCGACCACGAAGGCCTCTGCGCGTTCTGCGGCACGGGCTTCGTCGACCGCATCACGGATGCGTTCGATCAGGGGAGGATGGACGAGGGCGTTGTACCGAGTTCGGATATCCTTGTCCCCGAAAACCCTCTTCCCCAAAAGCTGCCGGTCCAACTCCCCGTCGGTGTCCAGTACGTCCGGGCCGCAGATGTCTACGATCGCCACCCTGATCTCTGGCTCCCGGAGGAGGGCGTGACCCAGCCTATCGGCTTCGAGGATCTCCAAGTGAACGATTTTACCAAGGAGCTCAAGCGCCGTGGTCTTACCCGAAGCGATCCCACCTGTCCAGCCCAGAGTTAACAAGTTACTTCCACCTAACGGAAGCGGTGTCGGTGATTCAACCAACCCTATATTAGTCCGGAGTCGCTTATGCGTATGCCCGGCTAGTAGGCTCGGGCGAAGATCGCCTCCCACCGGCCATCCTTGCCGCACACCAAGCAGGCACCCTTCTCCTCGGGTTGGTCGAAGGGAAGGAGGCGGATCGTCGCCTTGGTTTCCTCCTTCACCTTGGCCTCACACGTCGCGTCTCCGCACCACGGGGCGTGGTAAAGACCGCGAACCTTCTCCAGACCACGGGAGAGCTCGTCCAGCGTTTCCACCCGGAAGGTGTGCTCCTCTTGGTAGGCGAGGGCCTGCAGATAGAGTTTTTCCTGGACGAGATCGAGGGTTTCCTTGATCACCCCGGGCAGGTCCTCGATGAGCACGGGCCGTTTTTCGCCCGTATCCCGCCGGACCATGGTTACCTGGTCGCCCTTCATGTCCCGGGGGCCCACTTCCAGGCGGAGCGGCACTCCGCGCAGCTCGTGCTCGGAGAATTTCCAGCCCGGGCTCTTGTCCGAATCGTCCAGTTCCACCCGGAACTCGGATAGGATCTCCCCGACATAGGAGCAGTAGTGAAAGGTTTCCTCCCGGGTCTTGTCGAAGAGGATGGGCACGATGACCACCTGGACCGGGGCGATCCTGGGCGGGAGCCGCAGGCCGCGCTCGTCTCCGTGGGTCATGACCACGGCGCCCACCGAGCGGGTGCTCACCCCCCAGCTCGTTTGCCAAACGAATTTGTTGGACTCGTCCTCGTCGAGGAAGGTGATGTCGAAGACCTTTGCGAAGTGCTGACCCAGGTCGTGGGTCGTCCCGACCTGGAGCGCACGACCGTCCTTCATTAGAGCCTCTACACAGAAGGTGTCCCGGGCTCCGGCGAATTTTTCAGCTTGGGATTTGAGCCCCTTCAAAACCGGTATCGCTAAATCTTCGGCGTAGAAGCGCTCGTAGACCTCGAGCATCTTCAGCGCCTCATTGATCGCCTCGGCCTCGGTGCGGTGACAGGTGTGCCCCTCCTGCCAGAGGAACTCGGTGGTGCGGAGGAAGAGCCGCGTCACCTTCTCCCAGCGCACCACGTTGGCCCACTGGTTGATGAGCACCGGGAGATCACGGTAGCTCTGGATCCACTTGGAATACAGGGAGCAGATGATCGCCTCGGAGGTGGGTCGAATGCAGACCCGTTCCTCAAGCTTCTTCCCGCCGCCGTGGGTCACCCAGGCCACCTCGGGGGCGAAGCCCTGCACGTGCTCGGCCTCCTTTTCCAGGAGGCTCTCGGGGATGAGGAGGGGAAAGTAGGCGTTGACGTGGCCCGTCGCCTTGATCCGGGCGTCCAGGTGGTCCCGCATGTTCTCCCACAGGGCGTACCCGTAGGGGCGGATGACCATGCAGCCCTTGAGGGTCGTGTAATCGGCCAGCTTGGCCTGGCGGATCACTCCGGTGTACCACGCGGAGAAGTCCTCGTTGATGTCGGGAATAACCTCGACGGAGCCTTTTTTCATATCATCGGTGGACATGTCGAACCTCGGAGGAAATCCGCCAAGGCAAAAGGTTTTCCAAAGTGCTCTATCCCCGTCCGGGACGCGACGTAAGTTTTCACACCTGCATCCGTTAAGCCTTCACCGGTACAAGTGCAACCCTCCGCCATCATCGCTCTTCCTCACCCTCGGCCGTCTTGTCGATAATCACGTAGACCCGCTCGCCCTCGGCGGCCAGCCCCAACCGCTCTCGGACCAGCTTCTCCAGAAAGGCGTCGTCCGTATCGAGCCGTTCGAGAAGGTCACGGTAGTAGGCAGCCGTCTCCCGGGCCTCGGCGCAGCGCTCGTGGAGGCGCTTCTTCTCCTCCTCCAGCTCGTGTAAGCGGAAGAGACTGGCCTGGGAACCCAGGAGGAGGTAGGCCAGAAGCGCCGCGGCGATGATCGCCAGCAGCCACCAACGCCGCTTGCTCCAGGGTCGGCCGTCGGCCCGACGGTGGGTCTTTTCCAGCCTGGCAACCATGATCGAAATCGGGGCCAATTGTACCACAAGCGGACCGTGGAGGAACGAATTATGGTAAACTGAAGTAGATTCGTCATCCTGGAAGGCAGATTGGATACCGTTGCCGTCGTAGTAGACCCCGAGTTCGTCCTTCGCCAATTAAAGTTGGAGGAAGATCCCCTGGGGCGGCTCGCCCATCGTAGCATCGGGGTGAAAATCGTCTTCTTCCGCAGCGGACCCCTCGTGGAGCATCTGGAGGAGCTAGACGCGCCTGATACGGTCCTCGCCTACTATCGAGCGATGGCCGTGGATATCCCTCCGGCGACGCTAGAGCCCGAGGACTTCCCGGACAGGCTCTCCTGGATGCTGGCCGAGGCTGCTCTGGCCGCCGGGGCCCCCTTCGCTCTCACCGACAATCAGGAGTTGACCCATCTTCCCTTCCCCGGTGGGAGGATCGTGGACGAGTGGGACCTGGCCGACGCCCTCTCCCCGGGCGACACCGGTGAGCCGATGGAGGATGGAGGAAAACTTAAATCCGTTTACAAGTGCGCCGACGATGTCCAGTGTCACATGCTCACCAGTCTATTGAAGAACGAGTCTATCCCCTACCTCATCAAAAGCCAGGAGGTCACCTCCCTGGACGGTATCCTGGCCACCGGTGCCGGCTTCTGGGCCGAGATCCACGTCTTCACCGAGGATGCCGATCAGGCGAGTCGCCTCATCAAAGAGTTTCTATCCGCGGAGACCGAGGGCGAATAAACACAGATTGACTCCAAACCGTAACCCCATCCACTAAAAAGGATGGGGTTATTCGACGACCGGATCGCCTTATCGGCTCTTCACTCACCGCCCTCCTCACCGGGGGGCTCGCCGTCGGTAAGCTCCTGGACACCGGTGGTGAACTCGCTCTCCCCGGCGGTGAAGCTTCCCTCCCCCTCCTCGGGTGAGCCGAAATCCCTCAGATAGGGAATGCGCCAGTTCTCGGGGTAATGTCCGCTCGAACGGAGGACGTCACCCAAGCTGCATACCAGGCTGCCGTTTATGGCCGCGTAGGCCCGGTAGGCCGGATTCTCGAAACCGTCGCCCTCAAAGGGGGCGATCTGCACCGTTCTGGCCCGACTCAGGCGTACCTTGCCCGTACAGTAGCGAATCACCGAGTGGTATCTGATGCCGCTTCCGCAGAAACGGCTGAAGAGGTAGAGATTGAAGCGCTCGCCGATCATGCGGGCGCATTCTCGCGTCAAAAGCCTTTTACCCCAATACTGGGCGCTTCCCTCGGCGTCGGTCACCGCTCGGTCCACGTCGGCGCAGACAGCTGAGTAGTTGACGAACCAGGCTACCACTTCCAGCTCGGCCTCGATCACCTCGTCAATGATTCTGCGCTGGAGCTCCGCGGCCCGCGCCGGATCCAGCTCCCGCAACAGCGCCAGGTAGTACGTGGCGTAGTAAAGGTCGAAGACGGCTCCGGAGTGGTACCCGCTCGCAGCCTCGTACCGGCGGGCGGCCCGCTCCTGCTCCTTCTTCCACCGTTCGTAACGCCGCCCATACTCCTCCCGCTCCTCGGGGGTCAGCCGAGCCAGCTCCTCCTCCGAGAGGACACGGAACTCCTCCTCGGGCAGCCTCTCCACGTCCAGACTGGCGGTGTCGCCGGAGCGCACGGTGCGGCGCAGGTCGGGCACCTCGGATAAACTGTCGAAGTGGAATACGTCCCGGGGGTGGATCGGCGGGGGAGAGTCAGGATCGTCGGAGGGCTCGGGCAGCTCGGGCGGGGCGA
>SDBS01000177.1_pt1 | contig 54398 bp, 42 predicted proteins | sample 2277091 | NCBI WGS metagenome assembly SDBS01 (sample SAMN10404972, study PRJNA504765) | marine sediment metagenome | isolation source: marine sediment core GS10_PC15, 163 cmbsf | place: Arctic Ocean: Southern Knipovich Ridge | collected 2010 | reverse complement strand
GCGAGACATGCTGCGCTGCTGTAGAGATCGCCGCGAGACTGGGCGAAGAGGACGGCGTGACGCTTGCCGGCGAACTGCCACGCGGAGCACCGAATCTTACCGCGAAAGCCGAAACATTGAGGCTTCCCAACTCGGGTGTCAGGATCTCATATTCAACCGCGTTTCACAGACCGGCACCTCGACTCGCGGAGTCGCCCTGGCTTCCGATCGATATCCATGTGAGAGAGACGTGGAAGGACCATGCTACCGGCTACGACGCACCGCTCGACACGGCACTTGCCGCTCCAGTCCCCCTTCCTCCGATCGACATGGGCGGCGATCCATCCCTCAAGGACATGGTGCTTATCCCAGCTGCTGAATTCGTGATGGGCGGCAAGGAGGACGGACACTACGACCCGGCGCACAAGGTCTTCGTCGACTCGTTCTATATCAACAGGTACGAGGTCACCAACTCACAGTACGAGCGGTTCTGCGAGGAAACAGACGGCAACTGGCCGGAGTTCTGGGGGATGGACAGGTACCACTGCGGCCCGGACTGGCCCGACTACCCCGTCGTCGGGGTGAGCCTGTACCAGGCACGCCTCTTCGCGAAGTGGGCGGGCGATCTGCGGATCCCTACCGAGGCCGAGTGGGAGCTCGCCGCGAGGGGCGGCCTGATCGGCGCAAAGTTCCCCAACGGCGAAGAGTTCCTGCCGACCGACGGAAACTATCGAGTCGGACCTGACTTCATCGGCACCGTTCCGGTCGGCTGCTATCCGCCGAACGGGTACGGTCTATATGATATGTCGGGCAACGTCGTCGAATGGGTAAACGACTACTTTCACCCCGACTTCTACAAGTCGAGCCCGTACAGGAATCCGACCGGCCCGGAGAAAGGATACGTAGCGGTTATCCGGGGTGGCGGATGGCACTCGGGCAGGATGTGCTGCAACGTCTACACAAGGAACGCGTGCAAGTACACGTGGGTCGATATCGCCGTAGGCTTCAGGTGCGCCTCAGACATGAAAGGCCGGCAGGAGTGATACCCCGGCCGGCCCTGATGATTCTGAACTGTCCGCAGCTCAGCCGAGCTTCTTCTTCGTATACTCAGCGAGTCCGCCCGCGTCGAATATCTCCCTGGCCTTCCCTGACATCGGCGAGAAACTGAACTCCTGCCCCCCCAGTGTCATCGTACCTTTTGCGGGGTCGAGCACTATCTCGCTCCCTGAGATCTCGTCCTTGTGCGCCCTCGCGTACTCCGAGGCGTCGGGGCACTCGATCGCGTAGAGAGCCTGGTTGATCGCGTTGCGGTAGTAGATCCTCGCGTACGACGCGGCCACTATCGCCCCTACTCCCGAGTATTTCAGACAAGTCACTGCCTGCTCACGCGAGGAGCCGCAACCAAAGTTTTTACCGGCGATTATGACATCGCCCTCACGTACTTTAGAGGCAAATCCGGGGTCGAAATCCTCCATGGCGTGACTTGCCATCTCCTCGTTGGAGAAGAGCTCGTAGGTATACTTGCCGGGATAGATGACGTCGGTGTTTATGTCGTCGTCATCGAGGACCCAGACTCTTCCCTTTATCTCCATCTCGGTATCCTCCCTCCCGTCATACGTACGGGGAAACTATCCTGCCCTCGATCGCCGAAGCGGCGACCGTCGCCGGGCTGGCCAGATAAACTCCTGTGTCTTCCTTGCATCCCATCCGCCCCTTGAAATTCCTGTTGGCTGTAGAGACGCAGTTTTCACCGGGGGCGAGTACTCCGCCGTAAGCGCCCAGACACGGACCGCATGCCGGCACCGCTACCTGCGCTCCCGCTGCAAGCAGGATCGATGAGGTCCCGTCGCGGTTTGCCTCGTCGAGTATCCCGCGCGATGCGGGATAGACAAGAAGCCTCACTCCGGCTGCGATCTTCTTTCCCTTCAGGATCTCTGCTGCCTGGTGCAGGTCCTCGAGGCGCCCGTTGGTGCAGGTGCCCAGAAGCGCGACGTCTATCCTTGTCTCCTCGAGGTCGGCTGCCGCAACGACATTATCGACCTTGTGCGGTCTTGCCACCTGTGGACCTATCATCGAGCAGTCTATCTCGAGGATGCTCTCGTATTCCGCGTCCTCGTCGGGATTTCCCGTCTCGAACTCACCGGTCAGCCGTCCCTTGAGGAACTCTGCCGTGACATCGTCGAATGGTACCATCCCCGCCTTGGCGCCCATCTCGGCGGCCATGTTGCAGAGGGTCAGCCTTCCGCCGATGCTCATCTTCTCGACGACCGGGCCGTGGAACTCGACGGCCTTGTATGTCGCGCCGTCCGCCGTGATCTGCCCGATCAGGTACAGTACTATGTCTTTCGCTACGACTCCCTCGCGGAGTTCTCCATTGAGAACGAACTTAATCGTAGGCGGTACCTTGAGCCATGTCTCACCGAGGGCCCATACACTGGCCGTCTCGGTCCTGCCGATCGGGATACCGGCCGCTCCGAGCGCGCCGTGAGTAGTAGTATGTGAGTCCGACCCGAAGATGACCGTTCCCGGCTCGACCAGTCCCTCCTCCGGAAGGACCTGGTGACAGATACCGCATCCGCAGTCGAAGAAGTTCGTGATGCCGTTCTTCGCGACAAATTCACGGATCATCTTGTGGTTGTTCGCCTTCTTGTAGTCGGGCGGCGGAACGGCGTGGTCCAGCGCGATGAAGACACGATCGGGGTCCCAGACCTTCTTCCCGCCGAGGCCCTCGAAGATCTTGAGGATCGCCGCCGAGTTGTCATGGGAGAGTATCATGTGCGGCCTGGCGAACACGATATCGCCGACGTGAACGTCGACGTTGCCCGATGCTCTCGCGAGGATCTTCTCGATCATGGTTGCGCCCATATCAGTCCTCCTCTCCCGTATAGGCAAAGAGCCCTCCCGCACGGCAGATGTCGAGCTGCACAGAGGTCGGCCTGTCAGCTTCGATCACATTTCCGCCGGGCAGTGTAATCGTTCCCTTCTCGAAATCGATCTCGATCTCCATCCCCTCCTCTATCCCCGCCTCGTGAAGAGCGGCGACCTCGAGGAAAGGGAATCCCGAGTTGATGATGTTGCGCTTGTATATCGCCCCGGTCGAAGCGGTGATCACGAGCTTCACACCGAGAGGGATGAAACAGTCGACGGCCGCCTGACGCGAAGAGCCGCAGCCGAAGTTGCCGCCTGCGATGATGATATCGCCCTCTTCGACGCTCGCAGCGAACTCCTCGTATCCGTCGAGGGTCTCGAATGTGTGCTTTCCCATCTTCGATATCTCGGTGATCGCGAGATACTTGTTGTGGAAGATCATGTCGGTGTCTATGTCGTCCATCAGCCGTCCGCCGGGCTCGGTGATAATCCGCGCCCTGCCCTTCAGTACCTTCGGGCAGTCCACGACTTCTCCGGTGTGCGACTTCGGCGCCGGCTTCCCGCTCACAGCGGCTTCTTCATCTATCCAGGAGATCGTCTCGAGTGCGGGCTCGCCTGTGAACTCCTCGTCGGGAACAAAGTCGATCAGCTCTATATCCATCCCCGCCGGAGAGACTATCTCGCCGTCGATGATAGAGGCCGCCGCGACGGCGGGGCTGACGAGGTAGGTCTCGCCCTTCCCCTGCTTGCCGGCGAAGTTCCTGTTCGATGTGCTCAGCTGGATCTCTCCCTTGCCGACCATCCCGAGCTGGCCGGAGGCGCATCCGCCGCATCCCGGGTTGGTCACCAGAGCGCCCGCCGAAATGAAGATCTTCAGGATACCCTCCTCGAGCATCCTCTCGTAGACCTCCTCTGTGGCCGGGACGACCTTGAGGCTCGTGCCTTCCTTTATCCTTTTTCCTTTAAGTATCGAGGCGGCGTGGACCATATCCTCGAACCGGCCGTTCGTGCATGAGGCGATGATCGCCGTGTCGATCTTTGTTCCGGCGATTTCACTTATCTTCTTCACATTCGATGGACTGAAGGGACATGCCGCAAGGGGCTCGAGAGCGGATATGTCGACAGTTATCGTGTCATCATACTCTGCGTCTGCGTCCGCCTCCACCGGCTCGACCTTTCCGCCGCCGGATCGTCGTTCGGTATATGACGCGATCGCGTCGCTGACCGGCAGGAAGGCGGCGATGGCCCCCATCTCGGTGGCCATACTGGCGACAGTTATCCTGCCCGACAGGCTCAGCGAATCGGCGCCTGGACCGGAAAACTCTATGACCTTGCCTAGCGCGCCTGCCGAACCGAGTCTGCTGATCACTGCCAGGGCAATATCCTTTGCCGTGACCGGGTAGTCGATCGAACCGTCCAGGATCACCTTCATCGACGGCGGCACCGAAAACCAGTTCCTCCCGGTCGCCCATATGTAGGCGATGTCACGGTCGCCCATCCCCTGCCCGAAACAGCCTACCGCTCCCATGATATTGAGATGACTGTCGGTCCCTACAAATATCTCGCCCGGCCTGCCGAGGCCGCGCTCCATGGCGACATGCGAACCGATACCGGCCCTCACGTCATAGACCCGTATGCCGGTCTCGCGCGCGAAGTCCCTGCATATCTGCTGGTTCTCGGCGTAGCCGGTCGTGTTTGCCGGAACGTTGCAGTCGAACGTGAAACATGTCTTTCCCGGGTCGTCGACCCAGGGGCTCTCGTAATTCTCCTTGAGGTTCTTCACGACGCTAGCGCCGCCGAAGTCCCTCGCCGTACGAACGTCGATCCCTATCCAGACGACGTCGCCCGCCGAAACATCCCTGCCCGCATGCGCGGACAGGATCTTCTCGATAATAGTCTTCCCTGCCATCTGATACTCCCGGAGAGGGAAAACGGGCCGGCCCGCAGGACCGGCCCCGCTCCCTGAGATTTACAGGTTTCTTACGACTTCCTCGGCGATCTCGAGTGTAGTGTTCGAGCCTCCCATATCGTAGGTACGGATCTTTTCCTCGGCGATAGTCTTCGAGATACTCTTCTCGAGCTTCCCTGCCATATCCTTCTCGCCGAGCCACTCGAGCATCAGGCGGGTGGTCAGCAGCATCGCCATCGGGTTGACCTTGTACTGTCCGAAATACTTCGGCGCGCTTCCGTGTGTCGGCTCGAATACGGCGTACTTTTCGCCGATGTTAGCCGACGAGGCGAATCCGAGGCCGCCGACGAGCTGAGCGGCGAGATCCGAGATGATGTCGCCGAACATATTCGAGGCGACCATCACGCTGTAATTTTCGGGATTCTTGACGAGCCACATGCACATCGCGTCGATGTTGGTCTCCCAGAGCTCGATGCCGGGGAACTCTCTGGCGACCTCGCGGGCGACGCGGATCATCATCCCGCTCGTCTCCCTGATCACGTTAGGCTTCTCGACAACGGTGACCGACGGCCTGTTCGTCTTCTTCGCGTACTCGAAGGCGGCTCGGACGATCCTCTCGCAGCCGTTACGCGTGAATATCCTCAAGCTGATCGCGAGTTCCTCGTCGGGAACGTCGACGAACCGGTGGAATTTCTTGTGCTTGCTGTCGAGGAATTTCTTCATCTCGGCTGAAACGGGATTGAACTCTACACCGGCGTAGAGTCCCTCGGTATTCTCCCTGAACACGACGAGGTCGATACCTTCCTTGAAGTTCAGCGGGTTGCCGGGGAACGCCTTGCACGGCCTGAGGTTCGTGTGCAGGTCGAATGTCTGTCTCAGCGCTACGATCGGGCTCGAATACGCGAAGCCCTTGTCCCGCAGCTCAGGGGCGAGTTCCTCCAGCGCCTCATCGCGGGGTTTCGAGGTGATCGCGCCGAACAGGGCGCAGTCCGTATTATTGCACAGATCGATCGTCCTGTCGGGAAGGGGATTCCCCTCGCTCTTCCAGAACTCCCAGCCTATGTCGCCGGGAACATACTCGGCGTCGAGTTTGAGCGCGTCGAGCACTATCTTCGCCGCCTCCATGACCTCGTTTCCGACTCCGTCGCCGGGCAGCCACGCGATCTTGTACATCCTCTCCTCCTTCATGTGATGGAGGCCGCCGGACCATTTGGCCGGGCAGCCTCCATTAAGTTTATTCGCCTGAATCGTTCAAGGCAGTTCCAGTTGCCCTTCTCTCTACTCGGGCATCTTGATGAATCCATTGTTCTGAAGCGAATCGAAGGCTTCGCGTGCAGCCTTGATCTTCACTTCCGCCATCTTGTAAATTTCGTCGTACGTGAGGTCGAGTCTCGCGACTCCCTGCTCGATAGCCTTGCGGCCGACCGCCGCGGCCTCGCGCGGGAATACCTCCCACTCGTCCATCGTAGGAACGAGGTAATCCTCGTGCATCCCGTTATCCTCGGCTGTCTTGGCAAGCTCGACTGCCGCCGCGACACACATCTCATCGGTGATAGTCCTGGCCATCACGTCGAGGGTGCCGCGGAAGATGCCGGGGAACCCGAGCGAGTTGTTGACCTGGTTGGGGAAATCGCTGCGGCCCGTGGCGACGATCCTCGCTCCGGCTTCCTTCGCCTCCCAGGGATAGATCTCGGGGATCGGGTTGGCGCAGACGAATACGATCGAGTCGTCGGCCATCGATGTGATCCATTCCTTCTTTACCGTGCCGGGACCGACCCTGGAAAGAGCGATCAGGACGTCGGCGCCCTTGATAGCGATCTCGGGTCCGCCTGACAGATCCTCGCCGTTCGTGATCTGAGCCATCTCCCACTTTTCTTTATAGATTTCCTTCAGGTCGGCCTCGCGGCTCTCGTGCAGGATGCCCTTGCTGTCCATCATTACGATGTTCTTCGGCTCGACGCCTGCAAGAATGATCATCTTGGCGATGCAGATGTTCGCCGCTCCGGCTCCAAGCATCGCGATCTTTACCTCGCCGAGCTTCTTTCCGACGATCTTGACCGCGTTTATCAGGCCGGCGACGGTAACCGCGGCTGTCCCCTGCTGATCATCGTGCCATACGGGAACGTGGCACTCTTTCCTCAGTGTCTCGAGAATGCGAAAGCACTTGGGCTGCGATATATCCTCGAGGTTGAACCCGCCGAAGCTCGGCTGCAGCAGCTTGACCATCTCGATGAACTTGTCGGGATCCTTCGTGTCGAGGCAGATGGGAACGGCATCGACGCCGCCGAGGTACTTGAAGATCAGCGCTTTGCCCTCCATTACAGGCATGGCCGCCTCGGGGCCGATGTCGCCGAGGCCGAGGACACGTGTTCCGTCAGAGACGACAGCGATCGTGTTCGCCTTGTTCGTATGCTCGTAGACAGCCTCAGGATTCTCCGCGATGTCGAGACACGGCTTGGCGACACCGGGCGTATACCATATCGCGAAATCGTCGATATTCCTGATGCAGCACTTCGGCATTACCTGGATCTTTCCCTTGTAGAACGGATGAAGCTTCATCGCGTCGATACCGGGCTGCTTGGACTTTGCGAGCAGTTCTTCCTTCGTCATCTTCTCTGACATCGAAACGGACCTCCCCGGGTTTCCCCGTGTTTTTCGGTGCGCTCCAGGCGCCCCTGACCCTGCGATTTATGTCTTATCCGCGAGCAGTCCCTCTCCCGTCTTCAACCCCTCATCGAAGGCCTTCATGTTGACCTCTTCCGTCCCCCTCGGAACACGCGCAAGAATGGCCTTTCTCATCGCTTCTTCTGTCACGACACCGGAGATCCTCGTGAGGATACCGAGTGCCACGATATTGGTCACTACGACCTTGCCCACCTTTTTCGCGGCTATGCTCGTTATAGGCGCGGCATACAGCTTGAAGCTGCCTTTCGGCGGCTCCCTGACCATCTCGCTGTCGATGATCATTATACCGTCGTCCTTGAGGTCGTCACTGAACTTCGTGGCCGATTCCTGGGTGAGAGAAAGAAGCAGGTCGAGGTCCATCGCCTTGGGATAATCGATCTCCCCGTCCTCGATCACTACCTCCGCCTTGCTCGCACCACCTCTCGCCTCGGGGCCGTAGCTCTGCGTCTGAACGGCGTTGTGCCCGTCATATATAGTGGCTGCTTCGGCGAGGATCTTTCCGGCGAGGATCAGTCCCTGGCCCCCCGAGCCACTGAGCCTTACGTCATATCTGTCCATTATTCCTCCGCCTTCAGCTTCGCGATGAACTTCGCGTATTCCGCTGTGTATTCCGGCTTCTCCACATCCTGGAGGACACCCGTCCTGAAATGGCCCTTTCGCTCCTCTTCGGTCATCTTCGCCCACTTCTCGACCGAAACGACACTGTCGCGGAGCTGCTCCATCAACTTGACGGGGCTCGCCATCTTGTTCCTGCGTCCGAAGGCGGTCGGACAGGGAGAGACGACCTCGACGAGCGAAAACCCCACCTTATCCATCGCCTTCTCGATCAGGCCGTCGAGCTTTCTGACATTGTAGACTTCGCCCCTGGCGACGAACACGGCACCGGCCGCCTTTGCCAGGCCGCTGATATTGAATGTCGGCTCGAGGTTGCCGTACTGCGCCGTCGATGCCTTGGCCCCTCTCGGCGTCGTAGGTGAACATTGTCCGCCGGTCATCCCGTATATGTAGTTATTGTACAGGAGCACGGTAAGATCGATATTGCGCCTCGCGGCGTGGATGAAGTGGTTTCCTCCGATAGCCGTCGCGTCGCCGTCGCCCGTGATCACGATCACCTTGAGGTCGGGATTGGCCATCTTTACCCCGGTTGCAAAGGTTAGTGCGCGCCCGTGCGTCGTGTGAAGGGTGTTGATGTCGACATATCCGGGCGTCCGGCTCGAGCAGCCGATACCGGATACCATGACGGTTTTGTCCAGTGAGATCTCCAGCTTGTCGATAGTGCGCAGGAGCGACTTGAGGACGATCCCGTGCCCGCATCCCGAGCACCAGATATGTGGGAAGTTCGCCTCTCTTATATACTGGAGGTAATCAAACATCTAGACCACCTCCCTGATCTTCTCGACGAGCTGCTGGGGCGGTATCGGCTGACCGTCAACCCTTCCGAGCTTGTGCACAGGAACGCTGCACCGGGAGGCAAGCATTACCTCCCTTGCCATCTGCCCGAGGTTCAGCTCGGGAACGACGATCGATTTGACCTTCTTCGCCATCTCGAGCACAGCTTTCTCGGGGAAGGGCCAGAGAACGGTCGGCTCGAGCAGCCCCGCCTTTATCCCTTCCTCCCTGCAGATCCTCACGGCCGCCTGCGCAGTCCTGGCGACAGAGCCATATGCGAATATTCCGATCTCTGCGTCTTCGAGCATCAGCTCGTTGTTCCTTGTAATGTCATCCACATGTATCGTTATCTTCCGGGACAGCCTTTCGATCAGACACTGGATCTCCTGCGGATCGTTTGTCGGGAAACCCGTCTCGTTATGGCAGAGGCCCGTCACATGGTATCTGTAGCCCGTTCCGAACGGTGCGAGAACGGGGATACAGTCATCGGTGATCCTGTAGGGAAGGTAGTTCTTCTGATCCCCGTCAGGCTTCACCCTGTCGACTATCTCGATCTCGGAAGCGTCTGGGATGACCACTTTTTCGGTCGTGTGACCGGTGATCTCGTCGAGCAGAAGAATGACCGGCGTCATATATTTCTCTGCAAGGTTGAACGCCCGTATCGTCTGCTCGTATGTCTCCTGAGCCGACTTGGCCGTCAGGGCGATTACTTCTCGGTCACCATGCGACCCCCACCTGGCCTGCTGGACATCCATCTGTGCCGGAAGCGTCGGCATGCCTGTGCTCGGCCCGCCCCGCATCACGTTAACGATGACGCACGGCACCTCGGCCATGCTGGCGTAACCGATGTTTTCCTGCTTGAGGCTGAATCCGGGGCCGGAAGTAGCAGTCAGCGCTTTCTGGCCGGTAAGGGCGGCGCCGATCGTAGCGCCCATGGCGGCGATCTCATCCTCCATCTGGATGAACTTTCCACCGAGCCGCGGCAGCATCACAGACAGATTTTCCGCTATTTCCGACGAGGGCGTGATCGGATAACCGGCAAAGAAACGGCAGCCTGCAGCTATCGCTCCTTCGGCGCAGGCCTGGTTACCCTGCATCATCCTGACCTTGCCGGGACGGTCATTGCTCAAGATGTCTCTCCCCCTGGCACACGCGGAGCCTCAGAAGCTCCGCTCGGTTCGCCGGTACAAAAAAAAACGAGGCCCCTCGATAAGGAGTCCTCATTCCACCGTAATAGCGAAATCCGGGCAGCGCAACTCACACAGCATGCACTTTATGCAGTCGTCCGGCCTGGCTACTCTGCACTTGCCCCCATCCATCTCAAGGCAGTCCTTGGGACAGAATGCGACGCAGATCTCGCAGCCTTTACACCATTTGGTGTTCACCGTGATGACCGCCGGCTTCTTTGAAGCCGACTGTTCCCCGGCCATCTGCAACCTCTCCGGTTCCGGCTATCACCTTGCAACACAATGATTTACATTATCGCCGCGGCCACATTCCCGCAAGCGGATTAGAATATAAGAGATAGCTAAAATAGTATCAAGCCCTTTTTCGACTATAACCGCTTTTTTTTAGAATAATTTACGGGACCGGCCCATACGGACCGGCCCCATCGTCTCATTCGCCTCTCAGAATCCCCGGAAACCCTACTCGAGCAGGTATTTCTCGAGAAAGAGCATCATCGAATACATCATGTAGTCGCGGTTGCTCTTCTTCCTGAATCCGTGGCCCTCATCCATCGCGAGCAGGTACCACGCCTCTCCCCCGTTACTGCGGATGGCCGCGAGCATCTGCTCCGCCTCGCTTGCGGGGACCCTCGGGTCGTTGAAGCCCTGGACGATGAACATCGGCCTGGTGATCTTGTGCGCGTTCGTCGTCGGAGAGATCTTCTCGAGGTACTCTCTCATCTCGGGAATACGCTCGTCACCGTACTCGACCCTCCTGAGGTCGCGGCGGTATTCCTTCGTGTTCTCGAGGAAGGTGACGAAGTTGCTGATACCGACGACATCGATCCCGCACCTGAGCCTGTCGTTGTAATGTGTCATGGCCGCATAGACCATGTACCCGCCGTACGATCCACCGTATACGCAGATGCGTGACTTGTCGAGGCCGGGCTGCTTCTCGATCCAGTCGAGAAGGGCGCCGATATCAAATACGGAGTCTTCCCTCTTCTCCCAGTTGTCGAGCTTGAGGTAGCTCTTGCCGTAACCGGAAGAGCCGCGGACGTTGGGAGCGATCACTGCTATACCCAGCTCGTTTATCATATACTGATACGCGGCGGAGAAGTATGGCGTGAACTGCCCCTCGGGACCGCCGTGGATGGTGATAAGCACCGGGTGAGGCCCGTCACCCTTCGTCGGCCTGAATATGAACGCCGGGATCTCGCGCTGCCTGCCTTCGACCTTGTCGAATGTCTCGTAATGGAAGAGCTCCGGCCTGGCGAACGAGTCGCTGTCGAGCCCGCCGATCTCGCTGTATGTCCAGCGCTCGATCGACATGTCGGTCAGGTCGAGTACGTAGACGTCGCCTGTCGAGCTGGGGGTGCTGATAGTCAGAGCGAGCTTCGTGTCATCGGGGCTGAATGCGAGTCCGCCGATGCTCCCGACGGGAAAGCCCTCTACCATTTCGTACTTCATTTTCTTCGTATCCATCAGGTAGAGCTTCGTGATGCCGTCTTCGTTCGTAGTGAACGCCAGAGTGCCGCGATCATGGCTGATCGACATGCCCGCAACGTCCCACTGGATCTTCTCTGTGAGGATCTTCTGCTTCTTCTTCCCCAGATCGTAGTACCTGAGGTGCTGGAACTCGGTATCCTCGTCGGACGAGAAGAATACGCCCTTTCCGTCAGCGGACCAGATCGATCCGCCGTAGGCGATCTTCTTCTCCGAAGGATTCATCTGCTCCAGTTCACCGGAGGCCATATCGAGTACGTAACCGTAAGACTCGTTGGCCGACACATAGCGGCCGACAAGAAGCTTCGAATCGTCGGGGGACCAGTCCATCGGGAACCAGACGCCGTCCTCTTCGAGGACCGGTTTCGCCTCTTCGGGCTTTTCTATAGTGGAAGAGTAGAGGTCCCAGTCGCGGCCATTGCGCTTCGTCGTATAGTAGACGAACCTGTCGCCCTTGTTCGACCAGCTGAAGCCCCCGTTACGCGACGTGCCGTCGGTGAGCATCGTGTATTCGGCCGTAGGGACGTGGAACCAGAATATCTGGTAGAACTCTCCCCCGCCGACATCCTTGCCGAAGAGAAAACCGTTCTTCGAGGGATCGGGGCTGACAGACGCGCCGCCGACCGGCTCGTTGAAGAAAGTGATCTGGTTGCGGGCTCCGCCCGGCTTCCTGACGAAATGTATCTGTGACGTCTCGCCGAATCTCGTACCGATGTATATACCGGAACCGTCCGCGGCCCAGCCCCTGACGCCGGCGCCTCGAGTGTTCTGGTACTGAAACATCCGGTCCTTGACCGACTGCGGTATCTCGGGGATGCCTTCGATCACGAGGTTGCCGTCTTCCCGCCTCTCGACCTTCTCCTGTGCGGAAACAGCCATTGGGATGAGCAGTGCGAGGACCAGAAGGACGGGGATCAGTCTTTTCATCCTGAAGCCTCCAGGTAAGATGTGAAAATGGAAAGGAAAAATGGAGCTGGTGATCGGAGTTGAACCGATGACCTACGCATTACGAGTGCGTTGCTCTACCAGCTGAGCTACACCAGCTCCCTATGAGTAAAGGGAATATATTATTCCGCATACCCTTTTCAAGTCTTTTTTATACCGGTCGCCCTGATTAATGCCCGCATGATACAGCTATCATGTCTGATCGTTCTTCTGAGGTAACGGAGAGCAGTTATTCATTGATTATCCTGCGTTTCTGTGATACAATATAACTCAGGTAAACAGTTAATTCTCACATCGTTACCGTTCATTTCACTTTTCACCGACCGGTAAGGAGGGGGCCCGTGAAGCATTTCATCTGCTTCCTTACGCTCGTTGTCCTCGTACTGTGTTCTTTATCCGTCGTATCAGCCCGGGATATCCGGAATGACGGCCTTCGTTTTCATGAAGCAGAGGCAGACGGATCTGATCCCTCTGCCATCGATCCGGGTCTCCAGACCCTTATGGCCGCCGCTGCTGCCGACACATACTGTATCGTCTGGTACGACTTCGAATTCATGGAATGGCAGGGTTGGGAGAGCGTTGACAACACGGCTCAGGTAGACACATTCTTCCACGTTGACGATTTCTCCGGACTCGGCGGCGGCGACTTCAATCGCCTCCACGCTCTCGAAGGAACAAAGTCACTGTGGTGCGGTACCCGTCCGGGGCTAGATTTCTATATGTGCTCGTGGTACAACGCTCCTGGTTATGGTAACTCATGGAACCAGATCTGTTACACAGACAAGATCGATTTTACGGGCATCCTGAGCTGGGATTACACGTGCATCGTCGATTCTGAGCCCGACTGGGACTTCACGATCATCGAGTACGACGCCGGTGACGACAACTGGGTGGAGGTCACTCGTTACGACGGCATCGACACGCTTGTCGTCAACCATCAGCTTCTTCTCTCCCAGGCTGCCACCAAGCTTCGTTACCATTTTGTCGCTGACGGTGCCTGGTCCGACCAGGACGGTCTCCTTAATACCGACGGTGCCTTCATCGTCGATATGATCGAAGTGACCGACGCCGGCGGCCAGATCGATTACGAAGATTTCGAGAGTTATTCGGTCGGTAACAGTGGCGATCTTGGTCTATGGCACTGCACGGTCGAGGATCCCTTCGGAGCCTATGGCGGGCTTGCGATCAACCTCATCGCCAGGGATCCCTGCGGTTATAACTTCGGCACCCAGATTGTATTCTTCATAGGTTCGTCTTACCCGAGCGCCGATTACCCCGGCCTGTTCGATACCCCTTTCTGCACAGGCCCCGGTGGTATCGCAGCTCCATGTCAGAACGAGATGGTCATTTCTCCCGTTATTGACATGATGCAGTATTCATCGAATTGTGATGAAGTCCAGGATACGCCCATTCCTCCGGGCGACGCCGCGGAGCTAGGTGGCGCCATCCTGAGATTCACCACATACCGTGACATGCCGCTGTCGAACATCGTGTTCTACACCTGGGCGGTCCGCAACATCGTCGAGGGATGCCCTGGTCAATGGCATAGTCGTAACTTTGTCTACTACGGAGGCAGCAGGGACTACATCTTCGCCACACAGGACATCTCCGATCTCGTCGGTGCTGATCCGATGCAGATCAACGTCGGTGTCTCCGACATGTGCGATGCCTGGTACGGGGTATATGGCGACTGCGCGGCACATACGCCTTCTCCCTACATCGACAACGTGCGGATCTACCGTTACAAGACGGTCGGACCCTCCTGGAGCGTACGTAGCCTGGATCTCTTCCAGGATACGTTCCCCCAGGAAGTCGAGGCCAGCATCAATCCGATGGAAGAGTACTGCCGCGCCGATATGGCCAACGACATCGCCCCCGGCGATGAGTTCACCCGTATCGATCCGGGCGACTCCGCTGTCGTGACCTGCGCCGCTCCTCTCGCCGGCGGCCTGGATACCCTGGTCACCGGTGAAGCGAAGGTCTACTTCCACTGCAACGTTCAGTTCATTGGTCCCTCAGGTGAGAAACCGGACATCACGGGTTCAATCCTCGCGGGGACATATGGAACGTATGACAGTGAAGACGGTGCCTGGTCAGTCCTGCTGTGCGAGCCTGCCAGAACTTCGGCCGGCAACGTCGCACCGGACAAGTACTGCATCGATCTCAATGACTCGCTGTTCACGCGCGGTTATATGATCGAGTACTACTTCAAGGCATATGATCGCTTCGGTGCCTCGTCGACCTACCCGGCTTCGGCCCAGGATGCCGGCGGTAACCGTCACGAGTTCACATGTCTGCCGACCCTGAGGGTCGTTCCGGGCGTCCTGTACTGCGATGATTTCCATAACCGCGGCACTTTCGAGGGACAGGTCCAGATCTATTACGATCCGGCTTTCAGAGCCGTCACACCGACTGGCGAACCTTTTCCGGACAGGTACGACACCAACGGACCGTCCTCCGGTGTCAGCAACGGCATAGGCGCCTACGTTTCGGTCGTAGACGCCTCGGCGATATTCTGCACCGCCTACGAGAAGGTCATCCACGACTCCGGCGATCTCAACTCGGTGACGATCACCGAGGGTACCGAGAACTCCGACAAGTCGAACGATGCCCGGCTTCTCGTGGACTGGATGAACGTTTCCGAGCACAAGGTCGGACTCCTTGTAATGGGCGACCAGGTCGCCTACGACCTCTCGCAGTCCGCTGCTGCCGTCGCTCTCGAGCTCGTCAGCACGATCTGCGGTGTCACGCTCGTAAACAACAGTTACTACGACATGACCGGCGGCCGCACAGCCGGCGGTACGATAACTCCTCTTATCACCGGTGTATCTGGCGGCCCGTACGATGGCCTGAACTACTATGCCTTCGGCGGCTGCCCGATCATCAACGACTTTGACGTCCTTCTGACAACTGGCCCTGGGCAGTACGCGCTGCAGTATCCAGACTATAACAGTCTGTCGTTCTACGCTGGTATCTTCACGGACCAGATGAACCAGGCCAGCGAGCCGCTCAGGACCGTCTGGGTCGGACACAGCTACATGGCTATCCGCAACGTCGCAAGCGGTACGCTCGCGAGGAACGAGTTCCTCAATATGACGTACCTGCTCTTCGAGAATGGTGTCAGTTCGGATATTACTGACGCAGAGCTACCGAGGGCATACGGCCTCGCGCAGAACTTCCCCAACCCGTTCAACCCGTCGACGCGGATCCAGTTCGCGCTGCCGAAAAAGGGACACGTGAGCCTGAAGATCTACAATGTGGCTGGACAGCTGGTCAGGACTCTGCAGGATGGCGTCCTGGACGCTGGTTCTCATGAACTTACCTGGGATGGATCGAACAACCTGGGTAGTAACGTCGCTTCCGGTGTTTACTTCTACAAGATCAACGCCGGCAACGACTATGAGAACATGAAGAAGATGGTTCTTCTCAGGTAGGATTATTTGAGCGCTTCGGCTCTCTTTGCGTGGTAATCCCGATAGAAACCGAGCGTGGAGAATACGTCGGGATCAATGTCAGGCTTGCCGTGAACGATCAGCTTCGCCATGTTCCGGCCTACTCCCGGCCCGAGCATGAATCCCTGACCGCACATGCCCACGGCGAGATACATACCCCCCACTTCATTTACGTGGTCGAGGATGATGATCCCGTCGGGAGTCATCGGATACAGCCCCCTCCACACCCTTCTTATGAGCATATTTCGAAGGCGGGGTATCAGTTCGATCAGCCTGCGGGAGATCACCGGCATGAACTCGGAGGTCACCGATCTGTTTGTACCGACCATCGATGATATGGGTGTGTAGCAGAATATCACCTGGCCCCGGTCGTTCTGACCGAAATAGAAGTTAGCCGTCCTGCCTTCGGGCCCCGGTCTGACATCCACTATCAGCGGGTCGAAGAATCTCTCCATCGGTGCGGATATGCCTGCCTCATGGCTGTCCGGAACTACAGGGATATCTATACCAGCCATCCGGCCGATCTCTGCCGCCTGTCCGCCGGCTGCGTTTACCACGACATCGGCATAGTACTTCCCGTGCATCGTTTCGACACCTTCTACCCTGCTCCCGCTGCGCAGCAGACCAGTGACCGGCTCTCCAAACCTGAATTCGGCGCCCCTGTCCCGGCTTTCCTTCCAGAATGCCGCAGCGGCTTTAAGGGGAGATACCTGTCCGTCGTGCGGCGAGTACGTACCGCCGCGAAGGCCGACAGGATTGATGCCGGGTACGAGCTGAATGATCTTCTCCGGTCCGACCCAGTCGATGTTTAGTCCGAAGCTCTTCTGGACCGGCAACAGCGCCTTGAGTTTCTCCTCGTCGATCTCGCGGTAGATGGGGAAGCAATATCCGCCGTTTATCCATCCGATGTCCGTTCCGTGCTTTTCCTTCCAGGTCGAGAATATCTCGAGGCTCTCGAGGCAGATGGATATCTTGGCCGGATCCGAGTGGGTTGCCCTTACTCCGCCGATTGCCGCCTTGTTCTGTCCCTGTCCGGCGGAATGCTCGCCGTCGAGGACCAGGACCCTCAGTCCCTCGAGTGTGAGGAAGTAGGCGATCGGGCAGCCGACACTTCCGGCTCCGATCACTATCGCGTCGTACTTTGCCAGTCTCACTTCCCGTCACCCCCCTTCACACCGGCGAACGCCGAGAGAGGCACTTCGGCGATGAAAGGCCTCTCGGTCGGAAGCGTGACGTCATCGAGATCGATCCCTTCCTCACGGTAGAGGCGGAGAATGAGTTCGGTGCAGGTCTTACCCCCGCATGCACCCATACTCGTCCTGATCGTGGCCTTGAGGATGTTCATATCGAGAACGCCTGCCCTGATCTCGCCGCGCAATTCTCCGGCAGTGATCCTCTCGCAACGGCATATGATCGTGTCGTCGGATACTGAGTCGGCTATACCGCCGCCCATCTCTCCCTCTTCGGCTTCCAGTTCCAGAAGGGCCGCGACATCGACCGCCTGGTCAGATGGAACCTCTATCGAAACGAGCATTCTGTTTTCATCTCCGTGGGCCTTGTTTGTCCTTACGACTTTTCCCGTTCCGACCGCATTACCGTCGAAGTCCACCGTGCGTACCTCTGCCCCCTTCACCAGCGAGGATGATTCCAGTTCATACGGTATGACTACAATGGATGTCCCGTCGCTTTCACCGGCGTCCGGCCGAACAAGGGTAATGGCCAGGGCGGGACAGGCGGCTACGCATTTGAGGCACCCGGTACACTCCCCACTGAACTCGGGCAGCCCCATTATCGGATCGCCCGGGATAACGATCGAACACATCGAACACGAGTCGACGCACGGATTGCAGGGAATCTCCTCGACGCACCTGATAACGGGGTAGGCCTTGCCCTCTCCCGCGGCAGGTTCCCATTCCACAACAGCGCCTGGCTTGCTGCGAAGTACTTCCTGCTTCGACTCCCAGTCGCCGGGAATAACGACATCATGACCGAGCGCCTGCGCGATCTTTCTTCCGGTGATCTTCCCGCTGAATATCGCTGCTGAGGCCTCGGCGATCTCCGCCGAGTCACCGCATGTGTAACACTCGAGACCGAACTCGGACAACTTGAAATAAAGTTCATCTATCGGGGAGAGCCCGACCGCTATGAGCAGAGTATCGACGTCGAAAGTCCTGGAGGTTCCCTCCACAGGCTTGAACGATTCATCGATCGCCGCTGTGGTAATCCTCTCGAGTTTTCCGTCCCCTTCGGCAGAGATGACTGTATGTGAGGTATAGATCGGAACGCCGAGACGCGTCAGTTTGTCGGAATGCACCTTGTATCCGCCGCACTTCGGCAGGGCCTCGACGAGGCCGACGACCTTGATCCCCGCCTGGATGGCATGATATCCGGCGATGAGGCCGACGTTTCCGCCGCCCACGATAAAGAGCCGCTCCGCCGGCATGATAAGATCGCGGTTGAGCAGCGTCTGAAACGCTCCGGCCCCGTAGACGCCGGGCAGATCGCACCCGGGGAAGGCCAGCCCTCTCTCCCTCGCGCCGCACGCCACAAGAACGACTTTCGGTTCGACAAGGAAGTAACAATCGGGACCATACATCCCGACCTTGCTGTCATGGAAAGCCCCGACGGCGGTCGTCCCGGTGACCACCTTCACTGAATCGAGCTTTGAGAGCTCGTTCATCATAATATGAGCGATGTCTATACCGCGTATACCGGCGTAGCAGTCGTCCCTCGAGCCGAAGAACGGATGTGTCTGAAGGGTCAACTTGCCACCGAGTTCGCTCTTGTCGTCAACGAGCAGTGTCTCGATGCCGAGCATCCCGAGCTCGATCGCGGCGTTTATTCCGGCAGGTCCACCGCCTATCACCAGGACCTCGGTTTCGACCGTATCTATTCTGGAGAATGCGGGAAGTCCGTCTCGATACGGCAGGCCCGGAACGCCATCACAGCTTTCGACCTTCATCACCTCGCGCACCTCGATCATGCATCCCTTGACCGTGACGCCGCCGACCAGGACCATGCACTGGCTGCACTGACCATTTACGCAGAATATTCCCTGGGGGGCGCCATCACGCGGATGATGACCGAATACCTTGATACCGTTGGCATAGAGGGCCGAGGTTATTACCTCCCCCTCGAGGGCTTTCATCTCTTCCCCGTTGAACGAAAAGGATATCTCTTTCCGTTCCCTGATGGGCAGTATGGGGTGAGATTTCAGTCGGTGTGTTGATCCTGAGGATGCTATGGCTCGGGCTCCTTTTCGACTTTCGCGTCAGTTGGAGATCGTCAGAAGCACCTGATTCTTCTCGACTGACGTTCCGGGGGAGACCTTTATCGACTTAATCGTTCCTGTGACACCGGCGGTGAGGCTGTTCTGCATCTTCATCGCCTCGAGGATGACGAGGACATCACCCTCACTCACGCTGTCACCCTCCTTCACTTCGTAGCTTATTACCATGCCGGGCATCGGAGCCGTGAGCGTAAATTCCGATCCATCACCCGCGTCAGCGCAGGCGCTGGACTGCTCGGCCTTGTCCTTCTTCTTTTTATCCCTCTTCTTCCTGCCGCTGCCCTCTTTTATCACTATCGGGGCGGTGTTCCCGGCGGCGCGTGCCCGCGTCTTTCCACCGACCTCCTCCACCTCGACATTGTAGTACTCATCTCCGACGAAGACGTTGAAGGCTCTCAGCGCAGCGCTCTTCTCCGGCCTCTCTCCCGTACCCACCGATACTGAGAGGTTGCCGCTGCGAAGTTTCTCGACCAGCTCCTCTTCCTTCTCAACGTCCTCCAGACTGACCGGCTTCACCTCAGGCGGCGGCTCCTCGAGCCCGTACTTCCACCTGAGAAACCTCATTCCAGTCGTCGGATACAGCGCGTATATCAGGACATCCCTCTCGTTCCTGGCGAGGCCCTTCACGCCCTCGCGCGCCTTCTTCATCTCGGGCTCGAGCATATCGGCTGCACGGCAGGTGATCGGCTTCTCTCCGCGGGGATATCCCTTGAGCGCGAGTTTCTGTATCTTCGGATCCATTGGTCTGGGCGGGGTGCCGTAGAGGCCGTATGCGTAATCCTTGACCTGGGCGCTGATCATCTTGTAGCGCCCGAATAGAACATTCTGAACCGCCTGGATCCCGACGATCTGACTCGTCGGCGTCACCAGCGGAGGAAATCCAAGTTCCTTGCGGGTCCTCGGCAGTTCCTTGTAGACCTCGTCGATCCTGTCGAGAGCTTCGGCCTCTTTGAGCTGGCTGACCAGGTTGGTGAGCATGCCCCCGGGGATCTGATGTTCGAGAACGCCTGTATCGATCACTGCCATTCTCGTCTGGTTCAGGAACCGCCTGTACTTGGGAGCGACCTTCTCGATGAATGCGCCCAGCTCGAAGAGCATCTCGAGATCGAGGCCCGTGTCACGACCGGTTCCCTGCAGCGCGGCGACGATCGGCTCGGCGGCCGGCTCGGACGACCTGAGGCCGAAAGGCGCGAGGGCGCAGTCAAGCACATCCACTCCGGCTTCGGCAGCCTTGAGATAGGTCATCGAGGCCATGCCGCTCGTGTAGTGGCAGTGCAGATGAATGGGTAAACCTACTTCGGCCTTGAGGGAGCCGACGAGATCGTAAGCGTCATAGGGATTCATCAGGCCGGCCATGTCCTTGATGCAGATCGAGGTGGCGCCCATCTCCTTGAATATCTTTGCCTTGTCTATATAGTATTTCAGGTCGAAGACCTCTCCCCCTAGCCTGTTCTCTGTGAGCGAGTACGAGAGGGTCGCCTGGATCTCCTTGCCCGATTTCTTTATCGCCCTGAACGACGCCTCAAAATTGCGCCCGTCGTTCAACGCATCGAAGACCCTGAATATATCGATGCCGGCCTCGGCAGCCTCGTGAACAAAGGCCGCAACGACATCATCGGCGTAGTTCCTGTATCCGACGAGGTTCTGGCCGCGCAGCAGCATCTGCAGCGGAGTCTTCGTGATCCTCTTCTTCAGTTCGACCAGCCGGTCCCATGGATCCTCGTTGAGGAACCGTGTGGCGACGTCGAATGTCGCCCCTCCCCAGACTTCCATCGAATGGAACCCCACCGCGTCCATCTTCTCGGCAATGGGAAGCATGTCCCCGGTGCGGAACCTCGTTGCGAGAGTCGACTGATGTCCGTCACGGAATGTCGTATCCGTGATCTTTACAGGACCCATCCCCTTCAGTATCTTTTCGCTGGCAGGCATATCGTTTATGTGAGCCTTTCTTTCAGGCAGCCCTCATCATTGCAGGGAGAACCGGTTCAGCCGTGTCCTGAGCGGATTAGCCCTGGCGGCGAGCAAACGCCTTCCGAGCTGCTCCTTGCGTCCACCCATCTTCCACGCACTCAGCACCTGACCCTTGTGCAGGACAGGCACTGTATCTTCCTGCTCTATATAGGCTTGAACAGCCGCGACAATCGCGGCCATGATCTTCGCATCCACATTCGCCCTTCCGTCCCAAGTGACTATCAAAGATAAACCTGCTGTTAATTTACTGTCAACAGTAATTCATCCCCTTATGGGAGTCATATACCGCTTCCCCGCCTCGATTTGTAATCGTTCTGGAATTCAGTTGAAGATTCCGTCGTAATATGGTACAATGGCGCCGCTTGAATTATCACTCACAGCCTTCAAGGAGGGGACTATGCGAACGTTGCTACTGACAGTCGTCATAGCGGCCATGCTGACGACATCCGCAGCCGCATACGAATACGGGTACGTCGGACTGTTCACCGACGAAGCTCGCGGTTCCTGGTGCCTCGAATCGAACGACGTACCATTCTCGTTCGACGTATGGGTCTACTGCCTGCCGAGCCAAAACGGAGTCAGAGCTATAGAGTTCAGTCTCGGGGATTTTCCTCCGACCTACTTTCTCACCGGGACTGCTCCCGGACCATTGGTCAGCGTGACGATGGGAGATGTCTTCTACGGTATCTCCTACAGTCTGTACCTGTGCCAGGTCGACTGGGTCCTGCTCGATGTATACAGCGTGATCGCCACCGCGCCCGGTCAGGCAGCTCTCTGGCTGAAAGGCCACGGAGACACCGGTCTGATGAGCATTGCAAACTGCCTGCCTGGTTATCCTATTGAGAACGCTGTCGCGTATACAAGTGTCTTCATCAACTACCCTCCCGGCAGTCCGGAGTGCTCCGGTGTCGGAACGGAAGAATCGAGCTGGGGGGCCATAAAGGGTATGTTTAACAGATAGATTTTCTTCCCGAGCCCGCTGATATCTACAGCGGCGACTAGAGAAAGAGGCCGGATGCCCTGTCCGGCCTCTTTCTTTATATAGAGTACTGTTTCGGACATAAAAAAGGCCGGATCGATGATCCGACTTGATATCGGTGGTGGGAAGGGAGGGAATTGAACCCCCGACACACGGATTTTCAATCCGTTGCTCTACCGACTGAGCTACCTTCCCACGGACGGTAATCTTATTAATTTATGGGCTTTTGTCAACGATTTATTCGTCGTCCGCGTCCGCAACGCAGGAATGCTCCATGTCGAGCATCCTGCTTCCCCCTATATAATCCTTCAGAACGGGCCTGTTGATGTGCCCGAGCCTGTCGGTGATCTCCTGTATCCGCACTATCTGCTTCTCGATGCCCTCGAGTTTTCTGACAACGTCCGGATCGAGCGATTCGCGGTCCATAAGTATCAGCTGTGTGTAGCCGAGGATGGAACAGAGAGGGTTGTTGATCTCGTGGTTGACACTGATCGCCGTCTCGGTGATAGCTGTTACCCTTTCCGCTTCCAGCATCTTCGACTGGAGTTCACGGAGCTCGGTCAGGTCCGTAGCCAGTATAATCGCTCCGGCGAGCTCTCCTCCCCGGCCCGTGACCGGGTTTACCTTGATGCTCACCGGAACATTCCCGCCTCCGCACTTACTGAACTTCGTCATGTGATCGCCAGACTGATCGCCTCCATCTCTCATGTCCCTGATGATACGCCGGGTATCAGCGAAACCGACGAGCGAGCTTATCCTGCAGCCCATCACATCCTGCGTTCCGAATCCTGTCAGATCCCGGGCCGCCCTGTTGAACATGATTATCCTCAGGCTTGTATCAAGGGCTATCAGGGGCACAGGCGAGTTGTCGATTATGCTCGCCATATATTCGCACCCGCTGCCGATGTTTATTGCAGTATCACTTGCCATTCAGTCTCAAGGCAGTCCGGTCCCGGCGGCACATTCCGCCGCTCCGTCTGCCTCACCTCCGGGGTTCTCTCAGTTCACTTCGGCCGTATCAGAGGCCAGATGCATGTTGATCCTGTTGATCAGATCGTCCAGTTCGAACGGCTTGTACATGTACTCGTCGGCATTCGACCATGTGGCGAGGAAATCCTCGCGCTCTGGTGTGTCGACCTTCCTTGCCGTCAGGACGAGGATCTTGAACGGGGCGATCTTTCCCTCTTCCATATCCTGCTTGAGCATCCTGGATACCTCGTATCCATTCTTGCCCGGGAGCATGATGTCGAGAAGCATCAGGTCGTACTCGTTCTTCCTCGCCTTACGAAGCGCATGAAGTCCGTCATAAGCCACGTCGACCTCGAAACCTCTAAGTTCGAGGGCGTACTTGACCGTTTCGACGATATCCTCATCATCCTCTACGATAAGGATCCTGTAGCGGTCCATTCCTTCTCTCCTTTCCGGAGCGGTTCTCCCGCTCCACCTGTCATTCTTTCCAGAGCTGCTCCGAGCAGGGACGCGTAATCCCTGCCGTCGTCCGGGCAGACTGCCCAGCCGGTATCCGGATTTTCTCCGGGATTTTCTTCCATGATCCTCAGCCCGCCACTGCCGTTCTCGAAGAGCGACATCGGACTTTCCCTGTACTTTCTTTCTGCGGTCATAACAAAGGCCAGCCTCTCACCCATGGGCCAGAAGAAGATTCCCGATCTTCCTGTCTCGGCGGGCGTCGGATTGATAACCGGCCTGTTGCGCATCGTCCCGGCAACGTCGAGCCAGCAAGGGCCACGCTCCCTGGTCAGTACGTACAGGATCGGAGATGCTCCGATCGACACAAGCGATTCGACCGAGGAGAGGATCGATATGATCCCTCTCATGGTCTCGCTCGTCCGGATATCCGAGGGCAGGTATATGTCGATCGTCGAACCGTTCTCCCCCGTCTCTATGATCAGCCTGCCTCCATGCAGCTTTACGAGCCGCGCCGCGATATACAGTCCTATTCCCCTCGCCGGCTTTATCGACGCGGGCGGAGCGGTGAACGGAACGTTTATCGAGCGGGCTACCTCGTCGGGTATCCCCGGTCCCGAATCGGATATCGTTATCACCATGTATCGAGGCTTCTCCGTGTATTCGAGGGGAAGGACGCCGGAGATCCATTCAGGCGCTTTATCCATCGCCCTTGCCCTGATCGCCACCTCTCCTCCGACCGGTACATGCTTGAGACAGTTGGACAGGAGGTTCTGAATTACCTGCTCCATCATCCCGCGGTCTATAAATGCATCCCGCAAGCCTTCATCGACATCGATGTCGAACGATATTTCTTTCTTCGTCATCGAGTTTGAGAAGAGCAGCGATGAATCCTCCAGGAAGGACTTCACATTGAGTTTCTCGATCTTCGGATCGCTGCCGCTTCGCCTGACCATCGAGGCGTCGAGCAGACCGTCGACGAGGACCGAGAGCCGGTCGACAGTGCGCAGGGCCGTCTCGAAGAAACGCCTTCCCGGACCGTCACTGTCCATCATTCCTTCGTTACCGGCTGTTCCCACATCGCTGAGGATGCTCAGCGAGTTTTTCAGCGCCGTCATGGGCGTTCTGATCTCGTGAGCTACAACCGCCATCGCCTCTTCCCTCTTCTGCTCCATCCCTGTAAATTCCGTCGTATCCCTGACGACGATGACCGACCTGGCCTCGCCTGGTATGCTCTCCATCCTGATCATCGACAGGGAGATGCTCCTGCCGTCTCCGGCGGACGAATCTATCTGCCTGTCCGTTATATTCCGTCCAAACCTGCTGAACTCGTCCCATGCCGTTCTGATATCGAAAGCCGAACGTTCACCGATTTCCTCGATACGGTTGAATGTGCCGCCGCCGAGGATCGCGTGAAGAGCGTCGTTAGCCCTTGAAAACGTTCCTTCCGAATCAACGATCGCGGCGCCGTAGGGTATCGAGAGAAGAAGCTGCTCGAGCATTCCCCCTCCGGTATCGTCGCTGCATTCGTTCCTGCCTGCGGGAGCGGCGTCTCCAGCCAGTACGCGGAAACGGGAGATCGTCTCCCTCACAAACGCGTCCCTGCGCACACTGCCGAAGAAGAGCACTCCTTCGACACCCGCGCCGGAGGTAACCGGAACGAGAAAATAGCTTTCGATCTCGGCCCCCCCGGCAGGGAGAGATACGGAGGATATGTTTTCGGTGTAGTAGATCTTTTCCCTTTCTATCCATTCGCCGGAACTACCGTTGGTGAACATGAGAAGCGATGTCCTGAGTTTCTCTTTGATCTCGAGGAACAGTCCGGAATATTCCTTCCCCCGGCTCATCAGATGCAGTGTGCCGCCTCCCTTACCCGTCAGGTATGCGCAGAACTCGGCGTCTGAATGTTCTATCATCCCGCCGAGCAGGCCGCGCATCAGCCCGTCGTCACTGGAAGCTTCAAGCAGTTCGGCCCTGAGAGATTCACCTGCCGAGCTTGCCCCCGCGTTTCTCCGGGCCAGGCACGGCTGGATCATCGTGGAGATCATTTCCGAAAGAAGGGCAGCAGCCCCGTCATCGAGGTTATCGTGCTCTCCCGGTCCGTTGAGGATGTAGAGTCTTCCAGCTTCCTCTGCGTCGTAATAGAACGGCAGACTGGCAACTGTTATACCTGAAGCTGGGCCGATGCGGCGTTCGCCGTCCGGATCGATGACCGTCCAGTCCTCTATCTTTCCCGGCCGTATCCCGAACAGGGCGGCAAGTCCGTTATCGTCTATTCCTGAGATCCTGCGCGAGAGATAGAGGGCGCCGGGCCTGTAGACCTCAATGGCACATGCAGCCGTTCCCAGCATCCTGCCGAGCGGACCATCGATCGCCTGAACGAGGGAACGGACGGTGGACGGACTCCGGACCCTTACCGTTCTGAACAGGTCTGTCAGTTGTTCCGTCCTCATATCTCCCTCTCATAAAGCGCACTGTCTCAATCCTTGAGAGGGCAATTGATATGCCACCGGCTTCCGGCACCGGTGATGTGTCGGCAGAGTTCGAACAGGCTCGATAAATATCCCTCAACCCCTTGTATTTTATAGAGATGATGCGGCGGCGGATTGCCGAAAGTAGAGGGAGCAATAGAATATCGTCCGCGGCAGGATCTCCCGCGGTAGCGGTGATGGTAAAATTCCGGCCATAAGCCGTAATCTTTTCAACTGGTTATGGTGAGTCCGGATACCCTTCGGGAAACGATTTTCGCCACTCATAGGCATCGGCGATTATCCGGTCGACCTCGGTGTACGCTCTCTTCCATCCGAGCACTTCCTCGGCCCTGGCCGAAGAGGCGACTAGTGTGGCGGGATCGCCCTGTCTGCGATTGCCAATCCTGTGCGGCACCTCGAGTCCAGTGACTTTCGAGGCCGCCTCGATGACCTCGAGGACCGAGAATCCAGTTCCGTTTCCGAGGTTGAGTACACCGGAGTACCCCGAAATGAGTTTCTCGAGCCCGAGTACGTGAGCGGTCGCCAGATCCCTGACATGGATGTAGTCCCTGATGCATGTACCGTCCCTGGTGGGATAATCGTTGCCGTATACGACAAGCTCTCTTCGCCTTCCCATCGCGGCATCAAGAAGCAGCGGGATCAGATGCGTCTCGGGACGATGGTCCTCGCCGTGGTCTGCCGACGCTCCTGCCGCGTTGAAATATCTCAGCGACAGAGCTTTCAGATCCCACGCCCTGGCACAGTCACCAAGCATCCTCTCGATGGCAAGCTTCGTGTTTCCGTAGGCGTTCACCGGCATCAGGGCGGAGTCCTCGGTGATCGGAGCCTCCTCCGGCTCACCGTAAACTGCCGCTGTAGAGGAGAAGAGAAAGTGTCTCGTGCCGGTCCTTTTCATGGCACTCAGGAGAGAGACGGCGCCTGTCACATTGTTCGTATAATACTTCAGGGGATCCATGACCGATTCGCCGACCTGGGAGAACGCCGCGAAATGGCAGACAGCTTCGACACCGCCGGCCAGCACCTTTTCCACGAAAACGGTATCGAGCAGATCGCCTTCGTGGAACTCGGCTCCGGGATTCAGAGCTCCCCGGTGCCCTGTCGACAGGTTGTCGATTATGACGACCTCGTGCCCGGAGTCGATCAGAAACTCAGTCACGACGCTTCCTATATATCCCGCTCCGCCAGTTACGAGGATCTTCATCTATGCCTCCCGCCCGTACGTAGAAATGTATTCGCCCAGATATCTGCCCGTTACGGACCTCTTCGATCTTACGATCGCGCGCGGGCTGCCACAAGCGATAACTCGCCCGCCGTCGTCACCCCCGCCCGGGCCGATGTCAATAACATGATCTGCCCTCGCTATAACATCCATATTGTGCTCGATCGCGATTACCGAGTGTCCGGCGTCGACCAGGGTATCGAGGATGGACAGCAGCCGGTCGACATCGCTGACATGCAGCCCTGTAGTCGGCTCATCCATAATATATAGATTGTTCTGTCCGCCCGATTCGGCAAGTTCGCGGGCGATCTTGATCCTCTGCGCCTCTCCACCGGACAGCGTGTTCGACGGCTGGCCCAGACGCAAGTACCCGAGCCCCGTCTTCGACAGGACCCACAACTTTTCACCCAGCTGAGGAACCTCGTCGAAGAAGAGTATCGCCTCATCGACCGTCATCTCGAGTACGTCGGAGATCGACTTCCCCTTGTACTCGACCTCCAGTGTCTCGCGGTTGTATCTCCTTCCCTCGCACTCGTCGCAGGGTACGAAAACGTCGGCCATGAAGTGCATCTCGACGCGTCTGTACCCCATGCCGTCACATCGAGGGCACCTGCCTCCCGCCTTATTGAAGCTGAACCTCCCCGCCTTGTATCCCCTGACAAGAGATCTGCGCTGCATGGCGAACAGTTCCCTGATGAATGAGAATCCCTTGATGTATGTGACAGGATTCGATCTGGGAGTAGCGCCGATCGGTGACTGATCGATAAGAAGAACGCGATCCAGATTTCCGGCGAGTCTCCATCCCGAGACTCCTATATGTCCTGCCGCCGCCCTTCTCTTGCCGAGAAGCCTGTAAAGCACGTCTACGACCAGGGTGCTCTTTCCCGATCCGGACACTCCGGTGACGACCACCAGATTTCCAAGCGGGAAGGTTACATCAGCATCCTTCATGTTGTGCTCATATACTCCCTCGAGAATGATCGACCCCGTTTCCTCTCTCGCCTTGTCCTTGAGCGTGACGCGCCCGTCGTTTCTGAATACCCGTTTCAGTGTTTCCGATTCGCCCTCAGGTGTAAGCACAGGCGCCGTGGCAGCTTGCGATATGGGCCCGTTATAGAGGACGAGCCCTCCCTTGCTGCCCGGTCCCGGCCCCAGGTCGAGCAGATGATCGGCCGATCGAATGATCTCGGGATCGTGCTCGACGACGATGACCGTGTTCCCCAGGTCCCTGAGCCGCCGCATAACCTCTATCAGCCTGCTGTTGTCCGCGGCATGGAGCCCCACCGACGGCTCATCCAGGACATAGAGAGTATCGACGAGATTAGCGCCCAGTGAATTTGCCAGGTTTATCCGCTGGGCCTCACCTCCCGACAGGGTGCGAGTCAGTCTGTCGAGAGTGAGGTACCCGAGACCGACGTCGATGAGAAAACCCAGTCTCGATTCGAGCTCTGAGAGGATGTCCCTCGCGATAGCCTTCTCCCTCTTCGTGAATCCGGCTTTTCGAAGGACAGCAATAATCGCATCCGGAGTCATGGCGGCGATGTCGCTTATCGAACGTTCGCCCACGAGGACGAAACGCGCCTCTTCCCTGAGCCGCGAACCCTGGCATGCACGGCATCTCGTATACCCCATGTACCGCCTCGTGAAGAATCTGTGGCCCTTCTTGTAGCTCTTCTCCTTCATCTTCTCGAGGAAAGGGATCACTCCCCCGTATTCGCCTTCACCCTCGAGTATGAGATCCCTCGTCTCTTCCGGAAGATCTTTCCAGGGAACGGTTACGGGGATCTTCTTCCTTCTGCAGAACTCCATCAGCTTCGCGTGAAAATACTCGAACCTCTCCCTTGCCCATGGGTCGATCGCCCTCTCCTTCAGCGTGACCTGGCCGTCCGGCACGATCATCTCCTCGGCGAACTCCATCCTGTCACCGAATCCCTTGCATTCGGGGCAGGCGCCGTATGGACTGTTAAAGGAGAAGAGATGAGGGGTCGGCTGGGCGAAAACGCGTCCGCAATTTCCGCACGACGGCGCGAGACTGTAGCGGATCCTCTCGCCGCTATCCGGCTCCAGAATGTCCACGATCCCTTCATGCTCGCTGTAGGCCGTCTCGACCGCCTCGGCCACCCTGGTCCGGGAAGATGCGGAGGCTTTGACCCTGTCTATCAGAATATCGATTTCCGCGATATTTACGCCTTCCGGGTCGAACTCCTCTACCCTTGCCGTCTCGCCGCCGGAGAATACCCGCGTGTATCCGCGGGCAAGCAGATAACTCTTTCTCGTTTCCCAGTCGTCGTTCCCGTTGTCTTCTCCAGGGATCAGAAGGTAAATACGCCTGCCCCCGAAGATCCTGAGGGTCTCGTCAGCTACATCGGTCGGGGTCCACGACTTCACCTCGACACTACAGTCAGGACAGTGGATCCTGCCCGCCCTGGCATATAGAAGCCGCAGATAGTCGTAGATCTCGGTAGCGGTGCCGACGGTCGATCTCGCGCTCGTCACGGTATTCTTCTGCCTGATCGCGATCGTAGGGCTTATGCCCTCGATGATGTCAAGGTCCGGCCTGCTGAGCTTCTCGATAAACTGCCTGGCATAGGTGGAGAGGGATTCTATGTACCTTCTCTGGCCCTCTGCGAATATTGTATCGAAGGCAAGCGAGGATTTACCCGAGCCGGAGACGCCGGTGACTGCGATGATCTTCCTGTGAGGAAGCTCGACGTCGATGTTCCTGAGATTGTGTTCTCTCGCGCCTCGTATGACGAGTTTCTGCATCGGGTCCGCCTCCATGAACGGGCCGTTAAAAGTAATCTCTGATTTTATCAGGAATTGCGCCGCCGTTCAATATCGGATATGATTTCCGTCATGAAAGATGAAATCATCAAAGACGACGAGCTCTCGGCCGAGATAACCTCACTGAGAAGGACCCTGCGCACCCTGAGGTCCCCCGGAGGCTGCCCCTGGGACAGGGAACGGACCCTCGATGAGATGATCTCGTACCTTATTGACGAGGCGTATGAACTGCTGCACGCCGAGAAAACAGGCGATGCAGACCATCTCGAGGAAGAGCTTGGTGATGTCCTCTTCCTTATTGTATTCATTCACGAACTGATGCTGCAGAGGCGCCAGACGAAATTGTACGAGATCACCGCGCGCCCTCATGCGAAGATAATCAGGCGCCATCCTCACGAATTCGGGGCTACAAGCGCCGGCAGCGAAAAAGAGAGTCTCGCCGAATGGGAGAGGATCAAGCGGGCCGAGAAAAGCAGCCCCGGCGGCGATGGGCTTCTCTCTTCAGTTCCGACAACCCTGCCACCCCTTCGTAGAGCGTTCGCACTCCAGAAGAAAGCAGCGGGGACCGGATTTGACTGGACCGGATATGAAGGCGTCATTGACAAGATGCATGAAGAGATCGATGAACTGCGCGCTGCCGTCAAGAGCGGCGACCGCATGCACGTCCGCGAAGAGGTAGGCGACCTCCTGTTCACCGCAGTAAATCTCGCCAGGGCTCTGAACGTCGATTGCGAAAGCTCACTCGAGAAAACATCTGACAAGTTCAAGAGACGCTTCGGCAAGATGGAATCGATGGCTGCCGACCTGGGAAAGGAACTCGGATCGATGAGCCTCGACGAGATGGAAGCGCTCTGGCAGGAGAGCAAGAAATCCGAATAGCCGTTCCATTCAGCGAAATAGAAAAGGTCCGCGAGGTGTATACCCCGCGGACCTTTGTTCGCTTCTATATCCTGTCCGGCTAGTTCATGCGGTGGAACTCGATCCTTCTGTTCTCCGACCTACCGCCGGCAGTCTTGTTCGAGGCAATCGGATCGGCCTCGCCGTAACCCCTCGAAAGGAGCCTGTTACTCTGGATACCAGAGTTGGTCAGGTATTTCTTGACTGAATCGGCCCTGCGCTGTGAGAGGGTCAGGTTCAATTCCCAGCCGCCGACACTGTCGGTGTAGCCGCGGATCTCTACCTTTACCTCGGGATAGGCCATCAGCGACTTGACTACCTGGTCCAGTACCGAGTAACTGTCGGGCGTCAGGGACGCCGAGCCGCTCTCGAAGTTGATACCGCGAAGTATGAACTTCTGCTCGATCGGCCTCTCGTCGGGGCATCCGTCCTCGTCCATGTAGCCATTGAATGTCTCGGGCTCATTCGGGCACTGGTCCTCGGTATCGAGAATACCATCCAGATCGTTGTCGAGATCGGGGCATCCATCCTCGTCCTGGAACCCGTCGATATCCTCCGGCTTGAGAGGACACTTGTCGGTGTCGTCGGGTATTCCGTCCTCGTCCGAATCCTGAAGGATGTCGGGACACCCGTCGCTGTCCTCGAACCCATCGAAATCCTCGGGCTCGTTGGGACACCTGTCGTCCACATCGGGTATGCCGTCACCATCGTTATCGAGGTCAGGGCATCCGTCGTCATCCTGGAACCCGTCGAAATCTTCAGCGAGATCGGGACACTGGTCCTCATCGTCATTTATACCGTCGCCATCGTTATCGAGCTCGGGACAGCCGTCCTCGTCTTCGTATCCGTCGAAATCCTCCGGATCATCGGGACATTTGTCGACCTTATCCTCGATCCCGTCCTTGTCGGCATCCTGAGGCATGACGTAACCGCCGAATGTCAGTGCGAAATACGCCATCCAGTCGGGCGGGTTCATGATCGACTGATTGTCCTGTGAGTTGAGATTGATGTCAAATCCGAGAAGCAGGCCTACGCCGTTCTTCGATTCAATCGAAAGTCCCGGCGTAAGTGTGTACATGTTATTGTTTGCGTTGGTTATGTAGCATGAATCAGGTGTTCCCGCATAGTTGGGGAACTGGTCCCACCTGAACTCGACAAACAGCCTCGTGCTTTCGAGCAGGAACTCGACACCGCTGCCGAACTTGAACAGATCGTTGTAGCTGTCACTCTGTCCTTCCGGCGTATTCGGATAGGCCGGAGGGTAGAACCCGCTGAGGTTGGGATTGCTCGTGTTCGTGATCCCGTAACCGAATTCTTCGTTCCTGTTGAATACGTACCCCACGTTGAAGTGCAGTTTGGTGGGAACAAAGGCATCTGTATGGGTAAGGTCGAATGTGAAGAGGCCGTCGATACGGAAATCGATCGATTCGGTCGTAAACCTTCTCTCCTTGTTCCCTGTGGGGAAACTCGCCGTACCGAGGACACCAAATTTGAAATACTTGGTCGGTATGGGCGGTGAGACCTTGAGCAAGAGCCACGTATCGCCCAGTCCGCCGCGATAGAACGTCTCGAAATCGTCCGTAGCAAACTCATCGGGAACCTGCATGATCCAGTTACGGATATCGAGGTTGGCCGCTATCTCGACGTGGTCGCTCAGGCCGAGAGTCAGCCCTGCCCTGGATGTGAAGAAATTATATGTGACTGTCTTGGGATCCGTACCGCCGGCCCTGTCGTAGAAACTGCCCGGGCACTGCAGCAGGCGCTCATCGGGCCATCGCATGTACGACGTCCCGAGCGAAAAAACCAGTTTTCCTTTTCCGACTGTACCAGCGTCATATACCCTGAGCATGCCGGATGTGCCGTCCCACGAAACGTTGGCGACCGCGACTGCTGACAAGAGCATGGTGAGAATCACGGATGCAACGACTACTCGTGCACACCTTCTCATCCTTTACCTCCTCGGCTCATCGATGGATCCCCAGCAGGTCAGGCGTCGCCGTTCGGCTTTTCCTCTTCTTCACCCGCTTCAGGATCCTCTTCGACTCTGTTTTCTTTCTCATCATCCGCCGTACCGTCTTCTTCCTCTTTCGCCGCCCTGGCGGTCTCGTCGATGAAATTCATCTGGAGTTCCATCATGACCGTATCGAGGATCTTCTTCTCGTTTTCGTCGAGATTTCCTTCGGTCCTGTTCTGGAGCATACCCAGCATATCGACGGTAATCTTCGCCTGATGCAAATCTCTTTCCACTTTACCCGTTATGGGGTTGGTGAGCTTTCCCATCTGCTGAAACGCGAGGGTCTGAAACATCACGACGAGGTGCTGAAATAGAAAGGCTTCACGAGCTTTGTCGGTGTCATTGCTGCTGTTATCCAATTCTGATCCCTCCTTCGGACTCTTACTATAGATTCGTAAAAAATAAGGTGTCAACGAAAATCGAGAAATAAAAAACCGCCGATTTCGATGAAACCGACGGTAATATCTACTCTTAGTCTGATTTCCGCGCTGAAACGCCTGAAATCCCGGATAAATCCTGGCCGCCTAGTCTACCCCCCGCGCGGAGGCAAACCATATCATCCTGGCTTCCTCGCTCTCAGACGCGTTTGAATAGCCGTGCTCCTGGCTGGCCACATAATAGATGCTGTCGCCCTCGCCCAGGGTATATTCCTTCTCATCGATCCTGAATCTGACTTCGCCTGATAGAACCAGCACAGCTTCGTCGGCGTCATGCGCATGCATGTCGATCTCACCAGCCGAACCGGGTGCAAGGGTAATAAGGTGAGAGTTGATCTTTCCGCTCGGAATCGAGTTGGTCAGCAATTCGATCTTACCAGCGGCCCTGTCGAGTTCTCTCGTCTCCCGGTCTTCGAGAGCGATGAACGAGACGTCATTGAGTTCCTCGTCCTCGATAAAATATGCGGGATCCTTTCCAAGAGCGTCGGCGATCCGGATAAGCGCACCGATCGTAGGAGAGGTCTTGCCCCTCTCTATCTCCGAGATATGAGTAGCGGATATCCCCGCCTTCGCCTCGACGTTTTTCAGCGTGAAGTGCTGCTGCTCCCTGATCTTCTTGATCCGCCTGCCGATCTCTTCCTTCTTGATCATATCTTTCATTTTTCAGCCGTTCCCTGTTACAGACTGTACGGCGGCAGAGTCACCCAGATGGCGCGACATCTCGCATCGCCGATGTTTCTCATTGCATGGGGTTTGTTCGCTTTGTAATGGATGCTGTCGCCTTCCTTGAGGATATACTTTTCCTCTCCGATAATGATCTCCATCACTCCCTTGGTTACAAGTGCGAACTCCTCGCCGTCGTGCGTACTCGTCTCTTCCGGTCTGGCGATTCCGGGCTCGAGTTCGACTTCGAGAAATGAGATCGTAGGATGAGGCAGATCCTTGGTCAGTGACAGGTAGGTCGCTCCCCAATCCTTGAACTGCATCGTCCTGCGCTCGTTCTTCCTCACGAGGGAGATGTTCGAAAGATTCCTCTTCTCTACGAAATATGCCACATCTGTCCCCATTGCCCTGGCGATCTTGGCCAGCGCGCCCACTGTGGGCGAAGTCATACCCCTCTCGATCTCAGAGACATGAGTCGCCGACACCTTGGCTCTGAGTTCTATATCCTTCAGCGTCAAGCCCTTGGCCAGGCGGAACTTCTTGATGCGGGAACCGATCTCGTTCCTGGTCTCCATATAGTTAATCCCCCGTTCCCTTGCTTTTAGTGTATCTCTTCTAGTGTCAAGCGATTGCGCATCCGCAAATCATGACCCGATGGCGTCGTCGCCGAAACGTAATCAATTAAAGCGCAAATTACAAACTTTATGAAAAATAAAAAACGAACGATTACGTTTTTCAGATGAATAATACAATAATTGTGCTGGCTTTTCAATATCCAATTTACTCATTTAACAAATTTTTCGGATTACCTTAATTGTATGAGCATTGCGTCTGGACTTGCCCTGACCCTTGCTGTATATTCCCATGAGCAAACTCCATACAGGCTAGATGCTTATGAATGATATACATCCCAAGATCCTCCTTGTCAGGTTCAGCTCCCTCGGAGACCTCGTCCTGCTTACGGCTCTCGTAGACGGACTCGCCGATCTATTCCCCGGTCACGAGCTGCACCTGGCGACAAAAGAGCAATACCGGGAGCTTTTCGACAGTAACCGGCATGTAGAGAAGATACATGCCCTGCCCTCCGGCGCGAGATTCGGCGATCTGATAAAACTGAGGAGTAAGCTGGCGGCAGAGAGATTCGATATCATCATCGATGCTCACAACGTGATCAGGAGCAAATTCCTCTACCGGACACTCGGTGCCCGCAGGAAGGTCCAGCTCGGAAAGGATCAGATCGGGAAGTTCTCTCTGATAAACCGGGGCCAGGGCCCTGATGCTGATTTCGTCTCATTGAAAGACAGATACCTCGATCTGCTCGAGAAACTCGATGTAAGTGTCGGTCCGTTTCCGACCAGGCTCGATCCCCCTCCGGAAACTGTCATGACGGCCGAAGAACTTTTCAAGGCTGGCGGACTGGAAGGGATGTCTGTCATAGCCCTCGCACCCGGGGCCCGGTGGGAGACCAAGAGATGGCCGGAGAAAAACTACAGGCACCTCGCCGAAAAGTATACATCGGATGGATACGGCGTCCTGGTAGTCGGAGGTGACTCAGAAAGGGAAATTTGCGCACGCGTAGCAGCAGGTACTACTGCCGTCAATGCATGCGGGAGCCTTTCCCTTATGGAAACCGCGGCTGCTCTTCGCAAGGCATCCGTGCTGGTCACTAATGACTCTGCTCCCCTGCACATTGCCGAGGCAGTCGGCACTCCTGTTGTCGCGCTGTTCGGACCGACCGTAAGGCAATTCGGGTATTTTCCACTTAACGAAAAGAGTGTAGTGCTTGAAAAGGACCTCGATTGCAGGCCCTGTTCACGCAACGGCGCAAGACAGTGCCACATTGAAAACAGGGACTGCCTCGACACTATTGATTCCAGAGAAGTGCTTGAAGCAGTCAGTCAGGTCCTCGAAGCGACCGGAGAAACAAAGTGAGTTTCGAACGCGGTATATACAACTTCCTCCTTCCTGCCGCAACGGTATGGGCGAAAATATCGGCGAAGTTCAATCACAAGATCGCCGAAGGTATCGAAGGCCGTAGAGATCTCAGGGAAAGATGGAAAAAGAACGCCGCCTCTCTCGATCCGGGGAAGAAGACGATCTGGTTCCATGTCTCATCCGTCGGCGAGTTCCTTCAGGCAAGACCTGTCATGGACCTGCTCGCGGAAAGACACGGCGACTCCATCCAGATCGCTCTGACATTCTTCTCCCCTTCGGGGATGAACTATTTCAACAAGCATGACATGTCGGCAAGGAACACGGCGCTCATGTTCGTGGATTACCTGCCCCTCGATACGGTCAGGAATGTGCGCTTCTGTCTCGAGACGCTTAAACCGGACATGATCGTATACGTGAAATTCGACCTCTGGCCCAACCTTATCATCGAGGCCGGAATATCGGGGATACCTCAGGTACTTGTCTCCGGTACACTCTCCCCGTCTTCGAAGAGACTGTCGGGTCCGGCCAGGAGATTCTACGGTTCACTTTACTCTACGCTCGACGCTATCGCCGCGATCTCGGACGAGGATGCGGAGCGTTTTTCGAGATACCTGGGCAGGGATACTGAGATCGTGACAGCCGGCGATACGAGATTCGACCAGGTCTGCGATCGAATCGACACATCGACTGTGAAGATCGCCGAATCGGTACTCGACAGCGGTCGAGAACTCATCATCGCTGGAAGCAGCTGGCCGAGGGACGAAGCGATAGTCATACCGGGATTCGCAGGGCTCCTTGCCGAAAGGCCCGGCACGGCGATGATCATAGCGCCTCACGAGCCGACCGACTCGAGACTCGCAGAGATCGAAAGGTCCCTGGAGGAAAACGGACTTCGCTGCGTACGACTCTCGGCCCTGGAGACCTGGGACGCGGAAATACCTGTCGTTGTGGCAGACGGTGTCGGGTATCTCGCCGAACTGTACAGGGCCGGCGACATCGCGTATGTCGGGGGAAGCTGGACGACAGGCGTTCATAACGTTATGGAACCGGCGGTCCTCGGCCTGCCGGTCTTCTTCGGACCGAAGATTGACAATTCGTGGGAAGCTGGTATGCTGGTCCGGCTCGGCGCCGGCAGGGTAGTGCGAACACCGGAAGAGTTCGCTCATGAAGCGGGGGCGCTCCTCGGTGACAGGGCCCTTCTGGAGTCACTGGGAGAGAAGGCATCGGGATTCATAAGAGGAAGCTGCGGCGCGGCGCCCCGCTGCCTCGACCTGATAGAGAAATATATCGACACCGGAAAGGTTTAACGTGACCGACAGACACAGATTCCCGAAGAAACCGAGATTCATACAGATAGAATCTATCATCGGATGCGATGCCCAGTGCCCATTCTGCCCCCAGAGGGACATAGACAGGACTCCGCGACGGATGCCCGATGAGACGTGGAAGAAGATCATAGACGACACCCGCGGCCTGGGCATCACCTACAGGCCTTTCCTGCAGAACGAGGCGCTTATAGACACGAGGCTCCCCGAGATCGTGGCATATATCAAACAGGACGCTACCGCGCAGGCGGAGATCAACACGAATGGAAACGCTCTTACCGAGAAGAATGCCGCCGCGCTCATCGATGCGGGAATCGACACGGTGAGGTTCAGCATCGATGCCTTCTCCGCCGGGACATACGAGAAGGATCGTGTAGGGCTTGACTATAACCGTGTCGTTGAGAATATCGAGAGATTCGCCCGCATGGCCGGGGAGTCGGAAAAGACAGTCGCGACCGAGGTCAGGATGATCGACATGGAGTCTAACCGTCACGAGCAGCACGATTACATAGAATACTGGAGCGAGCGTGTCGACAGGGCCCTCATCGTCCCGCTGTACAACTGGCCGTGGACAGAGGGCGTTGAGATGGTCAGCAAGCCCTGCATCAAGATGCGCGAGGAGATGTTCTTCTACACTGACGGGCGGGCCGTCCTCTGCTGCTGGGATATCGCCGGAAGAGCCGTTATAGGCAACGTCAACGAAGAAAGCGTCCTCGAGATATGGAACGGCGCCAGGAGACTGGAATACGCGGAATATCTTGCCGGAGGCGAGCGCGAGAAGATCGAACTCTGCTCGAGATGCGACGCCTACGCTGATCGCAGCTTTGAGGGATTCGAAGACTGACCGGCCTTCCCTATGGCCTCATCAGCACCTGGAACTTCTCTTCCGGATCGTTCATGTTGCAGTCGAGTACGTTGATCAGGATATCGTCGCAAGACTGATATATCCCCTCGTACAGCTCGGCCACCCTCCGTACATCGAAACAGAGCGTATCGCTGACGATCGCGTCGCAGTAATCGTCGATATTACGATGATGCACGTAGAGGTCGATCTGCACAGGATACGATTCCATGAAATTCGGCCTGCCGAGAAGTATGAACTCGTGATCGCCGCAGCCGCCGCCATAGCTGACATAGATCTCGAGAACGATACCATCGATAGCGCCTCCATTGATGGTCAGTTCGTCCCTGCACATCGCGACCGGATCACCCTGAGTGAACATCACATGATCGCAACCGGTCGGATCGGGTATCTTCTTGATATCGAGGAGCGCCGTGTATTCTTCCGGGGTGGAAGGATCATGCAGATCCGGATAAGGCTCGAGCTCAAGCAGCGTGATACTGTAGTCCATCACGTACGCCTTGAGCCATGTGACCCTGTCCGGATCACGGCCCGGCCTTATCACGGGCAGGGCGCTGGCGACATCTCCCTCTCTGTTCTCGATAACAAGTTCGACGATCCCCTCTCCCCCCCAGAAACATAATGCTCCCTTCGGACAACGGCTCTCAGAGAATTCCCTGAACGTGATCGAGAGCTCTTCCGACTCTACGAAGACCGTCTGCTCGTAGGCGATAAGGATATTCTCCGACAGATCGGGGACTGTGATGTCCCGCAGCGAACCCTGACCGACGGGATCGGCGGCATCATCGCTGCAAGCGAGGCTTAAGGCAAGGGCGGCTGCTAGAGAGGCGGCAAATAGTGACTTGACCTTCATCGTTCACCCCCTGGTATATATTAAATATATCAACCCCTTGCTGATTTTCCAGTTCAATCGGACACTTTCTTACGCATAGGCTGCCGGCGGCCGTAAGTCAATGTGCGCCACAGCCATTCCAGCGGGCCGAACCTGAATCTTCCCAGCCAGAGGGGACTCACTATCAGCTCGACGATCCAGATGCCGATGACGAACAGCATCAGCCCTGCCTTCCCTATCGAAGCGTACAGACCAAGCCCGTATCCGTAGAAGACAGTCGTACAGATCAGCGTCTGGCCAATGTAGTTGCTCAGCGCCATCCTGCCCGCCGCGGTCAGCCTTCTCCTCAGGCCCGCTAGAATGCCGGCCCTGCAGGCCAGCATGACCAGCCCGATATGGCCGAGCGCTACAAGCGGCCCTCCGGCCTGGTTCAGAGGTCCATCGATCCTGTACATTTCGACGAATGAAAAATCGTGAGCGATCATGCCGCTGGCCGAAAGGTACGCCAGGGGCAGACCAGCGCCGTAGCCGATCACCGCCAGGATAAGATAGAATCTCTTCGAGCGCGACGCGGAAAAGACGCCGAGTCTCATCAGTGCCATGCCGGCGAGCATCAGGCCCATCGTCGGCCAGAAGGAGCCGAAGATCATTATAATGGTAGTCATCATCAGATAGAGAGGTACGCGGTCCTTGAGGATCCCGGCGTATCCGTTCCTGTATATCGCAAGATTCTCTTCGAGTTCCTCCGGAGAAGGATCATAGTGCTTGATAGTCTCGTTCCAGCGCTTCAGGTGCGCCTGTTCCTTGACAGTCAGTTCTTCGCCAGCTTCGATTTTATGTTCGATCCGCGGAAGCAGTTCATCCCTGACCATCCCGAAATAGTAAGCGCCGCCCAGTCCGGGAAGAAAGCCGATGACGTAGAAGACAGCGGCCGCGACGAAGAGCTTCCTGACCGATTTCTTCCTGAAGAGATAGAGGAACAGCCCGCAGATCGAGTAAAGAAAAAGGATGTCACCCATCCATAAAAGATATCCGTGGACCGCCCCGATCAGCACCAGCCAAAGGATGCGCCTGTACCAGAATCTCCTGAAGGAGATCCGTTTCGGAATAAACCTTTCGTACATCAGCACCAGGCCGGCCCCGAACAGCATCCCGAATATCGGCATTATCTTGAAACTGAATAAGAGGTAGCTGATCCACCATACGAGGCGGTCTAGACCGGTGAATCCGCCTATTACAGTAGGATTGGAATACGCCATGTGCGGAAGCCCGTAGGAATAGATATTCATCGCGAGGATACCCAGAACCGCGAATCCCCTCAGCGTATCGACTGAGGCGAGCCGTTCTTTTCCTGAAATCGGACAGGGAACGGATGGTTGTTCGTCTACTTCGAACGGTTCATCGCAGGGCTCCGGAGTTTCATTCTCCTCGATCATTTCCTGAACCTCCTATCAGAGCTTTCCGAGATTCATCAGGATCTGGACCATCCCTTTCTTGTCCTTGCTGTTGGGATAGTAGATGATCATGTCAGAATAACCATCTCCGTTCAGGTCCGGGCTCTCCAGATCGCCGTAAGCCTCAGCCTCGACCTTCGCAACAGGTTTCTTCGAGAAAAGTCTGTCCTTGTGGCCCGATTCGCCGAGATATATCGACAGTTCAGTCTCTCCCGTCCCGAAAACGAAATCCTTGCGCTTATCTCCGTTGTAGTCACCGTCGATGTCCATTGCCTGCGTATCGGAATCGCCCGAGAAATCGATCTTGAACTTCACCTCCTTGGTGAAGTCGGGTCGGTCAGAGAACCTGTTGTCCTCCTGGAGAAGGAATATGTTGAAGTTGATCGGGATCGACCTGGTCACGAGGAAACGTATGATCGCGCTGATGCTGATCTTTACCGAGGGCAGTATCAGGTCCAGCCTGTCGTCTCCGTTTACATCCCTGATGAAAGACAGGGCCGATGCTGTACCTTCCGATATGATGACCTGATCGGGCGTATCGGCAAAACCATCCGGCCTGCCGTTGAATATGTTTATAACGCCTCTGAAGTTCGAGAGACCCTTGGCCGTCTGCTTGGTCACGATAGCGTCACCCAGGCCATCGTTGTTCAGGTCGTAAACGAGAGTCTGAACATTAGCTATCCCCTCGATCTTCTCTTTCTGCGTAAGCACATCGAAGAAATGATCGATCATCGGTTTTGCCTCGAAAAAGCCGTCCGGATTCCGCCTGTAGACCCTTACCCACCCCTGGCGGGTGGCGCAAAGGTCTTCGAATCCATCCCCGTCGAAGTCCAGAAGTTTCATCGCCGGGAAGGAATATGCCATATAGAGTCCTGGAGTCTGATCCTTCTCTCCCTCGGACATCACCCTGCCGATGGCAGTCCTGATTTTCATTTCCAGCGCGTTCTCTATCGTATATCCTCCCGCCAAATCGGGATGGAAGATCGACAGGCCGTTGAACTTGAATACTGCGACCTCGTCGCGACCGTCTCCGTTCCAGTCCCTGACGAAATCGATCACCGGAACCGTCCTCTCCGAGGGGAAAAGACCGGCCAGGTCGTCTGTTTCGAGAAGTACCCTTGAAGTGAGCTCGTAGACATCGCCGTCGATCGGATAGTAGCTGACACCGGTGGGAGTGAGGATGCAGATCTCCTTGCGGTCGTCACCAGTCACATTACCGATATCAAGCGAGATCGATAGTGAATCAAGTTCCCACGACTGGTCGGCTGCCGTCGAGAATCCGCCATCCTCCATCTGCCAGAAAATCGAGACCCACTTCGTCTCCTCTGGCCTCAGACCCTTGCGGTGGACTATCAGTATATCCTTCAGCCCGTCGAGATTGAGATCTTCCGCTTCAAGATAGAGGAGCCTGTCGGCGACGCTCAACGTTGAGAGTTTAAACGCTTCCTCGCCGGCAGAGGCGCCGCCGGTAACTGCGGCCGCAACTAGAACCGCAACCGCCAGCGAAGCAGTTATTCGTGTTGTAAGCTTCATGATGACCTTCTAGAAGGTGATCTCCTTTCTTGCGATTATCGCGTGACCGGCGACGCAGGAAACGACAAGCCAGCTTCCAGCGCAGACGAGGGTCCTTCGGACAAGATCTCCCCATTCGAGGGGAAGCGGGAGCCCTTTTGACATCGCCGTCATCTGCTCAAACGGCATGCTGATCGCCGACGTGAGAAGAAACGGTCTGGCCGGCTTGAAGACCGCTACTACCGTAAATGCCACGGCGAGCAGCACGGCGACGGCAATAGCCGAACCTGGCCTGTTGAGATATGCCGCGAACATTGATGTCACGGTGACCACGGCCCACAGGGAAAAGAGGGTCAGCGCGGTACTGATAAGGTATCCCTTCCACAGGGCTGCTGAAGTGTGAACGACGAAATCCTTCTCCTTCAGATCGGTGAAGCCGTACTTCGCACCGGCGCTTACAAGGGAAACAACGATTATTATGACAAACAGCACTGAAACCGCCATCGCGGCCGAAACGACCTTGCCCGACAGCCATCCATGCCTTGACAGTCCCCTGACCCATGCCGGTTTTACCGTGCCCAGAGCGAACTCACCTGATATCTGAAAACATGTGATCATCATCGCGAGAAGCCCGGTGACATTTATCATCCACCCGGATGTCGATGAGGCGAGATAGAACCCGCTCGGAATTCCGGCCCAGTCCCTCGACGCGGCATAAGCGATCGCCATGAAGACGAGCAGGGTCATGACGGTGACAGCCGAGGGGACGAACCATGTCGTCCTCTTCCTGCGGAGCTTGACCTTCTCGGCCAGCAGGACCTTCCTGATCTCAGTTATCATCGTCGCTCCCTCCCGTCAGCCGGAAGAAGATATCCTCCAGTGATTCCCTCTTTTCCCGGACTCCGGTGACTTCGAGGCCGTTCTCTACAAGGAGGGCATTGACCGCTGAGGCGGTCCTGCCGGGCGAGAGCACTTCTATCACTGTCGCGCTTTTCCTTTTTATCTCATCGGCAATGCCCGACTCCTCCAGGAGACTGACAGCCTTGTCGGCATCGGGAGATTCAATCTCTATCCGCGGCTGCCCGGTGGATAGTTCCGCGGGGGTACCGGACGCCGCGATCTCCCCCCTGTTGATGATTGTGACATGATCGCAGATCTGCGCCACCTCCTCCATCCTGTGGGATGAAAGCAATACGGTCCTCTTCTCTTCCCACGCGAGACGTGGCAGGAGTTTTCTCATGTCGGCGATCCCGGCAGGATCGAGCCCGTTTGTCGGCTCGTCAAGGAGCAGTATCGCCGGATCGCCGAGCAGCGCCGCGGCGATTCCCAGCCTCCTCTTCATTCCCCACGAATATCCCTCTGCCTTTCTGTCGCCGGCGCCGCCGAGCCCGACCATATCGAGGAGCCGGTCGGCATGATCCGTGTCATCCAGGCCCATCCACCTGTTGAATACAGAGAGGTTCTCCCTTCCCGTGAGGTAGGGATAGTAGGCGGGCTGATCGAAGAGGATGCCGAGCTTCGAAACAGCTCTCGCCGTATCGGTCCTTACATCTACACCGTCGATCAGCACTGTCCCGCTCGTCGGCCTGAGAAGCCCGCCGATCAGCTTGAAGGTCGTGGTCTTCCCCGCGCCGTTCGGGCCGAGAAATCCGTACACGCCCGGTTTGTCCAGGACGATGTCCACACCCTTGAGGGCATGCACACGGCCGAACTTCTTATCGAGTTTCTCGACCCTCAGCATCGCCGTACTGTCATCACTCATCACTGAAACCTTCTCTTTTATCTATCAGAACGATTGCTCGAATCTCAGAATCACCCTGGGCTCAAACTTGTCCCTGTCGAGATCCTGGGCGATATAGAAGCCCACATACGGAAGGAAAGATTGACCCGAGAATCCGATGCCGACAGTCTTCACCCAGTCTTCAAAAGGCGTATCGAGGAATCCGAAAGGCGATTCCTTGTTCTCCGCGTCGGCAAGAAGTCCTATATCGGAGAATACCAGCAGGTCCCAGTATGAAAATATCGACCTGAGCCCCCATACATCGGGAAGCCTCGTGCGCGCTTCGATGGAGAAGAGCGCCAGCCTGTCTCCCTTCTCGATGGGAAACGGAATATCCCGCGCGCCCCTTACCCCGGCATATCCACTCAGGGTGCGTGTGATCTGGCCGGGAACGGGGCTGAATGTCGAGAAGATCTTCCCCCTGAGGTCCACCCTTGAGCGGCGTCCCACGTACTGGTACCGGGCGATATCGAGATCGAATGCCTCGTACGAGAAATCGGCAGCGCCGGTCCTGATTCCTTTTTCGAACCACAGATCGAAGCGCCAGGCGCTCCTGCGCCAGCCCTCGTCCTCACGTGAATCGTAACCGAACCTGATATCGAGAGCGAGCCTCTCGCCGTCATCTATGACGGGGTTCTCACGGTACCGCTTCGTACCGCGCAGCAGCGACGAAATCCTCATCGCCTCGAGCGATACGTCCTCCTGCAGCGACACGAAGCTGCCCAGCGTGACATACTCGGATACCTTCCAGGTCAGCCCCAGTTCTCCTCCCCTGCGCTCCCAGTAATCTAGGTAATCGTCGGCTGTCATCACAACGATGAAGCCGTTCTCGAGCCGGCCGATCTGCCAGGTATCGTTCGACTCGGTCCTCTTGAACCCTTTCAGCTCGAGCCTCAGATCATCGCCTGCCAGAGGAAATGAGATCCCGGCATCGAAACCGAGAAAACCGCCCGAATCCTTCCAGATAGGTACATGCAGAAAGCCATATGCTTTCGTGTACGGCTTTCTGTGCCTGTCGTTCTCCCGCTTGAATCCGAGACTGACGATCTCGTAGTCCACCCTTGTCGGCCTGCCGGGCTTGAAGGCGAACTTCGTCCTGACCTCCCTGGGATCCTCCTGCTTGACGAATACGACCTCATCAGAGTCCTCGTATTTCGTGTCGTCGAGCCGGCACTCAGAGTGGTAATAGACTATGCCTTCATCAATACTCGCGTCGCGGGACAGGTAGTCGGATCCGTTTACGAGGAATGCTTTACCCTCTATGGCAGCTGTGCCCGTCAGGATCATGTCACCGTTGATCACCCATGCGTCGCCCTGCAGGACGCCACCGTTCTGGATGTCGAGCGCGCCCTTTATCACGACGACCGGGCCTGCAACGGTGTCGCCGGCCGCTATCATCAACCCGCCGTAGTGGACCTTTCTCGACGGGAGATCGACCATCACCGTGAGTTCCTTCGGCTTGATCTTCTCACGTTCCCTCTCCATACCGTCGGCAGCATCCGCATCGGACGCTGATACTTGGAGCGGCAGCAGAGAAGCCACGATAATCAGGAACAGAAGCCGTTTAATGATATCAATCCTTGTGACTGTAATAGATCTTACCGACAATCTTCCATCCGTCCTCGAACTTGTAGAGTGACATGTAGTCGCTGTAGATCAGCTTTTCATCCCTGTATATCATGATTTTGGCGACCGCGGCATCGCCCGACACGCTGACTATGGGAATATCGTGGGTTACCTTGTAAGCAGGACCGTCGGGATTCTCTTTCTTGCTTTTCTCGATAGACTTGACCCAGTCGTCTATCGACAGGGTACTGACATCCTCGCCCTTCCTGATGAACATCGTGAACGAGGAATGAAATCCCTTCCTGATAGCGGGAATATCCCTGTCGATATGGATGCCCTTCACGTAGGCATTTACGATCGTCTCTTTTACGGCAGCTTCCTCGTCTCCGGTATGAGCAATAGAAACAGCTCCGGCGGATACCAGAAGGACAGCGAGAATGGTCAGAAATAAGCGTCCCCAGCGCATACAGCACCTCCACAGTGTTAATGACCGGGCCGCACAGTACTACTGTCATACGTTGTGGCAGCCTATACGGTTTCATTGCATTGCCGGTGATTCTACAGGCGCTGCTGGATAGATTCAATCAATTAACCACACATAGTCGTTACGGGTGTCCCTCGGCCTCTGCCGTCTCCACAACGAAGTTGTGCTCGAGTCCGACCCCGTACTGAAAGTAAGTGATATCGGAGTTCGCACCGGCAAAGGTCAGCCATCCGATCTCCGGCCGGATAGTCCACGCGCCGGATGGCGCAGTTATCCCCAGGCCGAGATTGTACCCGATAGCGGATAATTCCATGACGCGCAGGTAGACGTGGACCCTGGCGGCGCCGGTTATCTCGAAATGCTCACCTAGAGGAATCGTGCCGATCAATCCCGGCTGGGCCCGGAGCGAGTATAAATAGAAATCCCCAAAAGTGACGGTGAAGGGGAATGCGACAGCCAGACAGTCTTTGATAATACCCCCGCGCAGGTCCACGGATATCTGGCTCCCACCCCCTCCTTCCGGGACGTTGTGAAAGACCGAAACACGGACCGAACCATCGACACGTCTCGCGATGCCGAACCGCATCTCCCCGTCCACGGTCCACCAGCTTACACCTCTGTTATCCTCATCGAGATGGACGCTTCTGGAGATGCCGACAGTGGAATGGGGATGTCCGCGTTCGACGATGCGGGCGGACTGAAAGGATGAATATGTAAGACAACCCTGTGAGGTATATAAAGCGAAGAGTAAAACGCAGATGATCCCCGGCCGGACCACCCCCGGACATCCTGATCGTTCCCGCATGATACACCCCTCCTCGTATCTGTCAGGGGCCTTCGCGCAGGGGACGATTTCCCGTGCCTCACGCGGGGCACAGGCAGGGGAGGATCACTGTCACCTCAAAAGTACCATTTTTCTGTCTTCGACGAAAGAACCAGTTGCAAGCCTGTAGAAATATACTCCACTCGCGACAGGCCTGCCGGATCCATCAAGGCCGTCCCAGACAGTCTCATAATGTCCCGCTTCACGGTAGTCATCGACCAGTACCCGCACCAGACGACCCGCGGTATCGTAGATACGAAGCGAGACCGGCGAAGATACAGGCAGCCCGAATCGTACGGTCGTAATGGGGTTGAACGGGTTGGGAACGTTCTGGGTAAGATAGTAATCTCTGATATCCGGGGATCCGGGTCCATCGGTCGACGTGCCCTTCGAGAAATCAGCGTCGGAATCGTCGTATGAGGCCAGCCCCGCCCCGTCGCGGGCAATAACGCGTATCCTACATTCGCTCGAAGCGCCGACAGACGCAAGCCAGGTATGCGCGCCCGAGTTCGCTGCCCCTGTCACTATCGTCTCGTCGAAGGTCATACCTCCGTCTGTCGACATCAGGATATCAACGGAGGTAACGTCGGTATTGTCGCCGGCCGTCCACATGATCATGACATTCTCACCCGCCTCATACTCTTCGCCGCCGTTCGGCGAGATGGTCGTGACGACAGGAGGCGCTGTATCGGGCCAGTTCCCGTCGGCGAGCCAGTCGAGACATCTCGACATCAGGGTGTCCCTGTCCGCTGCGGTGTTGACCGCCTCGAATCCGAAAGCGAGGTAGACGAGCCTGTGTCCCGTATCGTATCTGAGTGCGCCCTCCGCTCCCGGTGAATACTCGAGTACAGACGAAGCTCCGGTGCGAGGCTCTATCTCGCTCGGCCAGTCCTGGTTCCCGCTGCCGTCGCCTCCGCCGATATCAAAGGCAAGCCCGTCGCCGACCGGATCACCTGGTATCCCGGTAAGATCCCTGTATCCCGAGTTATCCAGGATGTAATCGGCGTGTAAGTAATCGTTGTAGAAGGCGAGATCAGCCGGATCGCCGTAATAATTCAACTGCCAGCCAACATCCTGCCCTGTCATAAGCAGAGCGCCGCCGCCATCGAGAAGCGCCTCGAGAGCTGTGATATTATCCGGTTCTATGTCGCCGGCAATGCCGGTCATCCAAATAACTGCTGTATAGCCGATAATATCAGCCGCTCCTATGGAACCATCATCGATCTCGTTCCATACCTCGTATATATGCCCGGTGTTCTGCAGTGATGCCTCAAGGTACTGCTCGAGCTGGGCGCCGTCGTCATCGTCGACGATCAGGACCGGGCAATCACCGACACTCACCTCAAAGGTATCGAGGCGGGTGTACCCGCCATCGGCGGTTATTGTCAGGACGAACTCTATCCTGTCGCCTGGAACGGCGAACTGATCGACATCGAACTCGAAGTCACCGCTGCCCGGTGAGGAGGCTCCCGCCGGTATTGTCCCGTATGAGACCGACGACTGTGTCACCACGGCGAGCCCGCCGGTAGTCGAGAGTACCGCGGAAGCGTTTGTCCTGTCAGTCGACAGGATGTCGCACCAGAGAGTGACCTGCATCGCGACGCTCTCGCCCGGATCGGCCCTGTCGTCACCGTCGCCTCCCGGATCGAGGATCGAATGACCCGCGTACCATACATCGAGGCCTGAGTTGTACAGCACCCTCTGCGTGGCGTAACCGATGTTGCAGGTCCCGTACTTGATCCAGAAGAACCCGTCGAGTCCCCAGGCATTGCCCCAGCTGTTCTTGCAGAGCCAGGCTCCCTCGCCTCCGCACAGTGTGTCCTCCCAGCCGACGATCAGTACGGCGTGGTTTATCGATTCATCCCCCTCGTGCTCGTAGCAGCCTCCCCCGTAAGCGCTGAAATCGTCATAGACAGTGAACGTCGTCGCCACCGGCGTTATCATCACCTGCTGTTTTATCGCCTCGACATCGTTCGGCACGTCGATCCAGCCGCCGTTGGTCACGTAAATATCACATGTCTCGTCGGCACATGGGATCGAATCGTTAGCCTGGTAAGGCATGCATGGCTCGAGGACGGCGCCATTGTTGCGCACATAGTCCCACGTCCATGAATACCAGGTGCCCGAGCACCCGTACCCGAATGTCCTGCAGGAGAGTATCTGCTGCTCGGTAAGGTCGTATTCGATCCCCTCGTTGATCATGACGATCGACTCGAGGGCCGCTGTTCCGGCAAAGATCGCGCAGCTACCGCATCCTCCCTGGCTTGTCACCGCTGAGACTCCCCCCATATCACGCCAGTCCCAGCTGGACGGTGCGGCGGGCATCATCGGAAGGGGATGCCTGCCATCGTTAAACCGTTTCTGCAGTGTCGCAAATCTCTTCTCGACCCCATGAGGAACATGGACCCCGAGCATTCTCTGGAAATCCGCTTTGGACAGATCAGTCACCCATGACCTCTTCGCCGTCCAGTCGTATCCCTTCGAGTCGATCTCTCTCTGGATTGATTCGATCCCGGGGTCTCCCTGGGCAAGACCCTGGACAGGGATAAAACAGATGATCGAAAACAGTGCGGCGAGACAGTACGCGGTCCTGGTAAATGATCTGCCTGATCTCATGCAACTCTCCTTTGAAGGTTAATAACTTCCACTATTATACCACATTGCACGGTGTTACCGCCATAACAGGTAAAGGGGCGGATCGCTCCGCCCCTATGCAGATATACCTGCTGAGACTTGTCCCGAAAGATCAGTTGCTTCCCGTACCGATCAGTTCCATATGGTAATCCCCGCGCCCGGGACCCTCTGGAACGGTAGTATCGATAAGCATCCGCTCATAGCTCGTGACCGGGCCGACGCCGGGAGCGTACGTGATGGTCCCGTAATCGTAGAGCCTGAAATATCTCGGACCTGAGGGCGGCTGCATATCAGCGACACCGTAGTCGATGAGGTACAGACATTCGACGGCGTTCTGGTATGTCCCGAACTCCGTCTCGACGGTTCCCCGGCTCAGGACCCTGCAATACATGTAGACTTCGCCGGGCAGGGACGGAACGAGCTCAAAGCTGAACTCGTGTCCCACGGAGATGTCTGATTCGAGATATTTCCACGCGAGGAGTGTGTCCACATCTCCGTATGTGCCTATATGTTCCTTCGTCTTCTCCCATATACCACCGTGAAGGAGCAGCCGTGGGCGGACGATCATGGCGCCTGGTTCGACAGGGATCCCGCTGATGTTCCTGATCTCATTCCCCAGATCCGGCCTCGCCAGGAGGAGTCCGTTGAAAAGGGCCGATTCGAATGAGACCGTAATGATGTCATCATCCCACTCATCGTAGAGCGTCTCGACGAGGCACTGGCCCGTCGCTCCCGAGTCCCCTTCACATACCCCGTCGAATTCGAGTCTGAATATATGGAACATCGTATCCGCATTGGCTCCGGTATTGTGATCGTCCAGACGCGCCTCGACATAATCGAGCGACGGGGCGTCTGGAACATCACCCGGGTCCTCATAAAGCGTCCAGGGAGCCGTCTCCCAGCGCCGCGTCATCTGGTCGTATGTCCACGAGTTGCCGTCCTCGTTCGGCCAGAGGTTATCCATGGTGGGCGCAGGGGACCCGGGACAAACAGGGCATTCGTTCTTGTCTTCAGAGCAGCCGGCGATGACAACCATCACGAGAAGGGAAAAAACAGTTAAAACAAACGTTGATCGTCCGGTGGACCTCATCGGAGCCTCCTGTTCCAGGCAGAGTTCAGTCAGGGGTTTTCTGATAAATATTCTAAGGCATCACGGAATGTAATGGAAGCCTAGATCTATGCGACCTGAATCAGGTATGCCGTCGGTCCTCGTAGTCATGTAACCGATCAGCCATAAGTCGACCCCGGTCAGTGTTCCGGCATCCAGACACGGGCTGTCCTGTGCCTGTCCCGCTTCCGTATGGGAGAGATACCAGTCTCCGCGGGGCCCCACGGTAAACAGAGGGTCGAGCCTGATGTTCCCGTCCGCGTCGGCCGAGCCGTCGCCCTCTCTACCGTACCCGTCCTGGTCGATATCGCAGCATGTTATCTCCGGGGCTGTATCAGTACCGATCTCGACAGCCGGCCAGTCGTTATAGGCAACGTTACCCCAGACGATAGAATTGGTCAACTCCGCCTCACTTTCCCAGCAGCTTATTCCTCCGCCGTATATGGCGGCGTTCTCAGTTATCGTGCAGTTGATGAGGATAGATGACGACTTCAGCAGATAAACTCCTCCTCCACTGACGTAGGCAATATTTGTCTCTATAAGGCAGTTCAAAAGTTTTGTGGAGTCTTCACCGGCGATGCCGTTCATATAGACGCCTCCGCCGCTGTACGCCCTGTTCTCCCTGAAGATGCTTGACATCACCAACACCTTCGAGCTCGTGTTGTACAGCCCGCCTCCGTTATGATTGGCAAGATTGTCGTGGAAGAGGCAGTTGTTTACTGCTACCTCACACCAGCTGTTGTACATCCCCGCACCGAAACGGCAGCTGTTGCCCGGTCCGAAGACACATGATTCGAAGACCGGATTACCGTCGATCCCGTTTCGGTCGTCGTTGTAGACGCCTGCCCCATTGTTGGCCGCGCTGTTTATCCTGAAGATGCAGTCCCTCACAAGTGGTGAAGCGTAAATGTTGGCCATTCCCGCCCCGTGAAAGGCCGCGTCGTTCGATGTGAAAATACAATTTTCGACTACCGGAGAGGCGCGGTGATTGAGCATCCCTCCGCCGCAGTTGTCCGGATAACTGCCGAATGCATACCCCGACTGGATGACGAATCCGTCCAGCCTTGCGAAATCTGCGCCGATGACGACGTGCCGCACCCTGTTTTCTCCATCGAGGATCGTCCTGTTCGCATCCGGGTCCCTGTCTGAGAGTTCGGTATCGGCATTCGAAAACCCGCCGTACATATCGACACCTGCCTTCATCCTCAATACCGGGACGGAGGAATCACCCGGTTCGGGGCTGAAGTAGGAGCCGGCGGCGACCCAGACCATGTCTCCGTCCCCGGCATAGTCGACCGCTGCCTGCAGGCTCGTGAAGGCATCGGTCCAGGAGGATCCGTTGCCTGCTCCCGAAGCGGCGTCGCTGACGTACCACCCGTCCAGGTCGATGATCACCGGAGGTTTATCGTTTTTCAAGGGTGAATCCTCATCCGCGCCTCCTGCCAGCAGCAGAATGAATACCGGAAGGAGCAGAATAGCCGGTGCGAAACGGAAGATGCCAGTCGGATCTATTCTCATCGTACCCTTTCATGGGCATCGGCGGGGGCTTTACCGTTACCTGATAAATATACAATACAGGAGCGGCGCGTCAACCCTTCGACGTTATCCACGATGGGAGCTGACCCGGATCTATCCCCCACAGGCGAGGGAGAAGAAGGGCAACTACGAGTGTTATCAGCAGCCAGCCGAAGATGTTGAGGATCAGCCCGGCCCTGGCCATCTGGATGATCGTCACCTGCCTGCTCCCGAAGACTACCGCGTTAGGAGGCGTGGCCACCGGCAGCATAAAGGCGTACGATGCCGCGATGCACACAGCCACGACGGGCCCGTACGGATGTATCGACATCGAGATCGCCACTCCCGATACGACAGGGATCAGCATCGCCGCAGTCGCCGTATTCGAAGTGACCTCGGTTAGAAAGATCGTCATCAGGGCGACAGCCGATATCAGTACCATATAATTCGCACCATCGAGGATTGTGATACTGCTGCCGATCCATTCATCGAGTCCGGATACCCTGAATCCCGCCGCCAGAGAAAGTCCCCCGCCGAAGAGGATGATGACGTCCCAGGGGACCTTCGATGCCGTTTTCCAGTCGAGGAGGAACTCGCCGCTTTTCATATCCGCGGGAATGAGAAAGAGCAGCAGCGCTCCGATGATCGCGATCGTCGAATCGGCGATCATACCGACCTTGAAGAATCCGCGCAGTATCCACGCCGCGGCGACAACGAAAAAGACGGCGAGGATCTTCTTTTCGGCCGGAGAGACCGGTCCGAGTTCCCGCGACTTCTCCTCGATGCAGGCCGTGCCGCCCGGCAGCTCTCCCGAACCGAGACGGAAGGCGAACCTCGTCAGATAGAGCCAGGTGAATGCGAGCATCACTACGGCAAGCGGCAGGCCGACAGCCATCCATGAGAGGAAACTGACCGATCTGTCGAAGGTACTCTCTATGAATCCCGCGAATATCACGTTCGGCGGAGTCCCTATCAGGGTGGCCACCCCGCCGATAGACGCCGAGTAAGCGATCGACAGCATGAGCGCCGGCCCGAATCCCGGGGCGACCCGCGGCGCGGTGACACAGTTCTCATCACCATACAGATCGCTTGAGGTGACCTGCCTGATCACCGCCATACCTATCGGCACCATCATCATCGCCGTGGCGGTGTTGCTGATCCACATAGACAGAAAGGCCGTGGCGATCATGAATCCGAGGATGATACGGTCCGTCCCCGTTCCGATGAGCCTGATCGTAAAAAGAGCGATACGTTTGTGCAGGTTCCACTTCTCGATCGTCACAGCGATGAAGAAACCACCGAGAAAGAGGAATATCAGGTGATTGGCGTAGGGAGCAGTCGCCTCGGAGGCCTTCATGATCCCCATGGCGGGAAAGAGGGCGATCGGAAGAAGAGCGGTGGCCGCCAGAGGAGCGGCCTCGGTGATCCACCAGATCGCCATCAGGGCGGCGACCGCGGCGACCTTTCTCGCGGCGGGACTCATACCATCCGCCAGAGGCATTACGAGAATAAGGATGAACGCGGCCGGACCGAAAGCGAGTCCGATCCTCTGTCTCATTCCGTACATACCGGTCTATACCTGTTCTGCAGGTATGTTCTTCGCGACCACCTTCGCGAAGATCGCCGCGAAAGCAAGGTCTATCCACATCACTGCCAGCACGATCCCTACACCGAGAAGGAGAGCTCCGGCAAGGACTATGGGGAACGCGAGAAGGCCCATCAGGAATATCGTTCCGGCGTGGCCCGTCGTCATCCTCCAGCTCTCCCTTATCGCCTCGGTCGCCTCCATCTTCCTGTCTGTCACAAGGTAAGGAACGAATGCGAGCTTGCAGGCAAATATGACTCCCGGCACGATCAGGAGGAACCCTACCCCGATGATCGCAGTAACCAGCAGATGAGCGAGGATTATGTTGAGGTAGTTTTTCTGAAAGATAAAGATGTCGAGGAATTCCGGTTTCTCTCCTCGCACCGCCTTGAGCATAGCATAGGCTGCACCCCACACGATCGGCCCGAGTATCAGGAGCCAGAAACCCAGGGCAAAGAGCTGAATGATCAGCGCCAGGGCCGAGTCCCAGTTATCCGCTGCTTCCCTGGCGATGTAGTATGGAGAGATCAGGACAAATACGACCAGAGTGATCAGGAGCACCTCGAGGAAATACTTCTTCAACGCTTCAAGACCGCGGCTGTAACTCCCCCCGACGGTCGCCTCGGGAACGGGAAGACCACTCTGTTCGGGCATACTGTTCATCACTTACCTCCTGTCCACAGCGACAGTATCCAGCCGCTTACCATCTCGAGTGCGACCGGTGACATCGTTTCCTCTATCCTGGCGTATTCGACCGGACTCCCCGTTTCAGCCGTCTGGAAGAGATGGTTGAGTCCTGCCAGCTCGACAGCCCTGAAATCCCTGTTCCCCGCCTCACGCAGGGCGCTTTCTATTGCGGGAAGGTTTCTCCCCGGATCGACCTGAATATCCAGGCTTCCGATCATTGCGAGTAC